>ENA-OPFI01000016-OPFI01000016.1-human-gut-metagenome-genome-assembly--contig:-NODE-16-length-132288-cov-13.547443_pt1 | contig 132288 bp, 121 predicted proteins | sample MGYA00241308_ERZ501550 | MGnify/ENA primary metagenome ERZ501550 (study PRJEB25962, sample SAMEA2042433) | human gut metagenome | biome: human gut; feature: human-associated habitat; material...
GTCACCGTGGGTTCCCTCAAGGCACGCAGAGGGGGAACGGTGATAGGGAAAACACATGAGGAAAGGGGAATTGTAATTAGAGTTCACGCCGTTCAACTCTTGTAGAGGAAGAACAAGAAAGAACCGCTCACACAGATAGGAGTGTACTTGGCGTACGTGACTATTTGAGTGGGCGGTTCTGACACAGCTATTCGCTCAATCAGACGGTTTCCCCGTATTTGAGGGGCATGCGCATCTTATGCCCCGCCCTAGATTTCATCTTTTCAATCTTTTGTCTGACTTCGTCGGGAATCTGCTCGCCACGGAGATATTTGTCAACGTCGGCGTACTTGATGCCGGTTTCCTGTTCGTCGGTTTGACCTTGATAAAGTCCGGCGGACGGTGCTTTTTCGATGATTGTGGAAGGTGCGCCCAAATATCTCAAATGCTCGTATATTTCGCCGACGGTGAGGTCTGCAATGGGGTTGAAATCGTGTGCTCCGTCCCCCCACTTTGTGAAATATCCGAGAGTTGCTTCGTCAAGATTGCCGGTGCCGGCAACGAGATATCCTCTTGCCTGGCCGAGAGCGTAAAGCGTGGTCATGCGAAGGCGCGGATTTATGTTTACGTTTGCCATTTTGAGATTTGCTTCGCCGGCATTGTCCTTTTCAAGTTGCTCTCCGAGCGCGCTCACGAGAGCCTCTTTGGTTTTTGTGAGGTCGATTTCGATTTGCTCGATGCCGAAGTGCTTGCCCGCTCTCAAAGCGTCGTCGCGGTCACTGCCGTAGTTTTGAGAAGATTGGCAAGGCATGATAACGCCGAGCACGTTGTCGGTTGCAAGTTTGCAAAGCGCGCCGACAAGAGTGCAATCTTTGCCGCCGCTGTTGCCGTAAATAATGCCTTTTGCGCCCGATTGGGAAAGGACTTTTTTTATCCATTTCACACGGTTTTGAATTGAAGTTTGAACGTCCATACGACTTCCTTTATTTTTGGTTGAATTCGATAAGATTTTATTGTTTTTTGTTGTTTTTTATTATAATCGGTTTTTTGCAATATTCAACTTTTTTTGAAAAAAACATGAAAATTTTATGAAATTTTGCCTCGCGAGCCTTCAAAAACAACGTTTTTTTGAAAAATTTTGCAAAAATTCCCATTTTTTAGCATTTTGGGTATTGAATTATTCATTTGTTCGATATATAATGTCTTTATCTTAAAAAATAACCTTACAAAAAGGAGATTGTTATGAGAAAAGCATTTATTTGTCCCACAAAGTACGTGCAAGGCGAAAACGAATTGTTGAACCTTGGTTATTTTGTAAAAACCTTCGGTAAGAAAGCACTTCTTATCGCAGACCCGTTTGCGCTCAACCTCGTCAAAGAGAAACTCGAAGCAACCCAAAAGAAATACGGCGTTGAATTCGTTTCCTGCGACATTTTCAAGGGCGAATGCTCTCGCACGGTTGTAAAAGCATTGCAAGATTTTGCAAAAGCAAACAAGTGCGCATGCACCATCGGTCTCGGCGGCGGCAAAGCAATCGACACATCGAAGTGCGTTGCGGCAGGCAATCCTCTCATCATCTGCCCCACCATCGCGGCAACCGACGCACCTACGTCCCACTCCGCAGTTCTTTACACCGACGATCACGAATTTGACGATTATGCATACTTCCGTCAAAGCCCGTCCGTCGTCCTCATCGACCTCAACGTCATTGCAAACGCACCTTCTCGCTTCCTCGTGAGCGGCATGGGCGACGCACTCTCCACTTATTTCGAAGCAAGAGCAAACGTCAACAGCGTTTCCAACGTCAACGCAGGTCTTCCCTGCGGAGCAGACCGCAAGAAAGGCACTCTCCTCGGCTACGGCACGTACACCGCTGCGGCACTTGCAGAGCTTTGCTATCACAACCTCATCAGCGACGGTGCAAAAGCGAAAACCGCTTGCGACTGCAACGTAGTAACTCCCGCTTTCGAAAAAATCGTTGAAACCAACATCCTTCTCTCCGGTCTCGGATTCGAATCCGGCGGTCTTGCAGCTGCACACGCAATCCACGACGGTTTGACCGCAGTCCACGACATCCACGCATGCTGCATGCACGGCGAAATCGTCGCATTCGGTACAATCTGCCAACTCGTGCTTGAAAACAGCCCCGAAGAAGAGCTCTACGAAGTGCTCAACTTCTGCGACGAAGTCGGTCTCCCCGTCTGCTTGCACGACCTTATGACAAATCCGCGCACGGGCGAAGTCATCAGAGAAGAACTCACCGAAGAAGAATACAAGATCGTCGCCGCAAAGACTTGCATCCCCGACGAGAGCATCCACAACATGCCCTTCCCCGTAACCGAAGACATGGTTATTGCCGCAATCAAAGCAGCGGACAAGATCGGTCACGATTTCAGATACGGCTGCGACTGCGAATGCTGCCACTAATTTAACGAATAACCGACACTCCCTTGCTCGCCAAGGGAGTGTCTTATAAAAATCCGCACGAAATCGCGTTTGCCGACTTGTTTTGCGGATAACAAGGAGAATATTATGAAGAAAATTATGAACACCGCTCAAAGTTTCGTGTACGATATGTGCCACGGTCTTGCAGCGGCTCACCCCGAACTTGAATTTGTCGAAAAATACAAAGTCGTCAAAAAGAAAGACATCAACGAAGCAAAAGTCAGCCTTATCTCCGGCGGCGGCAGCGGTCACGAACCCGCACACGCAGGTTTTGTCGGAAAAGGCATGCTTGACGCTGCGGTTTGCGGCGACGTTTTCGCATCCCCCTCTCAAGTTCAGGTTTACAACGCAATCAAGCAATGCGCAACCGACAAAGGCGTGCTTCTCATCGTCAAAAACTATTCGGGCGACTGCATGAACTTCAACAACGCAATGAGCGACGCTCAAGAGGACGGTATCAAGGTTGACGCAGTGTACGTCAACGACGACATCGCAGTCAAAGACTCTCTCTATACCGTCGGTCGCAGAGGCGTTGCAGGCACCGTTCTCGTACACAAATGCGCAGGCGCGGCGGCAGAACAAGGCAAGAGCCTCGAAGAAGTCAAAGCGGTTGCAAACAAGGTTATAGACAACGTGCGTTCTTTCGGTTTCGCTTTCACGAGCTGCACCGTTCCCGCAGCAGGTCATCCCACGTTTGAAATCGGCGACGACGAAATGGAATTCGGCGTCGGTATTCACGGCGAACCCGGTCGTTTCCGCGAGAAAATCGACTATTCCACCGGCACGTTCTGCGACGATTTGTCAAGACGCATCCTCACCGATCTCGAAGAGGATCTCAAACTCCAAAAGGGCGAAGAAATCGTGCTTCTTATCAACGGTTTCGGCGGAACTCCCCTTCAAGAGCTCTACATCCTCAACAACTCTGTCACAAAAGCTCTCAATCAAGACGGCATAACCATCCACAAGACCATCGTCGGAAACTTCATGACTTCCATCGATATGGCAGGTGCGTCGATTTCCGTTTTGAGAGTGGACAGCGAGCTTAAATCTCTCGTCGACTATCCCGTCAACACCCCCGCACTCACTTGGGGCGCCGCAATGAGCGAACAGGCAGAAGCGGCTCTTGAAGCAGTGCAAGCAATCGGCAGAGCTCTTGGATACGTTCCGCAAGAGCACGTCGAAGCAAAAACCGCAAAGAAAGCGGCAAAAGCGGAAACCGAAGAAGTCGCAGTGTACGAAGTCGAAGGCAAACCCGTCGTAAACGAAACCATCAACACCGCGGCTTTCGTTCAAATCGTGGACAAGATGGCAGACATCGTCATCGAAAACGAAGTTCCCTTCTGTGAAGCCGACAAAATGGGCGACGGCGACTTCGGTATGTCCATCGCAAAAGGTTTCAGACAACTCAAAGCGGACTGGGCAACCAGAAAGAAAGGCGACATCGGTCAATTCCTTGTAAGTTGCAGCGAAATCATCAAAGAATACTGCGGCGGAGCATCCGGTCCTATTTGGGGTTCTGCGTTCAAGTATGCAGGCAAAGCAATGCTCGGCAAGAAAGAAGTCAACCTCACGGATATTGCACTTCTCTTCACCGAAGCAAATCGCGGCGTGTACGAAACGGGCAAAAAGTCCTTCGGCAAAGGCGCGGAAATCGGAGACAAGACGCTTGTTGACGCTCTCAAACCTTGCGCAATGGCTCTCACAAAAGCAGCGGAAGAAGGCAAAAAATTGCAAGAAGGTCTTGACCTCGGCGCAAAAGCGGCTCACGAAGGCGCAGAAGCAACCAAAACTCACGTTGCCACACTCGGCAGAGCGGGCACGGTGGGCGAGCGTTCAATCGGTTATCCCGATGCCGGCGCACACGGACTCGACGTCATCTTCAACGAGCTTGCGGCTTATATCGCAAAGATGTAAATTCGATTGATACAAAAAAATAGAAGCACTCGGCGAGTGCTTCTATTTTTTTTGTTTGTTTTCAGTTTTTTATATACGTCGATTTGCAAACGGCATTTTTTGCCGTTTAATTTTCTCTCTTAAACCGCTCGTTCGTTTTTCTTATTCTGTCAATAAGTTCGTGGTTGTCGTAATTGCTCGGAGCGCGCCAAACCCAATTGCCTTGCGCAACAGAAGGAGTGTTCATTCTGCCCTGCTCGTTTGTGAGCAACAACCAATCTTGAAGAGGAACGACGACAAGATTCGCAACGGATTGAAACGCAAGGTTTATCATAGCGTAGGTGCGGTTTGCGCCACCGCAGAAACGCAGACACTCTTTTTTGAACCGTGCGAGCGTATCGCCTTTTAATTTTTTACACCAGGAAGTCGTGCAATCGGCATCGTGCGAGCCCGTGTACACGACGCAGTTTTCGTCCTTATACGTGCGCGGCAAATACTCGTTGTCGTCGTTTGAGAAGGCAAATTGAAGCACTTTCATGCCGGGATAGCCGCAGTATGCAAGCAATTCGCGAACGTCGTCGGTGATAAAGCCCAAATCCTCGGCGATTATTTTTGCGCCTGGAATACGGCGGTTTACCTCGTCGAAAAGCGATTTGCCGGGGCCTACCATCCATTTGCCGTCTTTTGCTGTTTTTTCGCCGTTTTTGATTACGAAATACCCTGCAAATCCACGGAAATGGTCTATGCGTAATATATCGTAAAGTTTGAAACTTTGCTCGATGCGCTCTATCCACCACTCGTAGCCGTCCGCTTTCATCTTGTCGTAGTCGTAAATTGGATTGCCCCACAACTGACCGTCCTCGGCGTAAGCGTCGGGCGGACAACCTGCAACGACTGTCGGATTCAAATCCTCGTCAAGCAAAAACATAGACGGATTGCTCCACACGTCGGCGGAATCGTATGCGACGTAAATGGGCATATCGCCTACAATCGTTATATTCTTTGAATGAGCGTAATTCAAAACGTCCTGCCACTCGGCAAAAAACTCGTACTGGACAAACTTCCAAAACGCAATTTCGGAGACAAACTCTTCTTTGCGCGCCTGCGCCTTGTCGTAAAAGCGGAATTCGTCTTCCCATTCGTTCCACGCCTTGTAGCCGAATGCGGCTTTGAGTGCCATAAAATACGCATAATCGTCAAGCCACTTTGCGTTGTCTTTGCAAAACGTTTCGAACTCGCAATCGGGCAAAAAGCGCGAATATGCTTTTTTGAGCAAGGCAGTTCTGTTTTCAAACAACCATCCGTAGTCGGTTTTGTCGCAAACGTGAACGGCGGATTTCAAATCCTCACCGTCGAGAAGGCCTTTTTCAAACAACGTTTGAGGATCGATGTAATAGTGATTGCCTGCAAACGACGCGGGAGATTGATACGGGCTGTCACCGTACGCCGTAGGATTGAGCGGCAGTATCTGCCAACACTTTGTGCGTGTCGCGCTCAAAAAGTCTACAAATCGCTTACAGGGCGCGCCAAACGTGCCTATTCCCCACTCGCTCGGCAGCGAACTGACCGCCGTCAACATTCCGCTTTTATGCTTGAAGCCAAAACTGTCCGTCATCATAGCAAACTTTGCAAGCGATTTGATATTGTTTATGCTCGCCTGCAAAACAATATAATAAATATACCACAAACCAATCGCCGATTCAAGGGCGAAAGGGCAAAAATCGCATCAAATCATATATGATTTCATAAGGCTACACAAAATTTGCAAAAACCGCATCATATCCGCAATCTCCGCTTTCGATTTGTCCTTGCACAACGCCTCGGCAAGCACGCTTGCAAAAACGTTTTGCTTGAGCGGATCGTGCGGAATATCCCCAAAAGATATTTTTGCCGTTTGAGATACACTCTGTCCAAAATCGAAACGTCCGCCCATATTTTAAATATATGAGTTTGAAAAAAATATTGTCTTTTGGCAAAAATAAGATGCAAAACTCCTTGACAACCCCCTTGTTTTAATCATATAATAAGCAATGTTAAGCGGTCATGGCGGAATAGGCAGACGCGTACGTTTGAGGGGCGTATGGTTACACCGTCCGAGTTCAAGTCTCGGTGACCGCACCAAACGAGACCCAGTTGAACCCGTAACGGTTCGATTGGGTTATTTTTTTCATTTTTTTCGGGTTCAAGTCTTGTAAACAAACCAAACGAGACTTGAACCCGGCCCCGAAAAATGCCTATTATAAAACATTTTGGCCGATCAGACAAGATAGAAACTCCCTAATATTTGCCCTTCGTGGTGGTTATCGTCGCATAAGTCAGCGAATATATCAACGGCACGGAAAAATAGTGGCGGATATTGTAAGAGCCATTTTATAGAGTCAGACTCATAGTAGTTTGGCTCTTTTTATTATTACACTATTTTTCACTCAAACGGATTTGGCCGTTGACATATTCCATTGCAACAGTATTCGCATTTGAAATGTTTCGACTTATGCTCCTTGCCCACTGCCGAACGGCAATATCAAATAAAAAGGAGTTAGAAAAATGATTGAACTCAACAAAATTGCATTCATTGATGAAGATGGTTTTGATTTCAATGACGGTGAAAGCCTTATCAGATTTGATACCGTTGCTTATTTCCCTGACAGAAACGAAATCATCTATGCAATTACCAACAACGGAAAGATTTCCGTTATCACTTACGACGTATTTGAAGATGACAAAGGTCATTATATCGAATACGGGAACACGCTTACCAAGATTTACATATCGGAGGACTGACAATGGGCAACATAAGTATTGTTATCGGATCTTGGGGTTCATACAACGAATGCAACGAAAGAGCGCTAGGCTCGAAATGGCTTGATTTATCGGACTACAACGATTGGGAAGAAATCGTTGAAGAACTCAAACGAGAAGGCTTTGAACTCGACGGTATAGACGAAGAATTGTTTATACAAGACATTGAAGGCGTATCAGACCATTCTGTCAACTGGGATTATATGAATCCCGAGAATCTATTTAATACGCTTTACGAATCTGGCGTACTTACCAACGACTACAAATACAAAGAACTTTGCGCTTTCCTTGAAGTTAAAAACTACGACGATTTTGAAGAACTTGTAAAAAACCGCGGTGAAAATTGGGACGATAACGTCAACCTTTGGAGCGGTTTCACTTGGGAAGATTACGGAAAAGAAATGCTGGACTGCTGCGGATATAACATCCCCGAACATTTATTAGACTTTTTTGACCTTGAACGCTACGGCAGATACTGTGGCGATTACAACGTTTACGAATGCGAAAACGGCTTAATTGAAATTTATTAAAAGGAGAATTACCTATGGACATAACAATTGAACAAAAGAAACAAAAAGCAATCGAACTTATGAACACTCTCAATCTTTACAAGCCATACATCAAAGGCTTTGAAAAAGACAACGAGGTTTGCTTTTTTGAAGGCTTTGGCGGATTTTGGGCTTATCAAGAGCCGGAACTTATGGAAAAGATAAAGACTTTCGAGAAGGAACACAACTGCCTCGTATATGCGGTAACCCACGAATACTTGGAATTTGGCGAATGCTACGACTTTCTCTATATCCCCGACTACAAAGAAGATTGGGATTTCGTTCTCGAACATCAAGGCAATATGTGCTTTGCCCTTGCTTACGTATGGAACAAAGACTGTGAATGGTGTTCGGAATTCGGTACGATTGGAATTCGCGCTTTTGCCGGCGGCATTAAACGCGTTGCGTAACAAAAAAATAAAGGAGTTATTACTATGGGATTAGACCAATATTTAAGAGCAAGAACAAACACAATAGAACAAAAATCGTCTCGCGGGGCTTGTGGCGGATTGTTTCCTATCGCACCTGCCGACAAAGGAACTACTGAAATCGGATACTGGCGTAAAGCGTATGCCGTTTCGGATTATCTCAGACAAGTCCTTGAAATATACGATGACTTCAATCTTGAAGATAAGGAAGTGCCTTACAACAAAGTGCTTGAAATTATCGACTACGCAAACGAACAGATTGATAGGAAAGCATTTGAAGATGAATACGAATTAAGCGACTGGCAAGACACAGTTGAGGCGTTTACGAAAGCAAAGCAAATTTTAGAAAACGATCCCGACGCGGAAATTTATTATTTGGAGTGGTATTGATATGAAACAGATAGAAGTAAAAGCACATCTCAACTCATTGGACGGAAAGACGGGCCGGGCAATATTGCTCGGTCCTAATTATTTATTTGCAAGACCTATAACCAACTCTTATGTTTTCAAGGTTGGCAATCAACTTTGCACGGGCATTATGAACTGGTTTGTTGGCGAATACTACGTAGACGACAAATACGGAATCGTGGACGAGAGAAACGAAAACTATGACATCTACAAAAAATATATCAAGGAGAACAACAATGGCAACTATTAAGGACTTGGAAAAATACATAGACTATGAGTTTTCTTCGGGCTGTTATACGGGAGATGACTACAAAGGTTTTCAAACGAAATACATCAACTTCTTGCGTTCTATGTGCAAGCAAAATCATTGGCAACTCGTGAACGTCGGAAGAAATCATTACTGCTTTTCGGTATTTATCAAGAGTGCGGAAAACAAGTGCGTTTACGTTTCCATAAGCGACGTTAGGTTTTTCACCAACGAATGGTACAACAATATTTTGATACGCACAGCCAAGAACGAGCAAGATTATCACGGCGGATTCAACCACCGCACAACACTCAAAGAACTTGAGATGAAAGCAATGGAACTTCTTGAAGATTTTCCGTTTTAGGAGGCAATAATGGAACTCAATTTAACTGCTCAAAATAAGCAAGAAGAACTTGTCTTGAAATACCTCCAAGATAATGCGAGCGAAACCCTTGCAGACAAGATAAACAACGGCACACCGTTTGAGAAAGACGGTAAGCCTTTACTCAACAAAAAGACGCTTGCAGGGTTTATGAAATACGCTTGCGACGAGGCGAGAAAACTTGCCGAAAAAGGTGCAAGTTCAACTTTCATCGACGACCAAACCGTGTATGGTTGGGCAATTCACTTCTTTGAAGAAGACAGCATCGAAGGGACACTTTATACCCTAGACGGAGCGGAATACAAACCCACAGTTAAACGTGTCGAATCCAACGCGGTTAAAGCAAAACCCGAACCCAAAAAGCAAGAGAACGTTCAATTCTCATTTTTTGACAATTTAACCGAACAAGAAGTTAAAGAACACGAAACAGACAATTCAAGTGTCGATACGGACGAAAATGAAGTTATCGAACAAAACGGAAACGATGAGCAAACACCCGTTGCAAGCAATACTCCAAACGGAACTTTCTTTGAGAAATATCAGGCTTTGCAACAACAAAACCCCGCCTATGTTATCGCTTACAAACTCGGTGACTTCTACGAGATTTTGGGTGATAAAGCAGTGGCAATCGCAAGAGAAATCGACCTTACTTTGACAAGCCGAGATTGCGGATTGGAAGAACGTGTGCCTATGATTGGATTCCCGTATCACGCAGCGGAAATCTACTTTTCAAAGATTGCAAAAACACACGATTTGCTCGTTGTAGATACTGACGGGAATACAAGATTTATTTCGCAAAATGACTGCAAAAAAACAACTCAAATCGACTATGAAACTGGTGAGATTTTGTGTGAAGATTTAGAGCAAAACGACACCGTTATTTCAAAACTATTTGAGATATTCGGAAACACATTGGAGATTAAATAATATGAAAATCGAAAAAATCAAACCTATACCAAAATACATAAGAGAGAAAATACACCAATACGACAAGAAGTTTTACAACGGCACTTATGCAAGAAACCACTTCTATTCGTACCTTACCAAAAACGATGGCGAGCTTGTCAAAGTAACAGTCGCGGTCAAAGTCAAGAAAGGCGTTTGGTATTGCAAACAAGTTGCAGTGCACGGCGTTCACTCGGACAAATGCTTTGTGAAAGATATGTATTACACCTACATTGGCGGATATTCTGTTGGCTGGCATGCTGAGGGGTTGACGTCATATAAGCCGTGGTATGAATACAGCGAATGGGGTTGGACGGTTGACAATTTGTACGATCCCTATGCCCCGATAATCAACCGCGAATATATCCTTGAACACTTCCCGGAATACAAATTCAGCGCAATAGACAAATTCACGGGGATTGACGTTTTCAAATACTTACGACTTTACGAACAGTATCCGCAAATCGAATATCTCACCAAACTCGGATTGCATAATCTCGCGATGTCAAAACAAATATTAAAGTTGTGTGGACAAGATAAACGTTTTAGAAAATGGCTTGCGCAAAACAGAAACACGTTAAGCAAGTCTTCTCTGTATATCCACGTTGTTTTGCAGGCATACAAAAAGAATCGCAACGTGCTTGAGTTGCAGTCGTATTATAAAGCAAAACTCTCTATGGATAAAGACCAAACCTTGGCTCCTTTGAGAGACGCGTTCAAGCGCGAGCGAGAAAAGTTATATCACTACTTGTCCAAACAAAACGCCAACACTCACAGTTATCTTGACTATTGGAATGCGTGCAACTATTTAGGACTGAATATGACCGACGAGAAAAATCGTTACCCGCACGATTTCAAACGTTGGCACGATATACGCATTGACGAATACCACACGATGCTTGCACGGGATGACGAACAGAAGCGTAAAGACCTCTATGAAAAGTTCGCAAAGGTTGCCGAGAAGTATTTGGGCTTACAATATGACAGAAAGTCAGACTACATTGCAATCATTGCCCAATCCCCAAGCGACCTTGTGAGAGAAGGTCAAATCCTTGAACATTGCGTAGGCAGAATGAACTATGGCCAAAAGTTTGTACGAGAAGAATCCCTCATTTTCTTTATCCGCACAAAAGATGCCCCAAACACACCGCTTGTAACGGTGGAATACTCGCCATCTCGCAAGAAAATACTTCAATGTTACGGAAAGAACGACAGTACCCCAAACGACAACATCCTTGAGTTTGTAAACAAAAAGTGGTTGCCGTTTGCAAATAGACAAATCAAAAAAATTGCTGCATGAAGGAGAATACATTATGGCAAATTATTACAGAATCACCGCATATCACAAAGAAAAAGACATCTCCATCATTATGGATTCCTACGGTCTCTTTGAAAAGAAATGGCAGTTTTCTGCCGACCTTATCCGCCGTGGCTTTGACATCATCGAAGTATCTGACGATACACAATTCCTTGACGGAAACATAGAGCGATTGACCGTGCCTAAACAAGATAAACTTACGCTAAGGGCTTATTCAATGGGAAAACCAAAATATATATCTATATACAAAAAAGAGATAGAACCTAAGACTGTAGTAGTAGGTAATAAAGAATACATTCCAAATAAAACAATTAGGGCTTAATCGAAAACCTATTATTATAAACGGCGCAAAACACGTAGTCTTGTGCCGTTTATCGGTTTCTCATCTTCGTTATCTAAACTACTATATAGTTTACTATTCTTTTTTCTTAGGGACACATGAAAAAGCAAACTTGCCACAATTACAGAATATTCTTTGCGGCACTAAGTTATTATCGGGCACAATGGTTATTAACTCTTTGCATACTGGACACTCAAATATATCACAAAAGTTTTTGACTGATTCACAAAGCAATTTAAGTTCATCAATTGAAAACCCCTGAGCCCAAGTAGTGAAATGTGTCCCCGGATTGATCATCCATCGGTCAACCTGAAGGTCATTGTAGGCTTGCGTATAAGCGTTCTCATAATCCTGTATTTTTTTTATTTCTTCGATTGGTTTTTTATATGATGTTGCCGATAAGTTCGCCTTGCTAATTGCATTTCTATAAAAAGAGTTTACAGGTGCAAGAACTTGCTCTAAAGACCAACGTCCCGAAGTGGAATACGGAACCTTAAGCAGATACTTTTCACAAATACTTGCGAAGAATTCCTCCATATAGTATCTCATCAACCCAATTGCTTCACTCTTATTTCCCTTTGCTAAGTACTTATTAATAGTATCCCAAATATTACTTCCTACTTCTACATATGGACCATGGTCAATATCCCATGCCTTAAAGTGTATAACATTCTTTTTTTGAACGACTCCTAGTGACTCTAATTCTTTACGCCAAATATAGTCATGCGTTGTGATAATAAACTGTTTATTTGGAAATTGCTCTTTTAGAAGTTTGCAAAAGTTTTTTCTATGATCTATATCTATAGACATGACAACATCATCAAGCAAAACTAAATTCAATTTGCTATTCGATATTTTTTCAGACAATGCGAAAAACAAGCATATTCCCATGCTATCTTGATGTCCTTCACTGTGAACTGCATTCGGCGGATACATATTGCCATCTTTAAATTGCACACGCAGTTCCAACGCCGCAGCTTTTCTATTCAGTTCACCAGAAAAAGAACTTTCGTCCGATGAATGTATGATTTTATACAACTCAGAGAAACGATCCTGTATAGAATCATACATTTCATTAAGCGTTTCTGTTTGCGCATCCACATATGAATCAAACAAGACCTTAGCCCTTTGTGCATTGCGCATTAATACCACATTTTCGTTTTGCAAGTCACATAACAAGTTATACTTCGCATTAATATCAACAAGGCACTTGTAATTATTATCTTTTTGATCGAGTGACATCTGAATCGATATCTTCATCAACTCGTCTAAATAATATGTCTTAATGCATTCTTCATATTTGCGTCCTAAAAATGCCTGCGACAGTTTAGTGCTATATTTATTATTAATCACAGAATCATAAAGAGCATCCGTATCTGCAAAAATATCCTGCATTTTAGTAATATTTATATATTTCGACAATTTATTTAGCTCTATTGAAGACGACAAGCTCCTTATAGCAACTAAACATTCATTCAGTTCCTTAATTGTATGCTGATATTTATCAAGAACGTCTTTTGTTTCTGTTAGCTTATCGATCTTTTCCTGTAATGAACGAGCTAAACTTTCCTTACTTTCTATTGGTTGTTCGCATAATGGACAGACATCATCTTTAATCAGTTTTTTACCACCTTGATAAAGAACAAGATAATCAACCTTTTCCTTAAATTCTTGTAACAAGCACATTTTCTCATAGACAAAATCAGTTTCTTTGATTTTATTAATCAAACAATCTGTTCCGCTGCAAAAGGCTTTATAGAGGTTATCTATTGTTTGTATTAGATTATTGACTTCCGCTTTAGGTGCTGCAGTTTCATCCAATGAAATATCCTTAACAATTGCATCTTTTTCCAATGCACATATAGGATATCCCCCTAATTGCGCTCTAATGCCATTTATTGCATCAAGCCATGACGCTTGATCCATACCAAGTCCCTTGGATATCTCTTTAATATAAGTTTCTTCGTTCGCTTTGCCTAACTTTAATTTCTCATCAAATGTCTTCTTTACTTTTTGTAATATTGTCCTATTTTTTTCCAAAGAACTCAGATTTAATAGTTTTTCAATAGTATCTGCCCTTTCTTTGTCGGTTGAATTAATAACTTGCAATATTTCCCTTCGTGATAAATAGTGTGCTTGTAAATTAGCCAACTTGCGAATCTGATCAAAGTCAGACTTGTATTGTTCATCACAAATCAATTCTGATGGGTTATTTAAGATTCTTTTAATTTCTATTGATTCAGCATGATTTGGGAGTTTTACGGTTGCCTTAACCCACGAGTTATCAATGGACTCGGTTACATATTTTCCGTGTTTGTCCAAAGTTAAATTCTTTGAACCATTTCCATTCAAACGTGTTATATCACCCTTAATTAAAAAATCCAAGGCATCGATAACACCACTTTTGCCAGTACCATTATCTCCATATATAACAGCATTCTTCCCGTTAAAATCCAATTTGAGGTTCTTAATGCCACGCAAGCAATTTATTTCGACAGATAATACAATCATTCTTCCTCTCCTTTTATTAGTTTGATAAATTCATCTTGTCGCTTTTGATCGCTTGCATCTGAACAAAGTATAGTTAAAAACGTCTGCAACTCATCATTTGAAAACAACTCATTCAGTTGTTCATTTGAACTCATTTTTTCTATAATTATGTCTTCCATATTTCTCCTATGTGATACCCTATTGTTAATAATATTTCATCTAAGATATTTATCTAACAAACATCAAATCCAGTAAATCGATTGCTGATATCTCCTCATCGGATTCCGTTCTGATATAGTAATTGAAGTCGCTATCCGAAAAGTATACGGTATTTATATAAGCCACGATTTCTTCATCATAGGTTGAATCGAATTTAACTGCCATATCGCGCCACTCTGCCTGCTCACTAAAATCATGATAATGGGCATAGGTGCTTACGATATAATCTTTGTTTATCGCAACAAAATCAACAAGAAAATAAGACTCGTCCGACGCATCATAATAAATTCTACACCCTTTTAAGCCTTGATATTTGGTAGATGTGATTGATGAAATCGCAGTTATATTTACATCAAAAGTAGGATATATAGCATTAACGCCATATACTTTTTTCAAATCATCAATACTATCCTCAAATCTAAAATCCAAATCCTCAGTTGTGCAATAAGTTGTTTGCGGTGTTTCATCTTCGCCGAAATCATTCTTGTTAAGAACAATAGGTAGTGTAATAGACAAAGTCAATACAATCACCGTCATAATTGCAGCACAGGCAAAAACAGCCCACCGATGCTTTCTGCTGTTTTGGGAAGCTTTTCTTTCTTCTCTTACAAGCTTAGAAAGCGCCTTATCGCTCGACGACTTTTCAGATTTTACATATTCATTCATGATTTCATTGAATTCTTTGTTATCCATATTGTACCTTTTAGCCTATATGTGCAGACTCGGCATCATCCAAGTTGCCATATGTATTTAATATATAAACACCCGTTACTTCATTTAGTATGGTGGCGACTTTCAAGTAAGTTATTTCTTTTATTAAACTGCCGTTTTCATTGAAATATCTAGTCTTTACATACCCGTAAGCAACTGCAACGTGAGTTGAATTATACAATCTCTTTTGAATCGATATCTGATTGTTTTCATCCGTAAAAACAGAAAAATTGTACCCGGACAAAAACAAGGAGATTGGTGATTCATTCGCAAATTGCACTTTCGCTTTTCCCAAATCAAATGCTCCGTTTGTCATAACAGAATTATACGTTATTGACAAACCTTTGCTCGATATATAAGATGATAATCCCGTCTTATAATTCTTTTGTGTTGTCCCCTCTCGTCCGATATTTGTCAACATTCTTGAATACAAGTCTTCTATAATCACTTGCTTCAAATCGGGATAATATGACATCGGATAATATATGTATTTCGAACTTCTAATGCGCCCGGGTGTATAATCGGGAATCAAATCGGGATAGTATCTATCGAAATATCCGACTATCGTTGCACCTGCAGCGTTTGCACAAGAATTCTGAAGCTCACCATTCAAACTGTAATAGTTTGGGAATGAGCCATTGATAGAGTATTCTTCTACTTCTTTCGTCGTATAAGAGAACGATTCTGTTGCCACAGTATAATCCGTTCCGCCACAATAATAAATCTCTTGCGATTCATCGCTGTACGCATATGTAACGGCAGAACAACTGTTTATACACATCGTAGCGACAAAAACAGCGAAGAAGACGAACATAATAAATGTAATGCTTGTTCTTTTTGTTTTCATTTGTTTTCTCCTTGAAAATTGTTTATTAATAATTAACAATCTTCACGGATACTTTTTCCCACATTCAACGTCTCAAATTCTTTCTTCAACTTGTTGATTGCGGCAATCTTTATTCGACCTACAACCGATTTTGACATTTTAAGTTCTCTGGCAATTTGCATAATCGTCATATCCTCAAAATAAGTTAGTTGCAGAATTATTCTTTCCTTCTCTTCAAGTTTTCTTATCGCTTCTCTAATGATAACTTTCTCGTCTATATCATTAAAGCAATCTGGGTTTATGGAATCTATTTGAGTATAATCAACATAAGATATTTCAATTTTATTTGTTCCACGCAATTTTTTATAACGATTTACTGCCATATTATTCATAACTTTACAAATATAGCCAAAACCATTCTTTAAAAAGAAAAATTTGTCCGCAATTCTATAAATATCAGCCCAGAAATCTTGTTCCAAATCTTCGGCATCATCAACATTCCTCAAATATTTAAATGCTATATACCTAATCGTGTGCCCAACAAGTTCATACAGGCGTTCGACTGCATTTTCTTCTCTATCTTTTACCGCAAAAAGCGCCATTGTAATCTCTTGTTTATCTTGTGAATCCATTGCTTCATCCTATTGTAATTTAATTATATTTTATCACAATTTTATTACAAATCAATATGTTTATTTACCATTTTATTTTCATCAGGCTTTTCCAATTGATACAGTAAAACATTATATTAACGAGCATTGCAAAAACAAGATATGAACATATGTGTGGTTTAATTAAAAAACATTGAAAAAAGGTAAAGGCGAGAGCTTTAGACCTCGCCTTTTAATTATTGTGTCTGCAAAAAATCACGCTTTCTTAAAAGACTTTTATCTTAAAAAAAACGTGCATATCGATTCAATAATGACTGTATCTCATCGATTGTAATCATTCCCTTTCCCATAGCAATTTTCAAGTATTGACCATTGAATGCATCAAACACTTCTGGCGTGATCGTCACCAATTCAGAAAACTCTTCATACGTAAACACCCCATATTGTTCAATGTCTTCCGCAAGCGCTTCTTGATTTATTGTCATAGTTTCACTATCAACCGATAGATAGTTGAACAATCCTGAAATGCCACCGGGAATCGAGAGCATTCCGTTTACATAATAACACAAATGTTTGTATGTAACAGGACTCCACGCCGTCGTTTCTTCCTGTGTAATCGCAACACTTGTCAACTGCACCCCGTCCCACATCATATTTCCGTTGTCATCAATTATCTGTTTGTTAAAATGATGTCCAATATACTGACCTGCATTTTCGTCTAAATAAATATATTGATTCAAATCAATATCCCAAAATGCATGTTCTGAGATAACCCTCACTATAGTGCCATCTGAAAACCCCAGATTAATAATATCTCTAACTCCAAGCGGTTCACTATCAACAAACACTATCGGAGCGGAATCAAAGCTTCCCGTAAGCATATTCCAAACCAGAAGCTGCTCGTTGCCTGTCAAAGTCTCCACAGGAACTTGCATTCCATTTGCAAGAGTAATTAACGTGCCTGGTGCAACGCAGCTATTCTCATTGTACACAGCAGCCAACACATTATCCAAGCGCACTCCGCCATTTTTATCTCCTGAATCCCTTGCCAATACAATTGGGATAGAAGAAGTAGAATTATTATATTGTTTAAAACCATATGTAAAATAGCTAAACGAATAATTTTTGATCGAGGGTGCGGTAATGGTTGTCGTTTTATTTGCGCCGTTGATGTAAATCGTCTGTGTCGAAATTACATTCCCGTTGTTATATATTTTATATGTATAATTCACCTCAAGTGGAGAAAAACTCGGGTACAATGAAAAACCTGAATACTTGTCCATTGTTTTACATGTTTGAATTTTTTCACAATAGTAGCAGTCCAATCCATTAATCTGCGCTGTTTGTTCATCATTTAGAAACGCCATTCGATAATATTGCGTTCCATTTCCATCTTTCCCTGAAAAATAGCCGTTAAATGTATATCCTTCCTTTTTAGGGGCAAAAGTAGCAAAATTAGGCATTTGCTCACCATAGGCTACTTGAATAGTCCTAAAAATAGAATCATCTTCATTATACACTTGTACGTCATATTTGATTATTTCCCAATACGCATATAATGTTATATTGTTTGGTTCATCGTACTCTCGAACACCAGCACACGGATTGTTCCCTGTGTAATACTGCTTGCCTGATGCTTGTTTCCCGCTATAATACCCTTTGAACATATATCCTTTTCTTGTAGGAGGTGTAATTGTCGGGAGAGCAGCATCATATGTTACCGTTACAGAATTTGTACCACCCGTTCCATTTTGCTTATCGAATGATACCGTATATTGATTTGGAGACCATTTTGCATATAATACCACAACTGCGTTATTAATAGATGTTAAGTTCGTTACTTTTGAACCATCTTTAAAGTGGTATTCCTCATTAGAATCCATTGTCCAGCCCGTAAATGTATAACCTTCTTTTACAAACGTGCAACTGCGAAGAGTATCTGCTTTATCATAAACATACAGGGAATCTTGCATTACGCCACTTCCGCCGTTTGAATTATAACTTACTCGATATTGGTTAGCCTCCCAAATAGCAAATAAGGATATCACATCGTTATTCTTGGAAGACAAATTACTTATTTTTTGACAATCATTATAGGTTTTCTTCCCGTTTTCAACAGTAGACCACCCAATAAAGTGATACCCCTCTTTTTCAAAAGTGTTTCCCCTTAGAGTACTTTCTTTATCATACGCATGAGTACTCGTCTGAATTTGTGTCGATCCGTTATTTGCATAATACTTTATCGTATAACTGATTGGCGACCATTTCGCATATAAGACTTTATTGCCTATTTCTTGTCCTACAGAATATACTCGCTTTGTAAAAACAGTATCGGTATACCAGCCACCAAAAATATAACCGAGCTTTGATGGGGATTTCAAAGTAATGTTTTGAGTGATGTTATATGTTAAAGGATTATCTTGTGCATTGGTTCCATCATACAAAACATATTGTACTGTATACTCAATTGGAGTATATACCGCAAATAAATCAATAGAACCGTTATTTTGATCTCCTGGTGTTAAGTCTGGCATTCTTGTCCATGAGACAAGACTTCCCCCATCCGTTTGGCTCCAACCATTAAACTCATATCCATCTCTATTTACATTTTCTGGAAGGGAAATAATACCATCATATTCAATGGTAATTGGGGGAATCAACAAATCGGGATCTTTCGTTTGAAAATGAATGGTATGCTTTTCTTTTTTCCAAATCGGTATTATCGTTATTATAGCACCGTTGTCACCTAGATCCGGAACCTTATCCCAATCTATTTTTGTATTGCCATATTCAAAATGATCAAAAATGTATCCTTCTTTATACCCCTGCGATGATTCTTTAAAAACGGCGATAAGATTTATAGTATTAATTACAGTTCCATAATTAATCGGCGATTTTACGGTAGACAAACCATTTGGACCAATCCAAGTAATGGTATTGTTATTATTTATTTGAATTTCATAGCTTTTTACTAACCACTCTGCAATTAGAGTTGTGTTTTCTGTTTTGTCCCACTTTTTAACACACTCACCCTTCGAGTTCGCATATCTAACGCCATCTATGTCACACCACCCCAAGAAATCATAACCTTCACGAGAAATACCATTCTCTATAGCAAACGATTCATCGTATGTAACGGTTAACGTATTATTTCCGTTCAACACACCGCCATTCGCATCCAAGGTTACTGTATAAGTGTTGGCTTGCCAAATAGCCATTAATTCAATGTTTCCAAAAGAACCTTTTTCTATTTTAGTTATAATAGAGCCATCTTTCTTCCATCCCACAAATGAGGAACCCGATTTCGTTGCAGGATTAAGAATAATATCATTACTGTCTATTGTATAAACTGTAGGATTGCTTGCGCTATTTACACCTCCATTCATAGCATATACGATAGAATACATTATTACATTCCATTGCGCATACAAGTTAAGGTCACTGTCAAACCCAAATGCAAATCCGGATTTGTATTGTTTTCCACTACCATCCTCTGCTGAGTTCCATTCTTTTAGAGAATAGCCGTTTCGTTCCACATTTGGAAATGCTGTAAATATATCATTATATTTACAATGTTTGATTTCGGTCTCAGGACTTCCACCGCAAGCATGGAATGTTATTGTGTATGTTTTTGCGTTCCACATTGGAAAGAGTATTATATTACCTGCCGTTTGATATATGTCATTTGCAGAGACTACTTTGCCAGTCTCGTCTTTCCAACCTTCAAGCTCATATCCAATTTGGGTAGGTATTGGCAATTCGCCTATTCTTTCATTAAACACGACATCTTGATGCTTTAGATTTTCACATCCGGTTCCCTCAAAAGAAATAGTATACGTATTAGCATTCCATTTCGCATAAAGAACGATGTCATCCTTTTCTTGCCATTTTTCATCTGCACCCACTGAAATCTTTCCAGAAGAATAATCTTCAGCCTTATACCATCCGTCAAATGTATATCCGTTTCTATTTACAATAGGCATATTGGACACGATCTCACCATAATAATTAGTAGTCACATCTTTTTGAACGCCATCTGAAAAATACGTTACACAAAACTGTCTTGAAACGATATTATCAGTATAGGTTGACAGCGCATATTGATAAGATGATTGCATAAAATAAGGCACGTAAGCTATAAACGAATCATTTGTAAAGCAACCCTTCCGAGCTCTGCCATCGAGAAGCCATCAAAATATACTTCCGTTATGTTGGCACATCCATAGAATGCACGGTCTTCAATATTAATCTGCTTAATATAAACCTTTTGAATACCGGTATTATTCTCAAAAGCTGAACCCATAATCGTTTGCACACTAGATAAGTCAAGTACCGAGTTAACCTTTCCGCTTCCAAAAATAACGGTTTTGTCCTCATTATAAATGATATTATTTTCAGAACAAAAACTTGTATTTCCCAATATATTTATAGTGCATTCGTTACATCCCGCAAAGCTCCTTGTCCGATCGACGAAAGTTTTGCATACCCCGTAAACGAACTTAAATTTGTGCAATTTCTAAAAGCGAAAGCACCTATGTTTACCAAATTAATTATATTCCCGATTGACGTCAACTTAGAGCAGTCCTCAAATGCAGCACGACCAATATTGGTTACAGTCGACGGAAGAGTAATCATAGATAGATTAGAACAGCCCTTAAAGCAGTTATCAGGAATACATGTCATCGTTAATCCATTTGGGAAAACCACTTCTGATAATAACGTACAGTTTTCGAAAACTCCTTCTCCAAGATATGTGCATTTCCCTAAATCGATAGATGAAATGGATGTCCCTTTAAAAACATTTTTAGCAACCCCAGTTATATTCTTTCCATTAATTATTTGGGGAAGAACCGTGTCGGGTAACGGATCATGTTTTAATGATTTTATAGTATTTCCATCAGCACTTACTTCATATAAATCATCCAGTATATCACAGTTGCATTCAGAGCATTTGAAATGTCTATAAGCATTTTCGATATTAACTTGTTGATCAACCAAAGTGTGATCGTGATTGATGCGGACGATATTTTGGAAATGGAAATAGTCTTCGGGAACCCAAGTCATACAATCCGATGCATTCCATCCCATATTGCAAATATAACCAAACTTTCCTTCGTACAACGCATATCCATATGCTATCACAACATGATAACTTTTTTCTCCGTCTTCACTTAAAGTTTTTGTTCCTAAAATAATTGGTCTATGTGCATCTAATTCTTCAACGACTTCTTCTTTATTATATGATAGACTAAAGTTTATATCAACTTGATTAGCAATCACTGAATACTCTGAAAGAAAACTCCTTGTGCCAATATTAACCGAAACAAAATTTTGCCCTATATCAGTGTCTCCAAGAGGCGTTCGATTATAAATCTCTTGGTAGACAAGATCCTCTGTTCCTAAAGCACTATTGCCATATATAACAATTTTGCCGTCTTTATCATAATAATACCTAAAGTCATCATCTCCAAATAGTAAAGGATTGTATTTAAACTGGCCAAATGCGTTGCTTAAAAATTCGTGACCTTCTACATTTGTAATTAATCGTCTATCGGTATAATATGTATGATAACCGAGCATAAGTTGCATTGCAACCGTTGTACATGTTCCAATATCATTATCTGACCCATCATTTATCTTATGTTTTGGGCTGTTGACAAAGTATTTATAGTTTTTAATGTAGTGCGCATCTGTGACTTTTCCAATTTCTTCAGGGCTGCCCTTTAATTCAATATATCCTTCATTTTTAACAACGTCAGATAAGACAATGGTACCACTTGCTGTATTTTTATCGTCCAAAGCAAAAGCCGTTGCTGGATTAGTAACAATACAACAAACAATTAAAACTAATATAAAAACAACCAAAATCAAATACAATTTTGTGATATAATCTTTTGTGAGTTTTATCATAATACACTCCTATAACATTCTCTCAGATCCGGCAATGAATGTGAAAACTAAAAATTCAGAATCTTTTATTACGTCTTCATCATACAAAATCATAGATATGAGGTTTAAGTACTTGTCGTCTTTTTTAATAACAAACGATGCACCTTCGACATATAGTTTTTGATCAAGCACGTTTGCAATGGCATACGGACTCTTTTGATAATCGATAAAGCTTCCGCTTTCAGACAGTTCACAATATTCGATTTTATCGGATTGAAATTGATGTCTATCGTCGGGTTTTATTCCATATTCATTAAACGGTTCAGGGGGGCAATCCTCAGTACCAAATCTATACCGTCTCCACGGTCCACCCGTCCTCAACATATAACTGTCATCGAACCGATACATACTTGTGTGCACAAAACGACTATACGGTTCTTTATACGGTTTTATCAACAAAAAGCCATACGGTTCAAATTCTACGAGATACATGCAAACCGTTTCATCGATGGAATATAACGGATAGACGGAAAAAGAATCGTATAAACTGTTCTCTCTGTCGATGTATCTTGCCTGCACTTTTTTTGAAATCATCTCAATATGTTCTTCCGTTGTGTAATCGTCGGGATCGAGTGTTTTATGACATCCGACCAACGAAAATATCAATATTTGAAATATGAATAACAACACCAAAACCGCAATTATTTTTTTACATTTCGTTTTCATTTTTCCTCCTTTTATTAACTTTGTAAAACCAACACAGATTTATCTTATGAAAGTGCTCATACTATCACACTCGTTCCATAGAATAATCTCAACAAATATAACAATCCAACGTTAGCCTTTTTCCCACCTAAGCAAAAATCTTTTTCTTTACTTAAATTTTGAACCGTCAAATGACATTTAACATATACCTAAAAAAAATAGTTATTAATAAAGCAAATTTTTTTCTTTAAAAAAAGTTCATTAATAATCATCACCTCTTGACGATTAGACGTGCCGTAGTCTTGATACAAGTGGCGCCGCTGCGCGTCGCCAAAGACTACGGCACGTCTTCTCTAAAAAACTAACCCGAATCCGGGCAGATCAGCACGGAGCGGAGCGAGGTTTCGCGCTAACCCGCTTGGCGAAATCCTCGCTTATCCGTCATGCCGTTGCTGGTGTCTTGCCTCGGAATCTTCGGTGGTTTTTAGTTGGAAGTTCGTAGGCGCGATTTTGTCTTTTGGCTTATTACGCCAATCTGTTCGCCCTCGTTGTAGCACATAAATTTGTCTTGCAACAACAGTTTCTTTTCTTCAACGCCTATACCGCATAATACATCGTTTTCATCTATGTCAGATATTACATACACAGGTAGTTTTCGAGAGTAAACAATCTTTTCATTCGTCTTGCCTATGTACTTCAAAATGTATGCCATTGCGTTGCCCATTTTTACGAGATTAGTGTCTATCCGTTCAAAGTCACTACGCCCAAATCGCGAGTTAAAGTATTCACTTTGCAACGTCAACTGCATTTTGTGCGTATTGAGATTAAAATCTTTCTTCTCAATCATATTGCCCGGCATTGTACCTTCGGGTATGTAAAACAGCCCGTGAAAGTGCAATCTTTTTGTTTTTGGCGCACGCTCCCACACGCCCATATAGCGCCATCCTTTGCGAGATTGAAAAGTGCTTAGGCACATGCTCAACTTCTTCTTAAACGACGCTTCATCGTGCTTGGTATCGTCATATGTGAACGTCACGAAATAGTTGAAATCGTTAAGGTATGCTTTGCGTATAAAGCGTGTTTTCCTCGCTATGAGATTCCTTAATTTTGCATCGAGTTTTGAGTCAACGTAGGCCTCTGCGTCTTGCTCTTTTGTAAAAAATGGACGCATACCTTTGCACAAAAAATTGCGTCTTGATTTCTTGCTCATACCGTCGGATTCGTCGTATAGTTTTTCAAAGACTTCGCTCCGTTTCACATACTTTTTCTTTGGCTTTGGCGGCTCAACGTCAAACGGCATATCATCCGATTCAACAGGCGTCATGTCCGTAAAATCCCATTCGTCTTTAATTTCTTGTGACATAATTTCTTGCATTTCAGGTTCCGTGCCTGATACGATTATAGATTGCGCTTCTTCGGGCACTTCGACAGGCGTTTCAACAACACGCTTTCTCTTTGTGGGATTGGTTGTATGCGGTATTGCAATGTAATGGCTGCCGTCACTATAAACCTTTGCGTCTTTATAAAACATACACATCACCCCCTGTCACGATAGAGCGCGTCTATGAAATAACTGTTCTGTTGTTTTAGTTCTTTCACGCTCGCTTTCTCAGTTGCATAGGTGAGATAGTCGTTCAAGCCGACCTTTGCCTTTATAGCCATGTCACTAAAATAATCCGAAAAGCAGTCTGTCGAGAACCGCTCCTTATAAATCTTGTAGTTCATAAGGTTGTATCTCTCACGATGTTTCTTTCCATTCATAGTGCCTTGCTCAGTTTGCACGAACACGGTTGAATATCCGTACTTGTGATAGATTTTCAAATTGCGCTGATACAGCAAGTTCACAAGCCATTTGAGCGTATGCATAAACAACGTGTTGTCCCCACGCTTGTAACGGAAATCATAGTACAGTTTGATAAACCACTTGAATGCTTTTTCCGCTATCATTTCTTCAAGCGTATAGAACGGCAAAGCAACGTGGGTTTCTCCGGTAGATATAATCGTCACAATGTCGGCAAGATCTCGTGCGTCTGCGCCCCAACTTTCAGGACGCTGCTCATCGGTGAAAACTTTTATAAACGGGAAGTTCTCAACGGTCGCCGAGTGCCTACACATTTTGAGCCAATTGTTGAAAAGGTCGTTCTTTTGGTTTGTTTCGAGCGTGCCTTTCTTGACTTCTTTCAATTCAAGATTGTTGCCACGCTCTTTACCTACTTCCGTTATAAGCACAACCCCAAACTCAAAACTGCCGTTGTTGATATTATCCGCAATGACCTTTCGCCCAAGACGTAGAGTATCGAAGTCGAGAATGTGCGCATTGTGGCTTAGACTCTTATCCCGCTTTATAAAGAAGTCTGAACTCCATATCGGGAAATTGCCACCGTCCATAAGCACGCTGTCTTCTCGCACGGAATAGTTGGACACAATAAGGCTTGATTCTATGACGTATATAAAGTACAACTTTACATAGTTCGTCAACACGTCGAAAAGATGATACGTTTTGAGTTCGTCATTATAGGTAAGCCCGTATAGGTCATAGTCGTAACCATACAACTGCCACTTTGCATTGTGATGCTTTTCAAAGCGCTCTCGTTTCAACTTCATCCATTTTTCGATACTTGCAAGGTTATATATGACGTGATGCTCCATACATTTGCGCACTTCCATTTCAAGCGCGATCCATGGGAAGGAGGGGAAACGCATATCGTTTTTCTGCAAGAGTTCAAGCGCTTTTTGCCTAAACATAACGTCTTGCGAAAGTGCCATATCAGTAATGATTGTAGTCTTGCGTTTACCCATACTTCCACAGGTCATAGACACTATCGGAAGGGCGTTTATGAAACCGCAGTTTTGAGCCTCTTTATGGCGTAAAATATCCACTGCGATTTTGCGCCTGATATACTCGAAAATAAGCCACGCAAAAGGCAGTAAACTCCACCACGGAAAGTGCTTGAAAATGACTTGCAAATCTATGGCGAGTTTCCTTGCAATCGTGTATATCGAAACGAAGTCAAACGACACCGAGAAATACAAAAAGTATGCAAAGAACGATATGACGATACTCGTCAAATTCAGACTACAAAACCAAATGATTGCCCACGCAATCGGTATCCATTTTTGACAGTTCAAAAACGCGAAATATCCGATGATAAATTGCCTTGTCGGGTGCGTTATTTTTCGTGATAAAGTTTTATGAATTTGAAGTGGTTTTGTGTCCTTGTTATGCTTTGTGTTAGGGGTTGAATACAGCTTCTTTATAACAAAGAAAAACACAAAAACAAAGGGCAAAATTATCACGAGAATTTGTGCCGCGACACCCAGTTGTTTGCCTACGGTTTTACCGTATAATATAAAGTTGTCAAGGTTCGCAAACAATCTCCAAAACTCAACGAATTTGACTTTGAAATCGTCAAAGTCGGATGGAAGTATAGACTCCCATTTTATAGCGTTTGAGCCGTCGAGAATGCTCGGATTTAATTCTGCATCTATACCGAATAGTTTGCAGAAGTAATATTTTATCGAGTGTATTAAGTCGGTTAAACTCTCGAATATGCGAATATAGGACGTTTTGAACACAAGTGCTGCAAGTAGTATAAACGCTATTGTAACAAGCACGCTTATCACTGTGTACGCTATGTTTTTCTTGCTCATAAGTCACCTCCTATATTGGTTGCTACATTGAGTATTCTTGCCTCGTTATCTGTTGTAATAGAAGGCAATCGGCTACCTGTAAATATCAAGTAGCCGACTGCAAATACAACCAAAATAATGAGCAGAATACATACGATTCTTTTCACTGTTTTCATTGTATCTCCTATCCAAGTTTTATGCTGCAAGTCGCACTACAATCGGGGTTGTCCTTACTCGTTGCCGTAAGCGTCAAATACACAGTGTAAGTGATGCCAACTTTGTGATATTTTAGCACCGTAATTTTGCACTCCGCGCCATCGATTTCAAGGCTCAAATAATCGTATGGATCTTTGTCTTTTATGACCGAATACGTGATACTCGAAGTCTTGCTTTTATCCCAAGTCAGCGACCATTCAAACGTCTGCGGAACACCGTCCGGATGAGCGGTTGCCACCACCGTTTTAGAGTCACCGACAGCCCTTGCTTGATTGCTTTCCGCAAAGGCAATATCATACGATTTTATAGGCTCGAAACAAAGCGAAATCATAAGGCAAATCAGACATAAAATCAGCATATAAATTTCGGCTTTGAGTAGCATCGTTTTTTCTTGTTTCATACGCTATCACCGCCTTGTGATTTATGCTTTGCTTTACGCTTTTCTTTGGCGGACTTTATCGCCTTGAAAGGTGCGCAAATAACGAGCCAAATTCCTTTGAAGATATACGGCAGTATCGGTGCAAGAAGTATTAGGCAAATGATGAGAATGATAACCGCAAAGATTATCTTCCACCATTCCAACTTCTGTGCCGGAGCGGTAAATCCGTTTATAACGTCGGTAGGACTGGACACAACGGGAATGACGTGATAAACGCCGTCCTTGTTGAAAGTCAGTTCTATGATGTCAAAGTCAAGGAATATGGTTTCGCTTGCAATATAGGTGTCAGCCTCGTCCTCGGGAACATAATTGCCTTCGTTGTCACTTCGTCCGCACGCTTGAGAGAAGTAGTCCGTGTTTGCAAATCTGAACAATACCACTCGTCTGTTGAGCGCACGCTCTTTTGCATGGAACGCTCTCAAACTTGCGACATCGTTCTTGTTTACGAGCAATCTTTGAGATACGTCGTAGTCGTCGGCAATCAAGTCATCCGCTTTCACTTCATAGATAGGCGAGATGTCTTTATAATCACCGCTTGTCTGAGGCCACGAAAAACCATAGTCCCAGAGTTTGTCCCACCACGAGTGATTGGAGTCGTAGCTCATAAGATTGAACGTGTCGGCAAGGTCAATGGTTTTGTCGTTGTGTCCCATTTGACGTCCTTCGTCAACGAAAGATTCAAACAAGTCCTTGCTTATCTCTCGCCCGTTGCAGTCTATATATCCGTTGCCGAGTTCGTTGGAATATCCATAGATATATTCGGCAACTCTGTTGGCTGCAACGTCGCCCGCAACGGGTTTTGAAAAGAGAAAGTCAAAGACTTCATCCAAACCGACGTATGGTGAATAGAAAACCATTGACATCATATCCGACTGACTGTTTGCCTTGCTCACTTTCGTAGAATTGAAAACTGCGCCGCCGGTTGTCTCTTCATAATTAGTGCGCTCGTTGAAACACCAATCATATTCAATCGATGTATATCCATGAAATTGATTTGATGTTTGCTCAACCTTGTACCCCGTGAAGAGTCTATATGGAATTTGCGGATTGTTTTGATCTTTCTCGGTTTTGAGTTTTGAGCCCGCAAGCATCTTTTGATAGAACGCTTCGTTGGAAGTGATAGCGGCAAGTTTGGTTTTATACTCCCACCATTCCGCGCGTATCTTTTGCAACTTTCCGTACTCTTGATAGATTCGCTCCGGGATAGAGAAATACACCGAGTTGACCTCGTTGTAATGGTCTTTGCCTTTGCTCGAAACGTTGGTCCTGAACGATGTGTGATGCACTTCGAGTGTCAAAGTTTCAAGGTCTTGCACAACGCAATTCAACGTAGATTTTGCATTGGCGTCAGGTCCGTATCCTTCCGAATATCCCGTGAAAGTGTACGTTCCGCCGATACCGTATTCGGTAGCATTTTTATCTCCGTACGTTACGAGTTCGATGCCCGAAATATCGTATCTGCGCTCGTTGGTATTCACACGTTCCGCAAAGGTCTTATCGGCTATTTTTCTATCTACGATTTTGTATTTGTAGAACAGATTTTTATAGTCGTTTGATGACTTACTGCAGAACTGCAAATCAAACTTTTCATACCTTGTAGGCGTGCCGTTTTTATCATAACTTACAGCCATTTGGATTTTGTTTTGTTTGCTGTTAGTTGACAAATTCAAGGCTTGTGGATTATAAATCAGCAAATAAAGTCCGTAATTTGCTCGCATATTGGATTTGAACGAGTAGCAATACTCTATAAAACTCACAATGCGCAGCGTCCCGTTTTCGTTGTACGGATAGTCTTTCAAATCGAAAGGCTTTCCGTCTATGGTAGACGACAAAAGGTCATCCAAAACGTTCGTGGTGTCAAACGAATTTTCACTTGACGCATACGCAATTTGCGGTGTCCCTTGCATCATCAAAACGATGGTGCAAAGGACCAAGAGTATTGCCATAACCAAACGGCTATTTTGCTTTGATTGTGCCATCCGGCTGTACCTCGAATACGAGTTGTTCTTGCAGTGTGACACCTTCCACCGCAACGTAATTATGGAAACTGATTTTAATCAACGCTTCGCCGTTGTACGAGTAAACAAGCAATGTGAAGTTGTCTACGGAATTGTCCACGTCGCCCGGATTGAAAGACACTTCTTTTTCTGGATAAAGTCTTTGCAAAATGCTTTGCATTGTGTAGTTACCGCTCACAACGAAATCGTTTTCGTTTTTGATAATGTCAAAGCCTTTTGTGAGATCTTCCTCCGCGCCGAAACTGTATATCTCTCCGTCCACCGTGAAGTCAAAATCATTGTCGTGCGACACATTCGGAACAATTTTTAAGGTATAACCGCTTATATCTTTATTGACTGCTCCGAAAGTGTATTTGACAACGAATTTGTTTTCCGTATCTTGCTTCATTATGTAGTTGTCATAGTCCGAGAGCATTCGCTTTCCATCGCTTTCAACATAAAAAGTTTTGAAATCGGATGTAAAACCATTAGTGAAGAAAGCAATAGAACCAACGGCAAGCAACAAGAGCAATGCACATACGATTACGGCAATCGTCTTGCCAACATTCATTTGCTTTTTCATGCTCCACCTCTAATTAGAACGAAAGCGTTGCATCTGAAAGTGATACGCTTTGCACCCCTGATACCGTACGAATGCTGATGGTGGTGCTTATACCCGTTTTCACTTCGGTAACCGTGATAGTGACATACGGAAGTTTGCCGTCCACATAACTGTCAAAAGACTCAACGATTTTGCGAGAAGGATCTGCCGAAATGCCGCTGTAAGAAGAAGGCATACTTCCACCGATAACTTGCAACTTGCCGTTCTCGATTGAGAACTGGTTTACGCTCACATATCCACCCGGTTTTTGGAACGAAGTCCAAATATATCCTGCCGATTCAAATACGTCTTGAACAACATAATTAACCGTGGCATACTCTGTGCTCTGAAGAGTTCCCGATTTGTATATCTCCTTCTTAACCCTGATTGCGCCATAAGCAACAGCGGAGATTCTGTATTCGGGAGTGAACGTACTGCCCACAAGTCCAAACTCGTTGTCAAGAGAAATGTCAAAGTTATAGGTTTGGGAACTCTGAATTTCCACGATTTTTGCGTTGTTCCAATTGCTATCGGTGATGGTTTTTGCTCCGGTAGGCGTAACTGTAATAGAAGTGGGCGCACCAACGTACAAAACTTGACATTTCGCAGAGAATCCGCCTTCTCTCGTGGTAACCGTGACAATGATTTCATCGTCACCGAACGCTTTCTTACATGTTACGGTCGCGATATTGCTACCGTCGCTTTCCGGAGTTACGGTAACATAGTCAGTGACGTTTTCACTTCCGTGTTGTTTTGTCACACCCCAAGCAACGCTCCAATCCACGAGTTTGTTGGTTGCCTCAACGGGAAGGACGGTTGCAGTAAGAGTTACGGATGCCGTATGGCCGGAATCTGCCGCAGTCGTTGCGTCTGCCGAGAATGCAAGTACGGAAGGCATCTCATATATTTGACCTTCAAACATATCCTTGCCGTCTCCCGATGCAATAGGCGTGTCGGTGTTGTTTTGTTTCATTTGCTGAATTACAAGCCCCAGCGCTGCGCCGACGCCTGCAAAAAGGACTATGATTGCCATAAGTGTCGCAATCCATTTGATACTGTTTTTCTTTTCTTGATTCATATAAATCCTCCATGTTTTTGAAAGAAATACGGCTGTATTTCAAGCCGTATTCCGTGACGCTTATTTATCTGATAAGCATATTGAGCAATGCTCTGTCCGATGATTTGAACGGCTGAATCTTGCATTCGTAAACTTCGCCGTCTTCGTCAAAAGAACGTACGCCATAGGTATTGCCCGAAACGACTTTGCCTGTTTTCTCGTCCTTGATTTCGTAGGGCGTTACAACGAGTTCCGCTTTGTTTTCATTGCCGAAAACGATATCCAAAACCGTGTAGCCCGTGAAGTCCGGTGGCATAAGTTGCACTCTTGCTTCTATACCGCGCACAACGCCTTTGATGAAGTATGTAAAATACTGCTTGCCGTTTTTCTCGTAGGTCTCTCTTTCTACAAAGATTTTCTTATCCATTGCTTATTTCCTCCTTATTTTTTCTTCCCGATAGTACGAGAGATTGTTCTTGCCTCGGATTTGGATTTGCCTTCACCGAGAGCCTTTTTGTACTTGTACAGACCTGCGTGATCCGATTGTGCTTGCAAGTATCCGGAACGAAGTCCTGCCTCGTAATCCGTGAGTTGCTTGCCTTCTTTTGCACCGTGTTCGTGCACCTTGTTCTTACGCTCCGATGCGTAGTCCTTCGCTCTCTTGGAAGGCACGCTCCATCTGCGTTCGCCATATTTGTTTGCCATTGAAAAATTCTCCTTTACCCGTTGTGCCGATAGTGCAGCATAGTGATTTGTCTTTGCCCGTGTTGCCGTTAGCTAAGCGCGAAATTGGTATATTAAGTTGTAGTTTTGTAATCATAAAGTCTTGATTGTGAAACATTCCGTTTCTTGCGACTTGTTTCGGAAGGTGGCCACCTTTATCTGAATTCAGTCCGCAATCAACAGTCGTTCGCTTATTCTCGCTCTTGATTACGTCATCAGTATAGGGCTTGTTTTTCACAAAAACCAGAACACCAATGTAAGCAAAAAGGACATCTTTCGAGCCCAATTCAAACAATAATGAAATGCTAAAATGACACTATAAAATCCCATTGAAACAACGATGTAACATTGTTGTATAAGTATAAAAAAAAGACAAGGTTTTACCCTTGCCTTTCTTTTAGTCGATATACACTCGCGTGTAAGTTGTGCTCGGCATACGCTTGCCGTTTGGGTGATGTTTATCACCGTACATAATCATATACTGCTTATCTCTAAGCCTTGTGCGTTTGTAGAAAGTGTCATAGCTTATTATGACGTTATCTTCCGTCGTGTTTTCGATATATTCCAATCTTTGCTTTACGATATAGTTTCTCGTTCTATACACGTTGTCTGCCTGCAATATAAAATCCGGGATAAATTCTTCCATTGTCTTTCTCCTTATGCTATAAGATGATTTTGAATAAAACGTAACAATTGCTTGTTAAGTCTTGTGACATGCTCTCTGGCATATCCATACTTCTCTGCTGCCGATTCCTGCGTATTATTTTCAACGTACATGTAATAGTACAATTCATAAAGCTTAGGCGGTGCTTGACACACGATTTCGTTATATTCTTCTACGGTTTTTAATACCTTGCATTCCCCTACGATTTTTGCTGTTTGAGTCATCTCGTCACGACGAGAATAGTAGTATCTGATATTTCTAAGATCTTCTCTTATTGCTGTAAATGTTTTCATATATTCTCCTAGTTCTTATAAATAGATTTTCCCGTAGCGGAGAATAAAAATATCCCCACTCGGTTTGCGACCTTTTTCAACACGTCGCATTCGGGTTGGGGATATTGTCTCCTATCGAATCTTATCTATAAAAGCGGGGAACGAGGATTTATCTTGGGCGCTGTCACAGCCCGACCTTGATTTGCCTATATAGACGTATGTAGTTTTCCTTTTTGAGTGATTATCTTTGCACAACTTTGATAAGTCGCACGTTGTTCTTTTTCTGCTCAAAGTACTTGGCGTGGCAATGTGAGCATCTCCCCACGATTTCGCCGTTACTTTTAACACTCGCTACAAAATACTTTCTGCATTCGGGACACAGTTTTCGTATCGGAATAGCGTCTTGCGTGATAATAGCATTATCCATAAAAGCACCTCCTTCGCCCATAGCGCACATAGACTTGTATTTAGCCCACTGCATTGACCGGGTTAGGCACTCCCGCGTCGCAGAAAAACTATCTTGCGCACCCTATATACAATTTCCTTATAAACCGGGGCAGTTATTCGGAAACTATATCGATTTGGTAGATATCGTCATAAAATATCTTCTTTTGACCTATCGTCAAATAATGATAGACCACGTTGTTTTTCGCAACCGTTCCTTCTATATCAATGTAATGTCCATTGAGATAGAAATTGATTCTCACAACCGTTCCTTTGTCCACTCTCACAAGGGTTTTGGACAATTCTTCTTTCTTTTCGTCGGAAAATTCGTGTTTAGGAACGCGTGTGCGCTTTTCAATTCTGCTTTGCAATTCTTCGGACAAGCCTTTAAGTGCATCGAATGGAAGGAACTGAGCCGCACGATTCACATCGTCATTGTTTTTAACCGCCATTGTGTCCTCCAATCAGTTTGTTGCGTTCTTTTTGCGTTGCGCCTTCTTGCAAGTCGAAACCTCGCAACATTGCGTTCTTACCAAACTTTTCTTTGATTTCCAACACTGCTTTTTCGACATTGCGCTCTTTTTGCAATGCGTCCAAATCCGTAAACAAATCATAGCCCTCGGCAGATTCGTCCACGAGTCCGCTAAAACATATAGCGAGTCTGCGGATAGGAACGTCTTGATGTGTGGTATCTTCAAAAATTCTATCAACGTATTCCTTAACCATTGAATAGAGATTTGTACTGTTAGCCATTTTGAGCGTTCCGCCTGTAGCCGGAGCAGCATCTTTTGAATATCCGACGGAAATACCGACGTGGCTTGCAATCAAATGTTCTTTTAGAAGTCGCTGACAACCACTCAAAGCCATCTCTTGTATGACGATATGTGCTTTATCGTATGCGTAGTCGCTGAACAAGATTTGAGAATTTGAGATAGACTTTGACTTACCCTTGTAGTTCTTGATGTCTGCAATCGTACAGCTTTCTCTGCCGTTTGCGTGGTCGATTAGCAATTTAGCGTTCTTACCGAAATTCCTATAAAGGAGATCTTCCGGGGCTGTTGCTACGCCTTTCATATCATGAATTCCATATCGGGCGAGCCTTGTGGCAATACCGTTTGCGATATTCCAAAAGTCGGTTATCGGTCTATGCTCCCACAAAGTTTCTTTGAATGTTTGCTCGTCAAGCATTCCAATATGGTCTTTGCAATGTTTTGCCGTGATGTCGAGTGCAATCTTTGCAAGATACAGGTTTGTGCCTATACCACAAGTCGCAGGAATATGCGTGCGCTCGGCTATCTCGTTTATGATTTTCTTTGCAAGTTGCTTTGGTTCGAGTTTGTAAATAGACAAGTAGTCCGTAACGTCTATAAAAGCCTCGTCAATAGAGTATTGATGTATATCGTCCGGCGAGAAATAATCGAGATATATATCAAAAATGTCTGCGCAGTATTTGATATACAAACTCATGTGCGGGAGAGCAATAATATAATCTATGTTTTTAGGTATTTCAAACAGTCTGCAACGATTTCTGACTCCGAGCGCTTTCATCTTTGGAGTAATTGCCAAAGTTATAGCACCTTTTCCGCGAGATTCGTCTGCAACGACAAGATTTGTTTCAAACGGACTTAACCCACGTTCCGCACATTCAACCGATGCGAAGAATGATTTCATATCTATGCAAAGATAAGTCCGTTGTTTTTCCATATTGCTCCTTTATACCAAGTCCTTTATTACTTTTACGGCTATGCCTTGAATTTGAATGTTCTTATAGAACATATCTTGAAGTGCATCGTTTTCGGGATGCAGCCTTATTAGTTTGTGCTTTTTATCCAAAAAATATCGCTTTAACGTAGCCTCTCCGTCATCCGTGAGTGCAACTACTATTTGTCCTTCGTTTGCAGTATCTTGCTTTCGTATAACAACCAAATCTCCGTCATTTACGCCTGCGTTTATCATACTTTCGCCTTTTGCTTTCAGTATGAAGTACTCTCCGGGACCGAAGAATTCGGTAGAGATTGATACATACGATTCTATGTTTTCTTCCGCAAGTATCGGAGAGCCGCAAGCAATATCGCCGACAATCGGACAAGCCGTTACGTTAGACATCGTTTTGGCAAACTTCGATGTAGTGAGATTGCAATGCTTGCCTTTTCTCTCGATTATGCCTTCGGACACCAAATAGTTGATATATCTGCTGACCGTGGACGGATTTACGCTTATCGCGTCGGCAATTTCGTATATAGACGGAGTGCCGTTGTTCTCACGCAAACTCTCGTTGAGTATGTTCAAAATCTTATCTATCGTTTCTTTGTTTTTTACTTGCATTGTATGCCCCTTTTACAATATGCAACATTTATTGCATTTTGCAATTTTCATTATAGTCATTCAAAAACAAAAGTCAACGGGTTTTCATAAGAATTTTTTGGCATTTATCGTTATGCGACATTTATGGTACACATTATGAGATTTTTTTATTTTCAGGTTGATCTCTCGGCTTTCTTTTGCGACGATTCTTGAAATGCTCGTACATCTCTATCTCTAATAAGGATATATACAATTCTTTATCCTTACTCGGAATAAGAGATAAGTCCGGCGTTATGTCATCCACAAGAATTTTCTTGCCGCTCGTATTGTTTTTCAACTCAATCTCTCGCATATCACACCTCCTTTTTTATTTCTGCCATAACAATAAACCCTTCCATGTTCAAAAAAGTAGAACATCATAAAACAAAAATGGACGTCTTTGAAACAACAAAATGAGTATGACAAAACAGTGATGAAATAGTAACCAATCTGTGACAAAACATTGATGGAACAGTAATGTGATATGTCTTTTCTTTCTCTTTTATAGGTGGTTGTGGAGTTTATCAGAAAAGCATCTTTCTTCAAGGGGTAAAATATTGCGGATAATCAAAGCAAATATGCCAACGCAATATTTTCCCTATTTCCTTGACGATGCGATGCTTTCCCGATTTTTTCGAGGTGTCGAAAGAAAAAGACAACTCGACAAAGGAGTGTTCCAACTATGTTTCAACATCGTTTCAACAATGTTAATTCAGGCTTTCAACACCGTTTTACTAAATTTCAAATTAGACACAAAACGGCTAAGTCAACGTCCTACCAATCGGGAATTGAACACCCTATACTCGAATTACAACACATCAAAAAGGAGAAAACAGTATGAAAAAGTGCGTCATTTACGCCAGATATTCAAGCGAACGACAGACTGAACAATCTATCGAAGGTCAACTTCGAGTTTGCTATGAATTTGCAAAAAACAATGAACTTATCGTCGTACACGAGTATATAGACCGTGCAATGACAGGAACAAACGATTTGAGAAAAGAATTTCAACAAATGCTTTCAGATAGCGAACGGACAAACGAATGGGATATTTGCCTTGTATATGCATTAGACCGTTTCGGAAGGAATTCTATTGAACAAGCAATTAACAAATACAGATTGCAAAAGACAGGTAAAATTGTCATTTCTGCAACACAACGAACGTCGCGAAATATAGACGGCTCTCAAAACCTTGACGGCATTATTCTTGAAAATATGTACGTCGGCATGGCTGAATACTACTCTGCCGAGCTTTCACAAAAGGTAAAGCGCGGATTGAACGAAAGTCGAATCAAAGGGCAATTTACAGGCGGTGTACCTATTTTCGGATACGAGGCATACGGAACGAAAGCCGAAGGCCGAAGAGTGCGCATCAAAGAAGACGAGGCTGTAATCGTAAGACGAATGTTTGAAGAATACGCAAGTGGTAGGCTCATAAAAGACATACTTGACGACCTAAACAACGAAGGAGTGCTTTGTCACGGAAAACCATTTACACGAACTACTTTCTATAATCTACTGAAAAACGAAAAATATATTGGAATTGTCAGATTTGGAGACCAAGTATTCGATAACATTTACCCGCCTATCGTTAACGAGCAGGTATTTGATATATGTAGAGCCAAAGCGCAAGCAAATAAAATCGGAAAACATACGGACGCAACTTACCTGTTAAAAAACAAAGTGCATTGCGGCTATTGCGGAAGGCCTGTAAGTTCTGATACCGGCACATCAAAAAACGGCAACGTTATGCGATACTATAAATGTATTGGCAGAAAAGTTGATAAAAAATGTGACAATGTTCCAATCCGAAAAGACTTGCTTGAACAATTGGTAATCGATTCGACATATCAAGTTTTAGCGACTCCCGACTTAATAGAAAAAATAGCGGACTTGATACTTAGCGCTCACGAAAAGCGAATGGCAGACAATTCAATAATAAACATCTTAGAAAGCCAATTGCAAGATATCTCAACATCAATTACAAATCTCATTGCCTGTATGGAAAAAGGCATTGTTAGCAGCTCGACGGCAAAACGACTTGAAGAACTTGAAAATCAGAAAATTGCATTGGAAACAAAAATCTCTTTGGAAAAGGTAAAGGAATCGACACTAATTCAAAAAAGGGATATCGTCAACTACTTGAAAAATGCAATAAAAAAGACTCCGCGATTAATGATTGAACTAATAATCAAAGACGTAATCCTTTACAAAGACCGAATAGAAATACACTTCAATTACACTGACCTAATAAGACCTGATGCAGAACCGCGTCAGGCCTTATTATTTTACAAATTTACAAAAGAAGTTGTTATCGATTATCATAGGATGAACTGTCAACCTATTAAGAAAAACATCGAAATCAAACTCTATATTTAACATTCTTTTTTGCAAAAATTTATCCTGAGTTTTCAATCATAAATGGCAATTATATTATAAACGTTCCCATAAAAAACCAAATTTAATATATTTCATATATTACACCTCTACAAAATAGGTGTTCAACTGGGGTATCTCACTGCGCACCACAAAAAAGAAAGCACGAACTTTTCGTGCTTTTTCTTTTTCTGCGGACACCGAGGCTTGCGTGCGATACTTCGCACGGCGCATTTTTGCGCAACTCGGACTCCGTCCGACTGACCGCAAGCAAAGAGAGACGCAAGCGCAAAGCATTTGCGGACATCAAGCGCAGCGGACATAGCAAACAATCAAAACGCGATAGCGTTGAACCGAAGGCAAAGTGCGCAGCACGGATTGTTTAGCGTAGACGCTTCACTTTGGCGAATAATATTCGCCCGTTCCGCTATTACGCTCGCTTTGCTCGCTACAAGTCTCGGTAGATCGCAAGCAAAGAGAGATGCAAGCGCACAGCATTTGCAGAAATCGTGCGCAGCGGACATAGCAAACAAATAGACACGCAGTGTCAGTGCAACGCACGAGGTGCGTCAGCACCCATTTGTTTTGCGTAGACCGCACCACAAAAAGATAAGCACGAACTTTGTTCGTGTTTTTTCTTTTTTTGCGGACACCGAACTTGAACTCCCCCTGCAAATTGTTCAATTTGCAGGCAACAATGCTTGCATTGTTGGGACGGGCACCGTCCGTTGCACGCGATTGACCTTCGGTAAAAATCGCTGATGAGCGTATTTAAAATGCAAAAGCCTCGCAAATGCGAGGCTTTTGTATTGACTAAATCAATCGGTTTTGAAATTGATTATTCTTCAACTTCTTTCAAAGTGCAAGCAAAACCAACGAATTGCGTAACACCAACATTTGCTGCATTGTCGCCAGTGACAAATTTGACTGCGCTCAATGCCATCGTGTTGCCGACAGTGTTTTTGGAGGAATTCCAATAAGCGCCGAAATAGAACTCTGTTTCAACATTGTTCTTATCGTTGAATGTGCAAGTAAAGGTTTTGACGGTAGCGTTCCATGTCCATTCGCCTGCTTCTTCGATGGTATCAACCAACTTCATGTTGTTGTACGTTCCGTTGAGATAACCGGTGAGATATTTTCCGCCGATCTTTAACGTGTAAACGTTTTCTTTGCCTTCAACTGCTTCAACGACGACGTCGACTGCCTTTGCTGCATCTTCGCTTGTTACGAGAGCGCCGTTGCTGTTGAGTTCACCCGTTGCATACAACACTTTTCCGCCCTTGGGAGTGGTGTCCATCGTGAGTTTGTAAGTGCCTGCTTTCATGTCTGTTGCGAGTTCGGGTTGCAACGTTTGCTTGGGAACGTAGATAGCGTCTTTAATATAAGTTGCGCCCGCTGCTACTTGCGGATTTGATTTGAAGCTGTCGGGCTTACCTGTGACGAGGATGTAATCACCAACGTTGAGGTCTGCACCGCCTTTAAGTCTATAACAGCTATAATCCGTCGTACCATCGGTGATGGTAACTGTGATGTTGTTGAAACTGCTGCTGTATTCAGTGTCGATAGATTTGATTCTACCATACATAACGGTGCCTTCTTTGCCGGTTCCGTCCAAACCTGCTTGTTTTGCTGTTGCCAAATCGGTGACGTCAAGTTTGACGAATTTGGAAACTGCTTCGAGCGTTGTGCCGAATTTAGACATCTTGGCTGCGATTGCAAGTTTGTCGCCTGCTTTTATCGTTGCCGCATCGTCAAGGTTGTAACGGAATACGAGAACCTTGTATGCACCGTCGGAAAGATAGAAGGATACGTTCTTATATTGTTCGCTATATGCGTCTTTGATGCTTTCAACAGTACCGATAAGAATGTAAGATTTTTCGGTCGTTTCTTTGTCGTTAAGAGCTTCTGCCGCGTTCAATGCCGTCTTGATAAACGTGACAGGTGCTTGGACGAGAACAACGTAATTTTTGCTTCTTGTCACTTCATTGTAAGTGATGGTTGCCTTGATTGTGGTCGGAGTGTTAACTTCAACAATTGCAGGAACCAATTTGCCGTCAACGATAGAAATCGCATTTTTGCCTGACTCGACTGCCCATTCGATAGTTACGCCTTCAAGAGTCGGAAGCGCAGTCTCGGAAGTGATGCTTTCGGGAACTTCGAGATCTTCGAGCATGGATGCTGCGGTCGGGATCAAGGATTCGACAGAAAGGAATTGAACGGACTCGAATTCACCGCTCTTGTAAGTTGCAAGGATGGTTGCCGTTTCGGGGTTGCCCGGTGTTACTGTCATCTTGCCGCCGTCGAGGACGATTGCGTTGGATTTGCCGACGATTTTGTAAGAAATTTCAACGCCGTCAACTGCCGTTTCGAGAGTAAACTCTTTTTGAGTTGTGATACGCACGGTTTTGCCCTCTGCTGTGTTGATGCCGTCTGCAACGAGTTTTTCATTGACTTTTGCGATTGCGGCTGCAACTTTCTTGCCTGCGTACACTGTGTCTGCAGCATCTTCTTCTTGACCGCTTGCAGTCACTGCGGATGCGCTCAACGGCATGATTTGCCAACCTTTATAGTTGGACAAAATACCGGTTACGTTGACCATTGAGCCAACGGGATAAGTTGTCGTCAAGGCATTGATTGCAGTCCAGGTTGCGTCGTCTGCTTTCGTTGCGTATGCGCCTTCCATATATTTGCTCACGCGGACTTCCACTTTTGCGCCGCCCTTTTCGAGCGTCAACAATGTGTAGTTTGCACCTGCTTGCTTGTCTGCGTCTGCTGCAACCTTCGTAACTTTCCAGTTGGTGAGAGAAACAAGGCGAGATTCATGATAAACGGTTGCGGGCAAGTTGCCGAGGACTTCTTGATCGATTGCTTTGACGTGTGCGTTTACGTCGATGGGTGGGACGTCATCGTCAACAACGAGTTTGCCGCCTGCGTTGGTTTCCACCAGACCGTTATAGTTGGTGTTGGTTGTGCCGGTGACGGTGATGTGTACGCCGGGAGCCAATTTTGCAGCATGTTCATCGGTGGTTTTGACTCTGTAGAGATAGTAGCCCGCCGTGAAATCGTCGTTGACCATGTAGAGTGTGACGTTATTATAGCTGGAGCTGTAAGCCGTGCCGATCAAAACGACGTAACCGCTCATATCGATGGAAACGCCGGTGTTGGTGTACCAGTAGTTGACAAGTTCAAGTCCTTCCATGGTCTTGTAGACGGTCATACGATAGGATTGAGATGCGCTCACTCCGTTGTAGGTGAAAGTTGCCTTGACTTTGACGGGAGTTTGGTTGCCTTGAGGTGTAACTTGCAACGTTTTGCCGTTGTTGATGACCTTGATGTAAAGCTCATAGTCTTCGTCAACCGACCATGCGATAGTTGCGGTTTTGCCTTTGTAAGCAAACTCTGTTTCCAAATCGAAGTTGTCAACGATCGTTGCCTTGTCCTTGGGGAACACGTAGCTGTTCATAAAATCGTAAACGTCAAGTGCTTTGACTCTTACGGTGTAGGATTTGCTCGATTTTTTGACGGTTACTGTCAAATTGACGTCAACCAAGCCCGTTTCGGGAAGGGTGACTTTTGCAAGCCAATCGGATTCGCGTTTTTCCAATTGGATTGCGGTGCCTTCGGATTTCCATTCCGCCGCTTCACCGCCGATTGTTGCGGGAAGAGTGAAATCATCGGTAACGGTTGTGCCGTCCATGTCGAAAATGTAACTGTCAAGCACGTTGGTGTCGTTCTTGTCGTTGCAAGCAGCCAACGTGACGCAGCACAATACCATAACTATAGCCAAGACCGCTATGATATTTCTTTTCATCTCCATTTCTCCTTTAATATTATTATTTTACGGTTATATCCGATATATTCGGAATAACGATTGTTCCTGATTTATCAACAAGTTGATAACCTCTTACGCTAAATTTTTTGCCAACCGCAAACTGATTTATATAGCTGTCCGAAACTTTCACTTGATAGGTAAATTCAACCGCGTCTTCGGCTCCGTCTTCCGTACGTTTTTGAGTCGAACCGAGGATTGTAAGCACGCCGTTTTCAATCGATAAACTCTTCACCGTCACGTCCGTGTACAAAGTTTTGCTGTATTGAGCAATATACTCTACCGTCGAATCAAACGTCAGATAGTAGTTTGCTTGCACCAAACGGCAGCCTTCGTATCCGGGATTCGAATTGCCTATGCTTTCGCCGTAAAGGCTGTTGTACACAAGCCCCGAAATCTGGAAGTTGCCGGCAAATTTTTGCACCGAGCCGATGATCTTGTAGAGCTGACCTATCTTCATTCTTGTTGCCGGGCTTGACGAATACGCCGCATACACGTTGATCGTGTACACTTTGTTGGTTTCGGGATCGTATTGTCCCGCAACAAACGTATATGTTCCGCTTTCAGACACTTTCAAGCTTTGCAAATACGCAGTCATAACGATTTTGGAGCCTGCGTCGGCATCCGCATTGTAGTATTGTTCGGTGTTATCCCAGAAATTCTTGATTGTCATTTCAACGGGATCCGTCGAATAAAGAGGATCTTCGAGCTCGGAATAAATACGCAACTTTATGGATTTTGCAAACTTGTTTGCCTCGTCCATATAGCTGTAATACGGATATGCATCGGTGTTCAAAGCTTTGTTTTCGGTGAACCCGTTTTCAATGAGTTCGAGGTTCAAAAGTCTGAAATCGTTGCTATTTGCCGTCTTATACCAAACGTATCCGAGATAGCGAGTGCCGTAGGAATCGTGCGTCGGATGAGTGCCCGTTGAAGATTCCAACACGATTTGGGTAGCTTGAGAAAGTCTGTCCTTTACAAACAAAGATGCCGCTTTGCCCCACTTTTCGACGCCGCCCGTCGATTCGGGAGTATCGACGCAGTAATAACGAATTATAACCGTATCGTTTCCTTCCTTATTCCAAGCGCGGAAGCGTGTGGTATCGCCGTCGGTGTAGGCGTCGACCGTTGCGACGCCTATACCGTCGTTCATAAAGGATTTGCCTTCAAATGATTTTGTGAGTTTCGCCTTCTTTGTGACTGTGTCGTAATACTTTGTGTTGTCTGCAATCTCCGGCTCTTTGTTGCAAGCAACAAACGCGAGAGTGCATGTAAGCACGACGGCAATCAAAAGAAGAACACTTATCGCTTTTTTCATTGTTTTATCTGGTTTGCGTTTTTGCAGTCTGCGCTATGGTTATCTGTTTCCGCCGCAGTTTGAAATTGCGTCCAACAACGCCTTTTCGGCGGACTTGCTGCCCTTCAACGTGTAAAGAACGACGTTGCCGACTTGGGTACGTGCCGTGGACGAACCGACGAATGCGGGAGACGTGAAGAATCTGTCGGACATTGAAGCCGCTACGTTTGCAGCAACTGCCGTGATGTCTGTGCCTTTCATATGCTCTTTGTATGCTTCGATTTCGTAAACGGAGTTACGAGAAGGATTGTAACCGGATGCGATTGCGAAAGACGCTTGGAAAGTGGGATCCATCAATTCTTTGACAAACATGAAAGTCATGATCTTCTTTTCGTCAATGTTTGCAACACCGTTGCCTGCCTCGAACATAACGAGAGACGGACCTTGGGAAATTGCAGAATAATTTACGGAGCCGTCTGCTTGAACGCTTCCGGGGATGGGTGCGATGCCCCATTTGAATGCGCTACCCGGATTTTGGTGAGATGCGCCGCCGGATGAACCGATGCAGTAGATTGCGCCGCCTTCAGTGCCCTTTGTGAACAATGCGGAGGTGTAGGCACCGTACTCGTTTTGAGTTGCGATATAGCCCTTGTTGTAGTACTCGTTCAACTTGTTGAGCCACGTTTTGGTGTTGTCGTTGTTGAAGAGATAGTGAGGAGCATCCGCACTGGTGTAACCCCAGCCGTTTTGTTCGCACATAGTGATGAACCAGTTTGCTTCGGAGTCGTATCCCAAAGGCGTTGCGGTGGGATATTTCGTTTTGAGGTATGAAGCCTGTGTCCAGAGTTCGTCCCACGTTGTTGCCGGTTTGAGTCCGAGTGCGTCAAGAGCGTCCTTGTTGTAGTACATCAATTCGGTGGATTTGACAAACGGAAGCGTGAGCATTGCGTTTGCATCGTAGCCGTATTTTTCATGATCGCCGTAGTTGGATGCAAGACCTTCTTTGTAGTAACCTTGGACAAAGTCCGCAACTTCTTCTGCCGTGTAACCGATTGCGTATTCAACGTCGTTTGCGCCCTTCACCGTGTCGGTGGAATTGATAAGAGTGCTCATATCAACGACCTTTGAAGTTTGCAAATATTGCGCAACGTGGTCTGCATAGCAGTATGCCAAGTCAGGTTGCTGTTTGCCTTGGAAGTCGGAAATGACTTTTTCCTTGACGTCGTCGTAACCTCCGACTTGGACGTGTTGAACTTTCCATCCCGGGAATTTCGCTTCAAAGTTGTTGATTGCAACTTGCGTAGCAGATTGCAAGCTATCTCCTTGGGAAGAATAGAACACGATAGTATGTGAATAGTCTGTAGAGGTTTCGTTGCAAGCCGTCAGCAATACACCACAGCATGTGATTGCAACCGCGACTACGAGCAAAACACACAAAATCTTTTTCATAATTGCTCTCCTTTTTGTTATATTAATATTGCCGTAAAGGCAGATATTCGAGTTTTGTGGGCAAACCGCCCTGTTTTTGTATCAGCCCTTCGTACCGCTCTTCGACACGCCGTGCATGATATATTTGCGGCAAGTGATGAAGAGGATGAAAAGCGGAAGCGAAACCATGCATACGGCAGCCATTTTGAGCGTCGTAAGCGTTTCGGAGCCGTATCCGGGCAAGCCGTACAGCGCACCCGACACCGTGCCGATTCTATCCGTAAATCCGCGCGTGACCCAGTTGGTGACCATCTGCCAGTCCTTGCTGTTGACAAGTCTTGGCCAAATGTATGAGTTCCACGTGCCGATAAACTTCAAAAGCGTGATGGAAACGAGCGTCGGAGCAGTCAACGGCACCATGACTTTAACAAGGTAGCCCATGTCCGACAAACCGTCCACTTTCGCCGCTTTGTAGAGCGAATCGGGGATTTGCATAAAGTTGTTTCTGAGCAAATAGATATAATACACGCTCACGAGGAACGGCAGTATCATGACCGTAAACGTATCTCTCCAACCCCATGCGGACACGGTGAGATAGTTGGTGATCGTGTACATTTCGCCCGGAATCATCATCGTTGCAAGCATGAGCGTGAACAAAATGTTTTTGCCCTTGAATTTCATGCGAGCAAGCGCGTATGCCGTGATAATCGTCACAAGCACGCCGATTGTCGTCGAGAAAAAGCCCACGACAAGCGTATTGATAAGGATTTGCACGAACGATCCCGATCCGCCCGACGAGGTTTGGCTCAACACCGCCTCGTAGTTTTTCCACATAAACGTGTGCGGGAAGAACGTAGGCACGGACTGACGATATTCCATTTCGGTTTTGAGCGAAGAAATTACCATCCAATAGAACGGCAAGAACGCAAGCACCGCGCAAACCGTCAAAACAGTGTAAACGAGCACGTTTTTGAGCACGTTGCCGACTTTTTGTTTTCTTCTCTCTTTTTCGACGTTGAAATCCGTTACGTTTCTCTCAAAAATCGCCGCGTCGGAAGAAACCGCGGACACGGTTTGGTCGAGCGCGGAATCTTTTGCGCTGACAACGCTCATTTCGTCGGCGTTGTCTTTGACAACGTTTTCTTCGCCGAGATCTGCGGATTCCGTTTCGGGTGTTGTATTTTCGTTGTTTTCAAACAAATCTTTGTTTTCAATATCGGTCATAGCGCACCCCTCAGAATTTTACTTTCTTTTTGCTTACGAATCGGTTGATGCCCGTAAATATCATGATGATAAAGAACAACAACAGCGAACCTGCGAACGCATATCCCGTCATACCTTTGTCGATATATTGGTATATATATCCGACGACGGTGCCCATATCGTAGTCAATGCCCATTTGGTCGCCGAAGATACCTACGACTGCCGTGTATTGCTTCATACCGCCCATGATGCCGGTGACGATAAGATAACTGATCATAGGCGAAATCATCGGAGCGGTGATCTTCCACAAAATCGTGTTTTTGGACGCGCCGTCTATTCTTGCGGCGTCGTAATATTGCTTGTTGACGCTTTGGAGCGAGCTGAACAAAATCAAAATTTTGAACGGCAATCCCGACCACACTTCGTAGATAATCATAACGATGTATTTCGGCCACGGAATCGTCAGACTGCCGATTTCCCACGTAGGACCGCCGGCCTTGCCTATCCAATCGACCGGATCTATGCCGAACCACCCTAGCACCATATTGAACAAACCTACGGTTTCCGTGTTGTTTCTCGTGCCGACAATCGTGAAAAACGTGGCAAAAACCGCGCCCATTGCCAATGCGTTTGTCAAATACGGCAAGAACAAGACCGTTTGATACGCCTTTTGCAAGGGTTTTATCGACGTGAGCGCAACCGAAATGAGCAATGCAAGCAACGTCGAAAGCGGAACGGAAATCAACGTAAACACGGTGGTGTTGACCAAGCATTGCAAGAAGTTTGCGCCGCCCGTACCGGTGTCGCCTTTCAAAACGCGCACGAAGTTTTCAAATCCCCATCCGTCAAACGCGCCGTTGAGTCCGTTGTAATTTTGCTTAAACGCACCGATAAAGGCGTTGACGATGGGATAAAACGTAAAGACGCACATCAAAATCACTGCCGGGAGTACGAAGAGCCAACCCGATTGCGATTTGAAAAATCTCTTTACTTTTTCGCCCGTAGACAATACGTAAGTGGAGGGATATATCTCAACTCCCTCTACTTCTTCGAGCCAGTTCTTCTTTTTTGAGAACAGTCCTTTGACTTTTCCGCCCAAATCGGAGAAAAAGCCGGATTTCTTTTCAACGGGTGCGTCAACGGCGTCGCTTGCGACGCTTTCTTCAACGACAGGAGCAATCTCATCCGAAACGACGACGTCTTCGATGTCCTCGTCGTTTATCTCGTTTTGACTCTCCACGATTTGTTCGACGTCAACCGTAGGCTCGGACTCGACCGTCAAGTTTTCCGCTTTTTCTTCGCAAACTTGTTCGGTTGTAGTTTTAACAGTCTTCTTTGCCATTATTTAATCCTCTCTTCGGTTTCTGCATTGAACAAGAACACCTTGTTGGGTTTGAGATTGAATTTGAACGTACCGACCTGTTCGGGAAGTTTGACGTCGGAATCGACGATGCTGCGAACGGTGGGTTTATTCGAAGCGGCGTGACGAGAAACGATGGATTTGTCGCGTCCCATAACTTCGATATGGTCTACATCGAGCGACAATGCGCCGTTTTCGTCATAGATGAAGCCCTCGGGACGAATACCGACTTTGATCGCCTGATCTTCGAGATCGGTGTCCTGAATGACTTCTTCACCGATATAAACTTTGCCGCCCTCGATTTTGCCGTCGAAAATGTTGATGGGAGGAGTTCCCAAGAAATTTGCGACAAACAAGTTTGCGGGATTGTCGTAGATGGATTGCGGTTCGCCGATTTGTTGCACCAAGCCGAGCTTCATAACGACCATGATGTCGCAAATTGACATAGCTTCTTCCTGGTCGTGCGTAACGAAAACCGTCGTTATGCCCGTTTCGCGTTGAATACGCTTGATTTCCTCACGAGTTTGAAGTCTGAGGCGCGCGTCGAGGTTGGAAAGAGGTTCGTCCAACAAAAGAACGTTGGGCATCTTAACGAGCGCACGAGCGATTGCCACACGTTGTTGTTGTCCGCCCGAAAGCTCGGAAGGCTTTCTTGCCATCAGCTCTTCGATTTGCACCAAACGAGCGGCGTCGAGAGCTTTTTCTTTTGCCTGCTCTTTGGGAATTCTCATATTGAGCAAGGGGAACATGATGTTTTGAGCAACCGTCATGTGAGGATACAAAGCGTAGTTTTGGAAAACCAAGCCGATACCTCTTCTTTCGGGAGCGAGCGTCGTTACGTCTTGTTCGTCGAAAAAGATGTTGCCTTGCGTGGGAGATTCCAAGCCCGAAAGCATAAACAGTGTCGTAGATTTTCCGCAACCGGACGGGCCGAGAAGTCCGACGAGCTTTCCTGACGGAATTTCAATAGACATATCGTTGACCGCAACGACGGGTTTACCTTTCTTTTCTCTTGACGGGAATACTTTGGTCAGATGTTGGATAGATATCTTCATACACTTTTGTCCTCACGTTTTAGAATCTTAAACGTTATTTGTTTTTGATATCCCTCAACTTCGAGAGTTTCGGGAAGTCCTTGTGTTATATAATTTTGATCCATATCAACCCGAAGGTTGACGTAATCTCCTGCTTTGACCTGCTTCGTTTCGGTATAATTGCCGCTTTTTAGCAGTGTAAATTGTGCTTCGCCGCTTTCGTTGGAGTACTTCACTTGCACGCTCGTATCGAATTCCTCGACCTCGGATACGTCGCAAGTCATAGTGAGTTTGCAGAAGTAATCGTGGCCGAAAGTCTCTTCGTTTTTGACTTTCTTCTGCTTGGGCTTAATCTTGAACACCTTGACAAACACCCACTTGAAGAATCTGATGACGTATCGTTTTCCGATGAGCGAATCGCCGATAAGATAGATTCCGATAAAGTACACGACGACTATGATTGCCGATTTTTTGTCCGCGCTGCTCTTCACCACGCCGTCGGAGCTTATTTTGTAATGCTCGTTTTTTGCAAGAAGCGCGTCGTTGAGTCCGCTGAGCTTGTCCGATTTGAAATCGGCGTTATACTCGGTGACGAACGCTTCGCAGTCCTCAAAGAACTCTTCGCCGAAGTCGAGATTTGCATCGACGCTCGCAAACACCGTGCCGTCACAATCTATCAACTCGATTTTCGCGATTGACGAGAGCGTGTCTTGATCGAGATCGACGTAGATAAATCCGTTCTTTACGCAAGTCGAATTGGTATCCTTTATCGAATCTCCGTTGCTGTCGGTGTCTAGCACCTCAACCCTGTGTACGTTTCCGTCGAGATCGGTCACGTTGATTTTTGCGTTGTTATTGTCGTTTTTTGTAACCTTATATATATCTTTTATTCCATATATAAAGCCGGCATAGGCTTTGTGCATTCTCATGTCCTGCACGCTGTTGCCGTCCTCGTCCGTACCGGGATAGAGAGTTGCCGCCTTAAACAGCACGATTCCCCCGCCCGTTTGAAGATCTTGTTGCAGAACGTATTGATCGTCGTGGTATCCGCCGACGATAGCTATCGCTTGCGAATAGTTTTTTTCGGCGAGCGACTTCTCGATTATGCTCACCGACTCTCCGTACAGCATCAAAAAATACGGCAAGAACACGGCAAGCAAAACGCCTATCGTGAACGTGAACAGATAATATATGATGTTGGCAATGACAAGACCTTTCTTCATTGCTTGTCTTCGCCGCCGTCGGTATTGTCGTTTGCGTTGTCACAAACGGCGTCGACTTCAGTAGGTTGAACGTCTTGTTCAACGACTTCGTTTTGCTCGGAGCTTGCCGAAACGTCGCCGTCGGATGCGGTTTCTTGCATCACTCTTGCGTTCCGATTGGATCTGAACGCGTCCTCGCGCTTTTTCAAATTGTCCCTTTGCTCACGATATTGCTTCTTGTTGAATACGGGTATCAAAAAATACACCGCAACGATAAGCACGATTATCGCGGCGCAAGCAACGAAAAATCCGATGTCCACAGAACCTAATTTATTGAGAAGCAACAAGCTATCGAACATTTTGATCTCCTATATACCTTTAAATCGAATATCGAGCGTCAAGCCCGTATACGTTGAAAACCGACTGCAAACGTTGTTCGCTATTTTTGAAAACGCATTTTCCGGTACGCTGAAAACACCTACGTAAAATTAAGGTTTTTTGCATAGTTGTGTTGTCTGAATGGAAAATCGTTTTAAAATTACCGTTGCGGTCGAAAATCACGGACAAAAACGCCATATATCTCACAGCCGATTCGGCGATGAGATTGGAGCCGATAAGAATCGCGGATGCGTTCTTGTCAACATTGGCGTTATGTACGTCACATACCATCAAATATTCCCTCTTAACCGTGTAAGCACGATTCGTCTTTGGCAAGCAGACGGGATTTTTGCAAGTATTTATTAAATAATATGCACGATTTCCTCGTTTGCTTCTACACTATGCTATCATATTTAAAAAGAAAAAACAATGCCCATTTCAAAAATGATTAAAAACTTTTCATAAATTTTGATTTTTGTCGAACTAATGTTTTTTATCTTTTGCAAGAATTTAACAAATCCACTCAAAAGGTCTACTAAACAGTAAGGATTTCCGCTTGCGCCCTTTCCATGCGTTATTAAAACCTTAATTTCACGCCGATATACGAATTGTGTTTACAAGGTTGCAAATTTTAATAAAAGTGCTTGGATATAGCGATTTCTCACCGACAAACCGAATGCAGATTGAAAAATTCGACATGTAAAATTCAATGGAGAAATATTAAAAATGAAGTAACTATTGAATTTCTCGGCTTTTCGTGTTATAAATGCTTTTAGGATAAACTTTACGGGAGATTTGGATATGAAAGCTTTTAACCATAATGCGTCGAAACCGAAATATCTCGATAAACATCAAAAAGTGTTCGAAGTGATTTTGATTGCATTTTGGTGCGTTATCTTCCCTGCGATTTCGGCAATATGTTGCAGTTTGAACGGTCAAAAACCTATTTTCAAATCCCTCTCTTATATCGCTTACAGGGAAAAACATATGGGACTTGTCCTCTTTTACGGATTCCTTTTCGTTGCAGGATTCATCCTTTCGATGAAAATGTGTCTTGACGCAGGGCAGTATTCAAAACAATTGAAGTATTTGTTTTTGGGATTGAGCCTGATAAGCGCAACCATTCTCACTGCCGGCATGTCCGTACCGTGGATCGAAGTCGAAGGCGAACTCGCCGAAAAATACAAGAGATTGCGGGAAATTCACAACAACGTCGCAACGATAGGCTTTATTATGTTTTTTGTGACGGAAGTTTTGTTTTTTATCACGACGCTTTTGAGAAACCCAAAACAAGGCATGATTTCCGTGGGTATGCTTGCCTATGTCCTGATGACCTCTGTCATTATGCTCAAACTGGCAAATCTGAAAGGCATCGTAGAACACCCCTATCCCATATCGTCGATTGCTCAAATTCACGTATTCTGTTCGATCGGATTTACATTGACAATACAATATTTTCTCATGCGACTTATGCCAAACACCCGCATTGAGATGAGCGAAGCGGCAGACTAAACAAAATCAATCCAAATATGGCACTCAAAAAAGCTCCTCACAATAATGTCGAGCTTTTTTATATATCTAATCGGCTGAATTCGCAATTTTGACATTCTCTGTTTTTGTTGTTCGCTTGCCAAATCCATTCTTCTTTTTTGTTGCGCATTGACATATCTTACAAATGTGTTACAATCAAATATGTCGATATATTTTTAACAAGATCGACGGCAACGGATATGAAGGAGAAAATTATGGACGTAACAAAATACTTCAACCCTAAAAAAGTTGACGAAGATATGAACACCATGAACTCATTCGGAATTCGTCTTACCGGCACGGACGCGCAAAACGAATTCTGCGAATGGATAAAGGCTCAAATCATCAAATTCGGACTTGACGTCAACGTCACTCCCTACACTTTCAAGCGTTGGCAATGCAAAGACTGCTCGCTCGTCGTGGCCGGCAAAGACGTGCATGTGTCGTCTCCCTTCCCTTACAGCGGACTCACGGGCGAAAACGGCGTCAGCGGAAAGCTGGTCGTAGTCGGGAATCACCCTCTCGGCTTCCAAAGGGCAAGAGGCAAAATTGCCGTTTGTCACATAAAAAACCTCTCGAAAATAAGCAGTAAAATCGCTTTTGACAAGCGCAAATCCTTGCCGAGCGACCTCGAAATCGAAAAGAGTTACAGAGGCCCGGTCAGTACGTCTTTCGTCAAAACTTTGCTCACCTTCTGGGCTGCGCAACTGTCGGGCATGAAAGGTATGATTTGCATTTGGGAAGATATGTCGGACAAAATGGTCGAAGGGCAAGTGCTCAACTTTATCCTTCACTACCTAAAAGTGCCTATGGTTTGGGTCAACGAAACGGACGGACAAACGGTGCTCGAAGCCGCAAAAGCGAAAAAGAGCGCAACTCTCAAACTCACGGGTACGCTCGAAGACGCCAACACGCAATCGTTCTACACCGTCATAAAAGGCAAAAAAGACACAAAGGAAGCAATAATAATCAACACTCACACCGACGGATGCAACTTCTGCGAAGAAAACGGCGCAATCGGACTTTTGCGTATGATGGAGTATTTCAAAGAACATCCGACGGACAGAAATCTAGTGTTCGCATTCGTCACGGGACACTTCCGCCTCCCAAATTTCCGCACGGGAACGGATCAGGCAACATCCCGTTTCCTTGCCGACAACAAACAGGTTTGGAAAGGCAAAAAAGGCGGCTTGAAAGCGGTTGCGGGTTGCGCCGTCGAACATCTCGGATGCACGGAATGGAAGGACGTAAACGGCGTGTACACGCAGACCAATCCCATTGACGTAGAAATAGTCTACACGGGCAATAGAGTCGTCGACGACGTCTATTACGAAGCAATAAAAGAGCGCGATATCGTGCGCACTATGACGCTACGCGGACACAATTTGCTCCACTTCGGCGAAGGTCAACCTCTCTTCAACAAGCGTATTCCCGAAATCGCGCTTGTCACCGCTCCCGATTATCTTTGTTCGATTGCCGACAATCACCATATGGACAAATACAACTCCGCCCTTGCTGGCGAGCAAATTTGCACGTTTATCCGTTGCGTAGAACTGCTTGACAAAAAGAGTGCGAAAGAGCTTGGCAAAGCGCAAGGTTATTCGATAGGGCTCGGCAAACTCAAATAATCCTTTTAAATAAAAATAGCTCGTTAGATATGCGAAAACCGCAAATAAAAAGCACACTGCCGTGTGCTTTTTGTTTTTGCGTTTTCATCAAAATCGACGCAGATTTTGCTTGAATCACTTTGACATAAAACGCTTCTGTTTTGCAAGCAACCGGAATTGATTATGCTTTGGCGAAATCAATCCGAGTTGATCCCTATCAAGCGTAAACGTCATAGGGTTGTTGTAGTCTTTGACGATATATTTTTTCTTGTCGTCGTTGAGCAAAAACTCATACAATTCGAGCATATAATTTATACACTTGTCCAAGCTGAATTTTTGGGCAAATTCGCTGTATTTCGGCATCATTTCGTCATGCGTTTTCTTGTTTGCAATCCAAAAATCCATCATAGTTGCAAGCGAATACGCACTACCCTTTCCGAACGTTGATTGCGGCGTAAGCGCAAATTGTTTCGTAGCGCACATTTTTGCGTTGCTGATGACGGGAACGGTGCCGCACGCTATTGCTTCGAGGCAGGCTATGGATTCGGTTTCAACGTCGCTCGCTTGCACGAAAAGATAGGATGCGTTGAGCAAATTGACAAGCTCTCCTTGAGATAAAAATACGATGTGCAAATCAACGTTGAGTTCTTTTGCAAGTTTCTCGTATTCCTCTTGCTTCGGACCTTTGCCGGCAAGGAAAAGCGATATTCTATCGCGGTATTTGCTCTTTGCAACCGCTTTTATTATGAGGTCTTGACGTTTCTCCTCGGTGAGCCTTCCGACGCTCGTAACGATGACTTTATCCTCGCAACCGTCGGGGATTTTCACGTTGTCTATACGCTTGAACGCAGGGTCGTAGCCGTTGGATATCACGTGCAGATTCTGGTTGTACAAATGCCCCATAAGCGTCGATGCGATACATCTTGACGGACAATGAATATTGTTTATCCACTCCGGCTTATAATGATACACTTTGAGCAATTCGTACATTGCAGGCGTCGCACCGGGGATATATTTCATTTTTGCGTTGAAGGTGATGTTTTCGGCGGACACGTGATAGCATCCCAGCACGGGAATTTTCAACTCGTGCGCTATGCGCGCGCAGTGCGTTCCAAGCGCAAAAGGCATGTATATATGCACCAAATCGACGTCTTTGAGAGCTTCTTTTATGCGCGCGTCGTTCGGAGATGCAAGCCATGCGTGTTGCTGCTCGATGACTTTTTGATAGATAGGAACTTGTTGTATGGGAAACGTAACGAACTCCACTCCCTGCATCGTTTCGTTTTGCTGACCTGCGTTGTCGCAAAGCACCTTTACGCCAATTCCGCGCTCGACGAGGTTTTCAACCAAATGCCTTGCCGACATGGACGTGCCGTTACCCTTGTCATGAAATATATCGATTACTATTGCAACGTTCATAATTATAACCTCTCTTTTATCGTCTTTTTATCGTTTTCTCACGATTTTCACTGTGATATTATCGAAAAATTATGCAATAATCTTGACTTATACCTCATATGTGTATTATAATACAGACAAGAAAAAACGCAAGGACTTTCCGATAGTTTCGAGGACGGCAAAATCGCGAAAAGTGCGGCATATTACACATGGCAACACACCCTTTGTGTATTATTCCTCGAAAACATCGAAAATAGTATCGAAAAATGGAAGAGAAAAAAGTCGACAGACGTATCGCAAAAACAAAAAAAGCCATCTACCGCGCTTTTGCGCAATTACTGTCCGAAAAGAACATCAACGACATCACCATCAAGGATATTGCGGACAGAGCCGACATCAATCGCAAAACGTTCTACAACTACTACGACGGCATCTACGAGCTTACCGGCGAAATCGAGAACAAAATCATCGACAGTTTTGAGAAAGTCATCCGCGAACACAACGTCAACGAACTTTTGCACAATCCCAACAAAATGTTTGACGAGCTTGTCAAAATCATCGACAGCGATTTTGACTTCTATCAACATTTGATTTCCGTCGAAAGCAACTCAAATCTCGTTTCAAAGCTCTTTATATCCCTCAAATCACGTGCCAAAGAGGTCATTTCCGAATATTCCGTCCTTGACGAAGCAACGCTCGACATCGTGCTCGACTTCGTCATTTCGGGCATGTTTACGGTGTTTCAACGCTGGTTCAACTCGTCGAAGGAATATTCTCTCGACGACATGGCAAAAATCGTCGCCACCCTCTCCTATAACGGTATAAACGGCTTGCTCAAAGACTACGAAAACAAATAAATTCGCAACCTAGCAAAAAAGTTGCCAAAAAAAGAAAACGATGTTTCCGCAAACGGTTGACTTTTCTTTTTTATAACAATATAATATTTATGCTTTAAACGAAGCAGGCAATGTAGCATTAGCCCAGCTGGATAGAGCGTCTGGCTACGGACCAGAAGGTCAGGGGTTCGAATCCCTTATGCTACGCCATATTTCGCAAAACCCTACTGTTTAGTGGGGTTTTTGCATTTTTTGCAATCAGATTTTCCGCCCGTTTCCGCTGTGTTCCGCCCGTTTCCGCTGTGTTCTGTCACATAAAGTGTCACATATTTTTGCCAATTCTATGCCAATTTCACGCCAACAGTTTTAGCAAAAACAAAAACCGCCGATTATCTCGACGGTTTCAAAACATTTTATGCGACGGCTTTGAATTTATCCGCTTCAAGCCATAATGCCGCAATATTTCAACAGAGATTTTTGCTGCGAGCGTGTAAGCCCTATTCTGCCGATAAAGTTTTTTATCACTTGTTCGTTCCCCTCGATGCTATATCCGAGATACGCAAGTATCATAAGAATTTCATTGTTGCTCAAATTCAATTTTTGCAACAATTGCAATATCGCTTGTTTTTTCGAGCCTGCAATAACATTGCCTTTCCTATCGACTTTGCTCTCAACACTCTTGCACGCGGCAATCGTCATGGCAAAACGAGATATATCCATTACTTCTCCGAAGAGTTGGTTCTTTGAATCGGCATCTTCGCCAACAGTTTCGAAAACGGCATTCTCGTAATAATAGTCGTATATCCACTTAATCGCCCTTGCTTGAATTTCAGCCGATAGCGTCGAGAATGAGTGGCTTTCGATAAGTTCTTCGACCTCTTTATTGGCTTGACCGTAAGTCGCCTTAAACGCCGTCTGTTGCTTTTTAGACAAGGAATAAGTTTCGCCATTATAATTGAGCGTATCTTTGACCGTACGTGGAAGTACGGTGTAACCTTGCGCATAAAGTTCGCGCAGACGATTATTCACTTGTTCCGACGTATCCGTCATGCCGTCATCTTTAAGCATCAAACCGATGATTGTCTTTTGTAAATCGACGTCATTTTTTTGCATAGCCTTTTTCAAGTCTTGTGTGTAGCCGTTGTTATAGAATATCGAATTCCATTCATACGCCGTAGACGGTGAGAAGCGTTTTGTGAAGCCGTACACATAGTTATAAACATTACGCGTCGGAATACCCGTGACCTGTCCTATTGCATCGATTAGGCTTTTAAGCGGCTTTGCAATATCGGTTGAATCCCAAACATCGCCTTTAATCATTGTCATCGAGCTTTCGATAACGCCTTTGATGGATTCTGCAAGGTTCATAATGCCTTCCGTGGCGTTGTCCTTCACGTCATATCCCTCGACGACTAAACTGTAAATGTCACGGACGATGGGTATCATTCCAACCATAGAAGATGCAAAGTCCATTCCGAGATCTTGCCAAAAGCTGATTTCATTTCCTTCTTTATCTTCTCTGTCTTTGTTGAGGGCAAACTTCATAAGTTGTCCCATTAACACATATACAAGATTTGACACTATTATTGCAGTTGCGGCTTTTGCCATGAATACATGCGCGCTCCTGACTTTTTGCTGTGAAATCGTGCCGGGATTCGTCTTGTTGAGATACTTGTAAGCCGATGCTCGCTTTGCGGCTTCGTACAATCGGGATATGTACTTAAAACCATCGGAGTTGAACATTGAATACATTTTTACAAGAGCGTTCGACGAACGTTGCATTGCCGACAATTCGCTTCGAGCATTATTGCCTTGCGTCATTCGACCGACTTCTGCGTGCAATTTGCCTGCCTCAATCATGTTCTCTTTTGTTCCAAATTTAAGTCCCGTTCTCTTCTCAACTTCACATTGACAAGCATTCCATATAAGACGGTTCATCCAGTTGTCCATCATTTGGATGCCAACGGTTGTCATGTTTGCTACTTTCCCAAGCTTTTCTGAAGCTGTTTCCGCAAGAATAAGACCATTGTCATGCGCTTTGACCGCCGCCCATTCGCTATACGCAAGCATATTTTGAGCGTTTGTACCTTTATACCATGTCGAGTGTGCCATTGCTTTTGCCATTGAATCGAGCGATACATACATTGAAATTGCAGGATAGCCCGATATCTGCGACAGGATTGTCTTTATATTAAAACCGAGAGCAAACGTTGCAATGTTACTTCTAATAAGGTTCAGTGCTTTGTTTGCAAGACTGTTTTTCTCGCGACTAATGCCTTGAATATCTTCAAGAAGTGTTGTGATATAGCTGTTGAATCCGCTCCACGACTGCTCGTTGATTGTGTTGCGTATGGATTTTGTCGCGCCGTTCTCGCCGATATTACAATTATATATGCGTTGGAACTCTTTGATAGGTATTGCCAATCCGCAATAGTTGCCGACTTCTCTCGCGTGTTTGCTTATGACGTTAAGAATCGGTGATACGGTTATTCTGCGCTCATTCTTCACACGTTCTTTTGTAAACGAGTAATTTGCGACCGACACTTGCATCGCACTTCTTGTGGCTTCCGCGTCGGCAATCGGCTTTGACATGTCGCCCGAATAACGTGTTATCGGGAAGTAATCGCTCTTTTCATCTGCGTTGATGAGCGTGTATCCGCGATATTGAACATCGGTTTCCGCCATTGCCTTTCCGGTTGTATCAAAGAACTTGCGTGCGACTTTGAGAAAGTCTTTATCTGCTTTCGTAAAATCATCATAAACGACAAGATGTCGTCGCGGATTTCTTCTTGCAAAGAATCGTACTCTTCGGACGAAAGCAATTGTTTTGCTGTTTTCGAGAGTTCGCGACTTGCAAGATTTCGAGATTCTTCAATAACATCGAGCATTTCCAAAAATTGATCCGCTACATTGTCGCTTTGGAATGTATAGCCGCGAGATTGCAGTTCGCTTGCCGCATCATCAACGCTTATTTTGACGCTTACATCTTTTGCAGAACCCCAAATAAGTCTTATCGTTCGAGCCTCTTTTTCTCCGTATTTCGACTTCACTTCTGCCATTATATCGGCGGTAAGGTTAAGTTTGTGCATGTATTGTCGCATTGCATCGGACAATCCCGAAATGTCGCTTAAACGTTGAGGATCAACATCGGTAACAACCATGTTGTTGATTATCGCCGTTGACAAATCATCCGCGTACGCATAGCGCACCGATTCGTCGTTTTGATTTGCCATTGCAATAATTTGCGTGGCAAGCCTGTCGGCGTTTGTATCCCCGCTGAAGAATTTGGACGCATCTTCGACGTGCGCGAAATACTTGCCGTAATAATCGAGCTGCATTCCGTCAAGTCGTTCGATGAGCTTTGTTTTTGACTTCTTATCGTTGAATATCGGCTTTTCACGAAGCGAATAACGAATATCCGGATTTGCTGTCGGGTTGAGATTATCAATGCTTTTTATTTGATTTGCATCAAATACAACATATTGCGTATTATGCAAGCCAAAGGAATTTGCATCGAAGTCTGTGTGAATAATGAGTCCATCATAACCTTGTTCTTTCAGCTGTTTAACAAAAAGTTCCTTTGTTTCTTGCGCGTTTTTAAGAGCAAAACCATTGCCATTGAAGTTTGCGTCTTCTGCAGACTGCCCTGTAAGAGAATACATATCTGCACGGAATTTTTCGTATCCGTCACGCGTAAAATGCAGTCGTGATATTTCTTTTCCAAGCTCTTCTTCTTCGGCATAAATAGTCTTGTATTCTTCGGCATCGCGTGTAACATTTTCTCGTTTATCAGGAGAAAGTTTGTCGAGATAAAACGATTGCGTTTCTTTATCATAGTTCTCAACAATCACGCGAAATGCATCCCATTCCGCAACGCCTGTAGTTGAATTGTTTCGGTCTATATCGTATAGATACTTGCTTGCTATCTTTGAGCGTTTTTGATGCAAATCTCTTTCTTTCAGAACAACTTCTTTGGAATTATTGTCGGTCGTTTCATATATTTTGGGGTTTTCAATTTTTAAGTATGCAGCCATTGCCTTACCTTGTTCATTGTCGCCCCACCATGCGTTTTCCGCCCATCGTTCTGCGCCTTGTTTGCTTGGCGTAAACCAAAAACCTATATCGGCTATTGAGTTGGATTCTCCGCCTTTTGATTTATCAAAAATGGTAAAATCGCTTTTTGTTCCGTGATACACGACCAAAAGATTGCCGTTCTCATCGACAACTTTGCTATTTCTAAAAAATTCGGCTTGTTTTTTTGAAAGCTTACGTCCCTCGGAATCTTCTCTAAGAGAATATTTAATATCGCTTTCGGTTGACTTTTCGGAATTTTGGCGTATACTATTATTAGAGACGGTGTTTGCGCCTGCCACTATAGGATGGTAACCAGCGCCGTTCTCTTTTATTTTTACAATGTCATAGAACATTCCTTGACCGCTATCGTTTAGTGCAACAAGCAGCTCTCCATTAAAGGTCACATCGTCTAACACAAAAGTCACCGCATACCGATTGTACCCACCGACATTAAATCCCTTTGAGTGTTTTGCGGTTTCATGTGCAATAAAAGTGCCTGTTTTTACAAAGTTTGTAAGTTCTGTAACGGCGCGCATTTTACTCTCGTAGGCACTATTGTTGTTTCTCTGTAGTCTTACCGCAGATTCAGAACGAGTATATTCATTTTCTGAACGTGCTGTAAACTTGATGCCTTCGATGGTTCGTCCGCGGTATTTTTCTTTCATATATTCGCGAGCAATTTCTGCATATTCGCTTTTTTTGATTCCGTCAAACAAACTTTGATCAGTATCTACAACGACAACCTTTTTACCATCAATTTCTCGAATTGAGCTTTGTGTTGCGATTTTTTGTGGAACAATTGTTTCGTTCTTGTCTGTGTTATTATTTTGCTTTCTAATCTCCTGTTGACGTTCAATTGATTTTCCGCGCAGATAATCCTCGCCGCTTGCGGCAAGCGCGTCCTCAAAGAGTTTTATGCCCTTTCGCATTTGTTTAAGGGTTTCCACACTGTCTTTCTCGCCTTTGAAAACGTTTTCTATAATTTTTGCATAATCGCGCATGTTGGATAAGACCTTGCGTGCAAGGCTTCGGTCGCGGTCAACAAGCTTGTCTATTGTTTCAGCATCGCCAAAAAGCAACTCCGCAGCTTTTGCGTTGATTTCGCTTAATGCAAGCTCAACTTGTCTTGCGTCTTGCCCGGACAACGATTCTCTGTTTTTGATTTTGTCGTAAATCGTATCGTCAACCTCATAACCGAGATTGCGAACTTTATCGATGGCTGTATCAACAAGGGATTCGCCGTTTAGCTTTATAGACCTTAAAAAGTCGTACATTGCACGGTATTCTTTCGTGCCTTCTGCAAAATGGAATGCTTCGTGCGAAAAATCTTGTGCCGTGCTATCGCTCGATGAAAGTCTATCTTTGGATATATACATATCGTCATAAGTCCGCCTGCAACGTAATTGCCCGTTGCGAACGCCAAAGCGATACCGCCGACTTGTCCTGCAATCTTCATTGAGGCATTTGCAATATCTTGCGCTTGCTGTGAGCCTTTATATCTGCCGATGAGCGACACTTGCCAATCAAACCCCGACTTGATAATCTGCGCCGCAGGAATGACGTTTGCAAAGGCTTGAACGCCTTGCACAAAGTGGTTGAATTTGCTGTCACCGCCGTTTATGTCGTTGATTCCCTCTTTTATGTTGTCCGCCCATTCCGAGAATACGGACTGATAGCCTTTCTCTTTTTTAGAGCCGCCGCCGCCCGAACCCTTAAAATCGACCGTGATTTTATATTCTGCCATAATATCACCTCGCGATTTCCAAAGTCGCCGAAACTGTGACACCCTTGCCCGAAGTCATAGATGCGGTTATTTCACGCGCCACAACGTCCCACGTTGCTTGCAAGCCCACGGCGGTGGCTGCCATCGCTATCATCGTATGAAAGCGTGTAAATACGCTCAAGCGAGCCACGGAGCATATCCGCATAAAGCACTTCAGACACGTCATTTCGCTTGTACGGCATGATCACCTTTATAGTCAAGCCTTGTTGCGTTATTTCGGTCTTCATCTCTTCGCTGCCTTCAACGTTCGTGCTGTCGCCTGTTCTCGTTCGCACTATCGCGCCGTCCATAAGCACGACCGAATATTGCGCCGTTGAGCCTTTCACGCCGAGCTTCATCTTCACGTTGTTTGCCAAAACGCCGTCAAGGATGAATTGCCACGATATTTGGAGCGATACAGGAATTGCCGCACCGACGTCACCGAAGTAGTTTTCCGTTCCAACAAACGGCGTTGACACGCTCAAAACGTATGAATAACTCTTTCCGTTCTCATCGGTCAGAATGCCAACGTTTCCTGCAACGTCCGCCACAAATGCGTTGAGTGCCGTCAGCGCGTACTCTGCACGTCCCGACACCCTTTGCTCATCGCAAGGCACAAGCACTTGCAATGTCTGCATCAACAATACGCAATCGAGACCTTCGAGCGGCACAGGCGTGCTTGACTGCTCTATCAAAACTCCATTGACAAGTATTGTCGGAAGTTGGCGTTGTGTCTTCTCGGTTTTTGCTTGGAGATCGCCTTCGTTGCAATGCACAAGAAAACGGAAGTCTTGTCCGCTGACCTTGCCTGCATATTTGTTGAGTTTGGCGGTCAAAACATCCGCCATTTGTTGCGTTGTAATCATATTTCACCTATCGTTGTAATGTCCCGCTCATTTCTTGCGCGAGAAGCATTGCAATAAGCTCTGTTGCACCTTCAAACCAATGCTCGTTCGGGTTTTTCTTCCCATTCCACTTCGGCGACACCCACGGCTCGTTGGTGTATGGCATATAAGGCGCGACAGATTGATCTATCTTGATTTCCCACTTGCCATTGCCTTTGTACTCACACTTGACAGCATTGTTTTTCAAATTTCCCGTTCTTATAGGAACGACAGATTTGAACACCGTCATCACGTTTTGCATAACCATGCATTGCTTTGAATAACTTATCATTTTTAGACCACCTTGACGACCGTCATTCTCACGAACTTCGATGCCAGTTGCACGCGGTGGAGCGCAAGCGACTTCTCGCCCTCGCGCTTGTCAAACTCTCGTGCCACGTCCAAAATGAGCCAATATTCGCCTGCAAAATACAGCTTGTCATTCTTCTTGAAGTCGTAGTTGTATCTCGTTTGAATTTGGGTTTCGTTTCGCACGCTCATCAAGTTCTGCACAGGCTGTTCGCGATCGCTACGCCAATCGGTATAAAATTTGAATTTGATGATTTTGCCCTGCTCCATCGTCTCGTCTGACGGATACCATTTAGCAACGACCACATCGTCCGCTTTTTGCATAAGTGCGTTAATCATTAATAATCGCTCCTAAAATCAAATTTCGGCACACTGTAATGCCCTTGATAGAGCAGACACATGCCGTTGGGCAACTCTTCCTGCAAGCGCATACGCGTCACAGGCGATACCCATCTGTCGAATTGCCTGTCAACGTCCGCGCTGTTGAAAAAGTCACCATTGCGGAGTTGATAATAGAGTTCATCAACAAGGCAATCTTTGATGATGTCACGACACGGCGGATATTTCGCAAGCAAATATTCGACAAAGTTCTTATTGCTTCCGTGCGCATAAATGTAGCGATATAAAAAGTCCGACACCCTTTTCAACACTCTTTGTCCGAGCGTGGATGGGTTTTCATCGCCTGTCGTGTCAAGCGTAAGCGAAAGATTGACACCGAGCGTTTCGAGAACATATCGCTCCGTCAAAACGTACTCGTGCTTTTTGTAGTCGTATATCATCGCATCGTCATTGTGTGGATATGTCATTGTTTTCTCCTTTTTGCCCGCTTGCCGCGTTGCACGGCGATACTCTTGTGGGCATAAAAAGGACAGGTGTTACCCTGCCCTTTTTTTTCGTTATGCTCTCGAACCGGGAGCAACAACGGTGAACTCTTGGTTCTTCGTGCCGATGGTGGTGTAACCATTTGCGACGATCGGAACGACGGATCCTTCGTCCCAACACTCTGCGCCGAAACGGTATTTCGGTTGAATACGAGTGCCTTGTCCTGACGGCGCGGGAATGGTCTTGACGGATTCGTTGAACGCCAATGCACGACCTGTGCCAATGCCGCAAACTGCCAAGCCGAGAACTTTGTCGAGTGCGCCTGCCGTCAATCCGAGATATTTCTCGACCAATGCCCACACAGGGTTGGAAACGACGTAGCAAGGCGTGTCGTCAACTGTACCGACATAGCCGATGACGCTCTCAAGTTTGGTTTCGCTGTCGAGTGCGCCTGTTCTGACCATCATTTGACCGAAGTTCGAGCCGCCGATAATGACGCCTTGTTTCTTGAGATTCGCGTTCAAAGAAGAACGGAGCAAGAAACAACGGTTGTCTCTCGGGTAGGTGTCAATGCCTTGAGCTTCGTTGCCACCGTCAAGATAGCCGTTTGCATCGATGAGATAGCCGAGATATGCCTTGTCGCCGGGATTTGCATCGACCTTGACAAAGTGACCGGTTGCCGCATCGCCGACTGCGGATGTGCCTTTCGCTTGGCAAGTGAGCCATTTTGCGAGTTGCGCCGCAATGGTGACTGCGTTGACGTTTTGCGCGACCTTGCCTGTAAGGTTTTTGAGTTCCGCTTCTGCCACGTCCACGTTGATCATGTTTTGCATGTTGGTCGGCACATCGATGTTGTAGTCGATGGTGTTGATGATCTTGATGCTGTATGCTTCGGTCGAAGAAAGATACGCATCATCGGAGTTGAAGTATCCGCCGTTCTTTTCTGCGCCGATTTGACGAGCTTGACCGTTGTTGGGTTTCACGCGGATGATTTGGATCTCTGCCGCGTCAGTGTCGGTTGAGAATTTCTCCGTGCAGGCTTCTTCCGGGCGCGTTACGATGCCTTGAAAGATGTTGTCTTTGCCACGCGCGGACATGATTCTCTTGAGGGTTGTTTCGTTGATGAAAGGTGTGTTAATTGCTGCAAAAATTGCTCCCATTGTGTTTCTCCTTTATTGAAAAAGCACCCCATTTGGAGTGCCTTTCAAATTTGTATTATTTTTTTGAGTTTTGTTATCTGCGATACGCACGATTGTATGAGCGCATCACCATGTCGTCCGTGGATAGACTTGGCGCAACGCCATCATCCGATTGTGGTCTTGCTCCGAAAGGTTGACTATCAAGCGCGTCAACGATATGCGACAGTCTGTCCGCGAGTTCGGCGATCTTCTCGTCTTGTGCATCAAAACGTGCGCCAAGAGCTTCAAGTTGCTTGTGAACGTCCGATTGGTCGTCCGCATCTTCCTTGTTTTTCACATCGTCGTCATCGGTCGGGACAGGCGCATCGGCATCGTCTTCCGTTGCCTTGTCTTCGCCTTCTGCTTCGTCCACACGGTCTTCTGCTGTTTGCGTGTCCTTGTCGTCATCGAGTTCTTCTTGCTCTCCAACGCTCTCATCCACGCGGTCTTGCTCCGATTGACTGTCTTCGCCTTTGTCCGCGATGTCTTCTTCTGCTTTTGCGACATCTTCGCTCGTGGTCTTGGCAATGACTTCCTTTTTGTCTTCATCGCTCAAGCCGTTGAGTGCTTCGATAAGCTCTTCAACCGTCAATCTCTTTTTTCCAAAAATTGCCATAGTTGTTGTTCTCCTTTTTATTTTTCTATCGATAGCCGATTCAACCTACTTCCTGCACATTGTTGCGCCCCTACACAGCCTGTGGCTGTCCCAAACGCGTGCCACCATCGTAAGCCGAACCTATATGAACGCGCTTTCACGCATCCTTTCAAATGTTTACTCGGTCGGGATAATATGCTCGACCGTTTTCAAGCGAGAATTTCTTGTAGCGCGCATACGCTTCCGCCGCTTTCTTTTGCGCTTCTGCTGTTGCTTGTGTATTGCCTGCCGCCTTGTTCAATTCTTCGCGCATACGCCACTCTCGGATGTTCCGCTCCATCTCTCGCTGTTTTGTGTTGATTTTGTTTTCTTTCTTCTGCTCTGCCTTTGATACTTTCGGAATGCCCATCCCCGGCACATACTCGTAAAGCCTGTGTCGGCAATTAAAGCCGAGCAAACCGTTCTTGTAGGTCTTCCCTGCCTTCGTTGTGTAATACACGTCAGTTGCGGTTTCAAGCGGTACATAGGCATGTCCGTCAGCCGTTTTGCCGCTCGTTCCGTCAAGACTATAAACACGACCTTGCCATTTGAAACAACGGTCGGAACAGTCGGCGTGAGTGCTGCACACGACAAGTTTTGCACCCTTGTCTTTTAGGCTTTGGATCTCGTCTTGGTGGAAGTCATTGCGCACTTCCATCTCGGCGCGGTTTCGCATAGAGTTTCGACCGCTGATGTCGTCAGGATCGAGCGCATCGTCCTTTGCCAATCGCGTGTAAACTTCGTTCACTTTGCGCATATAATCTTTTGCGTAAATTCCGTTCGGTATGCCGTGCCGTTGCCCCAAAAGCGGAGCTTCCGTCCCACCGCTGACAACTTCACTCGTGACTGTCGGTGAAACGCTCTTGCCCGAAATGAAAGCTTGCGCCACTTGCATTCGTTCGTGCGCTTTCTTGCCGTCCGCGCCAAAAGCCGTGAATAGCACAAGCATTGTCGAGCGATAAAGAGACCACATCGATTTTGGCATCAACTCTCGGAGTTGTTTGTTCGTCAGCTTAACTCCGTACTTATTGATGATTTTGCGCACTTCGCGCTCAATGTCAATCTGCGGCTTACCTTGCAAATACATCCGATTGACGAGAGCCTTGATTTCCGACTGACAGTCTGTTATCGCTTTCGCCTGCGGATTCAATTGCCGTGTCATCATTCATATCACCACCAAAGTAGTCACCGCTGTCGGTGTCATTGTATTCTTGCTGACTTTCCGCTTTGATGCGGTCGTACTCTTCCTGCACCTGCACATCATCGTCATCGCTGTTGAACATCTGCACTGCCTTGAATTGCGAGATAAAGCCGCCTGTGCGTGCAATGTTGAGCGTTTCTGCTGTCGTATACTTATTCTGAAGCGAAGCATTAGACCAGCGCACCACAACCTTATCGGGCAAACCCATTGCAAGCCTTATTCGATCAATAATGCGGTTAATCGGTTGCTCGATAACTCCGCGCATGTCATCAACAAAGCCTGCCGTCTCGTTTTCTTCGGTCGAGATCTCGCGCGCCGTCTTCGCCGAGTTGTCGTTCAAGAACGATGCAATCGTAGTGCTTGAAAGTCCTGTGTTGATTGCAATGTTCTCAATGATCGTGTTTCTGATCACTTGCCAATCTTGCGCTCGAAGGTCGAATTGTATCGGTGTTGGCTTTTGCTCTTCAGGGTTCAAGTTCGGCAGTTGCGTGAATGTCGTGCCGTCAAGACCGCTGTATGCGTTGTCTCCCGCTTGGCTTTTTGCGCTTGACAGTCCCTTTGGTACAAGCACCTTGCCGCGACCGAGATACATGTCGGTACACATCGCCGAGTGATAATAGTCGTACTCTTGCAAATGCGGGATGATGTTCGCAAGCAAGCTCTCGCCGAATGGAAGGTCGGGATAGTTGCCCACGCAGTCCGTGCTGGTTATCAGCTCGCAGCCTAAGTCTTCAAAAGGCAACAATATCGGCTTGTCGACAAACAAACCGTATCGGTCGCGGATTATCTTCTTCACTTTGCTTGGCACATCTTTCCATTGGCATCTGCCGCCATAAGTGTCTGAATAATCGCCGATGCCGTTTTGGACGTTGCCGTTGTATTCGTGAACTTGATACTCGCAAATCGGGACGTTGTGCAATACTCTGCCGTCGCTTTTCGTGAAGTCACCAAAGTAGCGATGTTCTTCAAGCGTATAGACATTGCGTGCCGCTCCGTCCTTTTCGCCTTTCTTGCTGCCGATGTCGATGTTTACAAGCAAAAATATGGTCACTTCATTCAATCGCCCTGTGTTGTCAACTGACGGTATAAAGCGGTCAAAGCGTATGCATTCAACGCCAAACTTGCCGTCCGCGCCTTGATTGATTTTCGCCAATGCCGTGCCGGCTGCAAGCGCAAACCGCGTCCCCATTTTGATTGCACGAGAAAAGTTGGTCTTGTCCGACCACTCCGCGATTGCCTTGAGCGAACGGTTGACTTCCGTTCCCTTATCGTTGCTCTTCTCATCAAATGCATTCTTGAACATGATGCGAGAGCCTGCGACCTTCTTCGCCGTGCGGTCAACGATTGCCTTTGCAAGTCCTGTCGACATAATTCCACGCTCGGCGTTGTGGAAGTACGGAACCCATCCGTCATACCACCATAGCCAATTTTGAACGCATCGCACCATAAACGGTCTGAACGTCCCACGCACCTTCGCAAAAAAGAGCGAATTGTTGACGTAGGAATATGTCCAATTTGCCGCAAATGCCGAGCCTGTCTGCCACGGCGCAAATTCGTTGTCTCTGAAATCTACTTTTTCCATTTTTCACCTTTTCAATATGGCAAGTCGCACTCGGGCGTTTCCCATAAGTTCAACGGATTGTTGTAATAAGTGTTGACAGCATATCTGAACGCGTCCGCCGCATCATTCGGTATCTTGCCGTCGTATGTCTTGCGCACAACGTCGCTGTTGTCATCGTTCCAAATCATCGTCTCAAGCTCGACAACGAGTGGCTGAACGCCTGTCATCTCTCGTTTCGTCACCCAATTGTACCAACCGTTCGTGTTGATGATTGTGATACTCTCTCGCGAGAAAGCATTGTTGACAACGTCTGTCGTTCGCTGAATGTCCTTTTTGGTGAACGCAATCGGATTGTACCGCGGAAAGTGAAAGCGCATCGTCTGCACCAAGTCAGCCGCCGCACAGTCAATCGGCATGCAATGCTGCACGCCCCTTTCATACAAGCGATACTTGCGGTTCATGTGTTCGAGATATTCCCGGATGTAAGGCACGAGTTGCTCGTTTGACATCTGCCCGTTCGTTTTCGGATCGTGATAGAAGCTCTCCAACACCACCGCTCGACCATCGGCAAGGATAGCCAAAGGCACGATTGCCGTTGCGTCGTTCGTTGTCGCGCCGTCGCCGCCCCATATCACATAGCGAATATCTCTCGTTGAGCCGCGGTTGCGCTCGGCGTACTCGTCAAGCGTGAGAAAGTTGCGCTCACGACGAAAAAGCGGAAAGACCAAGCCTTCCGTTCTCACCCACTTCCCGAGTATCCATCGGTCGAAATAGATCGTTCCGCGATACTCGTCTTCAAGTCGCTCCACATAATCTTTCGGCAAAAACTCGTTGTCATAGATCGTGAAGTGTATGCAGTTGCCGTTCTTTGTAAACGCATCGCTGTCAAGGAATTGCTTGAGATAGTGGCTCGGGCTGTCCGGGTTACACGTACCGTCGCACTCGCTATCGGGCAATGATAGACGAGATTGCAACATTCTGAAGAAGTTCTCGGGATACAGTGTCATCTCATCGCAATAGACGTAACCGTACTCTGCGCCGTGGATCTTCGAGATCGCGCGCTCATCGTTTGCGCCGACACAGTCCACTTCTTTGCCCCACAGTACAACGTATCGTCCGCCGTCTGCTCTTCCCTTTATATCTCCAACGTCATATCCGCCGAATATCGTCCGTAATGGGCGTAAAACGTTTCTTTCGACTGTCGCGAGCGTTTTCCCAACAATCAAGCAAGGCTGCGTATAATGCGCTCCTATGCGCTGTGGAATGAGAAACATCGTACCGTATGACTTACCGGAACGAACTGCGCCTGTGTATATGTTCCACGTCTTGTGCGGCAGGTTGAGCATTTGCTTTTGCTTCGATGTAAATGCTACAGGGTTCATTGTTTACTCGCCCCTTTGATTGCATCGATTACTTCTGCAAGCCTGCTCTTGGCATCTTCTCCCGAACCTTTATCGTAATTCAGAAGTCCACGCTCAATCTCGTTAATTCGATACAACGCAGACGCTATAGCATTTACTTCCTTTGCAGACCTTGCCGCTCCAAGAAGTTTCAATGCCTTGTCTCGAACCAATGCAGTTGCTTTCAAAGTCGCATTCTGTCGTGCCGTTGCATCACGCAATGCATCTTCAACACGTTTTGCTTCTACTTTTGCCACAATAGTGTCTTGGATGCGCTTGTTGTATGCTTTCTTGTCTTCCCACCAATGTTCTTTGGCAACGTCATTACGGAAATTGCCCGTATATGCAATGCCTTTCTCTTCGGCAAACTCTTTAATCGTTCGGTAGTCGCCTGCGATGAACTCGGCTTTCAAGGCTTCCCTTTCCGCTTTGGTCATTTGCGACCACCCCCTTGATTTTTGGTATAAAAAAAGCACACCGTTGTGATGTGCTTTAACTTGCTGTTAAGTTGTTGTAAGTTGGTTGGATTATTCCGTATCCGCAACAGTTTGACCGGGATATTTTTCAATCAAACGAAGCGCAAATTCATCGCAGTCCTTGCTATTATCAAGCAAAGTCTCGATTTCGTTTAATGTTTCCTGCCAATTTGCGCTATTCAATATTACCGCTGTTGCCCAAAGGCAAATATTGATATGAACTTTTTTCTCTTTGGTTTTTTCTCTAAAAGATTCAAACGCTTTTTTTTGTTCTTCACTCATTCTATGTCTCCTCTTTCTGCAAAATACGAAAATACATCATTCATTGCATCGTTGCTTGGAAACTCTACTATTTTGGTAACTTTTGGATTTTCAAAACTGCCGTTATCAAAAATCATTTTATTTCCAAGTCGAACAGCCCTTCCTATCTTGCCAATATGATAAACAAAGTCACCGTGTTGTTCGTCTCCGATAATCTTGTAATACTGCGCCCACTCTTGCTTTGATAGTTTTATATTACCACTTTTCCCGCTCTCATGCAAGTCCTTTTCGTTAGCCTGTACGTTGGAAAAGTCTCGCTTCGATGTTATCCACTGCGTCCTGCCGCCACCGGTTCCGTCCGTAAACTTTCCGTCGTCGTCTCTTGGATGTTCGCTTTCGTTCCATTTAGCCATTATTTGCTCCTATATGCGAAAACCCCACCGGAGCAGGGTTTTCACACGGTTTTTTTTATGGAGAGAGGGTTGGAAGGGGACACCAAAACGGCTATCCACACTTCCAACCATACACATTTTACCATATCTTACCGCTACTTTCCGCTACTCTTTTGTTTTCGAACAACTTTTTCGCTCAATGCGATGATTTTTCGCCACACCCAACAAACCATAGCGACGCTCAAAGCCAAGCTTGAAGACAGGGGCGCACTTTGTCTCCGGCTCTTTGAAAATAACGCGTAAAACAGATGAAGAACAAGAAAGAGCCGCTCAAGCGGATAGGAGCGTACTTGTTGTACGTGACTATTCGAGTGAGCGTGACTTTGATGAAGATACAACCCATTTAGAGTGGAAAAATAAGAGCTTCAAACAGATGAAGAGCAAGGAAAAGCCACGCTTGAAGACAGGAGCGCACTTTGTCTCCGGCTCTTTGAAAATAACGCGTAAAACAGATGAAGAACAAGAAAGAGCCGCTCAAGCGGATAGGAGCGTACTTGTTGTACGTGACTATTCGAGTGAGCGACTCTGCCGCAGTTGTTCGCTGTTTTACGCGTTATTTTGTGCCGAAGATACGGTCGCCGGCATCCCCCAACCCAGGCAAAATGTAGCCGTTCTCGTTGAGTTGACGGTCAAGCGTGGAAACGTAGATTTCAACGTCGGGATGTTCGGAGTGGACTTTTTCGACTCCTTCGGGAGCGCCGATGATGGCAAGGAATTTGATGTGTTTGCATCCGCGTTTTTTGAGGAGCGCGATTGCATCGTTGGCACTACCGCCGGTTGCGAGCATAGGATCTACGAGCATAACGACTTTGTCCTCGATGCCTTGGGGCAACTTGCAGTAGTACTCTTGCGGTTCGAGGGTTTCCTCGTTGCGGTACATACCGATGTGTCCGACCTTTGCGGCGGGGAAAAGCGTGAGAATTCCGTCCACCATGCCGAGTCCTGCACGGAGGATTGGCACGATTGCGATCGAGTTTTCTTTCACGACAGTTTGTTCGACGGTTTCGAGCGGAGTTTCAACGGTGACGGTTTGCGTGGGAACGTCCTTAAACGCCTCGAAAGCCATAAGCGTTGCGATTTCGCCGATAACTTCTCTGAATTGTTTGGTCGTGGTGTTTTTATCTCTTATGATAGCCACTTTGTGGCGGATGAGCGGATGGTCGAGAATGTGCACGTTGTCGTATTCTTTCATATTTATACCTCCAAATTCTTATTGCTATAACGCTATATTTTTATACTTATTCTTTGTCGGAAGATTCGGCGGTTTCGATTGCTTTTTCTTCTTCGCGGAGTTCTTCGACAACCTCTTCTTCTCTTGCTTTTTCTTCGGCAGCCTTTACGACGTCCACGCCGACCTCGAAGGTTGCGTTGGGAGCGACTGCGCCGGTGATAAGGCTTTGAGGTTCTTCTTTAACTTCTTCTTCGTTGCCGTCGCCGCCTTGTTTCTTTTCGATTGCGTTGATGATTGCGTGTACAATGATGCCGAGCACAAGCGCGGTTGCGATTGAAGTGATTGTGATTGTCTTTGTCACGGTGCCGTCGCCTGCAAGAGCATACGGAATCTTGATTGAGAGTCCGCCGATACCTGCGATGAGGATTGTGGAAACCGTGAAGAGATTCTTGTTGTCGCCGAGGTTGATGTCTTTGAACATTTTAAGACCGCTGACTGCGATGAAGCCGTAGAGCGTGAGGCACACACCGCCCATTACGCAAGCGGGGATTGTGCGCAGCAATGCCATGAGCGGGCTTATGAAGGAAAGCACTATGCACATGATTGCGGCAAGGAAGATTGTGGATACGGAAGCGTTTTTGGTGATTGCAACGCAACCGACGGACTCGCCGTAAGTGGTGTTGGGGCAAATGCCGAACACCGTGCCGGCCATAGAACCTACGCCGTCGCCAAGGAGTGTTCTGCAAAGACCGGGTTCGCCTTCAACAAGGTCGCGACCGATGATAGAACCGAGGTTCTTGTGGTCTGCGATATGCTCTGCAAAGACGACGAGAGCGACGGGGATAAACGCAAGTGCGACTTCGCCGACGCCTGCCCAAGTGAGTGTCGTTGCAACTCCTTTGGTTGCGGTGTTGACGGCTTCGCTGACGTTGCCCGTGACAAGCTCTTTGATTGCTTCGATGAGAGCAAAGTCGGGATAGTTGAGGAAGGATTGGAATTTTGCGCCCACGCTTGCGCTTGCGTCGCCAAGAGCCGCAAAGTTGTCCACGAGAGGTTGCCAGTTGACTATTTTGAGATACTCGACGTTGCACGCATAACCGAAAATCGAGAAGAATGCCGCAACCGCATAGCCTGCGCCGATGCCGAGGATGAACGGTATAAGACGTCCCATTTTGAATCTCTTTTGAGTTGAGCAAATGCAGATTGTGATGAGAGTCACAAGGCCGCAAAAGAGAGCGACGAGGTTGTAGCTTGCGTTGATAGCCGCGCCGCTTGCTTTGGTGATGTCTCCCATTGCGCTGCCTGCCAAAGAAAGACCGATGAGTGCGACGGTCGGTCCGATGATGACGGGAGGCATAAGTTTGGACACCCATTTGCTGCCTGCAAACTTAATGATGATTGCCAAAACAACATACACAAGACCTGCAAGGATACCGCCGAGGATGATTCCGCAATATCCGAAGCAAAGTGCGGTCGAGAGCGAGCTCAAAAATGCGAACGAGCTTGAAATGATGACCGGGCTTTTGAATTTTGTGAAAAGAAGATACACGATTGTACCAAGGCCTGCGCCGAGGATTGCCGCTGGAATTTGAGTGGGCAAACCGATGATGGTCGGGACTGCGATTGTTGCTGCCATGATTGCAAGCACTTGTTGGAATGCAAACACGAGGTTTTTGCCAAAAGCAGGTTTGTCATTGACATCGTAAACGAGTTGGTTTTTTGACATTGTCTTTCTCCTATATATAATTTTTGTTATCTTCTCACGCGCCTATTTGCCGCAGAGGGCAAAAAAAAGATGTCCGCTAGGGACATCTACATTAGGCAATTTCACTGTCAATCGAGGGGAAACGGCACTCGTCAAAGGAAGAAAATACAATCTTTGCAACAGAAACTGTTGCGAGAAGAATTACTTTCTTGAGCTTAACAACGCTTTGAGCCATGGTTGCCCTCCGATTCACATTTGACAGTATGTTAGCACAACCGAACGTTTTGCGCAACCAAATTTCGACAACTTTTTTAAAGTTTTTTTAAGCACACGAACCGTGTTGCATTTTGTGTATGTTTCACGGACAAAACGCAAGATATTGCGCTTGCTATCATCTGAGAAAGTACATTCCTACGGCATAAAGCGCAATATCGACAAGGGCGAGAATAGGGAAAAATACCGCAAAATACCAATGTTTCGTCTTGTGACGGAAAACGTACATTCCAAGCGTCGTTCCCACTCCGCCGAACAAAATTGCAAACGCAAACAACGCGGCTTCTTTTATACGCCACTTTCCTTCCTTTGCCTTTGCTTTGTCTATGCCCATAACGACGAAGCCCAGCACGGTCATAACCGCAAATACGCACGTAATAACGATTTGATAAATACTCATAAATTCCTTTATACTTAATATACGCAACCGCCTTTTCCGACAGGTTTATTTTCCCGTTTCATGCAAAATCTCTTGCAACGCGTCCAAATCGAAGTCGGGCACGTACTCTTCCGTTGCACTGTCAAGTTCCTGCGAAAAACCGTTTTGCAATCCTGCGTCGAAAAATGCTTGCGTTGCTTGGTCGTATTCGTCCTCTGTTATGCGTCTTGACAAAATCGGATGATTCTCAACGTTCGGCGTCGGGAAATACTGCCCCATCAATGAAACGTACATCGTATCGTCAATCGATGAAATATCTTGCAAAACCCCTTTTGTGTTTTCAAGTGCGCCGGGCAAAACGAGATGGCGAACGATAACGCCTTTTTGCATCATTCCGTCGTCGCCGAAAACGTCGTCGGGTTGCTGACGCCGCATTTCGCTTATTGCGTCGAAAGCGATTTTTCTATACCCTTTTGCGTGCGAATACTCCCACGCCAAATCGTCATCGGAATACTTAAAATCGGGCAAATAAATATCGACCAAACCATCGAGTTTTTTGAGATTCTGCACGGTTTCGTATCCGCTGCTGTTCCACACAATCGGTATTTTAAGTTGCGATTTTGCAATTTTAAGCGTATCTTTTAGCAAATTCGTGTAATTTGACGGAGTTACGAGATTTATGTTGTGCGCGCCCGAGTCTTGAAGATAAAGCATAAGCGAAACAAGTTGCTTTTCGCTCACTTCAAGTCCTTTTCCGCCGTGCGAAATCTCAAAATTTTGGCAAAACAAACAGCGCAAATTGCATCCCGAAAAGAAGATAGTTCCGCTACCTCTCTCGCCCGACAAACACGGCTCTTCGAAATGATGCAATCCGACTCTTGCTATTTTGTACATAGTTGTTTTTTGAAAAATGTGACTTTGTATGCGCTTTAGTTTTTAATGAGTTTGTTGTATTTTTTCGTCCACTTTGCAAGTTTCTTCTCGTCGTATTCGGCAGGAATTTTCTTCGCTATGCTCTTTGCTTTCAAACTTCTTGTCAAACAACCGATTGCCTTGCATACGAGTCCGAAATGTCCCAAAAGCAAAAACACTTTTTTGATTATCGACTTTGCGCTCATCTTCGGTTTTTCGCCGCTAGTGTCTGTGGTTACGAGTGCGAGGTCGCTCTTTTCGATAAGTCCGCCGCCAAACACCCAGTCAATAGTCTTCGGATCGAGGGACAACGCCCAACGTTTGAGCACGTCGACGAATGCGAAATCCGCACCGAGCGTCGTCATATACTTATGATAAAATCCCCACATGTTTTTTGCCGTAAACTCATCAATCTTATTTTCCTCAACGTAGTCGGCAAACATTTTCCCGGCTTTCATCGAGGATTCTATACCGCTGCCCATAAGCGGCATTGTCATAAACGCACTGTCGCCAATCGCGACGTATCCGTCCGCAACCGCTCTTGCAATGGACATACGTAGGCAAATTTCGACTTTTCTATCGCTTACGAGTTGGTTTGACAAAATAGGATTGCTTGCGCGCAACGCTCCGACGGTATATTCGATTTCCTTGTCCGAAAGACCACCGACGCGTCCGATAAGCACGTCCACGAGATTGTCCTCGTTGAGATTGCACCAACTTATCCCCACGCTTCCGAGGTGTTTGAGATAAAGCGTCGAATTGATTTCGGGATCGCGAGGGTTCATTCCCTCCACTCTCTTGAAAAACGCGCGGTATCCGTACATCACGTCGTCTTTGCCGGGCTTTGACTGAATTTCAAACTTATTTGGCACTTGCGCGCGGAAAGGCGAGCGCATACCGCTTGCGTCGATAACTAAATCGAAAAGTTGTTTCTTGCCCTCTGCGCATATGCCGACAACGACGTCGTTTTCGATTGCAAGCGACGTCACTTCCGTTTCGAACACGAGTTTGCACCCTGCGTTTTCCGCTTGTTTTGCAAAATACTCGGAAAGTTTCGTGCGGTAAACGGAAATCTCTTCCATAGGCGGACACGGCGGAACGGGCAAAGAATATTCCTCGTTGGGCGACACGAAAAGCCACTTGCTCTTTTGGCAATATACGTCCTCGGGCGGCATTTCAAGTCCTACCGCCTCGAACACATCCGCGCGAATATCGTCGCGCCAATCGTAGCTCACTTCGCCTCTTTTGCTCTTTTCGAAAACAGTGACGACATGTCCTTGTTTTGCAAGACGTATGGCGGCAACCATACCTCCTTGCCCCATGCCGACAACCGCGATTTTTGCCATAATTCTCTCCGATTTAATGTTTGTATCGTCAATGCGATTTCGTCTTATTTTGACAAAACGCATGGTTTATCCGCCGTTTTTGCTTTGTAAACTGCCTTATACGTTGAAACAGCTTCCGCCGATAAACTCTCTCAAAAGCGAGTTGCACGGTATCAAATTCTCGTCCTCTATCGTCTTGAAGTATTTGAGATATTTGATAAGTCTGTTCGCCACCAAGAATTGCGGATCGGTGTCTTTTATCTCTTTGAGCGCAGGCAACGCAAGTTTTTTGAGCACGCAAAGCTCGTACGCAAGTGCGGAATTGAACACGAAATCAACGCCCTCTTGCCACGGATAAATCCACTTAAACTCACCGCTTCTGACGCTTTGCCACATATCGATGGTGTTCTTTGCCGGATAGTTTCTGAATTGCATATCACGTACTATACGGCGTATTAAACGCAAGTCAGTCGTACTGAGCGGCGAATGGTCGTCCACGTTGATTGCAAGTTGAGGCGCAATGTAGATTTTAAATTTTTGGTGTTTCGGGATAGATGCCGTAAGTTTTTCGTTGAGCGCGTGTATTCCCTCAATCATAATGGGGCTGTGCTCGTCAACTCTTATCGTGCGCCCTTTCTCTTTTGCGCCCTTTGCAAAATTGAAGCACGGCAAGGTGACTTCCTCACCGTTGATAAGGTCGAAAAGATCCTTGTTGAATTGTTCGATGTCAAGACATTCCACATGTTCGAGGTCAACCTCGTTTGCGGCTTTGCCCTGCATTTTGCAAATCTTTTCGCGTTCGAGATAGTAGTCGTCCATGGAAATCATGACGGGATTTATTCCTCTTGACATAAGCTCGATGCGCACTCTGTTGCAAAACGTCGTCTTGCCGCTCGAACTCGGCCCCGCGATGCAAATAAGGCGGATATTTTCTTTGTCGCTTTCGATTCTGTTTCCGAGTTCGGACAACATACTGTTTTGACGCGCTTCGCACATTTGCACGAAATCGAGTTCTCTGCTCGGTTCGACCTTGTCGTTGATGTCGGCAACCGTACCCGTTTTCGTCTTATTCGCCCACGCCGTCGCACGTTGCAAAGTACGTCCGTACGTGCTTTCTTCCACAAATTCGGGGATTTCCGCATTGAGTTCGGAGCGCGGATATTGAATGATAATTCCGGGGCTGTACGGCATGAGGTTGTAGCTGAAAATGCACCCCGTGGACGGCACCATATACGCATGCAGATAATCGTAATAATCACCGCACACGTAGATATTCACCAAACTTTCGGGACGATACGGCAAGATACGCAACTTGTCGTCCCTGCCCATCTCTTCAAAAATCTCGCGCGCCTCGTCGGTGGACACCGTGATACGCTCGATAGGCATATCCGCTTTTATAATTCTGTCCACCTCGTTGCGCACCTCGTCGGTGGCTTTGGACACGTTGAAACCTTTGGTAAGAATTTGGCAGAAAATCGAACGCGACGCATTGTAGCCGAAGCAAATACGCACGTCGGGATAAAGATTGTGAAACGCCATTGCGACGACGTATCTCAAACTTGCCTCGTACGCCTTGACGGCCTCTTGATTGTCAATGCCCAAAAACTCAACGGTTTTGCCGTCGTCCTTGCCCGACAATTTGCGATTGAGTTCCTTGATTTGCGAGCCGAGCTTGCACACGACGTACTTACACCTGTCCTCTGATGGCAACAAATCGATAACTCTCGTGCCTTCTTTGACCTCTACGGGTTTGTTGTCAATATAAATTTTTATCATAGTTTTCCCCCTTTTACGTCCCGAAATTCAATCCGAAACGTCCGATTTAGCGCAGCAAAATCGCATCGTTTCTATTTTATGCGCTGAATAATTATATCATATCGAAATATGCATTTCAAGACGGAAATTTTGTTGCAAAATATGCAAATATATGCCTCGTTATATCATAAGTGCAATTTTCCCCCTTCCTCACGTGTTTCCCTACAAGAGTGCTGGGAAAAATACTTTAAATGCAACATCACCCCTTCCCTTCGGGCATTCCCCTATTGCTCAAACTTGCGTCATTTCTCTGCAAGATTTAACATCGTTCGCAAGAGGGGAAGTCGGCACTCGCATAGATAGGGACATTTCTCTACTTATGCCACTTCGTCTGCGTGGCGGCTTCGCAACAGAATGCCACGCATTCTCGTACTAATCGTCAAGCTCGGCGCTCGCTACGGTCGTCGCCTTGCGACTCCAATTCCGTCTTCGAATGAGCATATACCTTTTTATAAGTACCCCTTGTATAAACTCTCCTTAACTTTTTCGGCGTGAAATCCGTCTTCGAATATGCAGATACCATATATAAGCACGCTTCGAATAAGTTTTCGTTTTTTCTTAATTCCAATCATAAAACCGCTTGATTGAGATAAAGAACAAGAAAGAGCCTCTTACAACGGGTAGGAGCGTACATGGACGTACGTGACGAGGGGCGGAAAATTTTGATAAACAATTTATTAGTTAAAACCGTCTGATTGAGATGAAAGACAAGGAAACGCCCGTCTGCAACAAAACCCAACGTACAAGGCGTACGTGATTTTGGAGCAGACGGGCGTTGACGCCGTATTTCGCTCAATCAGACGGTTTTAATACATGTCGGGGGTAGGTGCCGCCCCAACCGCCGCCGGCTCTTTGATGTCAGTGACAAGGCTTTCGGTCGTAAGCAACGTGGATGCAACGGACGCTGCATTTTGAAGTGCGCTACGCGTGACTTTGGTAGGATCGAGAATACCTGCCTTGACCATATCGCAGTAAACTTCTTTTTGCGCGTCGTAGCCGTAGTTTGCTTTCTTTGCGGACATGATGGTGTTTGCAACTATACCGCCGTCGATACCTGCGTTTGCAGCGATTTGACGCACGGGTGCTTCGAGAGCGCGGAGCACGATTTTCGCACCGGTTGCCTCGTCGCCTTCGAGTTTTGCGCAAGCCTTCTTGACTGCAGGGATAATGGAAAGCAACGCCGTTCCGCCGCCTGCGACGATACCCTCTTCGACAGCCGCTCTGGTTGCGTTGAGAGCGTCTTCGATGCGGAGTTTCTTCTCTTTCATTTCGACTTCGGTTGCCGCGCCTACGCCGATAACCGCAACGCCGCCTGCGAGTTTTGCAACACGCTCTTGTAGTTTCTCTTTGTCGTATTCGGATGTAGATTCCGCAATTTGAGCGCGGATGGAAGCAACTCTTGCCGCGATGTTTTCTTGCGAGCCGTAGCCGCCGACGATCGTGGTGTTGTCCTTGTCAACGCGCACGGATTTTGCTCTGCCGAGCATATCGAGAGTGACGTCTTTAAGCTCGTAGCCGAGGTCGCTTGAAATATAAGTGCCGCCGGTGAGGATTGCGATGTCTTCGAGATACGCTTTTCTTCTGTCGCCGAATCCCGGAGCTTTCACAGCCACGACGTTGAACACGCCTTTGAGCTTGTTGACGATGATTGTAGTAAGAGCTTCGCCCTCGATGTCGTCGGAGATGATGAGGAGTTTCAAGCCGTTTTTAAGCACTTGCTCAAGGAGCGGCAAAATCTCCTGAATATTGCTGATTTTCTTGTCGGTGATGAGGATAACGGGGTTGTCGAGTTCCGCATACATCTTGTCGGTGTTGGTGACAAGATAAGGAGAAACGTAACCTCTGTCGAATTGCATACCTTCTACCACGTTGAGCTCGGTTGTCATAGCCTTGCCCTCTTCGATGGTGATTACGCCGTCTTTGCCGACTTTTTCCATAGCGTCGGAAATGAGTTGACCGATTTTCTCGTCGCTTGCGGAGATAGACGCAACTTGAGCGATAGCGGTCTTGTCCTCAACTTCCTTGCTTATCTTTTTAAGCTCTTCGACTGCAACCTCGGTTGCCTTCATGATACCGCGTTTAAGCACCATGGGGTTTGCGCCGGCAGCAACGTTTTTCAAGCCTTCTTTGACGATTGCCTGCGCCAAAACGGATGCGGTTGTAGTACCGTCGCCCGCAACGTCGTTGGTCTTTGTGGCGACTTCTCTGATAATTTGCGCGCCCATATTCTCAAACGGATCGGAAAGCACGATATCCTTTGCGATAGTCACGCCGTCGTTGGTGACGAGCGGAGAACCGTAAGGACGGTCGAGCACAACGTTTCTACCCTTTGGGCCGAGAGTGATTTTAACCGTATTTGCCAATGCGTCGACGCCTGCTTCCAAAGCCTTTCTTGCGTCGTCGCCATACTTAAATTGCTTTGCCATAAATAGTAGCCTCCTTATTCAACGATTGCGAGGATGTCGGATTGACTTACGATGACAACTTCTTCACCGTCAATCTTGAACTCGCTGCCTGCGTATTTGCTGTAAAGAACGGTATCGCCGACCTTGACCTGCATTTTGACGTCGTTTCCGTCGATTGTTCCGCCGGGACCAACGGCAAGAACTCTTGCCAATTGCGGTTTTTCTTTTGCCGCGCCGGGAAGAACGATTCCGCTTGCTGTTTTCTCATCTGTTTCGATTGCCTTGATGACAACCTTGTCAAACAATGGTTTTATTGCCATATAACGCCTCCGTATATGTGTTTCGTATTATCATTTAGCACTCTTTGTGCTTGATTGCTAACAGTTTATACCATAGGTTGCCAAATGTCAATATTTTATGCAATGTTTTTTTGAGTTTTTCATCACATTTTTGCAAAGACCTTGTTGAATATTGCAATATTATGTGATATTATCGGTTTATAATAAAGTTAAGAGTGGTAGTGCTATGAACAAATGGGATAAAAGATTTATGGATATGGCGGAACTCGTTTCCACCTGGACAAGTTGCGCTCGTCAAGGCAGAGCCATAGGCGCGATTATAGTCAAGGACAAACGCATTTTGACAACGGGCTACAACGGCGCGCCCGCCGGCATCCTCACTTGCCGCGACAAAGGCTATTGCATGCGCGACCAACTCGGCATAAAAAGCGGCACTTGTGCGGAAAAGTGCTATGCCGTGCACGCAGAGCAAAACGCAATCACACAAGCGGCAAGGCTCGGCGTTTCGGTTGACGGCGCAACGCTTTATTGCACGCATCAGCCCTGCACCATCTGCACCCGTATCATCATCAACAGCGGCATAAAAAGGGTTGTGTACAAAAACCCATACCCCGACGAGTTTTCCATGCAGCTTTTTGACGAAGCAGGCATAATCGTCGAGAAATTCGAGGAATAAAAGTCCTCAAAAAGCGTAAAAAACAAGCGATTTTTTCGCATTCTTACAAAAATTCAGCCACCGCGTTTGCGATGGCTTTTTATTTTGGTATTGCGATTGTTTTTTATTTTAATACTCGAATATTGCAAATTTTTCCGTCAATCCGATTAACATTTACGCTTTTTGCTGTTTGAGGTTAGCATACAATCTCAAATATCGTATTTTACAAGCTCTTTTCCGCCTTCGAGCGTCTTGACGGTTATACTGTGCTCGTCAAGCACGCAATACGAGCGTTCGACACCTTCTGGCGAAAGCCCTATCGCGCCTACGCACACGTAAATCACGCCGTCTTTTACTTGAAGCATAGCTCTGTGGAAATGTCCGTAAAAGACAATATCTCCCTCTTTTGCATCCTTAGGCGGAAGGTCGGGATTGCACTTGTGACCGTGTGTGAAAAATACGGTGCGGCCGTACCAATCCATTGAAAAATCGCTTTCGATGGGAAATTCGCTTATCATCTGGTCGACTTCGCTGTCGCAATTGCCCTTGATGACGCGGATAAAATCTTTTGAATCGTTAAGCATTTTTGCAACTTGCATAGGCGCGTATCCTTCGGGGAAGGGATTGCGCGGGCCGTGATTGTATATATCTCCCAGCAATACGACTTTGACGTCGGGGCTGTCTTTTCTGGCGTCTGCGACTATGTCCAAAAATCTTCGGATATTTGCGCTCGAACCGTGAATATCTGAACCGATAAAGAGTTTCATAAGCAATTCTCCTTTCATTTTCACAAAAAGTATAACACAAGGCGGTGTCATAGTCAAAAGATGATGAAAAATTGCAAAGATTTTGCCGTCAAATTACGCAGTCAGCTCTTGCGGGGTTAACATAGATATGTTATACTGTTGTAAACTATTTGGAGGAAACTATGAAAACAGTAAGACTTCGCACACCTTTCGAGGTTGGTTCAACGCCTCTTGCGGAATATCCGCGTCCACAATTTGCAAGAAACAGTTACGTCACGCTCAACGGCGAGTGGGACTATGCGATTTTGCGTAAGAGCGAGGGCTTTGACGGCAAGTATCAAGGCAAAATTCTCGTTCCTTTCTCTCCCGAGTGTTTGCTTTCGGGGCTTCCCGAGGGCACGAGAGTAACCCCCGACGACGCACTCTATTATCATCGTACTTTCAATCTTGACGAAAGTTTCGTCAAGGCGGTGACGATTTTGCATTTCGACGCAGTGGATATGATTTGCTCCGTCAGACTCAACGGTATTTCCGTGGGCGAGCATATCGGCGGCTACGTTCCCTTCTCTTTCGACGTATCGGGCGCAATCAAGGCGGGTGAAAACGTCATCGAACTCGTCGTAACCGACCCGTGCGACACAAGCTATCACACTCACGCAAAACAATCCTCCAAACCGGGCGGAATCTGGTACACTCCGCAATCGGGCATCTGGCAAAGCGTGTGGATTGAAAGCATGGACGAAGTGTATCTCAAAGATGTTACCATCGTTCCCGATATCGACACCGACACCATCAACTTCAAATTCGAAAAATCCGCAAACGTCCCCGTGGACGTCATAATCATGGACGGCAACGAGGCAATTTACAGCGGACAATTTGCCGGCGACACGGCAAGCATAAAACTTGAAAATTACGAGCTTTGGTCCCCCGAAAATCCAAAACTCTATGACGTTGCGTTCAAAGTGGGCAACGACATAGTCAAATCCTACTTCGGCATGCGCAAATTCAGTTGGGTGACGGACAGCAAGGGCTTCAAGCGTATGGGGCTCAACAACAAGCCCTACTTCCACACCGGACTTCTCGACCAAGGCTATTGGTCTGACGGCATGCTCACTCCGCCCTCGAACGCCGCACTCGAATGGGACGTGAAAATGGTCAAATCCATGGGCTTCAATATGCTGCGCAAGCACATCAAAATCGAGCCTTTGCGCTGGTACTACCACTGCGACAAGGAAGGTATTTTGGTGTGGCAAGACATGGTGAGCGGCGGAACAAAGTACAATCTTTTGTACATCGGTCTTTTGGCAACCGTGTTCGAGTATCACATCAAGGACGACAACGAATCGGGCTACAAGAAACTCGCCCGTGCGGACAAAGAAGGTCGCGACGAGTTTGAAAATGAACTCAGAGTGACTATGAATCATCTCAAAAACGTCGTTTCTCTCGCAGTATGGGTACCCTTCAACGAAGGCTGGGGACAATTCGACTCCGTTCGTATCACAAAGGAGATGAAAAAAATCGATCCTACCCGTCTTATCGACAGCGTAAGCGGCTGGAACGATCAAGGCAAAGGCACGTCGGACACAAAGAGCTTGCACATCTATTTCAAACCCTTGTTCGTGCCAAGAAAAGACGATCGTTGCTACATTCTCAGCGAGTTCGGCGGATACGCAATCAAGACCGAAGGACATATGTACTCCCCCGACAACCAATTCGGCTACCGCATTTACAAAAAGCCCGCCACGCTTGCAAAAGCAATTGAGAGATTGTACGAAAAAACAATCGTACCCAAGATTGACAAAGGACTTTCGGCAACCGTCTACACCGAGGTGAGCGACGTCGAGCAAGAAATGAACGGACTTGTCACTTTCGACAGACGCGTCATCAAAGTGCCCATCGACCTCATGCGTGAAATCAACGCGCAACTCGTGATAAAAGACTAAACGACAAAAATATCGAAGGCTTCATAAAATATGAGGCCTTTGCAATAACAAAAGGACGCATTATGAGCCTGGCAGACAAAATTTTTATAGACACTTGCCGCAACATTCTCGACAACGGCATCAGCGACGAAAACCTCGAAGTACGCCCCAAATGGCTTGACGGCACACCTGCGCACACGATAAAGAAATTCTGCATCGTCAACAGATACGATCTTTCAAAAGAGTTTCCCATCATCACGTTGCGTCGCACGGCGTTTAAGTCCGCAATAGACGAAATTCTCTGGATTTGGCAAAAAAAGAGCAACAACGTGCACGACCTCAACTCTCACATCTGGGACAGCTGGGCGGACGAAACCGGCTCGATAGGCAAAGCGTACGGCTATCAACTCGGCAAAAAGAGCATATATCCCGAGGGCGAATTCGACCAAGTGGACAGAGTGCTTTTTGACCTCAAACACAATCCGCAATCCAGACGCATCCTCACCAACATCTACAACTTTGAGGATTTGCACGAGATGCATCTCTACCCTTGCGCCTATTCGATGACTTTCAACGTCACCGGCAACAAACTCAACGGCATTCTCAATCAACGCAGTCAGGACACCCTCACCGCAAACAACTGGAACGTCGTGCAGTATGCGGTCTTGCTGCATATGTTCGCGCAAGTGAGCAATCTCGAAGTCGGTGAATTCGTACACGTAATAAGCGACGCGCACATCTATGACCGCCATATCCCGATTGTCGAGGAGATTCTCAACAATCCGCAGTATCCCGCCCCGACTTTCAAGATGAACAAGGACGTCAAAAATTTCTACGATTTCACCGTAGACGATTTCGAGCTTGAGAACTATCAATACACAAAGCTTGACAAGAAAATCGAAGTGGCAATCTAAACGAAAAAGCATCGAAAATACATCGTTTTTACACAAAAACCATAGGATTTTGAAAGAAAAACGTTGCTTTTTATACGAAAAATCGACAAGTTTCAATCGATTGTCAAAACAAGGTCAAAATGAAAACTATATTTGCAGTTGACAACAAATGGGGATTGGGCAAGAAAAACGACTTGCTCTTTTCTCTCAAAGAGGACATGCGCCATTTCGTCGCACATACAAAAGGCAAAACCGTGGTTATGGGCAGCAACACGCTTCTCTCCTTTCCCGGCGGTATGCCCCTCAAAAATCGCACGAATATCGTGCTTAACCCGAACGGCACGGAAGAGGACGCAATGCAAAAAGGATATATTCTTGTCAAATCCCTCGACGAGCTGTTTGCAACCCTCAAAAACTACGACAGCGATCAAACCTACGTCATCGGCGGAGCAATGATGTACCGCACCTTGCTCCCATACTGCGACACTGCCTACGTCACCAAAGTCGATGCGGACGGCGGCGCGGAAGTTTTCCACGAAAACCTTGACGATATGCCCAATTGGCAACTTGTCGAGCAAAGCGAACCCATCGACGACAACGGCTACACTATCCGCTTTTGCACCTACAAAAACTTAAACATAATCACTTATTGCTCCTAACGCCGCAATATGATTGCGACTTCGGTGCAGTGATATTGTTGTTTCGCAACTGTGAAATTGCACCTACGTTGCTGTGATATTGTTGCTTCGCAACAGTGATATCGCACTACGTGCGGTGATATCCTCACTCCGTTCGGGTGTTATCGCAACTGCGTTGCGGTGATGGCAATCGCTTTCAATGTCATTCCGAGGAGTAAAACGACGTGGGAATCCCCTAAATAGAAACGATAATACTTTTGGCGATTGACAAACACCGCATTTGTTCTCGCAATCTCTACCGCGCAGAGAATTTGTGCTATCAGTTCAGGCATGAGCACAAAAACTCCCGCCACAGTTTCTCCAAATTATCTGCTTGGTGGGCGCACTCCGTGCGCTAAAACGTGCGGCTATGGAAAATTGCAACTTCCCCAACATAAAAAATCCCGCATCTTTCGGTGCGGGATTTTAATTTTGATTACAATCGAAATCGCTTGCTATTTTTCGCCTCTTACAACCATTGTTACGTTCACGTTCGTGTCCCATTGTTTGATTCCGCAATCATAGAGTTGCAACCTTTTGTCATACCTTTCGTTCACCAATCGTTTCAGCTCGTCGACTTCCGACGGTTTGACAACCTGAGGCGCAATTCGCAACATATTGTCTGCGCTATCCAAATCGTTTTGCCTGTTTGCATTTATCATGGCATGCGCCGTTTCTGCCGAGTAACACGGATTGTCGGGTGTCAGATTTGCAACGATATATTCCGTCGTGACGTTTCTAAAACCGTACTTTTCCATGCAAAGCGGCAATTCCGCTTCGTTTTGCGGATATTCACACACACCGTATTTTGCATGCGCTTGTCTAAAATACTCCTCTCCTCGTCCCCAAATGTCCCGTTCAAATTCGGTTTCTTCGGATATACACGGCGCAGGGATATTGATACCTCTGCGCGAAGACAAAACAAGGCACACGCCGTTTTTCTTCAAAACCCTATATTGTTCGCCATAAAATTTTGAAGGTTCGATGTGTTCTGCAACCGTATTCGATATAGTGACGTCAAACGAACAATCGTCGAAAGCGAGTTGCGTTGCATCGCCTTCAAAAAATTCAACGCCGGATACTTTTTCGCGCGCAAAATTGACAAAATGGCCGTCGCGGTCAACGCCGTATATTTTTGAATCGGGATACCATCTCGAAAGTGATTCCGCCAAAGCCCCGGGGCCGCATCCGATTTCGAGTATTTTGCTTTTATCGGCAATAGCAAACGCTTCCTTGTATCTTTCTTCGAAATTGTCTGCGAATCTCAAAGCTCTGGAAGTGTACAGCGTCCCGATACTTTGAATATAACTTGACCAAATCGTGTTCATATCACCCTCGCGAATTTCGAATTGCTTTACAGCTTTAAACGAAACTTATCAAACATATAAAATGTGCTTTCAAAATAAATCCCGCATCTTACGGTGCGGGATTTCCGATTTCATGTTGCAATTACAATCAGTTATCGCTTGCGATAATCTTGTTGAATTGCTCGAGAAGCAATGCCATTTGAGCTGCTTCTTCGCTTTGTTGTTGTGTTTGCGCAGGTGCTGCGGGAGCAGGTTGCGGAGCGGGAGCCGGTTGAGCGGGTTGTTGATAAACGGGTTGAGCGGGTTGTTGATAGACGGGTTGCGGTGCAGGTTGCGGAGCATATTGCACGGGAGCTGCCTTGGGTTGAGCCGCTTTCTTCACGACGGGAGCTGCGTTGACCTTCTTGTAGCCTGCGTTGAGCACGGTTTGAGTGGTCGCTTTTGCGTCGAGCATGATGACCTTGTTGCAAAGAACGGAGTTCTTGTCGGGCTCGATGACGCCTGCGACGACGTCTTTGCCGTATGCCTTCAAATACGCAATGAGCGGAGTGATATCGCCGTTGCCGTAAATGAGGAAGAAACCGTCAATATTGGGGAATTGAGCAAGTCTTGCCGCGTCGATAACTTGACGAAGGTCGAGTTTGCCTTTTCTCTTCTTGGGAAGTGCGGAAAGTGCATCGTAGCTGTTTTCTTGGATGAACTCGCCGTAGTCTTTGGTACGTTTTGCGGAATATCCGTAGAATTTGCACGCTGCGATTTCGCCGATGCGAGAAAGCTCTTCAAGTGCGGATTCAAACACGCTGAACGGAACTCTGACGCTCTCGATATCTGCAAGAACTACATATTTTTTGCTTGCTGCCATAATCTTCTTCTCCTCTTTCAAGTCGCAAAAAGCGGACTTGTAATAGTCATTTTATATTGATAAACTCATTTTAATACAAAAAGTGCGTTTTGTCTATACTTTTTTTGCTCTTTTGTAATAAAACGCCCATTGTTGCACGAAGCCTGCGTTTTCGCCGTATTTTTCAATGAGCAAATCGGACATTTTTTCGGGCGAAACGCCCTCGTATTCGCTCTCGAACGCTTTTTTAATCCACGTATCTACGGGGAACACGTCAAAGCGTGAAAATCCGAACAGCAATGCGCAATCGGCAACCTTTCTTCCTACGCCGTACAAGGACAACAATTTCGACCTCAAATCTGACGTGGAAAGTTTTTCCCACTCGTTCACATCCTCATCCAGCAAAGTTTTTGCAACTCTGTCGAGATACGCCGCCCTGTACCCTGCGCCGATACTTGCATAGAAATCCTCGCCTGCGCTTGCAAGTTTTTCAACGCTCGGGAAAGCGTGATACTCGCCCATATCCTCGCCCAAAGTGCCGCAAATGCGCTCGATTATCCCTTTTATTCTTGGAATGTGATTGTTTTGCGAAATTATAAACGAAAAAATCGCTTCTATTGGGTCTTGGCGCAGAATATGTATTCCCTTGCCGTATTCGATTGCTTCAGACACGAATCCGCCGTCTTGAACTGTTTGTTGGATTGCGGCGTAATCGGTGTCGAAATCGAAATACTTTTCAAAAAAATCCTTATCGTCGCACACAACCGAATATTCGCAACCCTTGTCCTCTATGCGCGCCATATGATTTTTCGCACACACCTTGAAAGCGTTTCCGTCTTTTACGAAGCGGAAAACCTGCCCGCAATCGAGGGTTTGTTCTACGTCGAAAGTCGGCGTTTTGGGGATTGAAAACTCAATTTGCTCCATCGATAAAGTATATTTTTGCCGTCGCAAAATATTGCAAATAAGGCAACTTCTCTTTCTCTTGCGTATTTTTTATTGTACGTGCATGCACGCTCGCGCGCGCACGCGCGTAAGAAAAACCGCCCAAAAAATCAGGCGGTTTCGTCATCGTTATTGTTCTTGTGCGTAAACGGAAACTTGTTTTCTGTCTTTTCCAACACGCTCAAATTTCACAACGCCGTCGATAAGCGCAAACAACGTATCGTCCTTGCCGATTGAAACGTTGTTGCCCGGATGATACTTCGTGCCTCTTTGGCGAACAAGGATGTTGCCAGCGAGAACGAATTGACCGTCGGCGCGTTTGGGGCCCAGACGCTTGGATTCGCTATCACGACCGTTGTGCGAAGAACCCGTTCCTTTTTTATGAGCGAACAATTGTATATTCATAAACATAATCATTCTACCTCCAATGTGATGAAGTCCGAAAAGTTTTCATAGAGGTCGGACGCCCCTAGATAAGCCGTTCTCAAAATCACGTCGGCATCGTGTGCCTGAGCGGAAGTCATTGACTTTGGCAACATTGCATACAAATATCCGTCTTTTGCGTCTGTTTCGTATGCTATATTGACTCCGACTATGTGCATGATGCCCAGCACTGCCGTTTGTATCACCGAACTTAAAGCCGCACAAACTATGTCCGCGCCCTCTTCGGCGTACTCGCAATGCCCCGAGCACTCAACGCCCACAAACTTTCCGTCCTGTGTCGAGAACTTGACCTTGACCATCGCTTAACCCTCGATTGAAACGATCTTCAACTCGGTGTACGGTTGACGATGACCTTGACGCTTTCTGATGTTCTTTTTGGACTTGTAATGGAAAACGTAAACTTTGGGGAACTTGTCCTGTGCATTGACTTTTGCACTCACTTTGACAGCTTGTGCGTCTTGTCCTGCTTTAACGTTTCCGTTGTCGTCGACGAGCATGAGAGCCTTGAGTTCGATGACGTCGCCGATTTCAGCGTCGATTTTCTCGACCTTGACGAGCATGTCCTTCTCGACTTTGTATTGCTTGCCTCCGCATTCAACTACTGCGTACATTGTTTTTACCTCCTCTAACCAGTCTCGCCGACATAGGTGCAATCTTTGATTGACTTAAAAACCACTTTCGAGCGGCTCGACTTCTAATTTATCAAAATACAAGCGGAATGTCAAACGGTTTGGCGATATTTGTTTTGCAAATATATTAATATCTATTATATAGTGAAAAACATAGACAATCCGCACTGTTTTCAAGCGGATTTACGGCACGGTTATATTGCCGTCAAAGAAATTTGCGATACCTTTCGTGAGCGTACTTTTCAAAACCGACCGACTCGAACATCTTTCGGCTCTGCAAATTGAAATCGTAAATTTCGCACTCGACGTGATCGAGCCCTATCTCTTTGGCTCTTTCAAGCATCGCCGCAACCGCACGCCTACCAAAGTGACGATTTTGATATTGCTTGCAAATCGCCATGCCTATCTCGCCTTTGAAAAGGGATATATCCCCCACAAGACGCCACTTGCCGTTGTCTTTCACCTTGATATAGTAGCACTCGCCGCCCTTTGCAAGCGCATTGTACATTGCTTTGAGTCTTGCTAGGTCGTAGGGAAAATCGATATTGTCCACTTGCTTGCATACGTCGAGATCCTGATACCATTCGAGAGTTTGCTTGTAGCGCGGATAATATTTGACAAGTTGCAAATCATCTGCAACTACGATATTTTTGGGTTGAACGAAACTGTCTATCATGGGTACATAATACAACTTTTTTTCAAAACCGCAAAACGAATTACGTCGAATATCGCATTTTTAATTTATCTTGACTTTTTATAAAATCGGCAAGCGTTTGATTTTTCAAATCGTCCTTTTGCCGTGCGTATTATTTTGACGCGTCGCACCATACTATTTATAAAGGGTAACGCTTTTGCGTGTCCGAAACAAAGAGGTAAAAATGAAAGACAGCGGCAAAATAACGATCAAAAATCTCAACGTAGTTTACGGCATCGCAATGATTGCGGTCGGCATACTTTTTTGTATTCTGCGCTCATCCTTCGTAAGCGCGATGCTAACGGTCGCGGGCGTGATGCTTGCAATCGTCGGAGCGATAAATCTCATCGGCAAAAAATGGGTTGAAGGCGGCATTGAAATCACGCTGGGAATCGTGGTAATAACGTGTGGTTGGACGGTTGTCGATATTGCGCTTTTGGTGCTCGGCATCGTGCTTTGTGCTTATGCCGTTTATATGCTTATATCGCAAATATCGATGTTCAAGCGTGCAAGCGTAAAAGATAAAGTGTTCATTTTGCTAAATCCCATAATTTTGTTTATCATCGGCATTTTGTTTATAGTTGCCAAATGGTATATGGTTGACGCAGTGTTTATAACGCTTGGCACGATTGCCGTATTGCAAGGAATCGCGCTTATGTTCAAAGCGGATTCCGTCGAAAAATACGACGAAAAATCTGCATAAAAACAGCGACGAAACACATCGATTACGCACATAATATTTTATAAAGTTTGTCACAAATATAAACCACCGAGCTTTGTCGGTGGTTTATATCGATTTTTACTTCAATCATCCGTTTGGTCGCTTGATTCCGATACCTGATCGGTCGGCGTTTCGTCCTCGGGGACGAGAATCTCTTTTATCAAAAATTCTCTTCCCGACAGCAAATCTTTGTCAAACGAATGGCATTTGGGACAGTATCCCTCGTTTGCAATTACGTTGAACACTTCTCCGCATTGGCGGCACTTTGCCACGCCCGGCACAACATCGAGCTTTAATTTCGTATTTTTAAAATACGGTTTTTTATCTATTGCGGCAGGCCAACACTCGTCGAGGTAAACAGGTATCACTCCGCAGAGTTCACCGACTTGCAAGACGATCGTATCGACCGACGGCAGTTTTTGCTCTTTCGCCACTTGTTCCACGACTTTGACGACCTCAAAAACTATTCCCAGTTCGTGCATATATCAATCCTTATCCTTTGTAAGCGGCTTGGCGATAATCTTACCTACGCGCTTAATTGCGTGTTTTGCCATTTCGAGAGGCAATTTTTCATACACTTTTGCAACGACGGTTTTATCGTTTCTGACAAGTTTTATCGCATCGAATTTACATTTTGTGGTGCATTGACCGCAACCGACACACATATAAGTATCGACTTTTGCAGCGCCGCATCCGAGACAACGAGCGGTTTCCGCTTTCATTTGTTCCTCGGTGAATGTCGCTCTGTTATCCTTAAACGTGCCGTCGTTTTCCTTGATGTGCAACGGACGTTGACGTTTGACGTTATCGTATCCGCTCAAATCGAGATTGCTCTTGTCAAGTTCGACAAAGACTCTTCTGTCTCTGCCGTACTTTTGCGTTTGACCGGGCCATACCGCTCTATGCAATGAAATAGCACCTTCTTTTCCGCCGGCTATTGCGTTTATTGCAAATTTCGGACCGGTTACGCAATCTCCGCCCGCAACTATATTCTTGTCGCCCGTGACATAGAATTCATCGACTGCGACAGTGTTGTTTCTGTTGAGCTTGACGTTTGTGCCTTCGAGCAAGTTGCCCCATTCGATTCTTTGACCGATGGAAACGAGAACGTAATCGGCATCCACGATAATCGTATCGTTTTCGTCGTATTTGGGCGCAAATCTGCCTTCATCGTTGAAAACGGACAAACATTTCTTAAATTCTACGCCGACGACTTTGCCGTTTTGAACAACTATACGTTTAGGTCCGTATCCGTTGTTTATGACGATATTTTCGCTCTCCGCCTCCTCGATTTCTTCATCGAGTGCAGGCATTTCGGCTCTTTGTTCGAGAGAATACATGTTTACGGTTGCAGCGCCGTATCTGACCGCCGTTCTTGCCACGTCGATTGCAACGTTGCCGCCGCCGATGACAACGACGTTTCCGTGAAGCTTTTCCGCTTTTTCGAGTGCAACACCTTTTAGGAAATCAACGCCCAAAATAACGCCGTTTGCATCTTCTCCGTCCACACCGAGTTTTCTTCCGGCACTTGCGCCGATTGCAAGATAGAACCCGTCAAAGCCCTCTTTCTTCAAATCGTCTATGGTTTTGTCTTTGCCGACTTCGACGCCGGTTTCAAACTTTACGCCCAGTTCGCGCAAAATATCGATTTCCGCTTCAACAACGTCTTTTTCGAGTCTGAATGCGGGAATTCCGAGTGTCATCATACCGCCGAGTTTGTCTTCCTTTTCAAAAACGGTCACGCTGTAACCGTCCACGGCAAGATAGTATGCGCAAGAAAGACCGGCGGGGCCCGAACCTATCACCGCGATATTCTTCATGGAATAATCGTGCTTTTTCTTGGGGATAAATCTGTCGCTGTTGTTTTTATCTTTATCCGCAATAAACTTTTTGATTTCGTCGATTGCGACGCCTTTGTCGATTTGACCGCGCGTGCAGGCATCTTCACACTTGTGCGGACAAATACGACCGCAGATCGCCGGGAACGGATTTTCTTTCTTGATCAATTCCAAAGCGTCTTTATATTTGCCCAAAGACGCAAGTCTAATGTAGCCTTGAACGGCAATATGGGCAGGACATGCCGTTTTGCACGGCGCAGTACCGCTCTCGAGAGTATCTTGTCTGTTTTCGCGATAATCGACGTTCCACTTGTCTTTGCCCCAAACGGTATTGCGAACGGTATCGTATTTCTTTGTTTCAATCGGAGTTTTTGCACATATCTTTTGACCGAGTCTGACGGCGTTGGTAGGACAGTTTTCGACGCATTGTCCGCATGCGACGCAGTTCTCCTGATTGATTTCGGCATGGTAGTTGCTTCTTTCGGCATCCGGACAATTGAACATTGTAGAGATGCGGATTGCAAAGCACGAGCAAGCGCAGCAGTTGCATATTGCCGCCGATTCGCCCGGCCCTTCGAGGTTGGGCATTTGGTGCATCAAGCCGTTTTCTTCCGCTTTTTTGAAAATGGCTTCGGCTTCTTCTCTCGTGATTTGTCTTGCCTTGCCGGTTTTTATAAAGTATTCCGCGCCCGAACCCATTTGGACGCACATATCGTCCTCGAGGTGTCCGCACCCTTCTCCGATCATTCTTCTTGAGCGGCGACAGGAACAGGGCGACACGGAAAACGTGTCGTATTTATCGAGATAGTATGAGATTTTCTCGTAAGGCACGGCTTGGGTATCGCTTGCGATTGCCGATTCGATGGGGATAACTCTCATCATGCTTGCGCCGTACGGCAACATAGTTCCCATCGACTCCATAAGTCCGCGCGTGTACGCTTCGAATGCTTTTGCTATCTCCGGATGTTTTTGGACGTTTTCGGTGCATCCGACCATCATTTCCAACGTGCCGGGAGCAAAAATCTGCATAAAATAAAGCGTCTGACCGTTCTCGGTATAGATTTTTATAACGCCGAGATGTCCGAGTCTGTCAAGAATTCGTTTTGTTTCTTCAAGTGATTTGCCGCACTTATCGGCGACGTATTCGAGAGTTCTCGGTTTTCTGAGTCCGAGACTTGCGGCGACATCCGCTTCTTCATCCGTAAGACAATTCAACGCATAATATTCCGGAGATTCTTCGGTGATTTTTGTCATCATGCCGGCAAGACCGCCCATAACTTTGACAAGATGAAGGATGCTTTTTCTCATTGCCATAATTTTGTTACCTCTTGTTTTATTTTAATATTTTAAACCGAATCCAAGCGTTTCCGCACGAAACGGTTCGTTATCGAACATAGCGTTCATTTGTTTAGCTCGCTTAAATTCAGCAATTTTCAAAGTAGTATTTTGTATTTTTCGGGAACGGCATTGTCGATTTGCGCCGATAGCTCCTCTTTCGTAATGCGTTTATCGCTGAAAATCCAATCTCGCACCGCATAAACGCATCCGTATATAATGATTTTTGCCGTATATATTTCGTTTTGCGATAAAGCGCGACCGTTCTTTTCCACGCACTTGTCGTTCATTCTGGCAAACGAATAGTCAAAAACGTATTTGTCATACGAATTGTCGCCAAGATATAAGAACGCGTTTTTTATTCTGTCTATATCGTTGTCGATGTAGGATAAAATGCTGTTGAACAGATCCTCCCAGCTTTTGCAGGCATTGTGCGCAAAAATTTCGTCCAATACCCTCTTATAGTTATAATTCATCACGTCGAATTTATCCAGAAAATAGCGATAGAACGTTGATTTCGACACACCGGCATTTTCAATTATCATGTTTACGGTGATCTTTTCAAGAGGATACTTCCTGAACAATGCGTTAAAGCTATCTGTTATATGCTGCTTCGTGATATCTTTTGACATGTTTGTCTCCGATTGTTTTCTGAAATCACATTATTGATTCTATATTAAATTGTTTTCCTCGAATTATCAATAGATATCGGTAAAAACACATCGACAAATGCGATACTTTTCTCGGTTTTAGTATCATTTTGACACTAAAACGAAAATTAGTGTCATTGTACATATTTACAAAGCGCACCTAAAAATGTATCATTAAAAAAAGATTAAAAACCCTTATTAAAAGGGATAAAAAAGGAGAACTTTATGGACAACGAAAAAAAAGTCGCGCTCAAAGAGCGACTCAAAAAAATGTTTGCTCCGGGCCCCGAAGCAATGGATTACAAAGTAACGCCTGCTCTTGACACCGTTCTGAAGTGGTTTATGTTTACCGTAACCATTCTCGGCGTCTCCGTGCTCACGTCAAAATTCCAAGTGTACGGCAACATTTTCTGTAACCTTGTGCTCGGCATCATAGTCTTGATTGCGATGAAACCCGTGTTCTTCGAGGCTTTGAAGCTCTCGACTCTGCTTGTAGGAAGATTTATCGTCTTATTTGCCTGTTTCGGTCTTCTTCCCGGCCCGATCTTCGTAGTCATCGTTTTGGGACTTTACATCATAAACATCCTCGAAGCGACTATGACGGACTTCTTTAAAAACAAACAATACTTCAACGGCGTTTCCGGATTGTTTGTCGCAATGGGTGCTTCCGCATTTTTCCTCGGCTCCACTTGGGGAACGACAACCACCGAGTTCTCTCAAATCTACTTCATTGACGGTTTCTCACACCTCGGCACGAATATCGAATTCACATCCGCATATTTCACGAATCAAGCGAATTTGTTCAACGGTGTCGTCACCGGAACGACAAGCGTCGGCATCGGCATAACCATCGCAATGATTATCGCTTACACCATCTGGAACTGGCTCTTCGTCACAGGCGAATTTTCTTCTTCCGTAGCATTGATGCACGTAGGTTTCTTGCTTGCACCTATCCTCGGCGTATTCATCGGCCCGCTCGTCGGCATGGGCAGATTCGGCATGGCTCCCGATCCGGGCCTCTGGCTCTTGTTCAGAGCAAGCACGCTCACGTTCGGCGGCATTTTGCAAATCGGATGCAAAAACTGGTTTGAACAACACTTCTATTTCGAGAAGTTTGACAAAGCAGTCAACTATATCAAGAACAGCAAGCCCATTCAAATCACTTGCATGATCATTTGCTGCTCGCTTATGGTGTTTGCCGTCGTCGCAGGATTTGTTCCCGCTAAATAATGAATACCGACGTGCTTTTTGATGTCAAATCAACCGATGCAAAATAACACTGTGGTCGATTTCCTTTTGGACGACCATTCTCTCGGGAGAATTTAAAATCAAAAAAGCTAAATCCGATTAAAACATTATTTTGCTCGCAACAAGCCAATAATACGAACCCTAATTTAGGGTTCGTATTATTTTTTGCTCTGGTGAATTATACTTTCAAGTGCAACACCTAAACAAAAAAACAGTTCATACAAATCTTTGGTATAATTAGTTTACCACAAAAAAATATATCCCAAGGAGAATCCGTATGAACTACTCTCATCTTATACACGAACGGAGTTTAACTACAACACCACATCGGCAAAAGCCTATAATAGAACCACCGGACTATCCGGTGGTTTTCCTTACACAAAAAAACAAGTCGGACAGAGTTCAACTTGTCTTTATTGTGGTGGAGATGCGGGATTTGCCTTACAGCGATTGCTACCGAAGGTCAATCGCGTGCAGCCGAAGGGGTTCACACGGCAATGCCGTGTTGCGATTTTTCAAAATCGCAATAAATCCCCGCTTCGACGATATAAAAAAACAAGTCGAACAGGGTTCAACTTGTCTTCTTTGTGGTGGAGATGCGGGGATTTGAACCCCGGTCCACCCGACCGTCCTCGGCACTTTCTACACGTTTAGTTGGTGATTAAAATTTTTCTTGCTTCGGTTCACCTACAAACCTTGCTTCGATGATCTCGTGATAACAACAATCCTACCGAGAAATCGGATTGCGTTGTCTGTTTTTCTGACGCCGATTGCTGAGGGAACAGAAAACCTCAGGTCGACGTGCTGACTAAATTACGCAGCAAGAGCGAACTCCATAGAGGAGCTCTTTTGATTGTTTTTTGCGTTTAATTTTAACGTTCCGTTTTAACGTAGCCGAGCCTACGACGTGCTTATCCCGTATCAGACCGAATGTCGAATCCAGAACACCCCCGAAAGCGGACAATCAAAACCGCCTTGGTGCAATGATTATATCACATTATATTCAAAAATCAACTCGATTTCGATAATTTAGATAAAAAACAGCCGTCTATTGCGACTGTTTTTTGAAAATTCGGTTCATTAGATGCAACAAAATTACTTGTTCATCACTTCAAGACATTGTGCAAAGAACTTCGTTGCGGTTTCCATTGCGTCGATGCTCACGCGCTCGTTGATTGCGTGGATGCGTTTTTGATCGTCGAGCGTCATAAGGAAGGGCGTAAAACGGTAGATGTTGTCGCACACGTCGCCGTAATAGCGGCTGTCGCTGTTTGCGATAAACATATACGGAGCGGTGACCATCGTCGGAAATATTTGCTTGATTGCGACGTTGAGATCGTGCCACGGTTTGACGTCGATGGGCGAAACGGCGGTCGCTTCCGTGCCCTTGCCGTGCCTTTCCACCTTGACGTTTTTGCCGAGAAGTTTTTGAGTGTATTCAAGCACTTCGTCGCTGCTCACGCCCGTGATGATACGCGTGTTTATATTTGCCGTAACCTTGGGCGGAATTACGTTTTCCGCGTCGCTTCCGTGCAACATTGTTTGCGCAAACGTCGTTGAAATGAGCGAGTTGGTAAGAGGAATTTTTTTGAACACGAATTTGAGCAGCGGGCTCAAAATATCTCTGTTGACGAGTATGAATCTAAACGGGAATTTGACGTGAGGAGCGATGAGCTTGAACGTTTGCTTTGTTGCAGGCGTCCACTTGCTAGGCATGGGATGCTTGTCGAGTTTTACGAGTGCCTTACCCATGATAGCCGCCGCAGACGGTTTTGAGGGATTGGATGCGTGACCGCCCGCTTTCTCGACGGTGAGCGTCATGTTCATATTGCCCTTTTCACACGTTGCGATAAGGCCGAAAAGTTTGTCCTCACCTATCATTTTGCCGTCGATAATCGTGCCGCCCTCGTCAACTATGTATTCGAGGCGGATATTTTGCCGTTTAAACCAATCGCAGATATGTGCCGCGCCCTCTTCCGTCCAAGCCTCTTCGTCATGGCCGAAGCAGAAATACACGTCACGCTGAGGTTGCCACCCTTCCGAGAGCAATTTTTCCGTTGCTTCGAGAAGGGAAATCATCGTACCTTTCATATCCTGCGTTCCGCGTCCCCAAATGAATCCGTCGTCTATCGTGCCGCCGAACGGTTCGTAATCCCAGCCCTCTTTGGGAGCTGGTACGACGTCTTGGTGTGCCAAAAACGCGCCTGGAAGCAAAGACGAATCTTTGCCTTTGAAACGATAAACAAGGCTGTAATTGTTTATAATGGTTTTTTGAGCCGTCTTGTGAACGAGCGGATAAGTTTTCTCAAGCCAAGCGTGATAGTCGTAAAAAGGCTGATCTACGCCCTCAAATTCGCCGACCATAGACACTGTCGGGATTTGAACGGCCTCCGAAAGATGGCGCGCTATGAGATCTTTGTCGAACTCTCTTGCTTTGTACTCCCCTGCGTCGATTTCTTTCGGCCTGCAAAGAAGAGTGCGAATAATCATTGTTGTAAGCAACATAACTTTTCTCCTGCGTATGAGATATTGATATTATAATATCCATTCTGCGCTTTGACAAGATGCAAACGATTTTTTTTGTACAATCGTATTCGATTTTTGTCCGCAAAACTTGAGCGAAAATGCACAAAGTTGACATTTACGTCCTATATGATAAAATATAAAGGATAAATCGGAGGTTTATTATGAAAAAGAAAGCATTGCTGCTTGTCGGGATTCTTATAATCGCCTTGACGTTCTCAACCGTTTTGGTCGCCTGTAACCCCGACAAGATGGAAAATATAGTCGGCACGTACAAACTTGTCGTCGACACTCGCACCCAGTACGAACAGGAAACCGTTGACAACATTGCAACGTACGGACGAGAAGCGTATATCGTCCTCACCGGCGAAGATTACGGTTACTACATATACAAGGACAACGACACTCCGCTCTGCGCGCGAAAAGTCAAACTCAAATACACTTTGAACGACGAAAACCAAGTTACGTTGATAAGCTATATCCTCGGCGAAGGCGTAAACAGCAAGACTTTCAACGTCGATTCGAGAGATAGAATCGCACTGATTTCGCGCTGGCCGTCCGCAAGCAAAATCATTGACGCGTACGACGTCCGGTTCAACAAGGTAAGCGACAAAACCGACCTTTCGACAGTGAAGGAAGCCTACGGCGAATTGCCCGTGTTCGACTATGATTTGTATCAATACAACTCGACGTATTATGCGGAAATCACAAACAACTTGCAAAAGAATTTTAGCAAATACATTTACAAATACTACGCTGTCGATTCCGCAAAATGCACCGCAACACTCTATTATGCGTTGAAAGAGGACAAAATGCCTGTCGTCGAAAAGAACATTGCAGTGTCCTTCACTCGCGACCAAGAAACGAATAAACCCGTCAAAATGACCATCGGCGACGTCGAATACGACCTTACGAGCGGACTTCCCACCCGCCCCGTCCAAGTGACCGTAAGCGGCGAGGTCGTTGACGTCGAAGAACAATTGTGCTGGTTCAACTATTCCGAAGTCGCCCCCGAAGACTACGACGCATACTTCCTCGGCTTGATTGAAGAATACGAACAATCCCTCAAAGACGCCGAATAAATCAATCATTCAAATAACAAAAAAACGATTGCCTATCACGTAATCGTTTTTTTGTTGTACTAAAAGAAAATCTAATCATATTGTACACTCATATGTTAAATCCGCCTTATAAAGCGAGGCAAGATATACTCTGAAAATCAAGCAATGACTATGCTACCGCCGTCGGCGGAGGTGAATTTGAAAGCGGTTTTGCCGAGGGCTTGCAGCGAATAGGCAAAGCCTGCGTTGTCGGAGTTGCCGATGAGAGCGTTGATTGCCGTCGTGCCGATTTGCAAATTCATATTTTCCGCACTGCCGATTTTGAGCACGGCGTCGAGCGTGTGGAACAAATCGTCCGTATCGTCCGCCGAAAGATTGTTGAGTTTGAGTTCCTTATGCGCGACGGAGTAGCCCATTTTATCGTCGGTCTTTTCCACTCTCACGGTTGAAGACACGTAGAGTTCGTCCGGCACGTACTTTTTGAAAAGCGAGAACGGAAAGTCGTTCATTTCGTCCTTAAACGGTTTGAGATTGACGTTGGCGACAACGTTGAAGTCCGCGCTGCCGTTCTCGGAAACGTTTGCAAAATTCATTTGAACGAGCCTTACGGACAATTCCTTTTCACCGATTTTGACCACACCGCCCGTTTGGCCGAAGAAAATGGTTTGAGCAAGTGCGCCTGCCTGCTTGGATGAAAACACGATCTCGTCCGCAAACGGCATCGGGGACGTTATTGCGGAAAAGTCCACCTTGTAGCCCTCGTACCCTTCCCCCTCGTTATACGAGATGAGTCCGTTTAGGTTTTTGTCCATAGCCGCTTTGACGTCCGCCATATCGCTTGCGGAAAACGCATTGGGGCAAAGAGTTTTTTCGTCGGGTGTTTGCGACAGCGTTTTGAGTTGACCTGCGGTTCTGAACAGATCGATTCCGTAGGTCGAACGAACGTAAATATATCCGCCGATGATCGTTACACCCACAAGCGCAACAATGACGATAAGCGTAATAATAAGTCCTTTTATTGCTTTCATAAATACTCCTATGAGTAGACAGTTCGGCAAAAGCCGATATACCTATCGAAGCCGTCCGCATTGACTACGAACGGCTCGTTGTTATTATATCATCTTATTTCTTTTTGGTAAATAGTGCTTTGATTTTTGCTCCGAGATTTTTGAAGAAGTTGCCGATTGCGGTAAAGCCTTTCTTCAATGCAACGCCAAGGTCTGCAAACGTCTTTTTCTTGGCTGCAAACCAGAAGATTGCAAATCCGCCGATTCCTGCGACCGCTACCGAACCGATTACGATACCTGCAATCGCACCGCCCGGAAGTCCATCCTTTTTAGCAGGCGGAGTGATTTCGCCGCCCGAAGACGTATCTTCATATACGGCGGTAAGAGTTGTTCCTTCCGCCACCGTAAAGGTGTATTCCTTTTGGGTGCTGACGATTTTTCCGCTTTCGTCCTGCCAGCCTGTGAACACTTTGCCTTCTGCAGGCTCGTTTGCGGTAACGGTTATGCTTTCACCTTTTTTAACAACTCCCGCGCCCGTTCCGCCGTTGACTTTGATTTCAACGGACGGTTTGGAGTCAACAGCTCTGAAATGCGCTTGAATCTTAATGTTGCTTGCAGGCATTACAAAGGTTGTTTGTTTGCTTGTCGCACTTGCAAACTCGATGGTTACGCCAGCCGTTTCGCAAGTCCATTTGTCAAAGACTTTTCCTGTCGGAGCAGGGTTTGCCGTTATAGTCACAGTTTCACCGGCTTTTGCGACTTCTTTGTCTTTCGTGCCGTCCACCATTTCTATTGCAAACTTTTCAATCGCCCGATAGGTTGCCTTAAAGGACACGTTTCCGGCAGGCATTTGGAACTTGATTTCCGTTTTGGTTAAGTCCATACCCGTGGTGTCAAGTCCCGTAACTTCCCACTTGTCGAAGTACATATCTGTATCAGGCTCGTTTGCTTTTACGGTAACTTCCGTTTGATATGTTGCCATTTGAGGAGTTGCCGTTGCGTCTTGGACGTTAACCATGTAAACAACTTTGCGGTTTTCCGCTCTTTCGCGCCATGCCTAGCGCGGTTTTTAAAAGCACTACGGGAGCAATACATTGCGGTATGTAGTAGGAGTACCCAAAATACCTCTCCGCCGTCCCTTCGTAAACCACGTTGTATTTGACGAGTTTGAGCAAAAGCACCATGCTCATAAAGATAATAGTCGTCGCAAGCCCCGTGCGGATATTCTTGTCCGACACCCTGTTTATCACCGACACCGTCCAGTAAGTAAGTATCCCGAAAAAGATACATTGAGCCGCAAGCACCATAAATTTGCTTGTATTCAAATCAGACACGAGATCGTCCGTCTGCTGCAACACGCACGCAACGACGAACAATACCCCCGCAACCGCATAGGGCAATATACTATTCTTTTTTGATTCGCTTATGCCCATCGGTTACGCTCCTTTTGATTTTCGGGAAAAGACTTTGGTCATATTATAACATTACACGGCTCGCAAAAATAGATTTTTGCATTGCTGTCGCACTTTGTTATTCGCTGAACGCAAATAACAGCCGTTCGTTGAAATACGGCGCTCGAAAACCCTTGCAAGCAAGTTTTCTCGCTTGTATTATAGCATATTTTATGCTTTTTTCAAGCGCATTCGCCCTGCCGTCAAGATTTTAGAATTTACACACCATCTAGATCGTTTTATTTTTATCTCTCAACTTGTATTTGCAACACAATTTTATGGACATACATATAACAGTAAAATAGGCATGGAAAAAATGTATGAATTGAACGTTTTCATACACTTTAAATTTATTTTAGGAGGATTCTTTTATCTAAAGATTTTTTAATTCCACCACTTCAAGTGGTGGTTTATTGTCGCTAAAGGCTACAATGAAAAAACGCCCTCGATTTCGGGGCGTTTTTATTGGTTTTTCGCCGTCTTATTTAAGCAGATTTTCGGCATCGTCGAAGTTTGTTTGCACCGCCTTGAACACGTCCGAAAGACGCTTGCCGTCCACAAAGCAATGGTTGACCGTTATGTTCAAAAGCATGACGCATTTGCCGTTTTCCTCGCGATATTTGTCCCAACATACTCTTGCACACGAAGAGGATTCGTAGTTGTTGTCGGGAAGTGGATGCGAAAAAGATTCCACGCTTATCCACGGCAAACAAGTGATATAATAATCGTCGAAACCGCTTGCGTCGTTGTATTGATCGTCAAAAGACGTTTGCGATTTTTTCTCCTCGATTATTCTTCGCGTTTCGTTGTAAAAGCCCTGATAATCGTCTATCATTTTGAAGCTGGCATTTGCAAATCTGCCCGAATCCGTCATCACGGTGAAAGTGGGATTTATCACGTCGTACAAACGGATTTTGCCTCCAACCTCGCGCATACGCATTTCGGGCACGGAGTTGAGTGCCTTTGTGACGAGATAGAGCGTATTGGCAAAAAAACTCGTCCCGCGTTCCTTTGAAATCCTTACGACTTCGCTTACGTCAACTTTGACGTTCATGCCGTAACACGGATTTGCAAAGGTGCGGAACCATGCATACTGCGACGGATTTTCAAGCTCTTCCACTCTATATGTTTTGTACATATGCCTTTATTTTGTCCTTTTCGTTTATTCCTGCTCGTCGAATCTCAAATACGCTTCTTTGAGAATTTTGGCACAGTTTTCCACTCCGATCGCCGACGTATTGAGGGTGATATGATAGTTTTTGGCATCTCCCCACGCGTTGTCGGTGTAATAGCGATAGTGTCTTGCTCTCATACGGTCGTTTTCTTTAATCATGCGCTCGGCTTTCTTTTGGTCGTCGGTGCGCTTGAACACTTTTATTATGCGCTCCACCCTCGACGGCATATCCGCGTGGATAAACACGTTGAGGCATTTGCACTTGTCTTTGAGCACGTAATCGGCGCAACGACCTACGATGACGCACGCGCCTTGTTTTGCGATTTTCTCTATTGCGTCCGCTTCGCATGCGTAAATCTTCGATTCGACGTTTTCGAAGTTGGAGACGAGATTTCCGCCCCACATGCCTGCCGTAAACGCAACGGATGACAAACCTTTCATCTTCTGTTCGTTTTCTTTGATAAACTCTTGCGCAAAGCCCGAATCCTCGGACGCCATCACAATGATTTCCTTGTCGTAAAATGGAATACCCAGCTCGTCCGCAAGCAATTTGCCCACAAACCTTCCGCCGCTGCCGTACTCTCTTGATATTGTGATAATCGTGTTCATATGCCCTCCTTCCGAGCGAAAACGCCACGTTTTTCTTTATTTAATTATCCGCCATTTCGATATGTTCGTCAATACGCATTTTTAAAAAAGCGTTTATTTTTGTGCGATTTTCGTCATTTCTAACAATAAAATTCGGGTTTTGCCATATCCCGTCTTTATTGACTTTTACGCTGCAAAAAACTATAATTGACGCATCAACACTGCGAGGTACTTTATGCCATACACGGTATATCTCAAAAAAGGCGAGGAAAAACGCGTGCTTCAAGGGCACAGTTGGGTGTACGCAAACGAAGTCGCGCGCATAGACGGCAAGGACAAAAACGGCTCTTTGGCAACCGTTTGCGCATACGACGGAAAATTTATCGGCAAAGGCTATATTAACCACCTTTCAAAAATTCTAGTCCGCATATTCATTCGCGACGAAAATCAAATCGACGACAAAAACCTTTATATCGAGCGCATAACTCAAGCAAAAGCTTCTCGCACAGCTTTGGGCTATGACAACTGTTATCGCGCGATCTTTGCCGAAGCGGACAACCTGCCCGCACTCATCGTGGACAAATACGACGATTATCTCGTGTGCCAGTTTTTATCTCTTGGTATCGACAAACAAAAGGACACAATCGTTGACAGCCTTGTCAAAGTATTTGCCCCCAAAGGTATATACGAACGCAGCGACGTTGCCGTCCGCCAAAAAGAAGGACTTGAAGAGCGCACGGGCGTTTTGTACGGCGAAGTTCCCGACAAAATCGTCATCACGGAAAACGGACTGAAAATGTCCGTTGACGTCAAAAACGGACAAAAAACCGGTTATTTTCTCGACCAGAAAGAAAACCGACTTGCCGCGCGCAGATACGCAAAAGGCAGAGTTTTGGACTGTTTTTGCAACAGCGGCGGTTTTTCGCTCAATTGTGCGCTTTCTGCAAAGGAAGTCATCTCTTGCGACATATCCAAAACAGCCCTCGAAAACGTCGAAGAAAATGCACGACTAAACGGTTTCACAAACATAAAAACCAAGTGCGCCGATGTTTTCGACGCATTGCGAGAGTACAAAAACAACGGCGAAAAATTCGACCTCGTTATTCTCGATCCTCCCGCATTCTGCAAGAGCGCAAGCGAAGTCAAGGACGCATACAGAGGCTACAAAGACATCAATGTGCTGGGCATGAAGCTCGTAAAAAGCGGCGGATACCTCATATCGTCGTCATGCTCGCACTATATGACCTTTCCCCTCTTTGAAAAAATGCTTGTGGAAAGCGCAAAAGAAAGCGGCAAAATCGTACGCACGGTTGAGATAAAATCGCAAGCACCCGACCATCCGTCACTTCTCTGCGCCGAAGAAACGCAATACTTGAAATTTTTCGTTTTGCAAGTTATGTAAAACGCTTGCGATTTTTAACTTGTATGATTTTCAACTTGTATAAAAACAAACGCGCACCGAAAAGCGCAGTTCCCATAGGGAATGAAAAAAACGAATAACGATAAAGAACTCTCGAATAAATTGTTCGAGAGTTCTTTTTGCTTGTAATTAAGTAAGCTAAATTGGAATTTATGGGTGCAAAACAAATACTTGATTGGGGTAACCAAATTCTTCTGTCAATTCGCCTTCCTGAAATCCAAATTTTCTGTACAGCGCCCTTGCTGCAATCCCTTTTTCATCATTTTCACGAAACGTTGACACCGTGATTTCCCGGCTTACATCCAATTCATTCAGCACTTTTCTCAAGAGGATCGAAGCAATACCCTGCCTTCGATGCTCAGGATCCACAGCCAAACAACAAATCATGTTCTTGTTGCGCGAAAAAAGAAGAACACCAATGATTGTTCCCTGGCTTTTGACGCATAATGCCTGTTTTTTATTCATGAACTTCAGTACGGTTTGTTTATGCTCCTCTATACACTCTTCCGTTTCAAGTCCCGGAAAATTCCAACTGACCTTTCTAACAAGCTGCATCCACGAATTGATACAGGTGCTTTTTCCAAACACGGCTTCCATCTCATTTACCTCTACAAATTATTGTTTATCGCTCTGTTATTATACAATAAATAAACGAACCGGTAAAGCAGAAGCGCACTCACCTTGCTGCAAGGTATAGTGCGCTATACTTATTATTTTGTGGTAAAATCCTTATGGGAACTACGGTAACGGCGCGTTTGTTTTTTTGCAATCTTCCGCAACTGCGTGCAAAGCACACCATATCGCTCTGCAATGCGAGCTTATCTCACTTGCGCACAGCGCAAATATTGCTATAACTAACGTGTAATAAACCGTGCCTTAGGCACAATTATGCGACGGCATCGTCGCTTTTTGTCGTTGCGTCGCTGACGACGTGTACGTCGAGTTGGTTGAAAGGTATCGTGATACCGTTTTCGTCAAACGCTTTCTTCACGTTTTCAATCATATCGAAATTGACCGTCCAATAGTCGGCGTTTTTGCACCATACTTTTGCGGAAATGTCAATACTGCTCGAACTTTGTGCCGATACGCGAACGGACGGTTCGGGCTCTTTGAGGACAAGCTCGTTGGCATCGCAGACTTTTCTGATTATGGTTTTTGCTTTTTCAAAGTCATCCGAATAGGATATTGAAAATTTGAGGTCCACTCTGCGCAAATCTTTTTCGGAGAAATTTACGACTTCACTGGTGGAAAGTTTACCGTTTGGCAGATACACGACCTTGTTGTCCGTTGTGCGAAGCCTGGTGTGGCAAATGCGAATATCCTCGACTGTCCCCTCATATCCGCATGCCTGAATGTAGTCGTCGTCCTTGAAAGGTCTTGTAATGAGGATAAGCACGCCGCCCGCAAAGTTTGAGAGCGTGCCGTTGATTGCAAGTCCTACGCCGACGCCCAACGACGCTATCAGTGCTGTGATTGCGCTCGTGTCGATACCCACATAACTTATAAGTCCCAACACAACAAGCACTTTAAGTCCCACTTTTACCACGTAACTGACGGTTTTGTAAATCGTTTTGTCGATTTTTTTGTTTTCCTCAACCTTTTTATCGGCGCGCTTTGCGATTTTTTTGCTCAGCCAATTGATGAGCGCAAATGACACGATCATAATCGCAATCGCAATGAGCAACTTGATCCCTGTGTTTGTGAGCCAGTCCTGCACGGTTTGCCACACTTGTTGCCAATCCATAATGTAAATCTCCTGTATTTTGAAGTTTTCTTTGTATAAACGCAAATAGATTGCGCATCGACAAGTGATTATACCCTCAACCGCCGCTTTTAGCAACACAAAGTTTCAACTTGGCAAAAACAACTCATGAATACATCCGCTTGTTGTCAAAACGCTTGTTTTTCAACACCGATTAAATTATTAAAAAATCCGCACCAACCGGCACGGAATAAGTTAAGAGTGCTTTTTATTGTTCGGGAATCATAACTTCGTCATATCGAGGGCTATACAAAATTTTTATATTTCGATCGACATATTTCTTATAAACCGCATTATATCCGTCGATCTGATATAGAAACGTATTTTGTTTTTTTGAACCGCTTCTTCGCACAAATTGTTGATTGTCATAAAAAAACGATACCGAAATCTTTGCACCAAATGAATTTATTCTCATGTTATCATTTTGATTGACGGCAGACCAGCGCATATTCATTATACTGGGATCGTCAAACGATCTATAACAATATGCGTCAAGTAGTACGGCATCGGCAAGCCATAACCTGATTTTTTTTCTTGTGATTCACTACTGTATAAATTGGATACATATATAAAAACAAAACAGCGAGTATTATTAATGCATAAATTACAATTTCCGCAATTCTCTCTGAATTAATAATTATCATACCCCACTTGCTAGTATACCCAAAAAGCAAATACAAAGCAAAATTAACAAAACGATAAACTTTGGTTTCGGAATATTCTTTCCTCCCGATAATGTGGCTCTTATATCATTTTCGGTTATACTGTTTTTCTCCATTGTTTTGTTGTGTTTGAGATTTTGATTGTTTCGATACATATGCTATTATATTGTCAATATGTTAAAATGTTCTTTAATAATTTAATTATACAATAACATCTTCTATAATGTCAATAGCAACCGAAAACCGACAAAACGCATAGTCCGATTACATTTTGTAGAAACCGTTGTACTCGCCGAGAGCGGAATTGGCGTAGACCATAGAGAACAAGATTCTCGAAAAATCGAACATTGCGATGCCCGTGGACAACTCGCCCATGTCTATAAGGCAACACTTGCCGTCTTGCACCATGATATTGTTGATATTGAGGTCGCCGTGTACGCAGCCGTCGCTGTCGGGAACGAGGTCGAGAAAGCGATGCAGATACCGTCTTTCCTCTTCGCTGACACCCGTGATGTTTGCTTGCGCTGCTGCTTTTTGCGAGACGAAACGCTGTTTCGTGTCGCTGCGCCTTGCGGCTTTTTTTACAGCCTGCGCAAGCCGTTTTTACCAGCTTGTATGAAAACAGCCGTCTTGTCGACGGCTGTTTCATTGTGTTTACGCTCTGGGGTTCTTGATGTTTGCTTGCGCTGCTGCAAGGCGTGCGATAGGCACTCTAAAGGGGGAGCAAGACACGTAGTCAAGACCGATTGCGTGGCAGAATTCGATGGAGGAAGGATCTCCGCCGTGCTCGCCGCAGATACCGCAATGCAAATGATCGTTTGCGCCTCTGCCGAGGGTGACGGCCATCTTCATAAGTTTGCCGACGCCGGCGGTGTCAAGACGTGCGAACGGATCGGACTCGTAAATCTTTGCTTGATAGTAACTGGGCAAGAACTTGCCTGCGTCGTCACGGCTGAAACCGAACGTCATTTGCGTGAGGTCGTTCGTACCGAAACAGAAGAAGTCTGCCTCTGTTGCGATTTCGTCCGCTGTGAGAGCCGCTCTGGGAATTTCGATCATCGTGCCGACTTCGTATTTGAGATCGACGCCGCTTTCTTTGATGACTGCGTCGGCGGTTTCTACAACGGTCTTCTTGCAGTATTTAAGCTCTTTGACTTCGCCGACGAGCGGGATCATGATTTCGGGCATAACCGTCCAATCGGGATGACGTTTTTGGACGTTGATAGCCGCCTTGATGACCGCTTTGGTTTGCATAACCGCGATTTCGGGATAAGTGACTGCCAAACGGCATCCTCTGTGGCCCATCATCGGGTTGAATTCATGCAAGCTGTCGCAAAGAATCTTAATTTCGGAAACGGATTTGCCTTTTGCTTTTGCAAGAGCTTCGATATCCTTTTCTTCGGTGGGAACGAACTCGTGGAGCGGAGGATCCAAGAAACGAATGGTTACGGGCATACCTTTGAGAGCTTCCATGAGGCCTTCGAAGTCTGCTTGTTGCATAGGCTCGATTGCGTCGAGAGCTTTGACGCGCTCTTCAACGGTTTCGGAGCAAATCATTTCACGGAATTTGTCGATTCTGCCGGGGCCGAAGAACATGTGCTCGGTACGGACAAGACCGATGCCTTGTGCGCCGAGTTCTGCAGCTCTTTGTGCGTCTTGGGGAGTATCAGCGTTGGTGCGAACGCCAAGTGCTTTATACTTGTCTGCGAGCTTCATGATTCTTCCGAAATAACCGCTGTTGGGATCTGCGGGAACGGTCTTGATGATCGTGTCGTAGATGTTGCCCGTCGAGCCGTCGAGTGAAAGGCCGTCGCCTTCGCGGAAGATCTTTCCTGCGAGTTCAAAATATTTTTCTTCTTCGTGCATCTTGATGTCGCCGCAACCGGAAACGCAGCAGGTTCCCATTCCGCGAGCAACAACCGCCGCGTGAGAGGTTTGACCGCCGCGAACGGTGAGGATGCCTTGTGCATATTTCATACCTTCGATGTCTTCGGGAGAAGTTTCGAGTCTGACGAGGACGACTTTCTTGCCTGCCTTGCCTTCTTTGACCGCGTCTTCAGCCGTGAAAACGATCGTGCCTGCCGCAGCGCCAGGAGATGCCGCGATACCTTTGCCGACGATGTCTGCTTTGTCCGCTTCTTTGAGTGCCTTTGCGTCAAATTGCGGATGGAGCAACATATCGAGAGTCTTTGCGTCGATTTGGAGGAGTGCTTCTTGCTCGGTGATCATACCCTCGTCGATGAGGTCGCAAGCGATGCGGATTGCAGCCGCTGCGGTACGTTTACCGTTTCTGGTTTGAAGCATATAGAGTTTCTTTTGTTGAATGGTGAACTCCATATCTTGCATATCTCTATAGTGATTTTCCAAAATCTTGCAAACGTCTTGGAATTGCTCGTACACTTCGGGAAGAACTTCTGCCATTTGAGAAATGGGCATCGGGGTGCGGACACCCGCGACGACGTCTTCGCCTTGTGCGTTCATAAGGAACTCACCCATAAGACCGGGTTCGCCGGTTGCGGGGTTACGCGTGAAAGCAACACCCGTGCCGCAATCGTCGCCCATGTTGCCGAATGCCATCATTTGGACGTTGACTGCCGTGCCCCAGCTGTACGGAATGTCGTGATCCATACGGTAGATGTTTGCGCGGGGGTTGTCCCAGCTGCGGAAAACCGCTTTGATTGCTTCGAAGAGTTGTTCCTTCGGATCGGACGGGAAAGGTTTGCCGATCTTTGCTTGATACTCTGCTTTGAACTTGCCTGCGAGTTCTTTGAGGTCGTCTGCGGTGAGTTCGACGTCATAGGTGACGCCTTTTTTCTCTTTGAGTTCGTCAATGAGAGCTTCGAAGTACTTCTTGCCGACTTCCATAACGACGTCGGAGAACATTTGAATGAAACGTCTGTAGCAGTCCCAAGCCCATCTGGGATTGCCGGATTTCTTTGCCAAAACTTCCACAACGTCGTCGTTGAGACCGAGGTTGAGGATTGTGTCCATCATACCGGGCATGGACGCTCTTGCGCCCGAACGAACGGAAACGAGAAGCGGATTTTCTTTGTCACCGAATTTCATGCCCGCTTTTTCTTCGAGCTTGGTGATGTTTTCCATGATTTCCGCTTTGATGTCGTCGTTGATTTGTCTGCCGTCCTCATAGTATTGAGTGCATGCTTCGGTCGTAATAGTGAAACCGTAAGGAACAGGAAGACCGATGTTGGTCATTTCTGCGAGGTTTGCGCCCTTGCCGCCGAGAAGTTCACGCATTTTTGCATTGCCTTCGGCAAACTGATAAACGTATTTTTTGCCCATTTAGAATTCCTCCTAAAAGATTTCTTTATATTCATTGACTATGATAACAAAAAACGCTTTTTTTTGCAAGAAGTTTTATAATGTTGCAGAAATATTTTATATGTGTATATTATTTTTTATAATCGAGCGCAAAACGCAAAATTTTTCTTTTTCTAATTTCCAAAATGAGTTGCGCGCGACGTTTTTTTTTGTTAAACTTTGTTTATCAAATTTTTTTAGAGGTGCAACTTTTATGGACGCTGACCCACGAAGTAGTCAACAACTCCACTAATACGCACACGCTTTAGGTTCTCCTGCGTGGCGCGTATTGCTATGCCCCAGGAGGACAAAATGATCCAAGTCTACAAAAAAGTCAACAAATCCGTCATCGAAGTAGATCCCGAACTTATCGTCGAGGGCTACGATTTCACCGAGCAATGGATTCATATGTCAAACCCCACCGACAAAGAAATCGAGCTCGTGTGTTCCTCATGCAAAATTCCTGAGGACTACGTCAAAGCGGCACTGGACTCCGAAGAGCGCGCTCACTGCGAAAAAGAGGACGGCATACTCATGGCAGTCACCGACATTCCTATCACCGAGGAAGACGACGATCGCTACACTTACGCAACCCTGCCTTTCGGCTGCATCACAACGGAAAGCACAATCGTTACTGTTTGCCTAAACGAAACGTCCATAATCAACGACCTTATGGCAGGACGCTACGTCAAGGATTTCAACATCCACAAGCGCACTCGTTTCGTGCTTCAACTTCAATATGTCATTGCAAAAAAATACTTGCAATACCTCAAACAAATCGACAGAGCGAGCCAACGCGTTCAAGCAGAGCTTGAAAAAGCTATGAAAAACGAAGGCCTTATCGAGATGCTTTCACTTGAAAAATCCCTCGTTTACTTCTCCACTTCTCTGCGTGCGAACACCGCCGTGCTCGACAAGTTCCCGCGTCTTGTCAAATTTTTCGAAGAAGACGACGATTTGTGGGACGACGTGCTTATCGAAAACAGACAGGCAATCGAAATGTCAAACATCTACCGCGACATTCTGAGCGGCACGATGGACACGTACGCTTCCATTATTTCCAACAACCTCAACGTCGTCATGAAGACGCTCACCGTCCTCACGCTTTTGGTTGACACTCCTGCAATGATCGCCGCACTTTGGGGCATGAACACGGGCGTTCCTTTCGAGGGCAAACTTTGGGGTTTCTGGGTTGTCGTGGGCATAAACGTGCTTATTTGCATTGCGCTGATAATCGTGTTTATCAAGAAAAAAATGCTCAAATAATACGGATTTTGGAAAAATCGAATCGACACAAAAAAATCGGCAAACCGCCGATTTTTTTATTGCCGAAGAATAGTTTTATATCGTTGAAATTTGTCAACCGTTTTATCTTTTTTTCGGTATTCTATCCGCTTTAATTGCAATGTCCGTCGCATTTGCGAATGGTGTTTTATTTTGCGTTTTTCCACAGAAAAACGGAAGCGTTACGCTTCCGTTTAAAATTTTGCGTTTTTTTGCCAAAACCGATATTCTATCAGCCTTGAATGAGGGACTTCATGACCTTTGCCATGCATTGAATGACAATCTTCTTTTCTGCCGGCACGTCCTTGTACTTGTTGTACGTGCTGAGCAAAAGCGTTGCTATGTTCATCTTCATTTGCTTGGACATGTTTTGAGCAAGCATATAATCGACGAGGTTGGGAAGTTTGACAAGTTTTGCCGGCTTGACGATTTCGTCGTCGTCCTCGCTCGGACCGTCAACGACGTAAACCACTTCCTCTTTTTGCTCTTCGCTCGCAGTTTCGTCGGCAACGGCTTTCTCTTGCGGTTCTTCTTGTTCGACCTCTTCCTCTGCCGGCTCTTCGGCTTCTTCCGATTGCTCGTCAACCGTTTCTTCTTGAGCTTGCTCTTCGACTTGCTCTTGAGAGGGCTCTTCTTTCACTTCTTCGAGAGCGGGAGTTTCTTCGGCGGTTTCCTCTACGGGAGCTTCCTCTGCCGGTGCTTCGTCTTTGACTTCTTCTACGCTTTCGCTTGCTTGTTCGGATTGAGCGGACTCGTCGTCAACGGGCTGCGCAACAAGGTCATCGCCTTGTTCTTGTTTGAGAATATAGGCTATGGCTTCGTACTCTTTGGGGAGTGCGTTGTCGTCTTCGTCGTCATCGATGAGTTCGCTTTCAAGGAAAATTTTGTCTTCTTGCTTCTTTGCCGCCTCTTGATCGGCTTGTTGCTTTTGAAGCTCTTGCTGTTGTTGCAAGCGCAATTCTTCTTCGCGGCGTTCTGCTTCGAGTTTCTTTTTCTTCTTACCAAACATCTTTACAATCCTCGCAATGTTTTATTGATATTCTTGATATTTTGCGTCGGCTCACAATTTTCCCGACGTCGATTTTTTAGTTGTTGCTTTGCAAATCGCGCATCACTTTGGAAAGGCAAGACACGACGATTTTGCGATCTTCTTTGCTGTCCTTAAACTTATTGTACGTACCTATAAGCATTGTTGCGATTTGAATTTTCATCGCTTTGGGCATATTTTTCGACAGCATATAGTCCACCAAATTGGGCAATTTGACGAGTTTTGCCGGTTTGACGTGCTCGTCATCATCCTCGTCGTCACCTTCAACGACATAGACCACTTCGGGTTCTTCGTCCTCTTCGGACTCGTCCTCGCTTTGCTCTTCTTTGCTCGCAACGTCCTCTTCGGCGGAATCTTCTACGTTTTCTTCTTCCGCACTGTCCGTTGTGGATTCTTCAACGGCTTCTTCCGTTTGTTCGCCCTCTTCGATGTCGTCAACGTCCTCGGACGCTTCCGTTTCTTCGCTTGCCGTATTCTCTTCCTCTACGTCGGAGTTGTCTTCATCGGCTTCTTCGATTTGAGGCTCTTCGGTTTCTTCCGCTTGCTCTTCAACCGTTTCTTCTTGAGCTTGATCTTCGACTTGCTCGTCCTCTTGAACGGACTCTTCTTCGACAGGCTCTTGCTCTTCGCTTTCTTCTTGCTCGGCAGGTTCGGATTGTTCGCTTTCTTCAACCGCAGCGGTTTCTTCTTGCTCGTCGATTTGCTCTTCTTCGTTTTCGGGCACGATTTCCTCTTGCTCCTCAACGGCTTCTTGCGGTTCTACGACTTCTTCTTCGAGCTGTTCGTCAAGGACTTGCTCGGTTTGCTCGTCCTCTTCCTCTGCCTTTTGTTCGACTTCTTCCTCTTGCTCTTGCAAAAGTTCGTCTATATGCTGTTGTTCGGCAGCTTCTTGGTCGCCTTCTTCGATTTCGGTTTGAGTTTGGTCGGATTCCTCTTGAGTAATCTCTTCGACTTCTTCTTCCTGAGCGTTGAGAATTTCGTCGATGCTTTCTTGCTCGTCCTCTTCAGTTTCCGACTGTTCTTTCATTTTCTGCTCGATAAGAGCTTCGATGGGCGTTTGCTCGTTTTCGTCGATATCGACAGCCTTTGCGGTGTTGCGCGCAATGATTTCTTCAACCAAAGCGTTGAGCTCTTGAAGGGGCGAAGAATCGGTTGCGTAATTGCTTTCGATTTGGAGATTGACCTTTGCGTCGAGGTCCTCTTGCATAGCCTCGAAAGTTTCGAGACATCTTTGATTTTGCTTGCGAGCAAGAATCACGAGCACGAGGTAAATCACGCCGATAAGCACGAGAGCGGCAAGGTGTACGACGCCCATTTTCGCGTCTTGCAAAGTTCCGTAACCCCAAAAGGCAAACAAGCCGAGCAGTATAAGGGATATTGCGAGGAACACGCCCGAACGCACGTCTTTGTTCTTTTTGACAAACTTGTCGTAGACGGCGCTGTCGCTGACTATATCGCTGGGGTATCCGAAACGCACTCCGAGATATTGCACCCATGCGTCGCGAAGTTGTTGCGGCGTCTTTTTGGAGAAACAATGCGCCGTGAAATCGCTGACGTTGTCGTCGTCAACGGCATCGACGTTGGCAAGGTATTTTCTGATTTTTTTGCTTGAAACGTAAAGTTTGCGGGCATGAGAGCCGAGCAACGTGAAAGCAGTTATGACGCCAATACCCGAAATCACCGACAGTACGACGATGAAAAACATTTTGATGTCGACGACAGGAAGTTTTTCGGACACTCCTGCAAGCCAATGAAACGCCTCTTCGAAAAATTCCACGATTATCCTCCGTTTCGATACCGATGTGCGCGTCGATAACTTTAAGAAATATCTATATAATTATACATAGCGCACGCATAAAAATCAAGAACATTTTTCAAACAAATGAACTTTTTTATCAAAATTTTCCTCGTGTGCGCAAAAAGAAAAACGCCCGGCAAAATCGCAGAGCGTTTGGTGTCTTTCAAGGAGTTTTAGTTTTACGCAAACAGCCTTTCGTTTTCAAGACGCGGTTTTGCTTTTTCTACCGCACGTTTTACAATCATTCGATGCAAACAAGTCCTATACTTTCAGCGTCTTTCCGGTTGCGAAAGAATAAAGCAAAATTTCATCGATTTTTGCGCCTATTGCGCTTTCAACCGCCGATTTGTACAGATAAAGTTGCTTTTTGTACTTTTCAACCGTTTTTTCGTCTTTGAGCGACGAAGTTTTGAAATCGACGATTATCTTCTTTTCGTCATTGATAAACAGGTCGATTACGCCTTGTACCAACACTCTGTCGTCGCTTGAAAAATCGTCGGATACGTCGCTCGCCTTTTTGTACATCATAAAGGCTTGTTCCCTATGGCACCTACCCTTCTTTTCTGCCTCGCGCGCAATCTGCATAATACCGCTTTCAAGGCATGCGACGATGTCTTTTGCATCAACCGCGGCTTTTTCTTCGGCTGTGAGAATATTGCGTTTTACAAGCGAATTTATCTGTTCTTCGACCTCGCTTAAACCGCTTGCGAAATAGTCGATATATTGCATAACCTTGTGGTAAGCAGTGCCTCGTTTCGCCGCATCTTCAAACAAGTTTACGGTATCTTCGTCCATGCTGTCGAGAGCGGAAACGCTGTACTTCATCGCAAGCGAAGTTGCTTGTTTGTACGGATATTCGAACGATTGCGCCTGTTTTATCGCGCTCACGATTTCATCGTTCGGCAAAAGTTGCATCCTTTCGTTTTTGACGCTGCGATTCTCCTCGTCGCCGGAGTAATGGCGGAAGGGCACACACTTCACCGCGCCGTCGAAAACCGCGTTTGAAATGAAATCGATATCGCATCCCGCGCCGCCCAGTCTTGCCGTTACGCCGAAGCCCGCGCTCTTCGTTTCGCTGACGGTTGCGGTGATATACATCAGCTGTTTGGCGCGCGTGAGCGCAACGTAAAAAAGTCTTATTTCCTCTTTGAGCTGATTGTCTTTTATACACTTTGCCACTGCAAGTTTGGACAGCGTGAGCGAATTTTTGGTTTTATTTTCGAAATCGAAAGAATTCATACCCACAAGTCCTTTGTTGTTGGACTTGTCGCCGCCCATGCCTTTGCCTGTCAGTATGAGATCGCCGGATCCCGCCTCGTAATTGAATCCGAATGCGGTGTCCGCAACGAACACGACGGGATTTTCAAGTCCCTTGTAGCCGTGAAAAGTGGATATGACCACTCTGTCGCCGCCCGTCGCGCCTCTGTCGCCGCCGTCGGCTTCACAGTAATCGCGCAGGAATTTGCCGAGAGAATCGTCCTCGTCGGGACTTTGCATAAACGCTTTAAGCCCGTACACGTCTCCCTCTCCCGATCGCATGAGATACGCCTCGTAACAGCAATCTCCGACGATATCGTTCATAAGGTTTTTTACGCTTTCAAAGCTCGCTTTGAGTCTATATCTCTCGAGTGTTTTCAGCGTATTTCTCGCTTTTTTCGCAACGGACAAATCCGAATGAGCCGCCGCCAAAAACTTGTCGTAAAGGCAATCGCCGTCTTCGGATGCGATCAACGCAACTTCGCTCTCGTCGTAGCCGCCGAAATAGGACAACAAATATCCTGCGAAAGGAATGTCTTGTCTGGGATTGTCGAGCACGCGCAAAAACGCCACAAGCTCTCTTTCCGGCAAAGAAACCGATTTGCCGAACGCTCCTTCGTTGACGGGTATTCCTTTCGATTTGAGAGTTTTTACGATTTCTTTCGCACCCGTCGAGCGTGAGCGGAACAACACCGCGATATCGCCGTAACCGATATATTTTCCGTCGCCCTTTGCTCTACCGACGAGCCTTTGGATTTCGCTTGCGATGAAGTTGCCTTCTTGCGAACTTGCCTCGTCGTCCTCTTCTCCCTCGTCTTTTTCTATATCGTAAAGTCCGAAAGACGGGACGCTTTCGCTCTTTTGCTTTACGAAAAGATGCACCTGCACGTATCCTTCGGGAGATACGCCTTCCAATTTCACCGGCGCAACGTCTTTAAGTTCGAATCTTGCGTCCTTTTTGTAGTCGACGTCCGCACTCGCCTTCGTCATTGCGCTGTCAAACACGCCGTTGACGAAATCGAGGATTCCGTACGCGCTTCTGAAATTGCGGTTGAAATAAACGTTCGTCCCCTCTTTTACGCTCTCTTCGTAGGCGTTTTGTCTGGATATGAAAATCGCAGGGTCGGCAAGTCGGAAACCGTATATACTCTGTTTGACGTCCCCGACCATAAAGCACTCGCCTTTGACGAGCTTACGTATGATTGCCTCTTGCGTGGGGTTGACGTCCTGATACTCGTCCACAAACACCGCGTCGAAATCCCCCGAAAGCTCGTATTCGTCGTGCGATAGCAATTCGAGCGCCTTGTGCTGCAAATCCTCAAAAGACAATACGTTGTCCTCTTGTTTGAGCTCTTCGAGTTTTTTTGCGAACGTTTGAGCGACTTCCACCAGCTTTTTGACGTATTTTGAGTTTTGCTCGTGGGCGGATTCGAGAGAGTCCTGCCTGTTACAAATCTCTTTCATTTCGTCGATTGCGTCGTGAAACTGTTTGAGATAGTCTTTGACGTAGCCGACGAGCAACTTTTCTTCATCGCTCGCTTTCGGACTGACGGTTGCGCGCGGTTTTTCGTACTTGCTCGCAAGCGTGCACATATCGAAAAGTCTGCTTTTGCTTTCAATCTCATCGCAAAAACATATCGCGACTGCAAGGCTTTGCAAATATTTTGAGGTTGGCGCAAGCACTTCGAGTTGCGTTTTTATCGGCAAAAGCGCGTTCTTGGCGTTTGCGAAAAACGTCTTGTAATAATCTTGCAATATTGCAAAAAATTTGCTGTTTTCATACGAATCGTAGCACTCGCTCACGCACCTTTCAAGCTCTTCTTCGTCGGGCTGAATTTCGATAAGACCGTAAAATTTGATGAGATTGCTCTTCAAATTTTCTTCCTTTCTGGATTGCGAAAAAATGTCGGCAAGCTCGCAAAAAGTTTCGTCGCCGCTTGCGGTATAGGTTGCAATCACGTCATCGAGCGCGCGATTCATATAAGAAGCGTGGCGAGTTTCGTCAAGCACGTCGAACGTCGGAGATATGCCGAGTTTGTCGAAGTTTTCGCGTATGAGCGACTGGCAGAACGCGTGTATCGTGCAAATATGGCAAAACGGAAGCTCATCGATTTCTTGTCTGAATCTGTCCCGCTTTTCACCCGAAGACGCGCAAGCCGCTTTAAAAAGTTCCTGATGTAACTTCTCTTTAAGTTCGTCGGCAGCGGCGTTGTTATATACGAGCACCAACAGATTTTTGAGCGTTGTGCCCTCCGATATCATCACGATTATGCGTTTGACCATCGTGGACGTTTTGCCGGAGCCTGCCGATGCGGACACCAAAATACGACCTCTTTCGAGCACGGCTCTTTTTTGATCGTCGGTGAGAAGAATATTACCCTTTTCGTCACGCAAAATTTCAAGTCTTTCTTCCGCGTTTTTACCGAATACGGTCACCTTGTTTTCACTCATTTTCGTTCTCCTCCCCGTTTAAAACAAAACTTTCAAGTCCTTTGACTTTCGGAGATTTTCTTTCGCAAACGCCCTTGTACGCGCATATTGCGGCAAAGTCGCAACGCTTGCATTTGTCTTTGAGCGGCGAGGGCTTTATGTACCCTTCGGCAATCTTGCTTGCTCCCTCTCCCGCGATTGCGACGGCATAGTCGCCGAGTGCGTCGAAGCCCTCTTTCGAGAGGTGAATTTCGGGATTTAAGTTCTCGCCTTTTCTATCCGTTTTGTACGGCACAATCGCACAATCGGGGTTTGAAAGCGTCATTTCGTCCATTAAACCAAGCGTTTCGCGACTGTCGCACGCTTGCCCTTTGTATTTGTAGCGATTGCCGTCCTCGTCCGTAAAACTTGAAAACACCGGGAAATAAAACACTCCGCAAGGCGTTGCGTTTATGCTTTTTTCAACCGCTCTCATATACACGTAAAGCTGAATCTTTTGTCCGCAATAAAGCTCTTTAAGGGGTAAATCCGCGCTCTTATATGTCTTGTAATCGATGATGACAAACTTGTCGCCGAGCACGTCCACTCTGTCTATCGTGCCTTTGAGTTCCACATTTTTGCCGTCAAATTCAAGCGACATGGGTTTTATCTCGCTCTCGCCTATCTTCGCTTCGAGCAAGTACGGAGTAAACTTGGAGCGTTTTTGCACGTCGAACAAGTCTTGACAAAGCGTGATTCCCTCTTGTTTGAGGCGTGCGAGGATTCTGCCCGTATCCGCTTTTTCGAGCAACACTTCAAAATGGTTTTCCTTTATCGCAAGGTCGAAATACTCGCTTGCCTTTTGCGCCGCGTCCTGCTTGTCGTTTATCTTGCCGTCTCGCACGTCGCCGAAAAACTTTTCAAGCACGAAGTGCAAAATCGTGCCGTTTTCCGTGCCTTCGAAAGTGCCGTCTTTGCGCTTTCTCAAAGACAAAATATAGTTGAAATAATGTGCGTACGGACACCCGAAAAACGTTTCGAGCCTACTCACGCTCGTGCGCCCGACAAAATAGGATTTTTCCGGCAAGTTTATCCTGTCGGGTACAACGAACGACTTTTCGATAAGGCTCTTTTCTTCCTCCGACACGAGCGAATACGCCGAGCCGAAAACGTCGATATCCTTTGCGTCCGCTCTTCCCGACACGCCGTTTTTCAAAGTTTCGTTGAAGCAGCTCTTTTTTGTGGACAGCAAGAGTGCGGCTTTTTTCAAATCGGTGCCGTCGAGGGTTTCAAAATGCTCGAAATCAATCCTCTCGATTTGAAGAGGTTTGCCGTCTTTTTCAAGCATGTTTTGAAGCTCGAACACAACGGTCGAGGGACGAAGCGCGCCGCCGTCGCCGCTGTCGGAATAGCTTACCGCAAGTTTGCCTTGCGGCTTTTTCATTAGGTCGCAAACGAAATACATACCGTTGAGCAGTTTCTGTTTTTCGCTTGGATTTATCTCGACTCCTAGAGCGGACAAAGTTTGCTCGTCCTTGTGCGTTATCACGACGCCGCCACTGCTTTGAGGGGGCAGTTTTCCGCTGTTTGCGCCGAGAACGTAAATATCTCCGTTGCCCGAAAATCTTGAATCGGAATCGCCTATAAACACACAATCGAGATACGTAGGTACAAGCGCGATTTTGAGCGTCTTTATCATTGACTTGAACACGCTTTCGAAACCTGCGATATCCGTGTCGTAATCCAACACTTCTTCTATCTCTTCGAACACCGCCTCCAGCTTTGAATCCACTTGCTCGGCGCACTTTCTGAAATACTCGCTCTCGGTTGCAAGGCGGTCAACGTATTTTGCATAGCACGGCGCAAGGGTTTCCAGCAACTCTTTGGTTGCAAAAACAAATGCCTTTACGTTTTTCACGCCGGCAAATTTTTCGGGTTTTACGAGAGTTATCAACTCTTTTCTCACTCTCTCAGGAATAACGTTTTCGATGCAATTATTCAAAACAACATCTTTATCGTCTATTTTTGCATTGATAAAACCGCCTTTTTGTTCTTTTCCCTTAATTGTCTTTCTTTCTTCGCACTTTTTGAAACAAGCCTCTTTTTTTGTCGGCACGTGTTCGACGTTGTATTTCAAGCAATAGTTTTCAAACAAATACGCGCCCTCATAGCCGTATTCGGAATATGTTGCAAAGAGCGGATTTTTGAGCAAATCGCACACTTCGTTAAGCCTAAATCCCGTGCGCACGCAAGCTATGGTTTCAAGGATAAGTCTTGCTTTCGCCTGCTCGGAAAGCAACTCTTTTTTGTCGATAAAGAACGGAATGTCATATCTGGAAAAAACGGTTTTTATATCTTGCGCATAAGCGTCAAGATCACTGACGAACACCTCGAAATCCTTGTATCTTTTTCCCTCTCTCACGCCTTTTGCGACGTCTACTGCAACGCGCAAAATCTCGTCGTTTCTATTCTTTGCCGAGCGCAAAATCACTTTGTCTGCGCAATCCGCTTTGTCGTTTGCGTCGGTGGAAATATATGCGAAAAGTTTTTTTGAAATCGCATCTTTGTATGAAGGCAAAACTTCGTCGTTTTTCTCGATTTGCACTCTTCCATCGCAAAGAGAAGCAAGCCTTTTTGCGACTCTGTCGGGATATATGCGGCTGTTGGGATTGTTATATCCGCTGGTTATCCCCACCGTGAGCGAAAGAGCGTTGTTTGCAAGACTCTTTATAATTTCGGTTTCGGGTGCGGAAAAATCGTATATGTCGGTGATGTAAAAATTGGTTGCGGCAATCTTGTCGGGATTCGATTTCAAAAACTCGGCAAGAGCGTAAAGCCTCGTCGAAGAGTCGCTGTGCTTGCCTTCGAGCGCGGCAAGATACCCTTCGTATATGAGTGCTATGTCTTTGGTTTTCATCTTCAAAGACGCGGTTGCGTTCTTTGCCGACTCGATAAGCTGCTCGCTAGAAATACCGCTGTTGCGTATTGCGGTGAGAGCGGCGTAAAGTTCGCTTGCAAAGCCGTCTTTTAGGGCGACTTTGTCGTAATAACAAAGTTTGTCGCGCCTGTCGGATATAACTTTGCCTATAAGCATAACCGAGCCTTCAGGTGTCAGACACTTTTTGATGTCGTTGCCGATAAGTTTGTTTGCAAGGCGCGTAAAAGACATAACTTCTATGCCGAAAGTGCTTTCGATGCCGAGAGCGGAAATAAGACCTCTCTCCACCGAAGCGGTGAATCTGTCGGGCGCGATAACGACGTTTTTTGCCGTCCCGTCCATGTTTTTGCGCAAAACCTCGACAACGCCGAGATATGCGCCTTTTGACGTGTTTGAAGTGATTATTTTCATATTTTGAGTATATCACCTTTTATGTACCGTTTCAATCCCATTAGCAAAACAAATAAAAATTAACAATTTTTATTTGTTTCTTTCAAATTTTAAGGTTAAATGAAGAAAATCAAGCCGTTTTTTATTGCTAGAATATATTTTTATGCTATAATAAACATATTATGAAAAAAGTTATACTTACAATATCCATAGTGCTTGTCGTCACGCTTGCTTGCGTTTCGATGACGGCTTGCAACAACACCGCAACCACGCAAGGTCAGCTTCGCAACATTTTGAGCGACCACAACAGCGAGAGCTTCGAATACGACGTTTGCGCAAAGGACGCGGATGGCAACAAAATCGAAGGCTACGACGGGACGTACAATGTCACCCTCAAAGCGTACGGCGAAGGCGCAAAGGTCGAAAACTTCGGTTCGAGCGACACCAATCTTGAAAACCTTTCCGCAGGCATTTTGGTCAACGGTTTGCTGCGCGTCGGCACGCAAACGTACGAAACGGGCTGCTACTTCAAGCTCATCAACGGTTCAAGCTACATGGTGCCCGCCTACTCGTACAGAGTGCAAAAGGACGGCGAAAAGGAAACTTTCCGTCTTTTCGGTTCGTACGACGGCAAAAAGTTCTCCTACACTCGCACCGTAAACGGTGAAAAGAGCAAAGGCAGCGTGGAAGCAGGCGGAACGACTTATTTCGACAACAACGAGTTCCATCAAGCGTTGCGCACCATCACGACGTTCAGCGATTCGCTTGCGTTCTCATTCTCCGTGCCTCTCGTTTCCGCAACGGAAGCAGGTTCGGTGACGCTCACCACGAGAGCGGACGGCAAAACCAACGTCAAAACGCCCTACACCGCTTCGAGTGAGAAATATTCCGACAACGGCATCGAATGCTACAAAGTCTACGTTTCGCGCACAACGGAAGTCGCAGGCATTTCGCAAACTCTCTATTATGCTGCAAGCGACGTTTTATTCAACGGCTGGGCAATGAGACACGTGCTTGTCAAAATCGAAGAACCTTTCAAAAAAGACGGCAGCACCAATATGATGACATACGAACTCAAAACCGCAACCCTTGCCTGATAATTGTCTAAACCAAAAAGCACACCGCTCGGTGTGCTTTTTTTGTGCTTTTGAGGCAAAATCAATTCAAAATTCAAACAGATTTCTTGCGTGCCGAAAAGCGATAAAATCAAGTCAATACAAATACGTGTATTTCGCCCTGTAATGCTCGTACATTTTCTCGCGCATTTCGTCCTCGCTGTGTCCGATAGCGATGATTTTGCCGAACTTGGAGAGGAAAAACATATCGCGCGGCACGTACACGTAATCGAATACGCCGTCCGCTTGCGCGTCGGCAGGCGTTTTGTATCGTTTGTCCGTGTCGTCGCGCGCGATGTAGCACAAATCTTTGTCGTTTTGCACCACGGCATAATTGCGATAGATATACGCAATTTTTTCTATCGCTTCGTCCTCTGTGTCGCAAACATCGTACGTCATATCGTTTTTGAGGATTATTGCGAAATTTCGATTTTCAATCGCATACTCGAAAATCTCGTCGTCCTCGCCGTCGAGATACGGCAAAAGATCCTCGCGCTCGCCGTACGTCCATTGTTGGTGCATTTTGGTCATATAAATTCGCGTTTTCATATCGATATTATACCACGCAATAATGCCGTTTTCAATAGAGTTGGTCAAATATCGGGAGCATCTGCGGTTTAATCCCGTCAAAATTTCGCAATTCCGAAAGGTTTTTAAATCGCAACACGAAAAGTATATTCGCGCGCACGCGCAATTTTATAGTTGTTATTATTTATTATAAGTGTTATAATCAATATAATTCTCAAACAAAGAGGAACACAATGGACATTATTATCAGCGGTTTGGGCGCAGTCGGCACAACCCTTATGCAAGAACTTGCGGACGAGGGACACAACGTCGTCGTGGTGGACATCAACGGCGACAAAATCGAAAAAGCCGTCAACCAATTCGACGTAAAAGGCGTCATAGGCAACAGTGCGAGCGCGGACGTGCTTAAAGAAGCAAACGTTGCGTACGCGGAGCTTTTTATCGGCGCGACCAACCATGACGAACTGAATATTCTTTGCTGCATCATCGCAAAACGCCTCGGTGCGAAAAAGACGATTGCACGCGTTTCGAAGCCCGAATATCTTGAACTTTTCGGCAACGAAAACAATTTTGGGATCAGCCTTTTGGTCAATCCGCAATACGAAGCCGCGCTTGAAATAAGCCGTATGCTTCGTTTCCCCTCGGCAATCAAAGTCAACGAGTTTTCAAACGGAAAAGTCGAGCTTGTCGAATTTAGGGTTGACGAAACAAGCGACCTCGTCGGACTCGAACTCAAAAATTTGAGCTCGAAATTCAAGGCAAAAGTCCTTATTTGTGCGGCAAAACGCGACGGAAAAGCAATTATCCCCGGCGGCGATTTCGTCATTCGCGCGGAGGATAGACTTTTCCTCACCGCAACGGCAAAAGACATATCGCTGTTTTTCAAGCAACTTGGCTGGAACAAGCAATCCAAAGACGTCATCATCGTTGGAGGCTCGACGACTGCGTATTATCTTTGCAAAGAGCTTGACAAACTCGGCATCCACTCCAAACTCATCGAGAAAAACGAACAAAAAGCTCGGATGTTTTCGCAAGATTTCAGAAAAACGGACGTCATTTTGGGCGACGGCACAGATCAGGAACTTCTGAAAGAAGAAAACATTTCCACAACCGACGCTTTCGTCGCGCTTGGCAATATCGACGAGCAAAACATCATAATGAGCATGTTTGCCTCCTCTCAAAACGTGCCGAAAGTCATCACCAAAATCGACCAACTCGGCTACTACGATATGTTGCAAAAGAGCGGAATTTACAGCGCGGTGTCCACAAAAAACTCCACCGCAGACCACATCATCCGTTTCGTGCGTCTTTTGAGCAACAAATCGGGCAGCACCGTCAAGCGTATGTTCCACATCATTGATGACACCACCGAAATTTTGGAATTCGAAGCGAAAGCGAATTTCAAAAATTTCGATATACCCATTCAAAAACTCAACCTCAAAAAGCACTTGCTCGTTGCGGGCATAATCCGCAAAGGGGTGCTTATCACCCCCTCCGGACAAGACGTCATCAAAGAGGGCGACAACGTCATCATCGTCACATTGGAAGAAGGTCTTGACGATTTGAGAGATATTCTCGAAAACTAAGTGTTATGAATTTACGTTTGCTTGCATTCGTTCTAGGCGAAATCGCCGTCATAATCGGAGCATTGATGTCCATCCCTCTCTTCATGGCAATAGGCTACGGAGAGGATACGACTATACTCGCTTTCGGCATAGCGATAGGCGTTTGTTTGTTGATGGGCGTGATAGGCATCATCGTGCGTCCCCCAAAAGCCAAACGCGACATGCGCTCCACAAGCGGCTTTGCAATGTGCGCTCTGTTTTGGATTTTTATTGCGCTCGTAAGTGCCATTCCTTTCCGTGTATCCGGATATATTTCCAACTACATCGACGCTCTTTTTGAAACCATATCCGGCTACACCACGACGGGTTCAAGCATACTCACAAACGTCGAAGCTCTGCCAAAATCCTTGCTTTTCTGGCGTTCGCTCACGCAGTTTATCGGCGGTATGGGCGTGCTGGTTTTCGTCATCGTGTTTATTCCGCAAAACGACAAAATGTCCACCGCGCTTGCAAAAGCTGAAATACCGGGGCCGTCTTTCGGCAAAATCGTGAGCAAATTGCGCTTTACTTCCCTCATCTTGTACGCAATCTACATCGTGATGACGTTCATTTTGGCAGGCATACTCTGCGCGCTCAAAATGCCGGTTTTCGACAGTTTCTGCCACGCGTTTTCAACGGCTTCCACGGGCGGTTTCAGTGTAAAAGCAGCAAGCATAGCGGCATACGATTCCGTCGGTATCGAAGTTACGCTCACGGTGTTTATGGCACTTTTCTCCATAAACTTCAACGTATATTTCCTTATGCTTGTGGGGCACTTTGTAAAAGCTCTGAAAAACGAAGAAGTGTTCTGGTTTTTGGGCATTTTCGTTTCCGCAATCGCAATAATCGTTGCAAATCTTATGGCATCCGGCACGTACACCGACTTTGCAACGGCTCTTCGCGCCGCCTCTTTCAACGTATCGTCGCTTATTAGCACGTCGGGATTCGGCACTGCGGACTACACGACGTGGCCGGTGCTTTCAAGAATAACTCTGTTTGCGGTGATGTGCATAGGCGGTTGCGCAGGCTCAACGGCAGGCGGACTTAAAGTATCGCGCGTCATTATGCTTTCGAAATCGTCTGTCATAAACGTGAAAAAGACGCTCTCTCCACGCTCCGTCTACACCGTAAAAATGGACGGCAGACCCGTTGACGATGCAACCATTCGCAACGTAAAGAGCTTCTTTATCATCTACATGTTCATCATACTCGTATCGGTGATGCTCATCTCGATTGAAAACAACGACTTCGGTCGGTACAGCGCATTTGAGACCAACTTCTCCGCCGTGCTTGCATGCTTCAACAACATAGGCCCCGGCAGCGGCGCGGTCGGTCCCACGGGCAACTTTGCAAGCTATTCGATATTTGCAAAACTCGTGCTTTGCTTCGATATGTTGCTCGGAAGACTTGAAATCTTGCCTATACTCCTGCTCTTCAACTTTAAATCTTGGAAGAGAGCCTAAAACACTCTTTCAATCGGCATATGCCGCACAAATACGAAAAATAAATATTGAGGTTTACATATGAACGAATTTGAAAACGACATTCAAAGCGACACAATCGACGTCGATGCCGTCAGTGACAAAAAGTTTGTGCATATCGACAAGTCAAAGCGCATTTTCGACATAGTTTATCTTGCGCTTTGCTCGGCGTTTATGCTCGTAATGTGGTGCACCGGCTACAACTTTTTGCCGCTTATCGCCAACGTTTTGGCAATAGTTGCGGGCGTACTTATATTTGCGCGCGTGCTTGCAAAGAGCAACGTCGGACTGTATATGTGGATTGCCTATATGGTGTGCATATGCGGTCTTTTCGTGTTCTTTCTCATCTGGGGCGCGGAGAGCTTCGGCAAAAACCTTTGGTACAATTTGGTGCTTGTGCTCTTCCCTGTGTTGCTTGCCACGCTGGTTTATGTGTCCGACAAGTTTATCACAAAGAAAACCGCTCTCAAAATCACTTGCGCGGTATGCTCTTTCCTTATGGTAGGCACGGCGATAGTGTACGTTTTCTTTATGAACTTGCGCTGCCGTCCAACCGTTGAGAGTTTGCAAGCGGGACACGACGACTATCTTGCAAGCGTCAAAAACAAATACACAACGCAAGACAAACCCAACGTGCTCGTCATTCTTATGGACGATATGGCGTACAGCGATATCTCGGCTTACAGCTATCTCTCCTCAAAAATAAACGGAACGAGCGGAACGGTGACCGACTCCAAAAACGCAACCATCAACACTCCGAACATCGACTCTATCGCGGACGGCGGAATCATGATGGACAACTTCTATTCCGCATCCCCCGTTTGCTCTCCTTCGAGATTCTCCATCCTCACGGGCAGATACTCCTCGCGCGGATACCTCGACAACGTCGTATTCCCCAGCGACATTCAATCCAATCCGTGGTCGCCTACGCACTTCCTCAATCCCTATCAGTTCCTCAACAACGTCGACGGAATTTTGGGCGATGAAATCACTTTTGCGGAAGTATTGCAAGCGGCGGGCTACAACACGGGCTGCATCGGCAAGTGGAATCTCGGCGACTACGGTCAATATTTGCCCACAAACCAAGGCTTCGACTACTTCTACGGCAGTTATTACGTCAACGATATGACGCCGTACAACTGGGTTGAGGACTACGTGGACGAGCAAGGCAACTTCCACTCCCAAGAAGTGCGTACTCACAAAGAAAACCTCGACCAATCCGAAAGCACGAGATTGCTCACCGCAAAAATGCTCGAATTTATCTCTTCTTCAGTTGAAAACGACGAGAAATTCCTTGCATACTACACGACTCCGTGGCCGCACTTCCCCATCTATTCGGACAACTCCGGCACGGGCAAGGGCAACACGAGCGACGACACCTACGTGCAATGCATCGAGGAGTTTGACAAATATCTCGGCGATATTCTCAACTATCTCAAATCCACGCCGGATTCGAGCGGCAGCGGCTCGCTTTACGACAACACCCTCATCGTGTTCACCTCGGACAACGGTCCCGGCAGAGAGGGCGTAACCGGTGATATGAGAGGCAGAAAAAACACCACCTTCGAGGGCGGTATGAAAGTGCCTATCCTCGTCAGCTACCCCAACGGCGGCGTAGGTAGCGGCGGCCTCGTAAGCGAAACTTACTACACCTATTATCAATGGGAAAACAACGCCGAGCGTACCTCGCAAGCAAACGTCGCAAGCAAGACGAAATCGAGCACTCCTACCACCGCAACGACAAAACATATCGACGCAAGCAGCATGAACTTCGACTTGTTCAACACCATTTTGAGCTATTGCGGCATCACAAACAGCGACGGCAGCGTCTATCTGCCCTCTGACAGAATCATCGACGGCGTTGACCTTTCGTCGCTTTGGAACTGCACCGTCTCGACCTCCAAGCGCGTGCACGACAAACTCTTCTACCTCAAAAAAGGCAAGTGCCAAGCCGTGCAAATGGCGGTTGAGCTTGACGGAACGACCTACGACTTCAAGTACTACGACAGTGTTCGCACCGAAAACTCGGCGTTCATCGACCAAGTGTACAAAAACTACCTCTTCAACCTCGACACCGACCCGGCGGAAGGATACAGTCTGTCAAAGACCTATCCCGAAATCGCATCGAAGTTGCTTGCCGAACTCAAAGGCTTCCGCACAGAGATGAAGACCAACCGCAGAGGTATTTTGTAATATCAAACACGATAGAACCACAAAACACACTCGTCTTTACAACAAAAAAATCGTCGCGCTTGCGACGATTTTTTTTGTGTTTATGCTTAAATCACTTGTGATATACAAGTTTTTCGATTTTATTTTCCCACTTTGCGATTTTCTCTTCGTCGTAGGTTTCGGGAATGTGCTTTGCTATTTTTGCGGCTTTTTTTGAGCGCATAAGCATGTTGTTCATTGCAAGCAAAAGCGGAAGTCTTGTCCAGCCTCTCGCCACTTTGACGACGAGGTCTTTGGGTGAGAGCACGATAAGTTTGCCCGTTGCGCCTGCCGCCATATTGGCGTCGTCCACAACGCCTTTTTCAAAGAGCCAATCGAGATCTTTTGGTGCTGCACCGAGCAACCAGCGTTTGAGAATGTCGATCCCCACGTGATCGCCGCCGCGAAGTTTGAAGTATTCAACCTCGTATTTCCACAAGTCTTCCTTCTTGACGGAGTTCGATTTGATGATCGTGTCCGCCAAAATGCAAGCGGCTTTCATTGAGTTTTCGATACCGCTTCCGATCATCGGGATTGTCATAAACGCCGCGTCGCCGATTGCAGCATAGCCGTCGGCAACCATACGCGTAAGCGGATATCTGATGGGGATTATGCAAGTGCGTCCTCCACGCACGATTTCGTCGCTTATGATCGGATTCGAGGCTTTAAGTGCCTTATATGCTCTGTCAAACGTCTCTTTTGGCAATTCTCCCGCTCTTCCTATAAGCACGTTGACCGTGCCTGCCGGATCGATTATACTCCAACTTATTCCCTCTTCGCCAAGATGTTTGAGATACGCCTTGTTGGTGTTTTGAGGATCTTTTACGCCGTCTGCTTTTTTGTGAAACGCGCGGTATGCGACAAAAATCTCGTTGCTTTTCGGTTCTGCGGTTACGTGCGCCGACTTCGGCAATTGCGCCCTGAACGGCGACATCGCTCCCGAATTGTCAACGAAAAGATCGGCATAAAAATTTTCACCGTTTGCCACGATTCCGTTGACCGTGCCGTTCTCAACGATAAGACTTTGAACGGGAGTCGAAAAGTGAAAATCCACAACGTCTTTTGCTCTGTCAACGTATTGTTGCGCAAGGATTCGTCTTTCCGTAGACCAGTCCAGTTCCTTTTCGGGAATGTGCAAACTCACCTCTATGCGCTCTGACGGCGGAACGAACGTCCAGTTGCGTTTGGGAAAATATGTGTCCTCTTTCGGAAGCGGCAAGCCGAACATATCGAAAGCGTCGCGATTGACGTCGTCGTGCCAGTCGTATGAAAGATTTTCGTATGCGTCCTTTTCAAAAACGCTCACGTCGTAACCCGCTCTTGCAAGTCTTTCGCTTGCGACAAGCGATGCCATGCCTGCACCGATGAAGATGATTTTCATAATTTCCCTCTTTTTGTTGATGTCCGAACAAATCTGCACGGCTTATTTGCATTATAACATACGTTTGTCAATTTGAAAAGTATGCGTTAAAAAAAGAAAGCACCCTTGCGGGTGCTTCGATTTTTTTGAAATCGGTTTTATTCGTCAAGTTTTTCGACGATGCTTACGCAAATTGCAAAAGCGTTTGCAAGGCACGGCTCGCTTACGTTGTCCACGGTGTCGTATCTCGTGTGCAAATACTCGGGCGTGTGCGGATTGTATCCCGTAACGCTGACGCTTGAAAATCCGCGCTTTGAAAACTCGGCGCTGTCGGTATATCCGAAAGGAAGCTTGCGCTTTTTGAACGGCACTTCGACGTCTTGAGCACAACTTCCGACAAAGTCCGCAAGAGCGACGTCGTTTTTCACGATTCCGTTGCCCTCGCGCGTGTTTACGCCAAGCGAATCGACCTCTTTGAGCGTATTGAGGCAAACGAACACCGTTTTCGCTTTGTCCTCGTCCGAATGTTTTTGGCACCACTCTCTTGCGCCGCATGCACCGACTGCGCCGCTTCCGGTGAGTATCACGCCCACTTCGGTGTGGTCAAGCTCGACTCCGCTGTCTTTTATGCTTTGCAAAAGTTCGATTGCAAGCGCGCAACCGCTCATATTTTCGTTTGCACCCGACACTACTTTCGATTTGTTTATCGCAAAATAGGTTGCGATATAAAACGGCACGAACGCAAGCGAAACGTAACCGACAATAAGCATACTTCCTGTTGCGATTTGCGAGCCGAGTCCTCCAACGATAACCCATCTTGCGACGTTTGCGACGGCAAGATACAAAAGCCCTCCGAGCAAGCAAAACAGCGTGGCGATAAACATCGTTCCGCCCATGCGATATTTGAGCGTCCACTCTCTTGTCGCATCGACGTTTGCAACGAAATAAACTCTCTTTTCGGCTTGACGTTTGCAAGGCAAAACCGCCGTCAAATTGCTCGATTGTTTCTTGGGATAAAGCAAGTCAAGCGCATGCGAATTTGTCAAAAACTGCACGACGAAAACCACTATGCCCACAATCGCGAGCGCAAGCGACACCATTGCCGTAAAAAAGTACGCAACGGTTGCAAGCAAAGCGAACGTCGGAACGATGTAAAACACTCCCGAATACGCTTCGGGATACACGTCGAAAAACTCTTGCTTCACTTCACATACGTTTTGGAGTTGGTCTTTTAAAAATGCGCTCGTTTGCGCTTCTTGTTCGCTGCCCGATTTGCGATTTTCAAACGTATTGCAAACGGTTGAAACCCTTTGGCGCGCACGCTTTGCCGACTCCTCCCTGTTATCGATCAAATCTTGAAATTTCATTCCCCTTCCTCGTCAAGATTGTTTAGCATCAGTTGCAACAGCGCTTGAAGCACTCTCTTTTCGTTGTCCTCGAAGCGTCTGAACGCAACTTTATAAAAATTTTGATTGGCATCCGCAATCAACTGCGCCGCTTTTTCGCCCTCAGACGTAAGCGACAACTTTTGCTCCCTTTTGTCGACTTCCGAAATGGACGCCGAAATAAGCCCCTTTTCGCGAAGCTCCTTTACGCTTCTTGACACAAGCGCTTTCGACACGCAAGCGTTTTGAGCAATGTCGCTCGCCATTCCGACAACTCCTATGCTCGAAAGAACGACTATCTCGTTTGGCGTGAGGTCATATCCTTTCAATTCTTTGAGTTGATAATCGGTGTAACTTTTGAGCAACTTGCGAAACGCTGCAAAAAAATATGCGGTATTTTTCAAGTCCATAACAAGATTATAACATTGATTTACAAAATGTTCAATACAAAGTTTACAAAATCAACAATATTAAATTTTCACCGTCGAAATGAGTAAAAATACCTATAGAATAAACGAACACTTATTCAAGGTGTACTTATAAACGTAATGTGCCTATTCGGAGTGCGAGCCGCAACGGCGGCGAGAAAAGCGAACGCCGAGCTTGACGTATAGTACAAGTGAG
>ENA-OPFI01000021-OPFI01000021.1-human-gut-metagenome-genome-assembly--contig:-NODE-21-length-119155-cov-15.603862_pt1 | contig 119155 bp, 89 predicted proteins | sample MGYA00241308_ERZ501550 | MGnify/ENA primary metagenome ERZ501550 (study PRJEB25962, sample SAMEA2042433) | human gut metagenome | biome: human gut; feature: human-associated habitat; material: faeces...
ATGGGGGCAATAAGTAGAGTAAAGATATAGTAAGATATATCTTCCTTTTTGACGTGGATTGTATTATCTTTGTGGGTAGAAGCCCAATGTACGTCTTATGAGGTATTGAGGAGAGTAGTGCTTAAATGCCTTAGTTGTAAATTAATATTTAGAATATTATGTTTTCAGGAATTGTAGAAGATGCTGCTATCGTTGTAGCGTTGCGAAACGAACAGGGAAACCTGCATATTACGCTTACATGTTCTTTTGTAGGTGAGTTGAAGATAGACCAGAGTGTATCGCATAATGGAGTATGTCTGACTGTGGTAGATATACGGGATAATACATATACGGTTACGGCTGTACAAGAGACTCTTGAACGCTCTAACTTAGGGCAGTTGAAGGTGGGTGATAAAGTAAATGTAGAGCGCAGTATGCTTATGAATGGTCGTTTGGATGGCCATATTGTGCAAGGTCATGTAGACCAAACAGCTCGTTGTGTTGATGTGACCGAGGCTGATGGTAGTTGGTACTATACATTCCATTATGAGTGCTCTCGTGAGATGGCTCGCCGCGGATATGTGACGGTAGACAAAGGGTCGGTTGCTGTAAATGGTGTAAGTCTTACGGTTTGTAATCCTACCGACGATTCTTTCAGGGTAGCCATAATTCCTTATACGCGTGACCATACCAATTTCTCACAAATAGTTAAAGGAACGATTGTAAACATAGAGTTTGACATTATAGGGAAGTATATTGCCCGTATGATGGCTGTTGAAGGTGAGAAATAACGAAATGATGGAAACTTTTCTTGATTTGGCTTCACGACGTCAGAGTGATAGAGCTTTTGATCCGTTACGACCGGTAGAGCCCGAAAAGTTGCAGTATATTTTACAAGCGGCGATGTTGTCTCCGTCGGCTTGTAATGCGCAACCTTATAAATTGATTGTTGTAGATGATGTCGAGTTGAAAAATAAGGTAGCCGATACGACATCGTCACGTATTCTCGGTATGAATCACTTTACCAAGCAAGCTCCTGTACATATTGTTATTGTGGAGGAGAATCCCAACTTGACATCGGGTATAGGAGGATTTGTGAAGGATAAACATTTCCCGTATATCGACATAGGTATTGTAGCCGCACATATAACGCTGGCGGCAGCCGATTGCGGGTTGGGCTCGTGTATCTTGGGCTGGTTTGACGAAAAGAAGTTGCACGAGTTGTTGTCGATCCCTTCCCGTAAGCGCATTTTGCTCGATATTGTCATAGGTTATTCGGTACAGCCGTTGCGAGTAAAGAAACGCAAGGATTTTGATAAGGTGGTAAGCCGTAACAAGTATTAAGGTGGAGAGTCGGGCAAATAAATGCGATGCAGTAGCTTTCTTATCTGTAGATATGTAGAGACGGTAAAGAAATTAAAGCTGTGCTTTATTCCGTTTTGCGCTCATTTGCATTATCTTTGTCATGTGAAAGCAATAGCAGGAGGTATGATTTGTATATAACTCTTGCTTGTCGCTAAAAGTAAACTATTAATAACTAAGAAATATTTGTAATGGGAAAAGTTCTTATTATCGGAGCCGGCGGTGTAGGCACGGTGGTTGCTCATAAAGTAGCTCAAAACCCCGATGTATTTACCGAGGTAGTATTGGCAAGCCGCACACAATCGAAATGTGATGCTATTGCTCGTAAGATAGGCGACCCGCGCATCAAAACCGATCATGTGGATGCCGATAATGTGGAAGAGTTGGTGCAGCTCTTCAAAAAACATCGTCCCGATATTGTCATTAACGTGGCATTGCCTTATCAAGACCTTACTATCATGGAGGCTTGCCTGCAATGTGGGGTGAATTATCTTGACACGGCCAACTACGAACCGGTTGACGAGGCAAAGTTTGAGTATAAATGGCAATGGGCTTTCCGCGAGCGTTTCGAGAAAGCTGGACTTACTGCTATTTTGGGTTGCGGTTTCGACCCGGGTGTGTCGGGCGTGTTTACATCGTATGCTGCCAAGCATCATTTCAAAGAGATGCACTATCTTGATATCGTAGATTGTAATGCCGGAGACCATCACAAGGCTTTTGCAACCAACTTCAACCCCGAAATAAATATACGTGAGGTCACTCAAAAAGGCCGTTATTATGAAAATGGTGCATGGGTTACTACCGAGCCGCACGAGATACACAAACCGCTTACCTATCCCAATATAGGCGCGCGTGAGTCGTACCTTATATATCATGAAGAGATGGAGTCGTTGGTTGTAAATTTCCCAACCATTAAACGTGCGCGTTTCTGGATGACTTTCAGCCAAGAGTATCTCACTCATTTACGCGTCATACAGGATATAGGTATGGCAAGTATAGAGCCTATTAATTATAACGGTATGGAGATTGTGCCTATACAGTTCCTTAAAGCCGTATTGCCCAATCCCGGAGAACTGGGAGAAAACTATACGGGCGAGACTTCGATAGGATGCCGTATCAGTGGTATAGGCAAAGATGGTAAGCCGCTCACTTATTATATTTATAACAATTGCAGTCACGAAGCCGCATACAAGGAGACTGGTACGCAAGGCGTTAGCTATACTACCGGTGTGCCGGCTATGATAGGTGCTATGATGTTCCTCAAAGGCGAGTGGCGCCGTGCAGGAGTATATAATGTAGAAGAGTTTAACCCCGACCCGTTTATGGAGCAGCTTACCAAGCAAGGGTTGCCCTGGCATGAGGTATTCAACGGAGATTTGGAGTTGTAATATTATTTATTCACACATCATATGGGCTGTGGCGGAAGGACTCCTTGCCACAGCCCTTTTTGTAAGTACAGCTTTGAGTATATCTGTGTACATCCCCAATGATTGCGACAGATTGGCGATAGTTGGTCAATATCTTTTGTTGAATCGATAGAAATAGAAGCCATTAAACCTATATCGTTAAAGAAAGTCTAAACAAAAGAGCCTTGGCAGTAAAGTCGGCCTGACTGTTGATTTATAAGTAAGTATTTTTGATAGGCGTAAATAATAATTTTTTAGTCTCATGCGCACCAAACATTTAATTTCGGCCTTGTTATTGATAGTCCCTTTTTTTATGACAGCAAGGGTTGTTGCAGATGATTTGTCGAAGGTAACAACACAGCAGATACGTCAACAACCGCGTACTGTGATGAAAAATGCTCGGGAAAAATTGTCAGAAGCTTTGCAGCGTGGCAATTCTCAAGATATTATTGCTGCATTAGTACAGGAATCGGCTTCGCAACTCTATATAGATGAAGATAGTATGCCTGCTGTGACCGGTCGTATCTTACAGGTTGTAGATTTGTGCAAACAAGAAGCCGACAAGAGTATTTTGCGGCTCTTCTTGGCCGACTTGTATATGCGTCATTATAATCACAATACCTATAAGATACGTTCACGTTCCTATATTCCTGATAATAAGGATATGGAGACATGGGCTACACTTAATTATTGCGATACGATAGAAGCTTTGTTGAGTTTATCTCTTTATCCTTCAGAGGTGTTAAAAGCGACTCCCATGTCAGACTATCGCCATGTTATGGAGGTGTCGCAAGAGGATATGACCCATAAAGAGGCTTGGAGACAAGCCCTTCTGTTTAATCCTACACTGTACGATTATGTTGTGCGAAGGGCTATTGTTTTATATAGCGATATGACTCTTATGCGCTCCCTGCAAAAGAGTGGAAAACGACCCGATATGGAGCCGTTTTATGCTTCGGCCGATGTGTTTATGCGTGATACTCTTCCTCAAGGCGTAGGTTCGCCTGACATTTGGCGTCTGTATAAGGAGATGTTGATAGCTCATGCCGGCGATAAGTCGCAAGAGGCGTTCTTTATGTGGAATCTTGAACGCTTAGAGTATGCTCATAGGCAGTGTATGGATGACTCTCTCTATTGTCGGTCACTTGAACAGTTGATGGACGACTATGCCAACAAAGATTATGTGATAGAGGCGGTTATTGATTGGGCCCACTTGCAGACCGATAAGAATGAGTATAATGAATTGCGACAAGCGTATGATGCATTGAATAGATGGATAGAACGTTATCCTCATTACTATCGCGCAAGCAACTTGCGTGAGATATGTCGTACCATGACTTATGCTCATGTACGTGCCGCTGTGCCTCAAGTACTCTATCCCGATACTGAAACCAAGGTAGAGATAGAGTATAAAAACGCACATCGGATAAATTATACTTTGATACGTTGTACAGGCATAAGTCCTCTCGAAAATATACCTTATCTCGACGACAGGCGCGCACGAGGTGAGGAGGTTGTCAGTGGTAAGGTGGCATTGAGTGACACACTTACTTTTGTGTTACATCAGGAGGTGTTGTCACTGCCGGCACTTGCTCCCGGATGTTATGCTCTGAAAATGGATGCCGATGGGAAGGATAGTGACGTACTCTTTTTCACCGTGTCGCGATATATGATATTGTCGCTCTCGTCCTCGTCCGATATGGCTTTACTGCTTGTTGTGGATAGCCGCTCGGGTGCCCCTGCAGTAGGTGTCCCAGTGGTGCTTTATGATAACAATGACAATCGGGTAGCTGCGGTGGTGACCGATACGATGGGTATATGTCGCATGGCCATAGAAATGAATCGTTCGTATAGAGCTTTTGTCATGGATGGAGAAGACCGCTTTGCCCCGCCTGTTACGGAGTATAGACAGGAGTTTTCTCAGAGTAGCGATAAGAATGTATCTCTCTTTACAGATCGCTCAGTGTATCGTCCCGGACAGAAACTTTATTTTTCGGCCATAGTCTATCGTCTTGCCGATGGGTTGCGTGAAGTAATGCCGCAAGCCCAGGTACTTCTCATTTTGGAGGGAGCCAATGCCGACGAATTGTGGTGCGATACGCTTGTTACTGATAGATATGGTTCGGTGCATGGAGAAATTTTGCTTCCTGAGGATGTCCTTACGGGAACATGGCGATTATCGGCTGGTGTTATGAACGGTGACGATTGTGATGCAGAGGATAGCCGCAGTCTGATGGTGAGTGAGTATAAGCGTCCGCAATTTGAGGTGAGCTGTAATTCTATAAAAGGTTCGTTCTCTTTTGGCGATACGGTAACTGTTACGGGTAAGGCTATAACTTTTTCGGGAGTACCATTGCCTCAGGCCGATGTTGCTTATACTGTTGTACGCCAACCTTTATATTGGGGCTGGTATGGAGGTTCGTCTCAGACGGTAACCGAAGGTGTGACACAAACAGACAGTCAAGGTAATTTTTCTCTTGATTTCCTCGCCGAGGCAGCCGTTGACGAACCATATGCCCGCTATGCCATGATGCGTTTCAGTGTAGAGGTTACGGTAACATCGTCGACAGGCGAAAGTCAAAAAGACGAGACGTCGGTCGTTGTGTCTGATGCTTCGATTTATATCGAGATGGATATGCCTACAATGGTTCGCTGCGACAAGGCACATGATATAGCTATTTCGGTAAAAAACAGCGATGGCAACAATGTCCCTGTGGCCGTCGATTTCAGCCTTTATCGTTTGGCTGATGGAGAGATGGGGACGTCATTAGATAAACTGAAAATAGAGGGTGATGCCGTATGGACTGCAAAATTGCCTGCCGGTGTAGCCAATCTGTCTTTGCCATGGAGCTCTTTTGCTTCGGGAGCTTATCGCTGTGTGGCACGTGCAGTAGACATGCAAGGCCGTCCCGTAGAACAAACAGCTTATTTTGTACTTTATCGTACCGACGATACCTGTCCACCCATATCAACCCCTTTGTGGATACCTGAAACGGAGCAGACAGTGAAACCCGGCGAGACAGCACATGTGGCTGTGGGGTCATCGTTAAAAGATGCCAGCCTCTTTTATGCGGTTGCCAATGGTGAAGAAATGGTGTCGTATGGTCGCGTGAAGTTAAATAACAGTATGGCTGTTATAGAAATACCTTATCTGTCGCAATATGGTACATCGCTTCACATAGCATTGGCGTTGGTACGCGATGGCGTAGTATATCAAGGGGCACAACTCTCTGAGTATGGACAATTTGTTTATAGTGGAGGTGTCGACATACAACGGCAGGAGCCCGATTATAAACTGACTATTGTGCCAGAGACATTCCGCGATAAGACCCAACCCGGGTCTCACGAGACATGGCGCTTCACCGTGCGCGATGCGGCAGGTAATCCGGTGGATGCTTTGTTCATGGCCGAGTTGTATGATGCTTCGTTAGATGCTTTGTATAAGCATCAGTGGACATTCAATCCTGTCTATCGTCCTTTCGGTCGTAATGTTGTGTGGAAGGCACCTTGGCGGCAGGGTAGCGACGTCTTTTTCTATGCATACTATGCTCCTGTAGAAGCTTCTTATAAAACGCCGTCTGTACCTTATATCATATTGAATACTTATGGGTTAAACAATATGTTTAGTGTGTTGGATGGTATGATATATGGGGTGAGGTCAAATAGTATGATGCGTAGTATGAGTGTCGCCGATTATGCCGAAGCTTCCGCAGAGTTGGATGAGGTAGTTGTAACCATGGGAACAATCGAGGAAAAGAAGAGCGCTTATGTAGAAGAGGAAAAGATGCTTCAGCAAGATGTCAAGCAGGTAGAATATCGCGAAAACCTTGCAGAGACGGCATTCTTCTACCCGCATTTGGTGACTGATAAAAAGGGTTGTGTTGCCCTGGAATTTACACTTCCCGATGTAAATACGACGTGGAATTTCTTCTCGTTGGCTGTAACGCCAGCTTTACTGAATGGTAGGTTTGATGCCAAGGTGATTTCGTCCAAGCCACTTATGGTGGCGCCAAATATGCCACGTTTTGTCCGTCAGGGCGATAAAATGCAACTGTCGCTTGCCGTACAAAATACAACCGATACGTTGTTGAGCGGAAGGGCTCATGTTATGTTGTATAACCCTGAGAATGAACAGGAACTATATACCGATACATTACCCTTTGATGCCCAGGCGCATGCTACGGCTACGATACAGTTTGACATAGAGGTACCAGAGTCGCTCTCGGTCATGGGTGTGAGGGTTGGAGCTGCTACGCCGCTTTACGCCGATGGAGAGCAACAGCTTGTTGCCATATTGCCGGCTTCGGCGATGGTAACAGAGGCTATGCCGTTCTATATAGGAGCTCATGTGACAGATACGACCATTGTATTTGATGCCATGGAGCAACAAATGTCGCGTCCGTCGCTTAGAAACAAACGTGTAACATTGGAATATTGCGACAATCCTGTGTGGTATGCCGTTACAGCTTTACCTCCCTTGACCGAGAACTGCGATAATAGTGCCATCTCGGTAATGGCTTCGCTCTATGCCAATGTGGCAGCACATGGCTTAGCCATACAGAATAAAACGATAGTCGATGCTCTGCGCGAGTGGCAAGCAAGTGCTGAAAGAGGCGAAAAACCGCTTTCGTTTGTTTCGCAATTGGAACAGAACAAAGAGTTGAAGCAACTATTGTTACAGCAAACTCCGTGGGTGCTTGATGCTGTTGATAATACATCTCGTTTATCGCAATTGGCATCCCTGCTCGACACCGAGCGTTCACAGCGTCTTGCCGTGGCTGCTGTGCGTCGCTTGCAGGAGATGCAGCTTACATCGGGAGGGTGGGGCTGGTATGAGTATATGCCGTCGTCATTCTTCATCACACTAAATGTCCTGGAGGGTTTTTCCCGCTTGTCGGTGTGGGGCGATATGCCGTATGATGCCGATGTGGCCGATATGGAGATGAAGGCATTGCGATATGTCGATAATGAGTTGGTACGTATACATAACAGATACCCGTCTCAAACACTCTCGTACGATGAACTGATTTACTTATATGTGCGTAGTGCCTATCGCGATGTGCCTATTGCCGGTGCCACACTGGCATTGCACAAGCAGTTGATAAATTTAGTGATAGCCGAATGGCATACGTACAGCGAGATAGAGAAAGCCTATGCTGCGATAGCTCTATTCCGATACGGCTATGAAAAAGAGGCGCACGCGATAATTGAATCGCTGCGAGAGTATGCCCTTACAACACCTTCGCAAGGCATGTTCTGGGCGAACAACCGCAGTAGGTCTTTCTATCGTAACAGTGCTGTGCAGGCGCAGTGTGCTATCTATAATGCATTTGAAGAAATAGACCCTCGCACTGCCGAACTCGATGCCATGAGGCAATGGTTATTGATGCAGAAGCAGACACAAATGTGGGCCAATGTACCTTCGACACTCGATGCTGTGGCTGTGTTGTTGACATCGGGCAGTGATTGGGTCGTAGAAGGACGTAACACTCGCATTACATGGGGAGACACTCGTTTGCCGGAGCCGGTGGCTGTAGAACAGACATTGGGCTACGAGAAGTTCCTACGCAGTGGCGATGCCATCTATCCATCCGATGCCCGTGTTGTCATTAGTGACCATGCCGCACACCCTTCGTGGGGAGCGTTGTATTGGCAGTATGAGGATAAGCTGGGTGCCATAGAAGCGAGTGGTAACGAACAGATAAGGGTAGAACGTTCTTATTTTACACGTTGCGACGGTATGCTCGTCCCTGTGGATGCGACATCGTTGAAGGTGGGCGACATAGTGCTGGTACGTATGGTGTTGTATATAGATCGCGATATGCAATATGTAACGCTTACCGATTCACGCCCGGCTTGTTTTGAGCCTGTAGAGCCCTTGCCACAGTATGTATGTGGTGAAGGGGTATGCTATTACCGTGAACCCTCTGATGCCGTTACAGCTTTTCATGTCGATTTCTTGCCGCGAGGCAAGCGGGTGATAGAGTATGAGGTATATGTAGATAGGACTGGTACCTACCAGACGGGGGTAGCGACTTTGGCAAGCTACTATGCACCACAATATACGGCACACTCGGCCGGTGCCTCGTTTACGGTAGAGTAGGCAAGTCGTCGATAGTAGATAACGGCAATAAAAAAGGAGTCTGAGGCAACGCCTCAGACTCCTTTGTCTTTCACTACAGCTTAAGGTCGGGAGCTAGTTCCCCCCCATACCATGCCTTGTGTTAATAGGGATTATTCACCTGTGATAGCTGCAATACCCGGAAGTACTTTACCCTCGATGGCTTCGAGCAATGCACCACCGCCAGTAGAGATGTAAGATACTTGGTCGGCCATACCAAATTTGTTGATGCAGGCAACAGAGTCACCACCTCCTATGAGCGAGAATGCACCATTCTTGGTAGCTTCGGCAATAGCCTCGGCAATGGCACGTGAACCAGCTGTGAAGTTATCAAACTCGAATACACCGGCAGGACCGTTCCACAAAATAGTCTTGGCACCCTTTATAGCGTCGGCAAATGCTTTGCGCGTTTCGGGACCTGCATCCAGACCTTCCCATCCGTCGGGTATGTCGTTTGCGGGAACAATTTGCGTATGAGCGTCGTTAGAGAAAGCATCGGCAGCTACGCAGTCGGTTCCTAATACAAGATTTACACCTTTAGCTTTAGCTTTGGCAATGATGTCGAGAGCGAGGTCGAGTTTGTCGTCTTCGCAGATAGAATTACCAATCTTGCCACCAAGAGCTTTGGCAAACGTGTAAGTCATACCACCGCATAAGATGAGGTTGTCGACTTTGTCCATAAGGTTTTCTATGATACCGATTTTTGTCGATACCTTAGAACCACCCATAATAGCTGTGAAGGGACGCTTGATGTCTTTCAGTACATTATCTACGGCTTTAACCTCTTTTTCCATGAGGTATCCGAGCATTTTGTGGTCGGCATCGAAGTAGTCGGCGATGATGGCAGTAGAAGCATGTTTGCGGTGAGCCGTACCGAAAGCGTCGTTTACATAGCAGTCGGCATATGAAGCCAAGTGTTTAGCGAACTCTTTCTGAGATGCTTTCAGTGCCTTCTTGGCAGCCTCTTTTTCTTCGTCGGTAGCAAATTCGCCGCGTGGTTTGCCTTCCTCTTCGGGATAGAAACGTAGGTTCTCGAGCATCAATGCTTCGCCCGGTTTCAGGGCAGCTGCAGCCTCATCAGCCTTCATGCAGTCGGGAGCAAATTTTACTTTTACGCCTAACTGTTCTGAAACAGCATCTACGATTTGGCTCAAAGAGAACTTCATGTCGGGATTCTTTTTGGGTTTGCCCATGTGCGACATGATGATAACGCTACCGCCATCGGCTAAGATTTTCTTTAGCGTAGGCATAGCACCTTTGATACGTGTGTCGTCGGTTATTTTTCCGTTTTCATCCAAGGGGACATTAAAATCCACCCGTACAATCGCCTTTTTACCGGCAAAATTGAATTTGTCAATGGTTTGCATAATTGAATACCTATTAAATTCGTTGGATTTGTTTATTTTACATATTGGTTTTCATTACCTCAAAGTAGCTTTGCGGATGCAGGCATGCGGGGCATACTTTAGGTGCAGCTTCGCCTTCGTAAATAAATCCGCAGTTGCGACATTGCCATGCAGTTTTGCCTGCTTTCTTGAAAGTCGTACCTTCTTCGATATTTTTCAAGAAAGCCAAGTAACGCTCTTCGTGTCCTTTTTCGGCGACACAAATATTTTCGTACATGGCTGCAATGTCAGGAAATCCCTCTTCACGGGCAACTTGGGCGAAGTGAGGGTAGTCTTTGCTCCACTCCTCGTTTTCTCCGGCAGCAGCAGCGCGCAAGTTATCGGCTGTAGAGCCTATCACACCGGCAGGATAGGATGCTGTGATTTCTACCATACCTCCTTCGAGATACTTAAACATGCGTTTGGCATGTTCTTTTTCTTGATTGGCGGTTTCTTCAAAGATGGCTGCGATTTGTTCGTAACCTTCTTTTTTTGCTACGCTAGCGAAGTAGGTGTAGCGGTTGCGAGCCTGACTTTCGCCTGCAAATGAGGTAAGCAGGTTCTTTTCGGTTTTTGTTCCTTTTACACTTTTCATAGCTTTTGTTTTTTTGAGAGGCATAGCCGCCCAGGTTTATAACCATTTTTTATGTAGTAAGAGTTTATACATCTCTTTCTGTACGTTCTCGGCTTGTTGGCGAGCAGCCTCAGCGAAGTGTTCGTCATTGCCGGCGTATATGATTTGTCGCGATGAGTTTACAATTAGTCCGCACATATTGTTCATTCCGTAACGCGCAACCTCTTCGAGGCTGCCGCCTTGTGCTCCTACACCGGGTACAAGCAGAAAATGGTCGGGGACGATGCGACGAACATCTTCAAATAATTTGCCTTGTGTAGCGCCCACTACGTACATCATGTTATCGGTGTTGCCCCATGTTTGTGATATGCGCAATACGCGTTCAAAGAGACGCTCGCCTTCGGCATCGGGTGTGAGTTGGAAGTCGTGTGAACCTTTGTTGGAAGTAAGTCCTAACAGAATGACCCAATGGCCTTCATAACTGAGAAATGGTTTCACGCTATCTTCTCCCATATAAGGCGCTACGGTTACGGCCTGAATATCGAGGAGGTCGAAGAAACTGCGGGCATACATTTCACTGGTATTACCTATATCGCCGCGTTTGGCATCGGCAATGATAAATTGGTCGGGATAGTGAGTGCGTATGTATTGCACGGTTTTTTCAAAGGCTTCCCATCCGGCAAGTCCCATGCTTTCGTAAAAAGCCAAGTTGGGTTTATAGGCAATACATAGATCGGCAGTGGCGTCTATGATGGCTTTATTGAAGGTAAATATGGCATCTTTGTCGTCGCGCAAGCAAGCCGGTATTTTGCGTATGTCGGTATCGAGCCCTACGCAGAGGAAAGAAGCTTTGCGGCGAATGTTTTCAAATAGTTCTTGACGGTTCATCTTTTATAGGTTTTATGGCATCCGTGCGTATGCTGTTTGTCTGTCGATAATTGGTTACAAGTTGCTTTCTTTGAGGCGTTCGGCATTTTCGGCTACGATGAGGTGGTCTATACAGTCTTGTATATCGCCATCCATGAAGCCTTGCAGGTTGTATATGGTGTAACCTATCCGGTGGTCTGTGATACGCCCTTGTGGATAGTTGTATGTGCGTATTTTGGCACTTCTATCGCCTGTCGATACCATCGTTTTGCGGCGGGCTGCTATGTCGTCGATATATTTTTGGTGCTCTTTGTCATAGATAAAAGTGCGCAGTCGTGCAAGGGCACGTTCTTTATTCTTGGGCTGGTCGCGAGTTTCGGTACACTCTATCAGTATCTCTTCAGAAATGCCTGTGTTGGGGTTCTTCCATACGTAGCGTAACCTGACACCAGATTCTACTTTGTTGACGTTCTGTCCACCGGCGCCACCCGAGCGGAAGGTATCCCATTTTATTTCTCCTTCGTTTATTTCGACGTCAAACTCTTCGGCTTCTGGCAGTACGGGTAGCTGCCGATGTGTGTACTCGCCCTTGTGTCTCGGTGGCAGGCACACGCTGAACACGGTGTACGCCGCTCTCGTATTTCAGTGTGCCGTAAACATTGTTACCGCTTACGGCAAAAATTATCTCTTTGTAACCACCCGAGGCGCCTTCGCTATAACTCGATACGCTTATTTTCCAGCCTTTCGACTCGCAATATTTGGCATACATTCTGAATAGGTCGCCGGCAAATATGGCTGCTTCGTCGCCTCCCGTGCCGCCACGTATTTCTACGATGGCATTTTTACTGTCTTCGGGATCGGCAGGTACAAGAAGTAATTTTATTTCTTCTTCTATCTGAGGCAGTTGAGCACTGTTTGTCTCTATCTCTTCCTTAGCCATTTCTTTCATTTCGGCATCGGTTTCGTGTTCGAGCAGCTCTTTTGCTTCCTCGATATTGCGCAGTAAAGTTTCGTAACGTTTTGTTGCGCGGTCGATTTTTTCCAATTCGCTGTATTCCTTTGAGAGCTTTACGTAACGTTTCTGGTCGGCTATCACTGCAGGATCGGTGATGAGTATCCCTATTTCCTGAAAACGTAACTGTAAGTCTTTCAGCTTGTCGAGTAAAGATTTTTCGCTCATTGCAATTCTCTTTATTAGCCTGCAAATTTAATGAAATTTTTCGGTAATTATACGACTATAGACGTCTTGTTTCTCTCTTTACATTTTATTGTGAAAATTATGGTATGCGGAATGGAGCTGGTAATATTTGTAAAAATAAATATGTGAGGTTGCCCGAAAAAATTGTTCCTGTGCTTCCTTTTTTTCGATATAATTGTTATCTTTACAGTTGCCTATCTTGCTGCTATGACAGTGAGAGGTACAATACGATTTATAAACCTTTTAATTCGGATAGTTATGAAAGGATTGGAGTTCGTTTTGGCATTCCTGGGTGGAGCAGCCGTAGGAGCCGTAGTAGGAATATTGATGGCCCCCGAAAAAGGAGAAGATACCCGTGCTCGCATTGTACGCTTCCTTAAGGAGAAAGGTATTTCGCTGAAAAAGGAAGATATTGATGAGTTGGTACAGAAGATAGAAAACAACGGTCCCGTTGCATAACAAGTTGATTGCAGGCTTGCCTCGTCTCTTTCCGAAACATCTATCCTCCTTTCTTTCGGTTGTGTGGGGCAAGGCTGCGTTGCGTAGCACAAAATTGTCATGTCTCAACCATCATCTATCGATATCTTGTTAGAGACGCTCAAACGTTATTTGCATTTGCGTGTCGAGCAAGTTAAATACCTTGGAACCGAGAAGCTCAGCATTATTCTTGCGGCGTCGGTATTCTTGGTAGTGGCTATTTTATTGGCCGTCATAGCAGTGTGCTATTTCTCGGTAGCTTTGCTGCATCTCTTGCAATCGTGTGTAGGCCTCGTGTGGGCAAGTGTCATTATGGGTGTTGCCATGCTTCTTTTGTTGGGCTTGGTATATCTGATGCGCCGGCGTTGGATTCTCAATCCTATTGCACGTTTCCTTTCGCGAGTGCTACTTGAAGATAAGGACGATGATGATACTGATAACTCTAAAAACCAGACCGGTGTATGAATGGAAATAATACTCGGCAAACAGCCTCAAAGCAAAAGGGCATGACTTTCGATGAGTTACGCCACCGCCGCCGTATGCTCGAAGCCGAGGCAGAGATAGAAGAGATACGACTAATCGAGGGCATTCGCAAGGTGACTCGGCCACTTGCCGTGGTGCGCTCTGTATCATCGTTTGCTTTTAACCGTTTCTTTAAAGGTTTTTCGTTGATAGATGGTATCATATACGGTTTCCGTTCGGCAAGCTGGCTTTCGGGATGGGTACGCCGTCTGATTCGTCGCTAAACATTACACATAAAATATCATAATGAACGATTACACACAAGTCACGGTGACAGTTACTCCTTGTAGCGAAGATGTCACCGATGTTTTGGCTGCCCTTCTCTCAGAACGAGGGTATGAAAGTTTTGTGCCTTCAGATACTGGTATGGTGGCGTATGTCCCATGTCCGTTGTTTGACAAGGCTCTTTTGGATGAGGCTATCGGCGAAATGCCTTTTGACGGCGTAGAGATTCGCTATGAAATAGAAAACATTGAGGGGCGCGACTGGAATGCCGAGTGGGAAAAGCATTATTTCAGTCCTATTGTTATAGGAAACCAATGTGTCATACATAGCTCATTCCATACCAATGTGCCCAAGGCTCGATACGATATTGTGATAGACCCCAAAATGGCATTTGGTACAGGGCATCATTCTACTACATGCCTTATGCTCAGAGCCATACTTTCAGCCGATTTGAAGGACCGCAGAGTCCTTGATATGGGCTGTGGAACGGCTTTGCTTGCCATATTGGCGCGTATGCGCGGTGCCCGTAGCGTGACAGCAGTCGATATCGACCCCTTTGCTTATGAGAACGCCTTGGAAAATATCCGTCTGAATGGAGTATCTGATATAGATGTACGTCTCGGCGGTTGCAATGCTCTGCGTGACGAAGACAGCTTCGATTTTGTTTTTGCCAATATCAATCGCAATATCCTTCTCGCTGATATGGCTTGTTATGCAGCGCACATGGATTCCGGAGCTAAACTTTTCATGAGCGGTTTTTACACGGACGATATAGATGTATTGCGTCAGGCAATAAAGGCTTGTGGCTTGCGATTCGTATGCTCAGCCGAGGACAACCGTTGGGCTATGATTATCTGCTCTAAGGCTTGAAATGAAAAACTTCCAAAGTGTTGCTTTTCGCGCGAGGTATCCCTCAATACCGCGGCATGAGGTATTTATCCTTATGTAAAGGCTGTTTTTCAGTTTTTCTTTTCTGTAAGGGTAGGGTTATTTCAGTGAGCTTATTCGTAATTGTATTCTTGGCGTAGGCGGGCTATATCTTTTTCCGATAGTCCGCTTAATTTTTTACAATTGTCGTTTGTCTCTTTAAGTTTTTTTATGCCATCATCTAATGCCGTACATAGGCTCGAGTGTACACCTCCTAGCAAGTAATTGTATATTTGAGGTATATCGAGGGCACCTTTTACGGCCGATACGGCATCGGGATATTTGTTGAAGTGCTTTTGTGCGTAGAAAGCGTCGAACAATTCGGCTCGTGTTACCTGCATACCGTCAATTATTGTGTGGAGCATATTGATATATGCGATTGAGTTGTATAGCGAATATACCAGCGAGAGGTTGTCAATGTCTTCGAGAATACTCATGTTTGTTTGGAAGATATTGTTGGCAATACCACCGGTTGTGAAGTATCGTGTATTCCCCAATTCTTTGATAAAGAGATTGAGTGTGTCTCTCGATATTTCGTTCAGATGGTCGGGATATAGATTTACCACCCGAGTATATATCGAGTCGGCCTGTTTAAGTTGTATTACCTCTTTCTCAAGCGATACAATGGAGTTGTCTATCTCTTGTATGGTTGTAAATATGATACGTTCGTATCGGTTTTGTTTGGTTTGGTGGTTTATATAGGCAGTAGTTCCGAAAGTAACTATGATACCCAGTACTGCCCCTGTGAAATTGACAAGAATATCGCGGATTAGTTGCTGTGTTTTGCTATTCATCGGTAAGCGAGTTATGAGTTTGGTCTGGTTGGTTTTGGTTATGGTATCGTTGCATCATTACGGCATCTTCATATCCGTTGTAGCCTTGGAGCCATTCGTGCAGAACAGAGTGACGGGTGAAGCCGCATGCGCTGAAAAGTGCAATGCTTGCGTTGTTGCTGATACGGGCAATGGCATATAGCTGGTGCATGTGCAGTAGACCAAACGCATAATTGCATAGTGCGATCAAGGCTTCCTTGCCATGTCCTTGCTTGCGATATTCGGGGTCAATATAAAGTCCTACACCGGCTCTGTTGTGAGTGGGGGCGTACTCATACAAATCGGCTATTCCTATGCGCATACCCGAGGTATTGAGGGTGACGATGAGCCGTAGTTGGCGGTCGCGGTATATGTCGGCCGTATATTGTTCTATATATTGATGTAGCAGGGCGCGAGAGTACGGCGCAACTGTTGCACCTTCGTGCCATACTGAACTGTCGTTTTCTCTGAGGTAGAGATAATCCAGGTCTTCGGGCTCTACGGCTCGTAGGGTGATATGTTCTCTTTGTAGGTAGCGTGAGGTAGGCATGGATGGGCTGTATTATGGTTGAAAAACAGAGACTGTCGGGCGGTCATGTAGCAATCTGTATGGTGCTTGTCGAGGATTATTCTATCTCAAAGACTCTGTCTTTTTTTATAACGTGTTGTTTGTGACCTTTATTATGTGTTGGGTGAAATGTTCTGTAGAATGTGTTTTGCATTCAACTTTTGAACGAATCACTGAACGGTGTACGGTTTAGAATAGAGCGACCAAGGGTTATTTCGTCGGTGTACTCAAGCTCGTCGCCTACTGATACGCCTCGTGCTATCATCGTGATGCGTACATCGTATGGAGCCAATTTGCGGAAAATGTAGAAGTTGGTGGTGTCGCCTTCCATCGTTGCACTAAGCGCAAGGATAACCTCTTTGATTCCGCCTGCCGCTACGCGGGCTACAAGAGAGTCTATTTCAAGGTCGGCAGGGCCTATACCGTCCATGGGCGATATTACTCCTCCCAAGACGTGATAGAGACCTTTGAATTGACCGGTAGCCTCTACAGCCATTACTTCGCGTACATTCTCGACTACACAAATGGTAGCGGGGTCGCGAGTAGGGTCGGAGCAGATATTGCACACATCGGTGTCGCTGATATTATGGCACACACGGCAATAGCGTATGTCGTGGCGCAGGCGAATAATTGCATTGCCGAAGTTGTCGGCAGCTTGCTCATCTTGTCGTAAAATATGTAGGACGAGTCGTAAGGCTGTTTTACGTCCTATACCGGGTAGTTTGGAAAATTCGTTGACGGCGTTTTCGAGTAGTGTCGATGCAAAAGTCTGGCTCATTGTGGTATACAGTTATGAGGCTCTTGTGGCGTATTGCCGTAGATAGCCTTGTATATGATGTCGGTTGCTCCGGCTTGTAAGGCAAAATAGTCACTTGCAATTTTACCTATGGCAGCCAGTTTGTCGGGATGTGCAACAAGGTCATCCATCAGCTGTTCCAAAGGCTGGTATTGTGATATGGTAAAGGCACACCCTGCAGCCAGCATGTTGCGAGCCTCGCGGAACTTCTTGAAGTTAGGGCCAAAGACGACAGGTATGCCATACACGGCAGCTTCGAGTATGTTATGTATGCCGGCACCGAATCCGCCTCCTATATATGCCATGCTGCCGTAACGGTATATCGATGACAGCATACCGAAGGTGTCTATAATGAGACAGTCGGCTTGACGTATGTTTTCCTGTGTTGCTTGTGAATAGCGTATCGTAGGACGGCTTAGCCGCGACTCTATTTGCTGGAGATGTTTTTCGTCAATTTCGTGAGGGGCGATGATGAGCTTCTGGTGAGGCCGTTTATTGAAGTATTGTATTATCAGAGCCTCGTCTTCAGGCCAAGAGCTACCGGCTACCCATATGAAACGATTATCGCAGAAAGCTTCTATCAACGGATATTCTTTGGCCTGGTTGCGGATAGTCATGACGCGGTCGAACCTTGTGTCTCCGGCCACCGTAACATTGTCGATGCCTATTCCTGCAAGGAGAGTGCGAGAGGCTTCGTCTTGTACAAACAGGTGGGTAAAGCATTTAAGCATGTCGCGGAAGAAGCTGCCGTATGGTCGGAAAAACAGTTGTGACGGGCGGAATATTGCCGATATAATGTAGGTAGGAATATTCTTTCTCTTCAGTTCGTGGAGGTAATTGCTCCAAAACTCATATTTTACAAAGATGGCTTCGGTTGGTTTTACAAGTTCTATGAAACGGCGGGCATTGCCGGGCTGATCGAACGGAAGGTAACATACGTAGTCGACTTCGCTATAATTTTTACGTACCTCATAGCCTGAGGGCGAAAAAAATGTAAGCAAGATGCGTCGTTGCGGATTATTGCGTTTAAGTGCTTCTATAAGGGGACGTCCTTGTTCAAATTCTCCCAACGACGAGGCGTGTATCCATGTGTATCCTCCTTCGGGCTCGAGGTGTTGTTGTAGTAGTTCAAATACATTGGCTTGCCCTTGTGCGAGTTTGTGGGCTTTGGCATTAAAGTGACCCGCCATCGCGACGAGTTGCTTATAACATGCAATGCCAATGTTGTATAAATGTTTCATCATAGCACTTTTTGTTCAGTCAGAAAATATTGCGTATATGTTTACCCGATTTATGACGGGTCTTGAAATTTTGGTCTATGTAAGCTCTTACGGTGAGGACTTGTCGGCAGCCTACGTTACCGCCGGGTGTAAAGTAGAATCCTACCGAGGCATAGCAGTTGACAAAACTATTGCGGAAAATGTAGCCGTACACGTCTAACCGGTCGTGCCATGCAGCCGTGTAGTAAGCTTCGCCTTGATATAACGTGGCAGCAAACTGGTCGTATAGTGGTTGTGCTGCCGTACCGTAATATAGTTTGTTACGTAGCCCGAGAAATCTCCATTCAAGAGTGAGGTCGGCAACAAAGGCATGTGATACCAACCAATCGGTGATGCCTCGCTCGCGGTCGAAAGTGCCCAGATAGCCACAACGTAAAGTAAGCGAATCGAGTGGCGTACAGTGCGAGAAATCGACACCGACGTAGGGACGTATCATCAGGTTATCGGTTACATGTGTGGTCTGCTCGGGCTGTTCGTCTTTGGCTCGCGCCAAGTGATTCATCACGACAGCTCCGCCCGCAAAGAGATAGGAGGTTATGTTTATGCGGCCTTGAGCTACTACCATAAAAGCTTCGCGGGTAGTGCGTGTGGGAAGGCCTCGCCAATCGACCAAAGCTTCTACATATCCAAGTTTGCTGCGATGTTGGAAAAGCGCGCCCTGTATGTTGGGACTAAAGAAGGTCAAAGAGTCGCTCGCGATAAAGTCGTCAAGTGGCTCTATGAGTTGTGTGCGCGGGAATAATCCCATCGACATCGCAAACTGTGGCGTATCGTAGCGATAGTATATTGTGGGCTTAAAGGTAGCTTCGTTCCATCGGCTGTCTATGGGTTGTATCCAACTTACACCGGCTACAATACTGTGGCTGCCTATACCTATACCTATTGTCGGCGACAATCGCGTGGCGAAAAGGGTTGCCGATGGGGTACGTGAATAGGCATACTCACGGTTGTCGAAATATGGTACACACTCGGCACTCCATAATAATGATTGTGCTCGTGCCATACCCGGAAGGAGGCATAGCACGAGAACAACTAATATGCGGTATTCGTATAGGCTACGAAAAGACATTAACCAAGGCGTTCTATAGCTTTTTCTATTCGTCGTATGGTTTCTTCGCGACCCAAGATTTCGGTAATATCGAACATGTGCGGGCCTTTGCAGTAACCTACCACTGCCAGACGGAAAGCATTCATCACGTTACCCATGTGATACCCTTTTTGGGTAATCCATCCCAATACGACCTCTTCGGCAGCGTGCGACTCCATGGTGGGGAGAGAGCGCAATATCTCTATCAGCTCTTTCATACGGGCTCCCATACCTTCGTCCCAGCGTTTACGTACCGATTTCTCTTCGTACTCGGTAGGAGCTTCAAAGAAGAAGGCGGTTTGTTCCCAAAGTTCGTTGACAAAGCTTATGCGGCTCTTTACAAGTCCTACGATGCGTGTGAGTTTTTCTATTTCACAATCGTGATGTTTCTCGTGGAGCAGGGGCAGGAACATTTCGGCAATTTCGCGGTCGCTGTGTTGCTGTATATATTGGTGGTTGAACCATTTCCCTTTTTCATAGTCGAATTTGGCTCCACTCTTGCTGCAACGGTGCAGGTCGAAGAGAGAGATGAGTTCTTCCATGGAGAGTAATTCGCGGTCGTCGCCTGGGTTCCAACCCAGGAGTGCTAAGAAGTTTACTACGGCTTCGGGCAGATACCCTGCTTCGCGGTATCCTGATGAAATCTCGCCTGTCTTGGGGTCATGCCATTCGAGCGGAAAGACAGGAAATCCCAGGCGGTCGCCATCTCGTTTGCTCAGTTTCCCTTTACCGTCGGGTTTGAGTAGCAACGGCAGGTGGGCAAATTGAGGCATCGTCTCTTCCCATCCGAAAGCTCGGTATAGCAAGACGTGCAGCGGTGCCGATGGCAGCCACTCTTCGCCACGTATCACGTGGGTAACCTCCATAAGATGGTCGTCGACAATATTGGCCAAGTGATAGGTGGGCAGGTTATCGGCCGATTTATACAGAACCTTGTCGTCGAGAATAGAGGAGTTGATAACCACCTCGCCGCGTATAATGTCGTTTACGACAACATCCTCGCCCGGTTCTATCTTGAAGCGTACTACATATTGTGTACCAGCTTCTATGGCAGCTTTTACCTCTTCTGATGGCATGGTGAGAGAGTTGCGCATCTGCATTCGTGTAGAGGCATCATATTGGAAATTGGGCGTCTCCTTGCGTTTGGCTTCCAGCTCGGCCGGAGTATCAAAGGCGATATAAGCCTTGTCGTTGTCGAGCAGCATGTCTACGTAGCGGCGATAGATGTCTTTCCGTTCTGATTGTCGGTAAGGGCCATACTTGCCGCCATAGCTTACGCCCTCGTCGAATTTGATTCCTAACCACTCCAAGGCTTCTATGATATAGGCCTCGGCTCCAGGTACAAATCGTTGGGAGTCGGTGTCTTCGATACGCAAAATCATTTCGCCCCCGTTTTTGCGGGCAAAAAGGTAGTTGTAAAGAGCGGTACGCACACCGCCTATATGCAGAGGCCCCGTGGGGCTGGGGGCGAAACGCACCCTTACTTTATTTGCTGTCATAACGATGAATAGTTAAAAACGTACAAAGGTAGTGATTTTTTTGCAACCAAGCATATACACGGCTGCGGCTGAATAAAAAATTCAACCGCAGCTATATAAGGAATGAGTGGCCTGTAAAGCTGGACTATTATATTTTGATGCCTTTTTCAGGGTTCCCTGCTTTACCAGTCGTTTTTTATAGAGTTGGCCTTGCTGTCGTGTTTTTTCTTACAATTATCTCTATTGGCGTTGTCCGAAAGTAAAGGCAAATCCGGCGCGAAGGTTAAAATTGGTACTGTTTATGGGAATACCTTGTGCTCCGAATTTTGTCGTCGGTGATATATAGTCACAGCCGGCAAATATGTTTACACCTTTGGGGCAGATATTGATGAGGGCTCCAAATGCCCCGCCGAATGTCGATACCGAACCATTGACGGCGAGATGTAACCACGAGAGAGGCCGGAAGTTGACTACTGCCATTCCCTCGGCGTAAGTATATGGTCGGCCGAAACGGGTAGAAGATAGAAGACCGAATGAGATTTTACGTTTGAGTATGGCATATTCGGCACCGATGTTTAGGGTCGTGCGCAGTGAGTTGGTTACGGTTGCAGGAGTAGCAGGGGTTACATTTATTACGCTAGTAATATCGTTGAGCAGCTCATTGAGTTGTTCCGATGCTTCGGGTTGTCCAGGTGCTCCTATTTCATCGAATCCGGTGTACTCGAATGTTCCTTCCGAAACGGCACGTTCCATATTGCTCCACGATAAGAATCCTATGTCGGTGAGTGCAAGCGATACTGTGAGGTCGGGCAGTGCTTTGGGTGTGTATGCAGCTCCTATGTCGAAGCCCAAACCGAAGCCTCCCAGTTGATATGAGTCGAGAGCTAATTTGTTGACCTGTCCGTTTTCATCATAAACGAATCGTACCCCGCTTGACACTTGTGCCGATCCTTCGGAAGTTATATACCACCCTTCAGGAGAAAGGTTGATACCGATATGGTTCATGTTTACAGAACCACCCAGAGCTCCTAACAGCACTTTTACTTTGGCTCCGTATGAGAATCCCTCTAATGCAGGAAGCTCGCGTTGATGGCCGAATGCAAGTTCTACGTAGTGGTCGGTATAAAGAGACATGTTATCTATATCATACCGGGCGACACCTTGCTCATTTTGTCCCTGCTTGAGAAATGCAAACAGGGCAGAGGGTATGTTGGTTGCAGCAAAGCTGCGTTCTTTCAGTATAACGGTATTGAAGCCTCCCCAGGCATGAAATCCGACCGACACGAGTGGTATCTCGACTGTTGTCTCCGCTTGGTTGTTGGCCGGAAGGCCGTTGAGAAATTCGTTGGCCGTTACTTGAGGCGAAAGTCCGTTTACCAGAGTGTTGCCGCGCTGAAAAAAGAAGTCTCCCATTCCTACGTTGGAGTGGATACCTATCTGTGCACCCCCTAATGCAGGTACGACTATATAGTTGGATTTTGCACCGAAGGCCGGATTCAGTTCATTGCGCTGTACCATGCTCTCTAAAAAATAGGCCGAGTGTAGTGTCTGAGCCGATACTTGCAGAGTCGCCAAAACTAACAAGACGACAAATATATGTTTGGTGTAAGTTGTTTTCATTATGTAAATAATATCAGTAGATGGTGTATATTATAGAGTGATGATTATTGATTTATACTGATGCCGTCGGAGAGGATAACTCTTAAATTGTTGAATTGCAGGTATTGGTCGGGACACAATTCACCTCCGTCACGGGCTGTGCCAAATACCGAGAACCGTATGGCATCGAGACGTTGTAACGCTCCTTTGCTTTGTTCTTTGATAGCCATAGAGAAGTGAGTGGTAGTATTGCTGCCAATAGTAGTAGTCTGGTCTATGGTGAGGTCGTTTATCGTATTTCCGTCGGTATCGAGCGGAATAAGCTCCATGGAGAGATCTAAGGGTAAGGTGCTTATGGCATCTCCTTCCAAATCAATGCTTGTTGTTGTGCCGGAAATTTCCGAAAGGTCGAGGTTGAGCTGGGAGAATGTATCTTCGTAGTATAGTTGAATGTCATTCCCGAATGTGATGGGGACATTGATGTCATAATCTAACATAAGATTATATTCTGTCCCCAAAGTTAGGGTGAGGTCGCTTGCGGGGATGGTAGGTGTAGCGTAAGCCTTGATGAAGCGTGGAACGCGGTACATGAGAGCTTCCAATCCGGGTATATATCCTTGTGTGCCGGCATAAGCATCGTCGTTGGAGATGACGATATGTTGGGTAGCCAAGGGCTCTATCGTAATAGGTTGTAGTGTCTTTATAGGTTCACCCGATGTGCTGCCGTCAAGAAATTCGGAAGACAAATTTAAATCGGTGATAAGAGATCCGGGTGTATTGTTAGAGACGGTAAAGTCAATCATAATAGATGTAAGATCGAGACAGGTCTTCTCGTTCTGGAGAAATTCGGGAAGGTCTTGTAGCTCATAAATATACTCTACGGGGTCGATGGTTTTTTCAATACGGGCTGTAGTCTCGGCAATCGTAATGGCCGGCGATTCTGTACCTATAATCATCTTGAAGTCGGGGTCCCAATTGTCGCAGTTGAAGCGGTCGGTAATGGTAATAGTGCCGCTATAAATGAGGTTGGTGTTGATAGTGATAGTACCGTCGTCTTGGGGTGCGGCAGCAGGTTCGAAAGTGGCCGAAATGATGTGTAATGGAACTTGTTCGGTAAATGCCCCGTTGTTGCAATTGACGTAACGCGATATGTTGAGGAATCCCTCCTCATCAATGAGAACGTCGTTTTGCAAAGGTTCTATATGAAGTTCTTTGGGAAGTTTGAAGCGGAAGTCAAACTTGGCTTGCGTGATTTGTTTGGGAAATCCGTCAGATTGTAGTGTGACGGTGATATTTGTTTGCGTAGCCGGTTGAATAGAGCTTATACTGATAATCTCAGCAGGGACATCGGGAATGTCTAACGAAAATGACTCTGATTTTTCAGGAATTACGGCTGTAATTCCTTCTATCTCCAATCCCAGCTCCGGCAGCGGGCCTGAGGTGTATCCTGTAGCATCTAAAGCTTCTTGTAGTCCAGGAATCATGTATATGGACTCCAAGAAGTTGATACTAGCCTCCTCGAACGTAGGGGCAATGGGTGATAGCTCTACTGGAGGAATAGATACGGTTGCCTCTGTATTCCCATTGAAATGGATGGCATACCTGTTGTTACGCACTGTGAGAATGTCATTCTCTGGAATAAACTTAGTTAGATAAAATTTGGTCGTGTTTCCTACCGGGGCAGAAAGGCCGTTCTCGAAAAGTTGCATTTCGCCCGAAATTTTGTTGATGTCGTAGGTGTCATCGCAACCCGTTGTCATACAAACGGCACTTGCGATAAGTGATAGTGCCACTGATTTTTTGATGAGATAGTTTGGTTTCATCAGATTGATTATTGATGTGTGAAAATTTTTCACAAAGATAAAACTTATAAGTGTAAATATAACATATGAGATGAGTTTATTTGTAATAATAGTGCAATTGAGCTGGGTTATGGTTGCCGATTGGTTTATTTATTTTAACTTTGTGGTAATGCCTTGCAATGTTGGACGGTAAAATGACAGTTATGAGAAAGAGTCTGTTTTATGTGACGATAGTAGCGATTCTGTTGCTGTGTATGGGTATAACCAGTGTAAGTGGAGCTGGTCGCCGTAATAGCGTTACCCGTAACGAAAAAAGTAATATGGAGGTAGTCGCACCGCCGCCATTGGCCATTGATAGCGCGCTCACACCGGCTATCCCCTTTACACCTCTTGCCGTTACGATGTATGGTTATGCCAAGCGGCTATCTGATGCGCGCGAAACGTTTGTTTTGCGTAATGAGACGGGCAATTATCGTATTTCAAGGGTGTTGCTGAAACTGGTATATTCTACACAAGATGGCAAGTCGTTCCATACGCGCGAAGAGTTGGTAGAGTGCGACCTTATGCCGGGTAGTTCGCGTATGGTATCGTTAAAGAGTTTCGACACGGCCAAGACCTATTATTATTACCAGTATCCACCGGTCAGAGCTGCTGGTATTCCTTATATGGTACGGTATGATGTATTACGATATGATGTGGTAGTAGAGTAAAGTAAAGAGGCTTATGTAGTGTCTTGTAGTACGTCCTATAAAAATAAGCCGGCGAGGCTGCATACTCAATCTTGCGATTGGTTGCGGCCTCGCCGTTGTATAGGGATGAGCCTGTCAATACATTGTCTTATGGCGGTAAAGTATCCATAGACGAGGATACAGGCATAGATGAGGTCAGAAAGTCTCTGTAACAATACGTATGTCGGGGTGCGAAGGCAAGGATGCAATTATCCATATTTTGCCGCCGCTTACTTTTTCTATCGACACTTTTTCACACAAGATATACTCAACGGTACTATTATTGTTGTCGCGCAGTGCTACGATACCGTTGCTCAGTGTGCCTCTTGTCGTGAAGTCGCCTTCGGCCGAAAGTCGCAGGAATTGGCCGGTCTCAGTGAAATAGAAACCGTAGGCGGTGGTGTTATCATCGCGTTCCCATCCCGATGCGTCGATACCTTTTTCGCACGAAACTTGTAGTCCGGGTGTCGTTTCGGTATTGAGCGTCTCGGCGAGCCAATTTTCTACACGAGGAGTGGCGTAGATAAGAAAGTCTTTTTGGGCAGCACTGCGCTCAATGGTGATTTTGCAGGAGAGTGACTCGTTGCCTTTGGTTACGGTAAGGGTACAAGTACCTACTTTCAGTCCTGTTACCGATATAGTTGCATCGCTGTTTTTGACGCACGTAGCGTTACTATTGTCGGTGCTTATGTCGAAGTCGGTCCCTCCCGAAACGGTTATGGTAGCTGTCTCGCCCTCTACAATAGTGAGAGCCTCGGGCTGTATGGCAAAGAGGTTGGCATTGATGCCTTTATCAGGAGTACAAGCCGTAAAAAGGGCAATGCTGGCAATGGTTGCTATGAGCCATGCGCAATGTCTATGGATGATGTTGTGAAGATACATAGTTGGGTCTGTTTTTTATTCGGTTATTACAACTCTTACTTTGCCTGTTATATGAGAGGTCTTGAATTGGATAGTGTGTGTGCCGGTCGTAAGGCTTGCAGGCGAGAAGGTGTTATCGGCAATTGGGTTGCCATCGATATACCATGTGACTGCCTCAGTGTTGTTGCGTAGAGCTAATAAGAAGTCGGGCGATGACTTGGAGTAGCTCGCTTTTAGGTTGTCGACCGATACTACTGCCGGCTCTACAGGCATACATAAGCCCCGTAGTTGTACTATTATATCGTCGGGCATATTGTCGCATTGCAATGTCAGTTGCGCCTCATGAAATCCGTATTCATTGGGGTGGAAGGTTATGCTGAAGGTTGCCCCTTCTGCGCATACAGCTTCGGGGTCGAGTTGCATAGGAGTAATGTCGAAACTGCTACTGTTGGTTCCACTCACATACAGGTATATGGGCGAGGTTATATATTCTCCTTTTACAGTGTAAGAAACAGTGTGGCTGCCACCCATAACCTCACTGCCGCAAGGTATTACGGTGCCCGATGTGATGTTGAGCTTAGAAGCTGCTGTGGCGGCTCCGCTAAAATGGAAGGCATATTCGGTAGAGTCGCCCCATATGTATTCGGCCAGTTGCGGATAGTCGATAAAAGGATTACGGTTGTATTGGAAGCTGTAAACTGCATTGTTGCGGTCAATCTCCTTCTTGCTCACGGGGTCTTGACGGTGCCATTTGAGTAGCAGCTCCTGCGAGTAATTGTTGAGAGTAGGGTAGGTGCCTGTAGTAAACATGTTAGGACCGGCCGATACCCATGTGTAGTCTTGGTAGCATGTGACAAAATACATGTACATGCGGGCAAAGTCGCCTTTGTATTCGTCGTGAGGCTCAAATACGTTGAATGGCATGCCGGTGGCTTTGCCTATTCGGGTGTATCCGTTGTCATACGATGGATTTCCTTCAACTTCGCCTAATGCGTAATTCGATTTGGCCGAATTGGCTTCAGCATCGGCCGGCACAAGATGGTGCAAATCGAAAGAGGCATCGACCGAATAAGGGTAGTCATCGCCCCACCAGCTTTTGGGTACGCTGTGTTCTATGTTCATATCGCGATGTGAGCCCGATGCCGGGAAGTAACGGACTATGCCCGAATACATGTCCCAGATAGAGCCGTCGGGGCGAATGTCGCTTTGGCGGAATACTACCCAAGTACCGTAAGCGCCATATTCTATGCGGACATGTTCTTTGATAAGTTTGTGTAGCTCGGTTTTCAAGTCACCACGGTTACGGCCTTCTATGTTGTCGGGATAGTAGTCGCGTGGCATGTCGGCACATACAGATGCCGTATAGAGCAGAGCTATGCTTGTCAATATACTCCGAAGGTTATGCATATTTCTTTCTATATATGGTGTATCGTATTGAAATTCTGCAAAGATAGTGAAAGTCACGAGCAGAGACAAATGAAAAAGATTTTTTCAGATTTGTCTCTGCCAGATTTAAAATAATGAGAGTTGCAGAAGCTTCCTGTGGTCTTATAGTTCCTATGTTCTATGCAATTTTTCTTTTTGTCTGTGACACGTTGTTGCAGTAGGGAGCTTCGCGGTATGTAATCGTTGTCGGGTTAGTCGCGTATGTAATGAGGCATTTCGTCGGGAATGACCATCGAAATCTCTACCATGCCACATATTTTACCGTCGACTCTCCAGGGTGTTTGATATATCATCTTTTTTACGCCATGCTTTTCTATTGTGTAGGCATTTGAGTGGCCGGTAGCAAGCATTTCTTTTATCTTTTCTTGTGAGGCAACGCTGTGGCAGTCGAAGAGGTTGTGTCCTATCAGGTCGCCATGCTTGGCAAAAGTCTCTTTGGCTTTGTTGTTCATATACAAGATGATGCCTTGGGCATCGCAGATGGTGATGGCACAGTTGGTGGCATCGTACCAACGGAGTTCGTTTGTGAGTTCCATATAGTTTGAGGTGTTAATGTTCTGATTTTAGTATACTGCGCGAGCTATTCGGGCTACACTGCGGGCTGCCATAAGCGAATAGAAGTGTATCGATGGTACTCCGTGGGCAATGAGCTCGCGAGCCTGCATGGTACACCACTCTACACCTACTTCGGTGGCCTCTTCGTTGTTCTTGCAGTGAGCCAGCTCGGTAGCAAGCGGGGTAGGCAGGTCTACATGAAATACTTTGGGCAAAGCAGTGAGCTGTGAGAGGAGATTGATAGGTTTTAGTCCCGGAACGATGGGCACGGTAATACCGTTTTCACGACAACGTTTTACGAAGGTGAAATATTTGTCGTTGTCGAAAAACATCTGTGTCACTACATATCCGGCACCCGCATCCACTTTCTCACGCAGACGGCGAATATCTTCGTCGAGGTTGGGCGCCTCGTCGTGTTTCTCGGGATATCCGGCGACGCCGTATTCAAAAGGTTGTGAAACAGATGCTTCCATCTGAGTTCCATCTAGAAGATAACCTTCGTTGAAACGGTTGATTTGTCGTGCCAGGTCGATGGCATGAGCATGGCCTCCCAACAAAGGGGTAAATTGTTTCTCGTGCTTGGCTTTGTCGCCTCGCAGTACCAGCAGGTTGTTGATGCCGAGAAATTGCAAATCTATAAGGGCATACTCGGTCTCGGTGGCTGTGAATCCACTACATATAAGGTGGGGTACGGCTGTGAGACCATAGCGGTTTTGTATGGCGGCAGCCACGGCAACGGTGCCGGGGCGTACTCGCTCAGAGACGCGGCGAAACAGTCCGTCGGGAGTATCTTTATAGACCAGTTCGCTACGGTGTGAGGTGATGTTGACGTATGCCGGCTCAAACTCGCGCAGCATGTCGATGGTGGCAAAAGTGCGTTCTATAGAGCTGCCCCGCAGTGGAGGTAATATTTCAAAAGAGAATCCGGTATGTGGGGGATTTTGCAAAAATTCAGTAACAGACATTTTGTATAGAGCTTAAAATTTTTCGGCCGCAAAGATAGCGAAAGGTGTGTGGAGAGGCAAACGAAACGCACAGTTTTTCAGTTTCAGTTATCTTCAATCATATTTAATTGTATAGGAGAGCGACCATATAATTGTAATCTTTATGATATTTTATATTTCATGTTTTGTTTTTGGCTTTTGAGGATGTTTTTAAGGCATATTTTGCATAAAAATAAATTTGTATAAAAGAAAGAAAGTGCTATTTTTGCAATTGGCGCAATGGCGCATGTGCTGTAGAGAGAATAATATAGTAACACAACACAATACACACAATGAAAAAATTATTATTTCCAACCCTGATTTGTTTGACGATGGTCGGATGTCAGAATGCAAAAGTAAACCCGTTTCTGAGCGGGTATGATACGCCTTTGGGCGTTCCTCCTTTCGAGCAAATAGAAAACGAACACTATTTGCAGGCGTTTGAGGAAGGTATTAATCGCCACAATGTGGAGATTCAGGCTATTATCGATAATCCCGAAGCTCCTACGTTTGCCAATACTGTTGCTGCCCTCGACCTGAGCGGCAGAATGCTCAGCGATGTGAGCCTTGTATTTTTCAGCGTTTTGGAGGCCGAGAGTAACGATACCTTGCAACAGATAGCCGAGAAGGCTTCGGTAATGCTCTCGTCGCATAGCGATGATATGCTCATGAACGAGGCATTGTTTGAGCGCATCAAGCAAGTATATGACAATAAAGATAAAGAGTCGCTCAATGTGGAGCAACAAAGCCTCTTGGAGCGCTACTATAAAAATTTTGTACGTGCCGGTGCTTTGCTTACCGACGAGCAAAAAGCTCAGTTGCGCGATATAAACAGTGAACTGGCTACATTGGGCTTGCAATATAGCAATAACGTATTGGCCGAAAACAACGCTTTTGAACTTGTAATAGAGGACAAGGCCGACCTTGCCGGGCTGCCCGAGAGCGTAGTAACTGCTGCCGCCGAGGCCGCAACTGCTGCAGGATATGAGGGCAAGTGGCTCTTTAACCTGTCGGCTCCCAGCCGTGTTCCTTTCTTGCAATATGCCGATAACCGCGACTTGCGTGAGAAACTCTATACGGCCTACATCATGCGTGGCGACAATGATAATGCCAACGATAACAAGGAGATTGTGAAACGGATGTTGACCTTGCGTCTGGAAAAGGCTCGTCTGCTGGGCTTTGACACCTATGCCGCCTTTGCTCTCGACGACCGTATGGCAAAGACCGACTCGGCTGCCAATGCGTTGATGATGAATGTGTGGAAGTATGCCGTACCACGTGCCAAAGAGGAGATTGCCGACATGCAGCGTATCATAGACCGTGAGGGTGGAAACTTTAAGCTTGCCCCGTGGGATTGGGCATACTATGCCGAAAAGGTACGTCAGGAGAAGTATGCTGTCAACGAAGATGAGTTGAAGCCCTATTTCTCGGTCGATAACGTACGTGAAGGAGCCTTTATGGTGGCACAAAAACTATATGGCATTACTTTCAAGGAGCGTACCGACCTGCCCGTGTACCATCCTGATGTGAGAACCTTCGAGGTATTTGATGCCGAAGGTAAACATTTGGCCGTATTCTATTGCGACTATTTCCCCCGTGCCAGCAAGCGTAGCGGTGCTTGGATGAGCAATTTCCGCGAAGCCTATACGACGGCCGACGGTACCGATGTACGTCCCATCGTATATAATGTATGTAACTTTACGAAACCTACCGCCGATGAGCCTTCGTTGTTGAGTATCGAGGAGGTAGAGACGTTGTTCCACGAGTTTGGTCACGCACTGCACGGCATGCTCACCCGCATGCACTATCCGTCGGTGAGCGGTACTAACGTGGCTCGCGACTTTGTGGAGCTGCCTTCGCAGATAAACGAGCATTGGGCAACACATCCCGAGGTGCTGAAACTCTATGCCCGCCACTACAAAACGGGCGAGGTGATACCCGACTCGCTGATAGAGAAGATAGAACGTTCGTCGAAGTTCAACCAAGGCTTTGCCACCACCGAGTTCCTCGCTGCCGCTATCCTCGACATGCGCCTGCACGAGTTGACGGATTATAGCAACTTCGACGTGCGCGCTTTCGAGAAAGAGCTCGCTGCCGAGATAGGTCTTCCCGCCGAGATATGCTACCGCTATCGCAGCACCCACTTCACGCACATTTTCGCTAACGACTACTGTGCTGGCTATTACAGCTACCTGTGGGCCGAGGTGCTCGATGCTGATGCCTTCGATGCTTTTGTAGAGCATGGCATCTTCGATAAGGCTACGGCCGACGCTTTCCGTACCAACATCCTCGAAAAAGGTTCCAGCGAAGAGCCTATGACCCTCTATGTGCGCTTCCGTGGCGCACAACCCAACCCCGACGCTTTGCTGCGCGGTCGCGGACTGAAATAACACGGCTTGCAACATAATAAACGACGCGCCCCTGCTGCGATATATGGCAGCAGGGGCGTATTTTATATGTATGCGTCTGTATGATTATAAGTTAGTCCGCAGTATGTGTTACTGTTACGAATAGACGTGGTTTACATCCTCTTTTATTATTCAATATAGATTGTTATGGATGTTTTACTGATAGTTCAACAGTCGATTGCGGTAGTGGCTTGTAAACAGAAAGAGGTCATACATATTTTTATTGCATGACCTCTTTCTGTTATTATTCATTGAATATCAATCGCAACGCATGACTTGAAGGCTAACGGAAGAGTCGTCTATGGAAACATCTCCGGACTCGGTGCGGAAACTCCCTACAAACTTACTCTCATTTCCTTTTAGTACAACAGTGCGAGTGTATTGCTTTTCAGAACCCTCCGTTGAAACAACAGTAATGGTTACATCGACAGTAACCATGTAATTGTTGTAGTTCTGTAAATTAACGTTAATAGAAAAGTCGCTGTGCCTAGATATACTTGGCTCTACATTGCCTGTTGTTTGACACATTTGTGCATTGGCACTTAATCCCATACTCATGATGGTGAATAATAATAGAATTAATTTTTTCATGATAAATAAGTTTAAAATTGGTTTATACAAAGTAAAGTAGATTTTGTATAGTTGATATACACAATATTTGTTATATTTGCCCTATATTTATGAGTATTAATCGGTATTTTATGACTATGGCAACAGATTTGAAAAAAACAGTTGGACGAAGGCTCAAATTGCTTCGTTTGGAAAGAAATCTTACGCAAGAACAGATGGGTGAAAAGTTGAATTTATCGACCAGTGCATATTGCAAGATAGAGTACGGTGAGACGGATTTGACACTGACGAGATTGAGTGAGATTGCCGAAGCATTAAATATGTCTGAGATGGATTTGTTCAGTCGAATCGAAGGGTCAGCATATATTAATGAGCCGCGTGACTGTAATTGTGTTTGGATTGCCAAGGATAGCAGTACGGTTAATGTCGAGAATAGTAAGGATATATACGATTTGATGAAAGCAAATATAGCTCTTGTAGAGAGTTTGACAAAGCGTGTTGAATTATTGGAAAATCTGTTGTTGAAAAAGTAAGTTTCGTTTGTACATTTATATGGACTGTTTTTTGTGATGTACAAAAGAATAGAATGATATAAACATTTTAGAGCAAGAGTGGATATAAAAGCAGAAAGTGAATAAAGCTTTCTGCTTTTTATATCTGTGCATTGTTGTAGCGCGTATAGAGTGCGCGAATAAGGACAGACGATATTAAAAGTGTCAGACTTGTACGATTTTCTCTAAAGAGAGATACCAGAGGAAGCCGTCGACCTGCCGGTAGCCCATGTCGCGCACCAATGCCATGTAGTTGGCAAGTTGCTTGCGGTAGGTGGCGTCGCGCTCGATGTTGCCGAACTTGTAGTCGATAATGACCACGCGGTCGCCGTCGATGATGACGCGGTCGGGACGGTAAAAGACCGATTGCGGTTGCAGTATCTCGGTCTCGGTAAGGACGGTGATGCCGGGCGCATACCATTGTTGCGTCTCGGGCAGCGAGAGCCACTGTTGCAGCCGGGCTACGGTAGAGGCTTCGTCGGTCGCGGGCAGGGAGCCTTCGCCTACAAATCGCCGCACGGTGGGGGCTATGTCGTCGTAGTAGCGTATCTCGGCGAGGATGTTGTGCATGAGTGTACCATAGTCGCGGGCGTTGTTGCCGGTGATGCCGGCCGATTTGAGCCGTAGTCGCATGCGGTTGCCCGGGGGAACAATATGGTAGGCGCTCTCTTGGGAGAGTTGTTCGCCTTCGATATGCGATGTGGAGACTTTTTGCTTATTGCCAGACTCGAATAATGCTTCGCTTTCGCTATCGGTGAAATATTGAGACAATACTATTTCGTTGTCGTTGGCAGTGTCGGCTCCCGGCGATGAAATGACATTGTATATGATGTCGCTCATGGTACTAAATCGGGTATTCTCGCCCTTCTTGTTTTTTGCGGGAAATTCTGCAAAGACGATAAGCGACTCTATGGCACGGGTGAAGGCAACATATGCAAGGTTGAGACTGTCGATGCATGAGTTGATTTTTTCTTCGTAGTATTGTCGTGCAAAGAGAGTGTCTGAGAGGCTTTTGCTGCTATACGAGAGAGGTAATACAGGCATTTGGTTGAAGGGAGGCTCGGAGGCGGTACACCATAGGATGCTCCTGCTCTCGCGGTTGAGCGGCCATGATGCGTAGGGAATGATGACTACGGGAAATTCCAGACCTTTCGATTTATGTATTGTGAGTACACGTATGGCATCGAGACCTTCGGGCGATTTGATGGCAAAGTTGCTGTCGCCGCGTTCCCGCGCGTGCTTTTCCTTGGCGTCCCACCATGTGATAAAGGAGTGAAGGTCGGCATTGTGTGTGCGACAATAGTCGGTTACAATATCTTGAAAGGCCTCTATGTAAGCAATGTACCGTTGTGTGTAGCCAAAGTGTGCAAAGTAGTCGATGATGCGTTCGCACATCTCAAAAAGCGGTAATTGCTGTATGCTGTCGATAAATTCTTGCAAGTCGCTGTCGAGTAGTCCGTTTTGATGACGCTGCTCGAAGTAAGCGGCCAGCGCTTTGCTTTCGCCGTGGCTGGTAGCCAGTCGCATGAGCTCGTGCTCGTAAGATAGGAATAGTTCGTATATGGGCGCATCGGGACGGTTGATGTGTCGCAGCATGCCTATAATGAGTTTGATAGGCGGTGCGTTGGTGATGAGTAGTGCCTCGTCTGAGATAACTCTCAGGTCGTGTAGCGTAGAGCTGCCCTCGGCGCTGAGTTCTAAAAGAAATTCTACGATGCGTTTGGCTTCGAGGTTGGTGTTTACGAGGAATGCTATGTCGCCCATACGATAGCCTTGGGCAAACAGCTCTTGCAGGAGAGCCGGTATGCGTAATTCTGCTTCGTTGTAGAAAGCCGCTTTTTTGTTTTCTTCTTTTTTCAACAAGTGTATTTCTACGTGTCCCTCAGACGTTTTGTTGGTTGAGGCTACCTTTTGCGTGAGGTGTGCATATGCAGCTGTAACCTCGGGATATGGAAGGTCGCCGGCAAGCGATTGCTTGATGTCGTTGGTGAGACTATCTTGCAATAATTGAGCCGCTGTCCTGAAAAATGTGTTGTTGAAGGTGACGATTGCGGCACAGCTGCGCCAATTAGTATCCATATTATGGTGGATAAAGAGCGAATTTCGGTCGGCGTTGAAGGCTGAGTGCAGCAATCTCCAGTCGGAGTTACGCCAACGGTATATGCTCTGTTTTACATCTCCCACGATGAGGTTATCGTTGTTGTTGGCAAGACTCTCTGTCACCAGCGGCTCGAAATTTTGCCATTGCAGGCGTGAAGTATCCTGAAACTCGTCGATGAGGTAGTGCTCAATGCGTGTACCTAATTTTTCGTAGATAAATGGAGCGTCGCTTTGGTTGATGATACCGCTGAGAATTTCAGACGTTTTCGATAGCAAAAGAGTATTGTGTTCCTGCTCATATTCCATGATGTACTTGTCTATGTCGGCGAGAATGCCTAAGGCATAAATGTGCTTGGAACATTCGATGGCTGTGCGATAACGTTTGTAAGGTTCTCCAAGGCAGTCGGCAACCGCATCTATGGAGTCGGCAATGGCATTTGTTACAGCCTCTGCATCAACGCCGCTTTTCTTTATTTTGGTTTTGGAAAACCATTTATCGCGGTCGGTGGCATATTTCAGAAAGCGTGTAACCTCTGTATCGGAAGATATTTGGGCGTGAGTATTGGCGAAGGTATCGAGTAGTTGAATCCACTGGCGGCTAAATAGCTCTGGGTCGATGCCGGTATCGGCAATAGCATCGCGAGCTTGTAAGGCATATGTGCGCAAGGTCTTACGGTAATCGGTACAGAGGTTGCGCATGGCTTGCAGATATGACGTGAACTCGTCGCGTCTTTTCTTTAACAGCGAATCGCGATATTTTTTATAGTTTTCAGACGATAGCTCTCGAGCCAATTGCAGAATGTCTGATTTCCCGGTATTAAGTCCGTATATATCCCATGAGCCCTCATCTTTAATATTGTCTTCGGCATATTTCAGAAGCCATTCGAGCAAGTCCTTGTTTTGAGGGTCGTCAAGGTCGCTGAGCATACGGTCTATGGCGGTGGCCGTGACGAAGGCATTGTCCATCTCTACATCGAAGCCTCCCTGTAGGCCTGCTTCTTGTGTAAATGCACGCAGTACCTGTTGGAAAAAACTGTCGATGGTACTGATGTTGAATGCTGAAAAATCGTGCAGAAGTTGGTATAACACAGTCTGGGCTGTTTGTTGCAAGCGGTTTTCAGAGCAACTGAAAGCCTCGCATAGAGGTTTGCGATAGGGAGCATGTGTTATATCGTGTGCCAGTAAATCGAGTTGTTTGACAATACGTTGCTTCATCTCGTCGGTTGCCTTGTTAGTGAAAGTAACGGCGAGAATACGTCTATGAGGCGACGATATGTTTTTGTAGAACTGATACCGGCCATCTTCGTCACGTTTTCCGAGCAACATTTTGATGTACTCCAACGTAAGCGTGTAGGTCTTTCCTGAGCCGGCAGAAGCTTTGTAAATGTCTAACATGCTGCGTTATTATAAAATGCGGGCTTTGTAACCGGCGCGAGTGAGCAGCTCGAGAACCTTTTGCCGGTGATCGCCTTGTATGAGGATTTCTCCGTCTTTGTCAGAGCCTCCTACACCGCAGTGTGTTTTCAACGTCTTGGCCAAAGTCTTCAGGTCGGCAGTCGTTCCTACAAAGCCAGTTATGAGGGTGACCGCTTTTCCGTTGCGGTTACGCTTGTCGAGTTTGATACGTAGATTTTGTCGGGAAGGGGGTAAGGTCTCCTGCTCGGCTTCTTCGCCAGTGTCGTATTTATAATCGGGATTGGTAGAATATACTACGTTGAGGCGATCTTTCCAGTCGTTGTTATTTGCCATGTGTTGTCTTTTGTGTCTATGCAAAAATACGATAACAAGATGTAATAGATAAAATAACGGACGCATTATTTTGCGTCCGTTATGAGTTTTAAGTTTTATTTGGGTTTGCCGTTGCCATACCATCGGGGTCACGAATTGCATGGCGTAACTCTCTTTGATTATTTGAGGTATTGGCGGAAGAAAGATTCAATCTTGTCGAAGGGAATTTTTTCCAGATTGTCATACAGGTCGGTATGGCTGGCATCGGGAACGATAACCAATTCTTTGTTATCTCCCTTGAGTTTCTTGAAGGTACTTTCACTGAAATAGCGTGAGTGTGCTTTCTCGCCATGTACGAGAAGTACGGCATTGCGAATCTCATCGGCATACGATAGGATAGGCATGTTGAGGAATGATAGGCTTGAGGTCATATTCCATCCACCGTTTGAACCGAGAGAGCGTTTGTGATATCCTCTGGGCGTTTTGTAATATGCGTTGTAATCTTTTACAAATTGAGGAGCATCATCTGGAACTGGATCTACGACACCTCCGGCCAGTTTGTATGTGCCATTTTTGTAATCTTCGGTTCTTTGGGCGTTTAATTTCTGTCGCATGGCATTACGGGCGTCGGCATTATCTGCTTCGTCAAAGTAGCCGTTGGCAGTAACTCGTGACATATCATACATGGTTACGGCGACAGTTGCCTTGATGCGGGTGTCTATAGCAGCAGCATTCACTGCCATGCCTCCCCATCCACATATACCAATAATACCTATTTTATTGGGGTCTACGTCGCTGCGCGTAGACAGGTAATCGATTGCGGCACAAAAATCTTCGGTGTTGATATCGGGCGATGCCACATAACGAGGTTGGCCTCCGCTCTCACCCGTAAACGAGGGGTCGAAAGCAATGGTCAGAAAGCCCAGTTCGGCCATTCGCTGTGCATAAAGTCCTGAAACTTGTTCTTTCACAGCTCCAAAGGGTCCACATACGGCAATGGCCGGTAACTTACCCTCGGCATTCTTGGGTATATACAAGTCGGCTGCAAGTGTAATGCCATAGCGGTTGTGAAATGTTATTTTGCTGTGGTTTACTTTGTCGCTTTTGGGAAATACTTTGTCCCATTCTTGTGTTAAGCTTAACTTCTCTTCCATGACACTATTAGTAAATGATGGGTTTTCTTGTGCTAATATGCTCGCTGTACCAAAGATACAGAAAGACAATATTAAGTATGATTTGAGAAGATATATTTTCATGCTTTGCAGGTTTTATGTTATTCACCGTATAAAATTGGTCATGATGCTTTTTTCTTTTTCGGGATGTGGAATTAAATTGTTTTTCAGGCTCTTCAGTATCCATGCCATGTTATTTCCTAAGGTGCGCATGGTTTGTAATCCCTCGGCATCTTGAGATGCTTCACCTGGCAAACAACCGTGTACACTGTTCCAATATTGAGATGATACGACCGGCATATTATTAATGGTAAAATATTTGTTTAGCCTGTCGAATGTGGCACTTGCGCCTCCACGGCGGCAAACGGCAACAGAAGCCGCCGGTTTATACTGAAGAAGTTCTGAAGCTGAGTAGAAAAGCCTATCGAGCAAGGCGCACAACGAGCCGTTGGGACCTGCATAGTAGACTGGAGAGCCTATAACAATGCCGTCGGCAGTTTCTAATTTTGTCCTGATAGAGTTATATAATGCGTCATTAAATACGCAGTGCCCCAGTTCTGAGCAACGATTGCAGGCAATACAACCCTGTATCGCTTTTGTGCCGATAGAAACTATTTCGGTATCTATTCCGTTTCCTTCAAGAGCCTTTGCTACCTCACATAAGGCAATATAGGTATTGCCTTTGCTTCGAGGACTTCCGTTGATTAGTAGTACTTTCATCGTTGTAGTATATCTGGTTTATTAATGCAATAGAATATTTTGATACTAAAAGGTATTATATATGCGATTTTTAGGTCTATCGCCTTTGCTGAGCGTTAGTACAAAATTATGAGGTTTATTTTATATTATTGTTGCTGTGAGGTTCAAAAAATATTGCTGAAAGGTTCATTTGTAAAAAAATTAAAGGTTGTCGGTTGTACAAATTATGTTGCGTAATGGGAGTATCTTGAAGTTATGGTGTATGTAGGAAATGCGAGCCAATATGCTAAGAGCAAATAGCTGTGGGAGGAATGCCATATTGTTTCTTGAAAGCCGATGAGAAATGAGAGCGGTTCTTGAATCCGACCTGTGTATATATGTCGGCAATTTTTATTCCTCCTTTTTGCATCATATTGTATGCCACTTCGAGGCGTTTGCGAATGAGCCATTTCTCGGGCGTAAGGTCACTTATTTTTTTGAAGTCTCTCTTGAATGTAGCAAGGCTTCTTCCTGTGTAATGTGCCAATTCTTCCACTGATAGCTCATACATATAGTTGTGATTCATAAAGTCGAGAATATCTATTTCCCAAGGTTCGTTGAAGTCGAATAAAGTGGCGCTTGTGCTGCATAAGAGAGAATATAGAGCTGTTTTTGATTGTTTGATATATAATTTGTTCGATTGTAGTTTCTTGCAGTGCAGGAAGAGATTGTTTTATTGTTTGAAATGATAAAATTGACGATTTGAAACCTTTTTCTATATCGGAAAAACATAAATTGCATACGAAAAAAAATAGTGATACTGAGAAGGAGCAACATCGATAAAACATACAAATATGAAAAATATTTTTTGTGGCATTGTATCTTGCGCCTCCGTGGCAGCGCAGATACAACAATAGTATTATGATTCCATCTCTCGCAGCCTTTGATGATTCCGATGGAGAAGGGGAAAAGGGACTGTAAAAACATCGCGTGTAGCGATAGAACAACTGCAGTTTATAAAAATGAAAAGTCGTGTGGCAAAAGATATATGTGGCTTTAATCGTGTGCTCGATCTTTCACGTATTCCGCAAGGTACATATCCGTTAAGGGTAGTTCGTGCCGAGCTATGCGGTTGCGTAGAAAGTTGTGAAGAAGTAATAAATTAGAACGTGGCAGCCATGCTCCCGGTAAGCTTTTATCAATAGCTTGGGGAGCATGTTTTTTGATGCGGGTAGTAAGATTCTGTAAAGAAAACAAAATACAGGGCAATGCAATAAAACGGTTAAGTAGCCGTTACCAAATAATAGAAGAAAAGAGAAACATGTTACTTAAATATATAGTGAAACACTTTTTTAATAAAGTTGCTTCTTCCTATTTTGTTGCGACGATTGCGACAATAGCCATGGTGTGCGCCATATTTCCTGGCGCAGAACGTGCTGTGGCATTGCCTGTGTCGCATTATGCTGCGCATTCGGTGTTGTCGTCGGGGTATTGGTATAAAATAGCCGTTACGGGGAGTGGTATATATGAGATAAGTTATAACCAGTTGCGAGAATGGGGATTTACAGACCCATCGCGGGTACGCATATATGGTTATGGTGGAGCCATGCTTCCAGAGACGGTAAGTCCCGACGATGTCGATGACCTTCCGCAAATTCCTGTTTTACATTATAATAACAGAATCTTGTTCTATGCACAAGGGACTGTCGATTGGTGGTACGACCCTACATTGCGAAAGATGTTGCACAGGCAGAATACATATGCAACAGCAGGATATTATTTTATTACCGAGAGCGATGTACAAGCCGCCGAACCGGCAGCGGCACACCTTAACAGTTCTACATCAGGCGAGGAGGTCGATGTGTATGACGGCTATATGTTGCATGAACAGGAACTTGCCTCGCTCAGCAAAAGCGGGCGGATATTCTTGGGAGAAGACTTCCGCTACAGTCAGACACAACGTTTTTCGTTTTCTATCCCCGGTATAGTGAATAGTACGCTTCGCGTAGAGGTGGCTTTCGGAGCTAATGTAACTGGAGGAGGCGCAACATTGAGGCTGTATCACAATAACAAGCAAATTTCGTCGGGGTCGAGTTGGAATATGGGTGCCAATAGTGACACGTATGAGTTTATGAAGTATATCACTCCGTCGGTCGATGTGACATCGGACGATGGCAATGATGTCTTTACAATTACATATGTACCTTCGGGAACAACAGTAGAGGCGCGTCTCGATTATATAAAATTGCAGTATAAACGTAGTTTGCAATTATACGACGGTGTTGTGCAGTTTCGTAACAACGATTTCCCTTCAGGAGGTACGTTTGTGATAGGAAATTTCAACGACCGTTGTATTATATGGGATATTACGACACAATATCAGCCACAAAAGGTTGCGGCAACAGTTAGTAATGGTAAAGCTCGCTTCTCACCCGTAGAGACGCAGCATGATTATATAGCCTTCGATCCGGCTGCAACATTCCCTTCGCCTACCGGAGTCGGTACGTTGGCAAATCAGGATTTGCATGGCATGGCCACTCCCGATATGGTGATACTTGCCCCGCGTCAGTTTTTGTCTTATGCCGACAGAGTAGCGGCGTTGCATGAGAGTGTCGACAGTTTCCAGGTGGCTGTGATAGACCATGAGCTCGTTTTCAATGAGTTCTCATCGGGAACGCCCGATGCCGTTGCATACCGCCGGTTGATGAAGATGTTCTACGACCGGTCTCAGGCTGATACCACGGCACGACAGATAAAATATTTGTTGTTATTCGGTCGTGGTTTTTATGATAACAGACGTATTATTAGCGAGATACGTAATTGTGGCTATCCTACGTTGCTTACTTACCAAAATCCTCGCAGTGACAACGAAACCTATTCATACGTGTGCGACGATTTCTTTACATATCTCAGTGACACAGTGTCGACCAACAATGGGTTGAATAAGATGTGTATTGCTGTGGGGCGGTTCCCCGTAAAGAGTAACAGCGAAGCCGACGTAGTAGTGGAGAAGTTATATAAATATGTAACACAACCCAATTACGGCGCATGGCGTAACCAAGCCATATTGGTAGCCGATGATGGCAATTCGGGTACACACATGCGGCAGGCCGAAAGTGTGGAATCTTATTGGAAAGCCGATCGCTCAGATCTCGTAGTGAACAAAGTGTATACCGATGCATATCCCGAGGAGCAAACCTCTACAGGACGTACATATCCCGATGCCAAGCGTCGCATGATGCAGCTGCTCGAAGAGGGACAACTCGTACTCGATTACATAGGACATGCCAACTCGGTAGGTTGGACTGGTGAAGACTTGCTGAATATTACCGATATACGGACTATGTACCTGAAGAATCTGCCGTTTATGATAACGGCTACTTGTGATTTCAGTAGGTATGACTCGGAAGAGGAGTCGGGTGGAGAAATATTTTTCTTGAATGAGTTTGGCGGAGCTATTGCGCTGTTCTCGTCTACGCGCGTGGCGTGGATAAATGAAAACGGAAGGCTAAATAATGCGTTGGCGCGCTATCTTTTTGAGAAAGATGAAAATGGTGAAGTATATCCTATAGGAGAGATTATAGCCAAAGCTAAAAATTATATTACCGATTTATATTTTAATAATCCGGACAGTTATCATTATCCCGATAGTAACAAGCTTGTATATGCGTTGCTGGGCGACCCAGCCATGCGTTTGGGCTATCCCTCCTATAATGCTACTGTGACGCGAGTAAACGGAATACCTATAGGAAGCGCTGATATTACGCTCGAAGCCCGCTCAAAGGTATCGATAGAAGGAAAGATATTGACTCCAGAAGGGGAACCCGCCAACGACTACTACGGACTTGTAATGGTAAATGTGTATGATGCCGAAGAGTCTACGCTCTCAAATGGTTATGATGGAGGCGTGCAGGTAGAGTTTAAGGAGCGTTCCAATAAACTCTTTTCGGGTCGTGCCAATGTCGACGGGGGCGTTTTCAAGCTTTCGTTCACTATGCCTAAGGAGACAAGTTTCTCAAATGAGAGTGGACTGATAAGCCTTTATGCTTACGATGCCTATGGCCGTGAAGCCAGTGGCTCTACCGAGATGATAAAGATTGGAGGCTCCTCTTCTCACTTGCAGACCGATACGGTGGGCCCTGATATTACTTATCTTTATTTGAATACCAGTAATTTCCAAAATGGCGATGTGGTCAATGAGTCGCCCATGCTCATTGCGGCTGTAACAGACTCATCGGGTATCAACGTGTCGACAGCAGGTTTGGGACATGCCATGACGGTGACGATAGATGGTCGTACGTCTTATTCCGATGTGAGCAGCTACTATACACCCGATACTACGGGTATGGCCGGTGTGGTATATTACCCGCTGAGTTCGTTAAAGGAAGGCGCGCATACATTAGCTTTCAGGGTATGGGATAACGAAGGTAATTCGTCGACAGCAACGCTCGACTTTACTGTGCAGAGTGGTTTGGAACCCGAAATATATAAAGTATATGCCGACCAAAATCCGGCACGTACCTCAACCAATTTTTATATCGAACATGACCGTCCCGACGGTATTGTGACTGTGACGCTAACTGTATATAATCTGTTGGGAATTCCTGTTTGGCAGGCACAGAAAGAAGGCCGTTCAGATATGTTTAAGACTTTCCCCATTACGTGGGACCTTACCATGAGTGGTGGTGGTAGAGTGCCGGGTGGAATTTATCTTTATAGGGCAACTATATCTACTGATAATACGCATATCTCTACCCGTTCGCAAAAGTTGTGTGTAGCTCCTCGTTAAATAGGAGAAATAAGGAAGTTCCTTGAAAATATGCCGTGCATCTTTTTTGATTATTCTCAAAAAGATGCACGGCTAGCATTCGAAAAAATATTTGTATTTTTGTACGCTGATATTTTTCTTGAGAGAGGAAATGTTATATGACTAACCTTGAAACTAATATGAATATAAAATTACCCGAGCCTACGCTGCGAAGATTGCCGTGGTACTTGGCGTATGTAAAATTGGTGCAAGGCAAGGGAGCTGAATATATATCGTCTACTCAAATATCAAAAGCTATCAATGTAGACTCCTCGCAAATAGCCAAAGACCTCTCTTTTATTAACATTTCGGGTAAAACCCGGGTGGGGTATGAAGTGGCTTCGTTGGTAGATGTGTTGGAAGATTTCCTTGGCTTTACGGCAAAACACCGTGCTATAGTGTATGGTGTAGGACGTTTGGGGGCAGCGTTGATGCAAGATACCGGTTTGTTGCAATACGGGCTTGATGTTGTGGCCGGCTTCGATGTAAGAGAGTTGCCTGAAAATGCCAATGTCAATGGCATACCGGTTTTCCATATATCGCAATTTGCCGAACAACGTGCCGCTTTGGATGCCAAGATAGGCATTCTTACCGTACCTGTAGAATGTGCGCAGGAAGCTACTGATTATATGGTGGCTAACGGAATAAAGGCTATCTGGAATTTTACACCGTATCGCATACATGTGCCTGAGAATGTCGTGATACAAAATACTTCTATATATGCCCATCTGGCAGTAATGTTTAATCGTATGAACAATATAAACGAATAGCCGATAAAATGAAAATTATTGCCGTAGGCTGGAATTACAGGTTGCACAATAAGGAGATGGGTCGTGAGGATAAGCCTGCGGCTCTTACGGTATTTATGAAGCCTGAGACGGCTCTGCTTAAAGATGGCAAGCCCTTTTTTTTACCACATTTCTCAGAACGGATAGAACATGAAGCCGAAGTGGTCGTGAGAATATGCCGTGTAGGTAAAAATATTGCTCCACGATTTGCCTGTCGTTATTACGATGCTATTACTTTGGGAGTAGATTTTACAGCCCGCGATTTACAGGCCCGGTTGCGAGAGCAAGGAGCTCCGTGGGAGATTGCCAAGGCATTTGACGGGTCGGCTGCATTGGGTACATGGATAGATAAGACATCGTTACCATCGTTGGACGAGGGCATACCATTCTCGTTGCAGATAAACGGTACGACTGTGCAGTCGGGCAATACTCGCGACATGATATATGGTATAGATGATATTATAGCTTATGTGAGCCGCTTTTTTACGTTGAAGATGGGCGATATTATTTATACCGGAACACCACAAGGCGTGGGAGCCGTACATATCGATGACCATGTGACAGGATATTTAGGCGATAACAAAGTTTTGGAATTTAATGTGAAATAAAATATGACTTTATTGAAAACGATAATAAATTCGTATGTATCGACGAAACTGAAATCTCTCTCATTCTTTGCAACATTGGTTTTGACAGCTGTTTTTACGCCTCAAGTTGAAGCCCTTCCTGCGGCTCACTATGCCGACTGTTCTGTGCTAAGTAGTGGTAGATGGGTGAAAATAGCAGTTAGTGAGCGCGGTGTGTATCGTATCGATGCTGCCACATTGCAAGCGTGGGGCTTTGCCGATGCCTCTACGGTATGTGTGTATGGTAAAGATGGATATATGCTGCCCGAGACGTTTTCCTCGGATGATACTGACGATTTGGAGCAGATACCATCGTATGTCGATGGAGATGACTTGTATTTTTATGCATCTGGTCAGGTGCAATGGGAGTATGATGCATTATATTCATGGTGTCATACCAACAACTATTACTCCGATGTGTCATATTATTTTCTTACGGCCGATGCCACTCCCGTGCGCATGGAAACTGTCGTAGCCGACAATATAACGGCCGACATGCAACCCATAACCACTTTCGAGGAGTATATGGTACATGAGAAAGACAGTATATGTCTGGGACAAACAGGCCGAATGTATGTGGGCGAAAATCTGTTGCAGTCGACAACTCTTTCATTACAGGCTCCTGGTATTGTAGGTGACGAAATGAATATTTTTGTAGCATTGGCTGCCAATTCCAGTTCTTCTTATACTTTGCCGGTGATGGTTGGTAGCGAGTCTTTACAGCCTGCTATATCGGTGAGTGCTGCTGACTCTTATACATACGCCAAGGAGGGACGCCGTCTCTACACTATTCCTGCCACTGAGCAAGTCGATATGACGTTTGCTGCATCAGGGTCGGGAACGCTCAATTCTTATTATCTCGATTTTATACGATTGATATACGACCGCAATTTGTCGTTAGAAGGTGGACAGTTACAATTCCGCAATGATAATACGGCTGGATACTTTGCCATAGATATAAATGACAAACTTCCCGGTGATGTGAGCGTGTGGAATGTCTCGGATGTGGTAAAGCCTCATGTCGTAACAACTGCTTTGGTAGATGATAAACTAGCTTTTGTACCTGAAGGGGCACGTGTAGAGTACGTCGTCTTCGACAGAGCTGCTCAATTGCTAACACCGCAGTATGTGGGGGTTGTAGAAAACCAAAACCTGCATGGTATTGCATATATTCCCGATATGGTGATAGTGACGACTCGCTACTTTATGAAAGAAGCTGAGCGCATAGCTGAATATCATCGTACGCAGGATAATATGAAGGTTATCGTATGTGACCAATTGACTGTGTTTAATGAATTTTCGGGAGGAACACCCGATGCGACAGCCATACGTCGTATGATGAAGATGTTTTACGACCGAGCAACGGCCGGTTATGGAAGCGCTCCCCGTTATTTGCTCCTTTTTGGTAAGGGTTCGTACAACAACAGGGCTATTGCGGGGGCTATGCACAACGAAGATAACCGTTTACTTGTAACGTATCAGTCGGAGAGTAGCACCGACTCGCGCTATTCGTATGTGACCGACGATTATTTTGCGTTTTTGGCCGATGACTCGGGTGAAGACCTTACGTCTGATGTCATGCAGATAGGTGTAGGTCGCATGCCTGTGTCGAATAGTATAGAGGCCGGCAACGTATACGATAAGTTGATGCGTTATGTCAAGCAAGAGCCGTTGAGAAATCTATGGAAAAACAAATGTTGCTTTATAGGTTATAATGGCGATAGCAACTTGCATATACGTCAGATAGATAATGTGTCGGAGCAGACTATAGAAGCCGAGCAAAAACACATGATTATTGATAAAGTATATCTGAGTGCTTATGCATCGACAGAACAGGAGTCGTTTATCGGTGCGCGCGACCGTATGTATCGGGATTTTGATGAGGGTGCAGTATTGTATGATTATATGGGACATGCCGGGCCACAAGCTATAGAAGGACTGATGACAATAGCCGACTCAAGAGCCCTTACCAATAAAATTCTACCCATTTTTATCACTGCTACTTGTGATGTGTGCCCCTTCGATAAGGATGAGTTATCGTTTGGCGAGGAACTTTTCAAAAATGCCAATGGCGGTTTTATCGCTTTATACACAACGACACGTACGGTTTATACCAATGGAAATGAGGATATAAATCGTGAATTGTTGCGACAATTTTTTGTTCCCGGTATAGATGGAAAGATACGTGTGGGAGATGTGATGCGTCTTGCCAAGGAGAAGCTTACGACCAATAGCAACGGAGCGAAGGTAAGCGACCCTAATAAGTTGAAATATTGTTTGATAGGAGACCCCGCAATGGCTATACCGTTGCCATCGCATGATATAGTTGTAGAGAGCATCAACGGTGAGCCCGTGGGAGACAATTCCCAAGCTGTATTGCCGGCCAATAGCGTAGTAACTATATCGGGTGCCATATACAGGCCCGACGGGGAGGCTGCCACCGACTTCAACGGCGTGATATGTTATGAGGTGTATGATGCCGAGACGGTAGGTACGTCGGTAGAGACCATCGGCTCGTCGTCGCTCGAAATGAATTTCAATACCCGCAGCTACAAGTTGGCGTTTGCGGCCGATACGGTCGTGAACGGCAGGTTTGAGGCGACATTCCGTCTGCCTGCGCAATGTTTGCAAAGCGATGGGACGGGGCTTATCTCGCTCTATGCCTATAGTAATGACCATAGTGTAGAGGCCAAGGGCTATAACGAGTCATTCGTTATATCTGATACCGACAGTACGGTAGTACCCGATGAGACAGCTCCCGAGATAAGTAATGTATGGATAGATTCGTCTGACTTCTGCGAGGGCGATGCTGTTCCGTCGTCTACGGTATTCCATTGTGACATATCGGACGAGGAAAGCGGTATCACTGTCAATGAAATTTCTGTAGGGAAAGGAGCTGCTTTGTGGCTCGATGGTAGTGTGCTTTGCAGTGACTTGTCGGGGCAGTATTCGCCGGCTTTAGGTTTTGGTAGCGGCAGTATAGATTATACGTTGAGTAATCTGAGTGTTGGCAGTCATACGCTTACAATACGAGTATTCGATAATGCCGGCAATTCGGCCGAACGTAGTGTATCGTTTATTGTAGAGGCTCCTGTATCGCCCGACTATGAACTGAGTCTCGATACAGATGTCGTTACAGAACAGGCTCTCATGAGTGTAAGTGGTGCTGTAGAAGATGGCATGGTGGTACGCTATGTTGTGGTTGATGCCCATACCGGCGAAGAGGTATGGACAGAGGAGACTACCTCTTTGCAAACGATATGGAATATCACTGCGAATGGCAAAAATATACTTCCAGGCGATTATCTTTGCCGAGCATATATTACGTTGAGAGACAATTATATAGTTACACCTGACAAAAAAATAGTAGTGTTGGGGCAATAAACAGAGCTCTTTTCTGTTTATTAAAATGACTTATATAATCTCTTTTACTACATGAAGAAAATAATCTTATTCATACTTGTGGCGGCTGCAACTGTGATGCCGCAAGTGGCCAAGGGACAGGGTGAGGTAGTACGGCAATTCAATCCTGTCAATACGGGAGCTACGTCGCTTACCATTGCGCCCGATGCACGCGGTGCAGGTATGGGTGATATAGGTGCAGCTACCGACCCCGATGTAAACTCGCAGTTCTGGAACGCATCGAAGTATGCTTTTGCATATAGCGATGGCGGTATAGGAATATCTTACACGCCTTGGTTGAGCAAACTCGTCAACGATATATACCTTGCCAATCTCAGTGGATACTGGAAGTTTGGCGAAGGAAGTCCGCAAGCCGTAAGTGCATCGTTACGCTATTTCTCGCTGGGTAGTATTGTGCTTACCAACCAGAGCGGCGATGAGGTAAACTCTATCAATCCGTTTGAAATGGCAGTCGATTTGGGTTACTCGCGTAAGTTGTCGGAGAGTTTTTCTATGGGTGTTGTGTTACGCTATATCTACTCAGACCTCGGGTTCCAGTATGATGAAAGTGGTAGCGCTACCGGGAGGGTGAGCGGAGCATCGGCATTTGGTGCCGATATATCGTGGTATTATACCTCATATCCTGTGATAGCCCGCAACGAGTGCCAGTGGTCGTGGGGTATGAATATATCGAACATAGGTTCAAAGATAGCCTATGACAATGGTAATGAGTCAACGTTCCTGCCTACCAACCTTAAGCTGGGAACGAGCTTCCTGTTCCCTATTGCCGATGCAAAGAATACGTTGTCTATCAATCTCGATGTCAACAAGCTGCTTGTACCTACGGCTCCGCAGGAATATCAATTCCAGACGACAGACGAGAATGGTAATACCGTTACCGATGAGGCCGCTTTTACAGCTGCACAAGAGAATTATAACAATATGTCGCCTTTTGAGGGTATTGTAAAATCGTTTTACGATGCTCCCGGTGGGTTTAGTGAAGAGCTGAGGGAGATAAATTTCTCGGTAGGTCTCGAATATGCTTATAACCGTCAGTTCTATTTGCGCGCTGGTTATTATTATGAAGATAAATACAAGGGTAACCGCCAGTTCTTCTCTTTTGGTGCCAGCTTTGCATACAGCGTATTGCAGATAGATGCTGCATACCTTTTGGCTACGGCTGCATCGAGCCCCTTGGACCAGACGTTGCGTTTTACGCTTTCGTTTGACCTCGAAGGTATTAAAAACCTCATACGTCGCTAGTAGTTATGAAAATAAGAGTGGGCATGGGATATGATGTGCATCGCTTTGCCGCGGGGCGCGTGTTATGGTTGGGCGGCATACGCATCGACCATCCGATGGGCTTGCTGGGGCACTCAGATGCCGATGTTGTGATACATGCATTGTGCGATGCTATGTTGGGAGCTGCCAATATGCGCGATATAGGTTATCACTTTCCCGATACATCGGGCGAGTTTGCCGGTATAGACAGTAAGATACTGTTGCAACGCACCGTGTTGTTGCTCTCATCAAAGGGCTATCGTGTGGGTAATGCCGATATTACCGTGTGTGCCGAGCGACCCAAACTCAACAAATATATACCAGCCATGCAGGCTGTACTTGCCGATTGTATGGGCGTCGATGTAGAAGATGTATCTATCAAAGCTACTACAACCGAGAAGTTAGGCTTTGTAGGTCGTGAAGAGGGTATAGCTGCTTATGCAGTGGTGCTCATAGAAAAATGCTGATGGTGCTATGTCGTCGTTGCAACGTTCTATACGAAACGTTATAGCTTCTATTGAGGCGCATCCTCGTACCAGTATGTGGTGTACGGCGTTGTTTGCCGTAGCATACTATTTGATAGTGGCGTTGCAAGGACTTGACTATGCCGACGAAGGCTTTTCGTTGACATTCTATCAACAAATCTTCTCTCATCCCGAGGATGTAGAATATCTTTTCCTTTACTATTTGACAGGCCTGTTAGGTGGCGTATGGGAGTCACTTTTCGGGCAATGGGGAAATTACGGTTTCCGTGTGCTGTTTGCAATCGTGTCGGGGTGCAATGTGCTTGTTGCATTCTCTATTTTGCGGCGTTACTTGCCTGTATTGACCGTTGTGCTTGGTTGTCTTGCTTCTGTCTTGTGGCCAGGCTTGTGTTTGTATTATTTCAATCACGATTGTCTGACAGTACTGTTGTTTTTGCTTTCGGTATGGGCATTGTTACGTGGAATAGAACAAAATCCACGTTGGCTCTATCTTGCCGGCTTTTTACTGATGCTCAACGCATTTACCCGTTTGCCTAATGTTACAGCTTTTGTCTTGGTGCTGTTGCCGTTGGTAGAGGCAATGTATTCGGGGGCTCACTGGCGGGCTGCTGCAAACATGCTGCGCATTGTAGTTGGTATGTTTGTCGGTTTAGCGGTGATGTGTGGTGTAATGTTTCTGTTGGGACATCAGTCGGTTTTCTTGTCCTCATTGGAGTCGTTGTTTGTTATGAGTGGCGACAGTTCCGATACGCATAGTATCACAAATCTCCTTTCGAGCTATGCCTATGCCTATAAAAGTATTATAACCATAACGATATATGGATTTCTGGTTGCATTGGTATATGTAGCCGGTACACAACTGATAAAGATCAAAGGAATTACGCTGATAGCTGGCGTTTGTTGTGTAGTGTTGCTTTATGGATTGTTGTCGCGCAATGCATACGGTATGTGGGGCGCAGTGGTGTCGGGGTCGATCATATATACACTGAGCCGTTATAAAAGCTGCCAGCATGTATTGTTAGGAATATCTTCGTTGGTTTTCCTGCTTTTGATACCTATGGGTGGCGACTCTTACTATAATGTATGCAATTCTTGCCTGTGGTTGGGAATGCCTTTGTTGGTGAGCCTCTTCAGACAACCTGTCAAGTGGGAGGTTTCCTTCAAAGATGGTTATTCGCGGATATGGCGTATAGGATTGAATATTGTAAACAAACGGCATCTTTGTTATATTGCCGGTGTAACTTTCCTCGTTTGTGTAGTGATGCAGAGTGACTGCTATTTTGACAATGGTAGCAAGTTGTATAAGCGTTTCCGTCCGCACACGGTTGGTCTTGTGACGACATACACGACTCGCGAGCGGGCAGAAATTACTGACGATGTAGTTGCAGCCATCAAGGCTCATAAGATTGAGGGCGATTATCTCCTGGTCTTTGATAATGCTCCCATGTTGCATTATCTGACAGGGTTGAAACCCTATTTAGGTTCTCCATGGGGAACGTTTTGGGGAGAAAATATGTTTGAGGATCAACTGTTCCGTTCAGAAAACAGTTCTCGCCCATTACCTTTGATAGCCGTGCCCCGGTTTTATTATGAAGATTTGTCTCCTGTAGATTATTTCGATGTTACCGAATGGCCTCGAATGGCGGGTAAAGCCAAAGTATTGTTACGTTTTATGAGGCGTAATGGATATCGAGAAGTTTATTCAGACCCTTACATTTTGCTATATGTGCCGTATGACGGTGTTGTATAGGAGGTTTTAATTGTTTTGGCAACAAAATCAATCAGGCGGCTCGATTACTTCAAATCGAGCCGCCTGATTGATTATTGCGCATTATGAATAAAGCGTGCCGTTACTTACGAAGCTCGGCGATGCGTTCTTCTATCGATTTTATTTTGCTTTCGGCATCGGCTTTCTTCTTGCGTTCTAGCGCTACAACCTTTTCAGGTGCATTGTTTACAAAGCGTTCGTTGTTGAGTTTACCCATCACGGTGCGCAAGAATCCTTGCATGTATTGCAAGTCGGCTTCGAGTTTTTTCAGTTCGGCTTCAACGTCGATATTGTTACCCAATGGTACTGCATACTCGGTAGTGCCAACGAGGAATGTTGCCGAGTTGGCATCCTTTTCGGTAACGCGGTCTATTTGGGAGAGGTTCGAGAGTTTGGCAATAATACTATTGTTAGTGTCGTCGTGTAAGCCATTGATTATTTGTAATGTCAGTGACTCCCGGTTGGCAATATTCTTTTGCAGACGGATGGTGCGTATGCCCGAGATAATCTGCTTCGTTGTTTCAAATAGTGTTATTACATGAGCATCATAAGCCTTAGGTTCCGGCATATGGGCAATCATGATGCTCTCGCCCTCTTGACGTGTAGCAAGGTGTTGCCATAACTCTTCGGTAATGAAGGGCATGAAGGGTTGCAGTATGCGCAGCATGGCATCGAAAAATTCGATTGTACGCTTGTAGGTGGTAGCATCGATAGGTTGCTGGTAGGCCGGTTTTACGGCTTCGAGGTACCACGATGAAAATTCATCCCAGAACAGTTTGTAGGCTGCCATTAAAGCCTCGGAAAGACGGAATTTCGAGAACAGGTCTTGTATCTCTTCGAGTGTTTGCGACAATTTCGCATCGAACCATGTGGCTGCGATAGCGGCACTTTGAGGTTGGGTAAGGGTGTTATCTACTTGCCACCCTTTGACGAGGCGGAAAGCATTCCATATCTTGTTGCAGAAATTGCGCCCTTGTTCACAGAGGCTATCATCGTAGAGTATGTCGTTGCCGGCAGGGGCAGCAAGCATCAGTCCCATACGTACGCCATCGGCTCCGAAACGTTCTATCAATTCAAGGGCGTCGGGCGAGTTGCCAAGTGACTTCGACATTTTACGACCGATTTTGTCGCGTACGATACCGGTGAAATATACGTTGCGGAACGGTGGCTGGTGACGATACTCATACCCGGCCATAATCATACGGGCTACCCAGAAGAAAATGATATCGGGAGCGGTTACAAGGTCGCTGGTAGGATAATAATAGTTTATTTCTTTGTTGTCGGGGTCGTTAATCCCGTTGAATAGCGAGATAGGCCATAGCCACGACGAGAACCAGGTATCCAAGCAGCTTTCGTCTTGCCGCAGGTCGGAAAGTTGTAAGTCGGGGTTTTGAGTTTTTGCCCGTGCTTCTTCAAGAGCTTTCTCGGGAGTCTCGGCTACCACAAATCCTCCTTCGGGTAAGAAATAAGCTGGGATACGGTGTCCCCACCATAGTTGGCGCGAGATACACCAATCCTTGATGTTCTCCATCCAGTGACGGTATGTATTCTTAAATTTGGCCGGGTAGAACTTGATGTCGTCGTTCATTACGGCATCGAGGGCGGGACGTGCCAGGCCTTCCATTTTGAGGAACCACTGCATAGAAAGCTTCGGTTCTATTACTACGTTGGTACGTTCGCTATAACCTACCTTGTTGTCGTAATCTTCTACTTTTTCGAGCAATCCGGCTTTTTCGAGGTCGATAGCAATTTGCTTGCGCACATCAAAGCGGTCTAAGCCTACATACATGCCGCCTGCTTCGCTTATGGTGCCATTGTCGTTGAAAATGTCTATAGAAGGCAGATTGTGTTTCTCGCCCAGCATGTAGTCGTTTACGTCGTGAGCGGGAGTAACTTTCAGACAGCCTGTACCGAATTCCATCTCTACATAGTCGTCGGCGATAACCGGTACTGCACGGTTTATCAGGGGTACGATAACTCGTTTGCCTTTGAGCCAAGTGTAACGTTGGTCATCGGGATGTACGCATACTGCTGTATCACCAAGGATAGTCTCGGGGCGAGTTGTAGCCACTACGATATAGCGGTCGCTACCTTCTACAAAATAACGCAGATAGTAGAGCTTGCTGTGTTCGTTTTTGTAGATTACCTCTTCATCAGAAAGTGCAGTGAGAGCCTTCGGGTCCCAGTTTACCATGCGTACACCGCGGTATATCAATCCCTTCTTGTATAAATCGACAAATACGCTGATGACACTCTGGGAGCGTTCTTCGTCCATTGTAAAGGCTGTTCGTGACCAATCGCACGATGCTCCCAGCTTTTGCAACTGCTTGAGGATGATGCCGCCATGTTCCTCTTTCCATGCCCAGGCATGACGAAGAAATTCTTCGCGGGTAAGGTCGTTTTTCTTGATGCCTTGTGCTGCAAGTTTTGCTACAACTTTAGCTTCAGTAGCGATAGATGCATGGTCGGTACCAGGTACCCAGCAGGCATTTTTGCCTTCCATGCGGGCACGGCGAACAAGAATATCTTGTATGGTGTTGTTCAGCATGTGTCCCATATGCAGTATACCGGTGACATTGGGCGGTGGAATAACCACTGTGTAAGGCTCGCGCCCGTCGGGTTTCGACTCGAATAGTTTATGTTCCAACCAGTAAGCATACCATTTGGATTCTACCTCACCGGGAATGTACTTAGTCGCTAGTTCTTCGCTCATGCTTCTATTTTTTAGAATAGTTCTTTTATTTTCGTTTTGTGATAAAATCGTGCAAATTTACAAATTATCTCTCGTATTTGTAGGAGGTAACGGGTTAAAATTAGGTAGACGTTTCTGATATGGCGCTCAATCGAAAAATATTGTTGTGCGTTTATATAGGTCGAGGTAAAATGGCAATGCAGGTTGTTATATATAGGCATGGTGTATCATAAAATAAGACCACATCCTGTAGCAATAGCAGTAGATTGTGGTCTTATTTTATAATAGAAAATAACTTTTTGCCTTTTATATACCCTATGATATGCCTCTATATATCATGGGCGTAGCAAGAGGTATGTAACTGTCGTATCGGTTGTAGCCAGCTACTTCGACGAGAGAATTCCGTCGACGATAAATTCACTGTAACCACGCCAAGGTACTACACCATGATATTCTTTGTAACTGAGTTCTACCGTTTTGCCGCTCATACGCATGAGTTTTTTTGCCAACTCTTCATCTTCGATAGAGAAAAGAAAAGAATTGGATTGTAATTGCCCTTGCGTGCGCGACTCGATACCTTCCATGATGAGCTTGCCTTCATATGTTTTGAAGATATCGCCTTTCAGTACGACGTAGTTGAGTGTTCCGCTTTTAACTCCCGAACCAAAAACAAAGAAGTAGTGCCAATATATGTAACCACCTGCGATGAGGATGAGTACTATAAGGAGGCCACAACCCCAGTTGCGTAGGGTTCGTTTTATTTTTTGCCCTGTTGTTCTTTGTTGTTGGGTGGGCGTTTGTTCAGGCATTGACGTATTCGTTTCCATTTAGACAGATTGTTATTAGTCATTTGTAGGGATGTGTGCCAATGTTGCGCATACGATGTCCCAGAAATTTTGTACAGAGGTTATGTTGACACGTTCCTGGGGCGAGTGTGGATGCTCTATAGTCGGGCCGAATGAAATCATGTCCAAACCCGGATATGCAGCCCCTATGATGCCGCATTCAAGTCCCGCATGCATCATCTTTACCTCGGCTTTACGACCAATAATCTCGGGATAGAGAGGTAGCATGGTGTGCAGGATACCAGATTGCAAGTTGGGCTCCCAGCCAGGGTATGCTCCATCGAAGGTTACTTTAGCGCCGGCCAAAGCAAAAGCGCTTTCTATCTCTGATGCAAGTGTATATTTTTGTGTTTCGCTGGAGCTGCGAGCTAAAATCTTTACGTTGGCAACACCCGAGTTGGCTGTAACGATAGCAAGGTTTGACGATGTTTCCACTACGTCGGGGGCATCGGGTATCATACGGTATACACCGTTGTGACAAGCATTAATGGCGTTGATGAGGTCGTCTTGCGCAGGCTCTGGCATCAGTTTGTCAGGCATATCGGTTGGGGTAGCCGTAAAGGTGAGCCCCGTTTCTATAAATCCGTATTCGTGTTGTAAGGTTTCGCCGAAGTTCTCGACAAACGAGAGGAATTTGCGTTCTCTTACACGAGGAATAACTACAACGGCTTCTGCTTCACGAGGAATGGCGTTGCGCAGGGTGCCACCGGTATAAGATGCAAGACGCGCACTATAGCATCCTACTGCTATTTTCAGGAAACGGAACATCGCTTTGTTGGCATTGAGACGTCCTAAGTTAATATCCAGTCCTGAGTGTCCGCCTAACAGTCCGCCCAAGGTTACCTTGTAGGCAAGAGAGTCGTCGAGGTGGGCCGACTCTTTTTCCTGATAGCGGAATTCGGCCTCAATGTCCAATCCTCCGGCGCAGCTCATATATAGTTCCCCGTTGCTTTCAGAGTCTAAATTAAGCAGTATTTTGCCTTTCAGAGTTTCAGGTTCAAGGCCTTTGGCTCCGTACATACCAGTCTCTTCGTCGCGGGTAATGAGAGCCTCTATAGGTCCGTGTGGCAGGTCGGTAGCTTCCAAAACGGCAAGAATTGTCGATACACCTATGCCATTATCGGCACCTAAGGTAGTGTCGGTGGCCATAACCCAATCGTCGACAATGCGTGGTACGATAGGGTCGGTCTCGAAGTTGTGTTTTACGTTTTTGTTGGCTTGCGGAACCATATCCATGTGACCTTGTAAAATGACACCTTGGCGGTTTTCCATACCCGGAGTGGCGGGCTTGCGTATGACGACATTTCCAGCGTTGTCGCGGAACGATTCTAATCCTAACTGCTTACCAACGCCCAGTAAATAGTCGGCGATGGCTTCGGTGTGTCCCGAAGGGTGCGGAATGTTGCAAATGGCGGCAAAGTGCTTCCAGATAGCCTGCGGATTGAGGTCGGTGATTTGTTTTGTCATAATAATTTAAATCCTTCGTGTTATGTAATGGAGTTTATTCGGTAGAACAATCGTTTGCTGCGATTGGTTTGCCGTGTCGTCTATCGGCAAATATAGCGATTGTGGTGTATATTCCCAACAAAATAGTTACTATCATTTGTGTACCGTGTGCCACAAGGGCAAAAGCACCGGCTTTTTCCTGTCCTATGCCGTATATGGATAGTCCGAAGATGACAGCTGCATGCCAAGGTCCTATGCCTCCTTGTACGGGAATAAGCATGCCTATGCTGCCTAATACGAAGAGAACAAGTGCCTGCATGATGCCTAAATCATGCATCCAGTCGAATGCAAAAAAGCAGAAGTAAAGTTGTAACAGGTAGCACCCCCATATAAGTATTGTGTATATGAGAAATTGAACTTTACCTTGCATAGAGTTTATGGTACGTATGCCTTCCCATACTTTAGCAAGTATGTTTTTAGCTTTATGTATCCACTTGTTGTTGCTTTTGCCTATCGCAAGCCAAGCCACGGCGATGACAATAGCGGCTATGATAATGTATGGCCACGGCGAGGTTATCATGGCATGTAAGTTCGACTGTATTTGGGGATAGGTATGTAGCAGGCTGTATAGAACACTTATCTGTGATAAGAAAACAGTAGCCGTGATGACAATGACCATAACCATATCGGCCAGTCGGTCACTGACTACAGAACCTAAGATGCGTGAAAAGGATGTGTTTTCGTGATTAGCCAGATATGTACAGCGCCAAAGTTCGCCGAAACGAGGTAGTATGAGGTTAAAGGCGTATGTGCCGAAGATGGCATTGCAAATAGTACCGAATGTAGGCTCTATGTTCAATGCCCGCAATTGCAGCCTCCATCGCAGTGCGCGAAGCAGAAAGCTGCATACGCCTATGAGCATCGAGCAGACTATCCAAAAGAGGTTCATATCGGTTTGCAGGATAGAGAGTATGACGTTAAAGTCGAACTGCCGGTACAATAGGACGAATATGCCTACCCCTAAGATAAGGGGTAAAACATACTTGATGATATATGAGAGGATTCTTTTCAAAGTTCGATATTTCCAAATAATATTGTAAATTTGCGCTTCGTGAGGAGAAATAGTTGCTCGTTGGCCGAACGTTATCGGTAACGGATACAAATATCTGCCGCGATTGCGAAACAAAGATACGGGTTTTCTTCTAACCCGGTTCTGTTTTGATATACAAATATGTGAGCCGTCTGTGATTATATTTGATTAACATATAAACGCATGTCAGTGAAGAGAACGATACCTGCCGTGAAGCCCAAAAAATATTTGGGACAGCATTTCCTTAAAGATGAGGATATAGCTTGTCGTATAGCTGCTACGCTTGACGAGTATCGTTCGCTCCCGGTGTTGGAGATAGGCCCTGGCATGGGGGTGCTTACACGTCCTTTGCTGGATAGAGGACATGATTTGACGGTGGTAGAACTTGACGTTGAGTCGGTAGAATACCTTACTCGCCATTTCCCCGAGTTGGAAGGTCGTATATTGTCGGCCGATTTTCTCAGGTGCGATTTATCGGCCATATTCCCCGGCGATTTCTGTGTAATAGGTAATTATCCATATAATATATCGAGTCAGATATTTTTTAAGGTACTCGATTACAAAGACCGTATACCCTGTTGTAGCGGAATGATACAGAAGGAGGTTGCCGAGCGCCTGGCATCGCCGCCGGGAAACAAGTCGTATGGTATATTGAGCGTGTTGCTGCAAGCCTGGTATGACATTGAATACCTTTTTACTGTCTCGGAGGAAGTCTTTTTGCCGCCGCCCAAAGTAAAGTCGGCCGTCATACGCATGACTCGTAATAGTCGTACAACCTTGGGTTGCGACGAGACGCTTTTCAAACGAGTTGTGAAAACCGCTTTCAATCAGCGCCGCAAGACGTTACGAAATTCATTGAGTCAGATATTGAGTAAGGAACTTATGGACGACGTTGCCTATAACAGACGTCCCGAGGAGTTGTCGGTAGAGGAGTTTATATCCCTTACACGTACGGTCGAAGAGGCCAAGCGTGCTGAAAACGAGAGTAACGGTAGATAAATACAAACAAAAAGATGGAGCAATTTTCACAAGATTATATCAGGGAGTTCCGTACCATTATCGATAATAAAGATAAGGACCGTGCACTGGAACTACTGAATGAATTGCACCCTGCCGATATAGCAGCGTTGTATCAAGAGCTCGACTTGGATGAAGCTGAGTTTGTATATCTTTTGCTCGATGCCGATAAGGCGGCCGATGTGTTGCTCGAACTAGACGAGGATGACCGTCGTAAGATGCTCAAACAATTGCCTGTAGATGTGATTGCCAAGCAATTCATCGACCATATGGATTCTGACGATGCCGTGGATGTGATACGTGACCTCGATGAGGATGCTCAGGAGGAGATTTTGTCACACATCGACGATGTTGAGCAGGCAGGCGATATTGTAGACCTGTTGAAGTACGATGAAGATACCGCCGGTGGTATTATGGGTACTGAGATGGTTATTGTAAACGAGAACTGGAGTATGCCTGAGTGTCTCAGCGAGATGCGCAAGCAGGCCGAGACGATGGACGAGATATATTATGTGTATGTCGTCGATGATGATGAGCGGTTGCGAGGTATCTTCCCGTTGAAAAAGATGATAACCAATCCTAATGCCTCGAAGATAAAGCATGTCATGGAGAAAGACCCTATCTCGGTAAAAACTGATACGTCGATAGAGGAGGTGGCGCAAATCATAGAGAAGTACGATATTGTAGCTGTACCTGTCGTAGACAGTATAGGCCGGTTGGTGGGACGTATTACCGTAGACGATGTGATGGATGAGGTACGTGAGCAATCGGAGCGTGACTATCAGTTGGCTTCGGGTATCTCGCAAGATGTAGAGAGCGCCGATAATGTATTTACACAAACATCGGCGCGCTTGCCTTGGCTGCTCATAGGAATATGTGGCGGTATTGCCAGTGCCGCTATCTTGGGCGGCTTTAAGGGCAGTTTTGCCGCCAATCCGGCGTTGGCTCTTTTCATTCCGCTTATAGGTGGTACCGGTGGTAATGTGGGTATACAGTCATCGGCTATCGTAGTACAAGGTCTGGCCAATGGCACACTCGACATTAAGCATGCTGGACAACAGCTGGTAAAAGAGGGTGGGGTAGCACTTATCAATGCAGCTATCATATCGTTGCTGGTATTTTTGTATAATTGGTTTTTTATGGGTAACAATCTTATTACGGCGGCTGTGTCGTTGTCGCTGCTTGCCGTAGTATTGTTTGCGTCTATATTTGGTACAATAGTTCCTCTTACGTTAGAGAGGTTTAAAATAGATCCTGCATTGGCCACAGGGCCGTTTATCTCTATAACGAATGACATCATAGGCGTACTCATTTATATGGGCGTATGTGAGTTACTGTTGTAATACAAGGTAAAAAGAGTTGTATAATGAAGAAAAATGTAATAGATATTGATGACGTTAAAACGTTAATCCCGCAATTACACAATGAAAGAGTTATAAAAATATTACTTGATGTGTTGCATGTAACCGATGCCAATATCTTACATGCGAGGCATTGTGACAAGCAAGGAGCCGACTTTACCGATGCTATCTTGCATGATTTGGGCGTGACTTTACAAGTAGAACATGCTGAACGATTACAACACTTGCCGGAAGGTGCTTTTGTGACAGTCTCCAACCACCCTTTTGGAGCTATTGACGGGCTTATTAATATCTCGCTTTTTGCTCGTCATCGACCCGAATATAAAGTAATGGTAAATCATATACTGACTTATATAGGAGCTATGCGTAATAACTTTATCGCTGTAGAACCTGTTCCATCAGAGGCGGGTAAGTCGGTGTCGATGAACGGCTTGCGCGAAGCTATACAACAGGTACGCAATGGGTATCCCATAGGTTTTTTCCCGGCCGGCGCTGTATCTAACCTTACGTGGGGATTGAAGACGGAAGATCGCGAATGGCAACCCAACATCATGCGTCTTGTCCGTCAATTCAAGAAACCGGTTATCCCTATTCATTTTTATGGTCGCAATAGCTTATCGTTCTACTTCTTGCGTAACATATCTTGGAAGCTCAGCTCGTTGAGCCTCGCTACGCAACTGTTTAATAAACGGAATAAGACTATTCGTGTTTTTATAGGTGAAACGATACAGCCCGAGGAGTATGCACATATAGAGAATGATCATGAACTTGGTGCATTTTTCCGAGCCAAATCTTTTGCCTTACGTGACGAAATGAAATAATTATAAAAATGTTGCTTTACGATAGGCCTGTGCAGTATTTTTAATATTTTTGTAAAGGAATAAGGAGGTTTTATGATTTCAACTGAAATACAGCAGGTCAAGCAACGTTTTGGTATCATAGGTAATGCACCGGCTTTGTTGCAGGCAGTAGAGCGTGCTGTGCAAATTGCGCCTATTGATGATGTCGATGTTCTTGTGACCGGCGAGAGTGGTGTAGGAAAAGAGTTTTTCCCGCAGATTATACATGCCTACAGTGTGCGCAAGCACGGCAAGTATATTGCAGTCAATTGCGGTGCGATACCCGAAGGAACTATCGATTCGGAGTTGTTTGGTCACGAAAAAGGTGCTTTTACAGGGGCAGTAGCAGCTCGTAAGGGCTATTTTGAGGAGGCCGACGGTGGTACTATCTTCCTGGATGAAGTAGGTGAGTTGCCGTTGACTACACAAGCTCGATTACTCCGCGTTTTGGAGAGTGGGGAGTTTTTGCGTGTAGGTTCGTCGGCTGTATTGAAGACCAACGTGCGTGTCGTTGCTGCCACCAATCTCGACATGGTAAAGGCTATTTCCGAAGGTAGGTTCCGTGAAGATTTGTTCTATCGTCTCAACACGGTACACATTGAAGTGCCGCCGTTGCGCGATAGGGCTGATGATATACCCTTGTTGTTCAGAAAATTTGCCACCGATTTTGCCGAACGCTATCGTATGCCCGCCATACAGCTTACCGATGACGCTCGCCGTGTGCTTATGTCGTACCGTTGGCCTGGTAATGTGCGACAACTGAGAAACGTGGCGCGTCAAATATCCATATATGAGACTTCGCGAGAAATTACAGGTGATATACTCAAAGGGTATTTACCTCAATATACCGTAGGCTTCCTGCCAACCTTGCATCAAGGAAGTGGAAGTGATGTAAATGCTGACTCCTTTGAGAATGAGCGTAAGTTGATATATGAAGCAATCTTCAAGTTGCAGAAAGAGTTGAGCAATTTACGTGCCGATGTAGATCGCCTGCTTGCCGAACGACAAGTACATACTGTTGTGGAGCCTCCGCGTATGATAGCTCATCCTTCAGGAACTACTACTCATATAGCATATCCACCTGTTATTCAAACCGGTAATGCTCCACAAGAACATGATGAAGCATCACATGGCGAGGTGATTCCAACAGAGTATTACGAGGAACAACCTGCCTCGCTCGAAGATACTGAGCGTGAGACTATTCGTCGGGCTTTGGCTCGTAATAATGGGAAACGAAAAAAAACGGCCGAAGAATTGTGCATTTCGGAACGTACTCTCTATCGTAAAATAAAAGAATATAACCTTGAGTGATAAATGAAGAAATTTGCTTCGTGTCTGATTATACTGTTGTTGTCTTCGTGTACGATTTCCTATAAGTTCAACGGTGCATCAATCAACTACAACCTGATAAAGACTATATCGGTAAGCGATTTCCCGATACGGGCAGCGTTGGTATACCCACCTTTGTCGGAGGTCTTTACCAACTCTCTGAAAGATGCTTATACGCAACAGACAGCTTTGCAGATGGTTGATGTGAACGGTGACTTGCAGGTAGAGGGTGAAATTACAGGTTATGACCTGTCTCCACAAGCTGTAGGAACTGATGCCTATGCTACGATGACACGACTTACCATTACTGTAAAGGTGCGGTTTACAAATACCAAAGAACCTCAGTATGATTTTGACCGAACCTTTTCGGCCTATCAAGATTTTTCCAGTACTCAAATGCTTACAGATGTACAAGATGGCTTGATAGAAACAATTACCGATGAGTTGGTAGACCTTATTTTTAATGCTACAGTCGCAAACTGGTAAAATTATGGATGAGTTGTCGGAGTTGACACACATGTTACAGGCTCAAATGGCCGGCGATGCATCTGTTACACGTGAACAGGTGGAAAAGTGGCATGTATATTATCCATACTTCTCATTACCGTTGTTGCTCTATTTACGGCAATGCCCTACACCCGATACAGATATGTGTGCGCGAGCTACCGCCTGGATGGGCGACTTGGAGTGCTTGGCGACGTTGACTGGCAGAATGGAAGATTTTACCGGCTTTTATCCTTCGGAGCAACAGACTTGTGCAGAGACCACCGATGATGCTATAGAACTTTTCTTGCAGACTTATGGAAAAGATGAGGCTGACGATGAGCATATATTGGTGGCAGAAAACGACGTAGAGTCGCAACAGCAAGACGCACTGCTTGAAAATCCCGTGCCAACAGTTGTTGAGCCCGAGAGGGAAACGGCTGAAGATGAACCGTTTGTAGCAATTCCGGCATACGATTATACGGGTATGTTAGAGTCTATGCCCGATGCGGCAGATGCTTCGCCAATGCAGGGCGATGACCTCCTGTCGCGGTTTATAGAAGCCGATGAGAGTGGCGAAAGAATGTTTTTGAAGCCCTCAGCTACAGGGAATAAGCCGCAGCCTGCTGCTGTACCCGAGATGGAAAAAGAGGTTGATTCGGAGCCTCTTTTCACTGAAAGCCTCGCCAAAATATATATCAAGCAACGGAAGTATGCCAAAGCATTAGAAATAATTCGTAAGTTAAGCTTGAATAATCCGGAAAAAAATATTTACTTTGCAGACCAAATCCGGTTCCTTGAGAAACTGATTATTAACATTAAAAACTAAACTATAAAATGTCAACATTTCTTACTATTCTGATTCTTATCGCGTCTTTGCTGATGATAGGGGTCGTGCTGATACAAAAATCAAAAGGAGGAGGCTTGGCTTCAAACTTTGCTTCGTCTAACCAAATCATGGGTGTACGCAAGACAACCGATGTCGTAGAGAAAGCTACGTGGACTATTGCTGTTATTATCATGGTATTGAGCATTGCTACGGTTTTCTTTATGCCTTCGCATCGTGCATCTTCTGAAGCAGAGCAATCTCTGATAGAGATACCTACACTGCCCGCTGCCCCTGCTACATCGGGTTTTGAAACAGCTCCTTCTGCTGAGACTCCTGCCGAAGCTCCTGTGCAGACGCCGGCTGAAACTCCTGTACAATAAGGCGCGACAGCATAGCATAAGTATAACAAGAGGTACCGTATACAGCGGTACCTCTTGTTGTTTGTAGCTGTGAGTACTTTTTTAAGAGCGATTGGAAGATATTGCTATTATGATGTATAGGAGTGCTAAGTTATGGCGAGATTGTCCGTTCTCTTGTCCAATAATATCGAACGCCATTCCCAAAGAGCAGGGGAATGGCGTTCGCTGTATTTGATATGTTTTGTTTAGTCTAACGACAGTGTATAGCCTACACTTACCATGATATTACCGGTTTTTATGCTGCCACTGTATCCCATGGCGTGAGTTGTAATGTCAAACAAGCCCCAATCGTATGCAGCGCCGATAAAAAATTCGTTGTACGTAAAGCCTATGCCAAATTGCAGACCTGCATCGAAACGGTGTAGTCCTCCTTCACCTTTGACGAAAGGATTGCCTAAGAAATCGCCTATGTTTATCAATTCGTCTTTTATAATGTTGTCTTTTACGTTACCACCTACACCGCAAGCAACAAATGCGCCGGCATTGAGTTGTAGCATAAAGTCGTCGGCCAGTTCTATACGGAACGAAGCTAACACCGGAATTTCCAAGTAGTATAGCTCATATAGTCGTCGCCAATCATAGTTGGGATTATCTGTATTTGAAAGGTAGAAGTCGAAACTTTTGGTTGTGAAATATACTCCAGGTTGTATATAGAACCATTTAGTAATGCCTATATCGGTAATGACACCAAAATGACCGCCAAACTCTTTATCAAAGCGGGTGTTGATACCCCGTTGTGACAATTCGTTAGCGAGAGTATTATTGTATGAGCCTTGTGACGATGAGATATTCAGTCCTCCACGGAATCCTATGGCTATGTCTTCGCGTTCTATTCTGTCGGCAACGGCAGTATTGCAGATACAGCACACGCTCAACAGTGTGATAATTATACTTTTTTTCATATTGTCGGGTGGGTATTGTATGAGATAATATAATTGTTTATCGCGTCATTTTCTCTTTGACAAAGGCTGCTATCCATTCTGCTGTTTTTTGGCAACCCAGTATGGAGGAGTTGATGCACATATCGTAAGAAGCTCCGTCGCCCCATGTCTTGTCGGTGTAGAAGTTGTAGTAGGCCGACCGGACTTTGTTACGTTTTATGGCCAACTCTTCGGCTTCTTTCTCGGTAACACCAGTGTTGCGATTGACGATTCGTTGTATACGGTCGCGCATAGGAGCATGAATGAATACGCTGAAACAATTGGGATTTTCCCGTAAAATATAGTCGGCGCAGCGACCTACGATAACTGCAGGGGTGGCATCGGCTATTTTGCGTATAACGTCCGATTGTAGTTTGAAGATAGTCTCTTCAGAGAGTCCGCCCACTGCGGGTATGCCGTTTATTCCAGCCACCCATCCCATAGAGACAGCATTTATAAAGCGGTTGGGAGCTTTTTCGTCGGCACGCTCAAAATGCTCGGCACACAGTCCGCTCGCTTTGGAAGCTTCATAGATAAGTTCTTTGTCGTAATATTTTATATCGAGTAGTTCGGCGAGCATTTTGCCTATCTCGCGGCCGCCGCTACCGAATTGTCGTCCTATGGTGATGATGAGATTTTGGTTCATAGTGTGATGTTTTTAGATTGACAAACAGGTATTTGATTTGTATAGGTATTGAGTGTAGCTATACTTCTTTTGTTGTATGAAGGGTAATATAAGTCCTTTTTTACTCTTCTCTTTGAGAACAAATTTAATAAATAAAATGATGAAGTTATTGTATTTCTTATAAAAAGTTTTTTTCTTCTATGATGATATAGGCCTGGTAGGACGTATCGTCATATAGTGGCGTGAGTGGGATGAAACCTGCGATAATACGTTTGTCTTTTATTATCATCGGATACTTTTTTTGCAGTGCTTGTTGTCGTTCTCTGTGTTGTGAAGGAGACTTCTCATACACTACGTGGTAGCTGCCGCTACTTCCTTCAGCAACATAATAACGGTTGATGTGATGGGCTACAATACCCATATTCATGCGTAAGTTTAACTCTATGCATGGATGCAGGCAGATGTCGGTATTGTTTCGATATAAAATGGAATCTATCCCGAAATAGCCCTTATAGTGGGGCGCAATGAGTTGGCTGGTAATCAGTCGTAATGTGTCGCGGACATTATGTAGCGTATCTATGGGAATGAGATGAGACAGATGTCTCTCTATGGCTGTATCAGAGGCGAGGATGTTGTGGGTATAGCAGCCGTGGAGGTCGGTATTGAAAAGAGAATAACCTGTAAACTGTGTCTGAATTCCGTCGCTGTGGAACTCAAAGGCGAGGTCTACTATTTTGTCGAATAGAATTTCGCCCATGATGTAGCCTTGCTTGCGTAATATGCCTTCTGCTTGCCTGGCTATGGAGAAATTGTATGTTCCGTTGGTGCGTATGATACCGCGTCCGCTGCTCGACCAGGGGGCTTTAAGTAGTGTTGCATGATGAGTTTCGATAAAGTGTTTTATTTCTGCAGCATCATACAGTATTTCGGGCGCTGGAGGAAGGGGTAAATTAGGTAGTATGCTGGCAATGTGTTGCCATATATCGCGAGTTGTGGCGCGCCCCGATAACCGACGTATTTCTACTATTTGTTGGTTGTCGGGCAGTAAATGTTTTTCTATTCCAGCCTTCTCGAGCTGTTGACATATGTAGGTACTCCATCCCCAAGGATAGCAATCCCATTCGCCCGGCGGGAGTGATGAAACTGCTTGAGAGCAAATACCTAAGTTTTCTATGACTCGTTGCAAGTCAGAAGGAATGGCCTGTTGCGATAGAACGAGGCTGTTGTCATCGGCATACCACAGTGGTAGTAGTGACAAATCGGCTGCTATTTTGCGGGCTGCTGGTGGCGGGGTGTAGTATCGTTTATTGGTGGCGAGAGCCAAGTCGTTCTCAGGAGCGAAAAGATAGACCTTCTGTGATGTCATAACAAGTATTTTCGATGCAAAAATACGAAAAGGTGAATGGAGTATAAAATAATATAGAAACTCGTTTCTTATATTTTTTCTCCAAACCACATCCTGCTTTATTCAAAAATGGTGGAAATTTTTGTCGTATAACATTGAGTCGTGTAGTTGATGTATGACAAACAGGAAAAGAAGTGATGATTTGTCAACTTAGAATGGTGTGAAATATGAAAGCTGTGGATGATTGTATAAATTGTAAGAAAATGTGGAGGGAATATGGAGGTAGTCTGAAAAAGAAAGGGTTCCTTCTGAACTAAGATTCAGAAGAAACCCCATAAGAAGTATGCTTGTAAGGTGTTTATTTAGTCCTTATCTTAGAGCCTAAGAGGGTAAACCACAAAATGTAAGCATAATAGATAAAGAGTGTGCCAACGGCCACACCGATACCCAATGCCGGGCTGTCGACAATGCTACCCATGATGAGGGGCAGGATGGCTGCACCTACCACGCCGGTATTGATGACACCCGATGCCTCTTTGGTATGAGGCCCAAGATCTTGTAAACCGAGGTTGAAGATAAGCGGCCACATCACAGAGTGGAACAAACCGGTGATGATGAGGGCGTAGATGCTGTAAATACCCGGCAGTACAAACGAGAGAGCTACACAAGCTGCTGCAATGGAGAGGCAGGTGGCAAGTAAGGGACGAGCCTGGAAGCGTGTAAGTACGATTGTTCCTAATGCACGACCAACGAGCATGCCGCCCCAGTAGAACGAAAGCAAGGTAGTGGGGTCGCCCTCGATACCCAGTGACCGTATTTTAGCGGGCAAGAGGCTGGGTATGCCAATCTCAACACCCATGTATGCGACAATACCCAGAAGGCAAAGCCACACGTGAGGATACTTATAGGCACTCTTCTTGTAGCTCATATCTTCTGTCGTCTTATTCTCTTCTTTGGCCTCGTTTATTTCAGGCAATTTCAGCTTGATAAGAATAACGCAAAGAATGAGTGTAAAGATACCAAGACCGAGGAACGGGAACTTGATAGACGATGCACTGTACCCTTCGCTACCCGATACGATAAGCATCGATACGAATAGCGGTGCTACCGTTGTGGCAAGAGAGTTGAAGGTTTGGCTCAAGGTCATACGGAAGGCACCTTTTTCGGGAGCTCCCAGTACCATCACATAGGGATTTGATACCAATTGCAGCAATACAATACCTATGGCTACGCAGAACATGCAGCTTAGGAAGATGTAGTAAATGCTCGATGTTTCTCCCCATATTGCAATACCACCAAAATTGAGTACAAAGCCCAAGGCGATGATGGCAAGGCCTAAAACAAGGGTTGTCTTGTAACCCAACTTCTTCATGAGAATTCCAAGCGGAATAGAGAGAATATATGCGCCATAGAAGGCCGTATTGACGAGTTGTCCTTGTGTCTCGGTAAGTCCGAACGTTTGCTTGCAGAAGTCAATCATGGAGTTGTTCATTGTCGTAACAAAGCCGAGCAAGAAACAAACGATGATGACAACTGTGAGCGCAAACGTGTAATTAGGTTGTTGTTTCATGGTTTTCTATTTGTGGTTCAATCAAAAAGTTTTTCAGGATATTCGCCGGCATCGACGAGCTGTTGTATCTTGTCGACAACCGATTGGCGGTCGGCTGCATATGTTACGCCAAACCAACGAGCTGTCGTATCGAGAACTTTTACCGTCGAGGTGCCTTCCTTGATAAGTTTGTTAACCATCAGCGGTATGAAGAACTCGGCTTTCAGATTGGCAATATTCTCTTTGAGAAATTCCGAGAAGTATGCCTCTGAGTGCTCAAAATAGTCGGGAGTAAAGCCCCACATATTCATCGATACCGGGGTATTGTCGTCTATGGCTACCCATTGGTCGTTGTCGTCTTTATATTTCACAACGCCATCGATGCGTTGTATCTGTGTACGCTCTACAACATCGGTAAGCATACGGTTGCTGTCCATGGCGCAAATGCCACGAGCTACGCTACCGCTTTCAGATAGCGTGTTACCTACACGGTAGCCCACCATGCAGTAGTGGTTTTGGGTACCTTCCATAGCCGAGAGAGCTTTGCCCAGCACGGCAAAACTGTCGCGTCCGTAGAAGTCGTCGGCGTTGATAACGGCAAACGGCTCTTTGATAACATCTTTTCCCATGAGTACAGCGTGGTTGGTTCCCCACGGCTTTACTCTGTCGGCAGGGCAGCTAAATCCTTCGGGAAGCTTGTCGAGCGATTGGAATACAAGTTCTACCGGTATATGATTGATGTATTTATTGAGAATCTTTTCACGGAAATCTTGCTCAAAATCTTTTCTGATTACAAATACAACTTTTCCAAATCCGCCGCGAATAGCGTCGAAGATAGAATAGTCCATAATAGTTTCTCCGTTAGGACCTAGTCCGTCGAGCTGTTTCAGACCTCCGTAGCGGCTACCCATACCGGCAGCCAAAACAAATAGTGTAGGTTTCATAATTTATAGTGTATTTTTGTATTTGTCTGTGTTAGCATATTTTGCGGGCGCCGTCAGAAATAACAACGTCGTATACCTTGGGGAACTTGCCGTATTTTTTGTGGTAGGCATCTTTGGCGCGGGCGATGAATGCGTCGTACAATTCGTCTTTTACCAGGTTGATTGTGCAACCACCGAAACCACCGCCCATAACACGTGAGCCTGTTACGCCACACTCGCGGGCTATGTCATTGAGGAAGTCAAGCTCTTCGCAGCTTACTTCGTAGAGCTTGCTCATGCCATGATGCGTTTCGTACATTTTTTGTCCTACGGTTTCATAGTCGCCACGTTCGAGGGCATCGCATACATCGAGTACACGTTGTATCTCTTCAATCACATATTCGGCACGCATGTAGTCTTCGGCCGTTACATCACCTTTTACCTCTTGGAGCATCTCCAAAGTAGCATCGCGCAAGAACTCTACATGTTGGTGCTTTTTTTGTATGGCGGCTACCACCGACTCGCAGCTTTGCCGACGTTTATTGTATGCGCTCGATGCCAGTTCGTGTTTTACTACTGAGTCGAGTAATACGAGGCGATAACCTTCGGGTTTGAAGGGGAAATATTGATATTCGAGTGAACGGCAATCAAGACGTATGAGGCTGCCTGCTTTCCCAAATACTGAGGCAAACTGGTCCATGATGCCACAATTTACACCGCAGTAGTTGTGTTCTGTAGCTTGTCCCACTTTGGCCAGCTCGAATTTATCTATTTTGTTATTGCCAAACAGGTCGTTAAGGGCGTATGCATAGGTACTTTCTAATGCTGCCGATGATGACATGCCAGCTCCGAGGGGAACATCGCCTGCAAAGGCTGTGTTGAAGCCTTTGACATCTACACCACGTTTAATCATCTCGCGGCATACGCCGAAGATGTAGCGAGCCCATGATGTGCGCGGAGCATCTTCTTCGTTGAGCCCAAACTCTACGTAGTCTTTCATATCTATTGAGTAGGCACGTACTTTGTCGGTACCGTTGGGACGTATCTCTGCTACCATACCTTTGTCTATGGCACCGGGGAATACGTAACCGCCATTGTAGTCGGTATGTTCGCCTATGAGGTTGATACGGCCGGGAGAGGCATATACGTTGCCGGTTTGTCCATCGAAATGTTTTATAAATCTGCTTCTTACAAATTCTATATCCATAATATTAATGTATTAAGGGGGTTAACAATGAAAATTATATTCTTTCTATTTTTCTACGCTGAATGCAAATGTGGTGCGGCTTGTAAAAGTTTCGCCTTTACGCAAGATTGTAGTAGGATATTGCGGATGGTTAGGCGAGTCGGGGTAGTGTTGTGTCTCTAAACAGAATGCCGATTGAGAGGGATAGAATAATCCTTTCTTCCCTTCTGACTTGGCTGCGAGCCAGTTGGCTGTGTATAACTGTATACCCGGTTCGGTAGTATATACGGTCATGACAATGCCTGTACGAGGTGATGAGCAACGTGCAGCCTCGGCATATATGCCGTTACCTTTGTCGAGTACGTAGCAGTGGTCATATCCACGACCGAAAATGAGTTGCTCGAAGTTTTCATTTATGCGTTCGCCTATAGTATGTGGCGTAGTAAAGTCCATGGGCGTTTCAGCTACAGGCACGGGGTCTCCATAAGGTATTGAGGTTTCGTCGGCAGGAAGATATTTCGAGGCATGTATTGTGAGCACATGGTCGTGTACGGTTGGTATTCCTGCTCCTGAGAGATTGAAGAAAGCGTGGTTTGTCAGGTTTAACACAGTGTCCTTGTCGGTAGTGGCTTGGTATATAAGTTCTACCTCGTTATTATCGGTTAGGTGATAGGTGACCGAGACGTGCAGGGTACCGGGAAAGCCTTCTTCGCCATCGGGCGACGTATATTGTAATTTGAGGGTTTGCTCATCGGGTTGCTCGGCATCCCATATTTTTGAGTTAAATCCTTTAACCCCACCGTGCAGGTTGTTGGGCCCGTTATTGATGGCAAGTTTGTCATATACAACACCATCAATTTCAAAACGGCCGCGTGCTATGCGGTTGGCATAGCGACCACATACGGCACCGAAATAGGGCTCTTCGGTTGTAAGGTAATCGGCAATAGAAGAGTGCCCCGTAACGACATCGGTCATTACTCCGTTACGGTCGGGTACTAAAAGCGAAACGATGCGGGCACCATAGTTACAAATGGTCAGCTCGCATCCGTTATGATTGGTCAGTGTATACAGACGGGATTCTTTTCCGTCGATAGTAGTACGGAAATTTTTATCATCCAATCCCGACAGAGTCAGTTTATTAGACATGCGTGTATTAGATTTTACAGATTAACCTTATTAATTCCTATTGAAGGGCATTGCCCTAATTGTGCCCCAAAGTTAACTAAAAATACCCTATACTTATATGGTTTTTGTTGCATAAAATGTTAAAACGTGTCATTTCTTTATGAGATGGCTTTTAGCCTTGTTGCGTCGTGCATTTTTCTCTTTACAGGGAGTATGATAACAGGAAATTTATAACGATGAGATATATCAATGGGGGCTCGTCTGATTGACAACCGTAGCTGGGGCAATAGCTTTTTGAAACAACAAGCGCGACTCTCCCGAGCCGCGCTTGTGTTTGAAAGTGATAGTTATAAAAGTGGTATTATTTTGAGAAATTATTTTTTCACGAATTTGAGGATGTTACGGTTGCCAGCCTTGTCGTATGCTGTGGCAATGTATATGCCGGTGGGCAAGGAGGCAATATCTACTACCTGCATGTTGCGTGACGATGCAACTTTGCGGCCGTTCAGGTCGTAGACGTTGATAGCGACTGTTTCGCCATAGCAGATAAGAGCTGTGCGAGTGAGGTAGAAGTCTATCTCGGTCGTTTTTACGTCAGTAACATTGTCGTAGCCGTTGAGGTATTCATACCCGCTTATGTATAAATCGGTGATGTGCATATCGCCCGTACCAATGTTGGTGATGCGTATCTCAACAGGGTCTTTGCTCTTCATAGCCATGGCGGCGATGTCTACGGTATAAGAACCTTTCTTATACTCGGCATTTTGTTCGTTCCATGACGTTTCGCCTACGGCGCGGCTCTCTACTTTGAGAGTACGTCCACCGGTGATGTACATACGCATCTGGAAAGCATGGAGGCTGGGAACCGTAAATTCGGCAGTGCCGTTTTTCGATATGGCGAGTGCCCCGGTTGTACAGCCGGTATATGCAACGGTACCGTTGCCGGCATATTCGGGTTTTACACTCCATGTGCCGCCGGTAATGAGAGCGGCAATAGAATCGGGCAAGACAGCATCTTGAAATGGATACCAATTGCTAAGGATTTTCTCGCTGTAAACGATATTGCCGTTTTCGTCTTTGAAGTCGGCATATGGGTCGTCGGGTTCTTCATCATCTACACTGCCATCATTCTCAGGATATACGAGAGTGTATTCGTTATTGTCTATGCCATATTCAAAAGCGCCCATATCGGCCGTAGAGCCATTGTATTGAAGAGTTATCGTACGACCATACTCGGGGTTTTTAATGTCGGCAGCATCGTATTTGTCAATGATTACGCCTGCGTCGATGAAGTCTGAGCCTTCTTTGAGACGTCCGAACTTAAGTGGTAGTGAGCCGTCGGCTTGACGTGCTGCGAGGGCATCTTCGTATGTAAGGCTTACAAATTGGTTCGAACGGTCAGTTGTACTCTTGCTGTAGCCGGTTTCTCCGGTATAAGGGTCACTTCCATCGCGGTCGTTGTAGGGACTGCAATGGTCGAGCGTGGTCCAGCTGCAATATTGTATGTCGGCACGTGGCTCTGATGGAGAGTCTTTGTAATTGAATTGGTGATTGCGTTCTTCTCCTGCAAAGCCTATACAGTTGCGCAGTACCCAGTTGCCATATTCGGGAATGGCATTGTTGAAACCATAGTTGATACCGTTGCGTACCGATACACAGTTGAAAAGGTATGTACCTTCGTTGTGATTATTTTGGTCGAAACCTTTGCTTGCATTGTCGGCAGAGATACAACGAGTGAAAATATGCGCACCGAAAGAAGTCTTCTTATCATTGCTGCCACCCATTTTGAATCCGTTGCCATTACCTTTGTTATAACCGTTGTTCAATGTCCAGCAGTTGTCTACTACGATGGGATATACCGTGTAGTAGAAGTCCCATCCGTCGTCGCTGTTGTACCATGAGCGGCATCCATGAAATTCGTTGCCCGGGCCTGGGAATAGTTTCACGGCAAAACCATCGGCATCGCCACCGTTGCTCCATACGTCGCAATTGTTGTAGCTGTCGCAATTGAGTACGATATTGTATCGGCCGTACTTAAACTCGGGGTTGCGGGTATTCTCGCCATTGTCACCCTTGCCAAAACCTTGTTGCAAGCCGGTGTCGCCATTATCATGAAAGACACACTCTTCTACGACGCAGAAACTACCTTCGAGCTTGAGGGCATTGTCGGGAGCATTACAAAATTCTATGCCACGATAGTGCCAGTAGTTGGCTCCTATTTGGTGCATAATGCCTCGGTTGTTTTTTGCTACGTCTTCTTCTTCGCGTTCGAGACGGCAGAAATCAAATACAGGTTTCTCGCCTTCGACAGCAAAGAGGCATATACGTGCATCTTTTGTGCCTGTTTGTTTTATATTGATGGTAGCATCGGGTTCATAAGTACCTCCGTGTACCCATATGGTGTCGCCCGGCATGACAATGGTTAGCGCTTTGGTAAGCGTTGCAAAAGGTTGTGTCTCTGTTGTACCGGTATTGTTATCGTCACCATCGGTAGCAAGGTAAAGTTGACGTGCTTCGGTAGTGAAGCAGGTAAATAATGACGTTAAAATGCACAATGTGAGTGCTTTCGCTACAAGAGTAGAATTTTTCATGGTATATCTCTCCAAATATTTTTGCAAAGTTAACCCATAGATTGCTAACTGTAGTTGTATTTTTAGCCCGTATGTATGTATTATTTGGTCATAAATGGAGAAAAGAAGATTATTTCTATTTTTTCTTCTTGTTTTCGCGTATTTCTTCGGCTATGCTCCAATGTTGTGCTGCCATATCAGCCATGTTGAGCTGCATGAAAGTGTCGCCCAAGCGCTCGTGCGCTGCTGCATGAAAGGGCTTTTGTGTCACGGCTTTGGCAAAGTCTGACAAGGCATCTTCGTAGTCTTTGCATTCGTATCGGAGTTTTCCGCGGTTATAAAGGGCTTTGAAGTTTAGAGGGCTGAGGCGTATGGCTTCGTTGAAACATTCCATTCCCTTGATGAGTTCTCCGCAATCGACCAAGGTGACACCTTTACGCACCCATGCATCTACGAGTGTGGGGTCGAGTGTAAGAGCTTTGTCGAAGTTGGCAAGTGCGGCACGGTAATCGCGGGCTTTTACAACGCATTCATTGCCCATTTCGTAATATTCCTGTGCATATTGCCGCAATATGGCGTTGCGCTTATATGAAGCTTCAAGCAGGTGGCGATTTTGCTCTTTTAGCTTCTTGATAATGCCCAATTTACGGCGTATATAGCGTCGTATGGCTGGCTTCTCTATATCGTAGCGTAAGTGTATGGCTTTAAAAAACTCATCGAGAAAGAGTTCGATGTCATCATTGTCAAAGGCTTCGACTGCGGCATGATAGCGGCGGTCGGCTTCGGCTTGTTGCAACGCCAGTTTGATAAGAGTAGGATTGTTGAAGCTGTTACTGAAACGGACTATCTCGGGGTTGACAAAAATCTCTTTGAGCGAGACGGGTTGGGTGAGTGTGATACCACTGAGCGATGTACAGCGGCTCAGCGCTACGTATGCTTGTCCCCCGGCAAAGGTACCACCCGTAAAGTCTATGGTGACGTGATTGAAGGTGAGACCTTGGCTTTTGTGTATGGTTATAGCCCATGCCAATTTTACGGGGTATTGCCTGTATATGCCCAATACTTTTTCCTCGATACGTTGCTCTTTTTCGTTGTATGAGTAGCGTATATTTTCCCATGTGGCAGGTTCTATAAAGCATTCGTCGCCGTTTTCAAGCAGTACATTGATGCGTTGACCGTCGATGATTTCCGACACAATACCCAGTGAGCCGTTTACCCAGCGATGCTCGGTATCGTTTTTGATAAACATGATTTGTGCACCTATTTTCAGCTCCAGTTTCTGGGGAGTAGGAAGGCTGCCATTGGGAAAGTCACCCGTTATCTCACCCTCAAAAGTGTAGGTTTCACCCTTAATTTTTTCCAGATGGCTTTCGTTGATGGCATCGACATGGTCGCGACGTGTAGCAAGTGTGATAGCAAAGCTCTCTTCTTCGCCTGTGTTTATTGGAGGGCAGCAGCGGGTATTGAGTATGGCAATCTCGTCGATGCCCGCCTTGTTACATCGTATTTTATCGAGCAGAGCGACAAATAAAGGGTCACTTTGCCGGTAAGTTTTGCGCAACTCTATGGGGACTAATGTCATCTCTTTGAATACTCGTGCCGAGAAAAAGAAGGGTGTGGGGTAGAACCGTGCCAGTATATCGCGCATATCGGCCGTAACAACAGGCTCGAGTTGATAAACGTCACCGACCAGAAGCAGTTGCTTGCCTCCAAAAGGATCGCGCATATTGCCCGAAAATACCCGTAGCACACGATCTATGAAGTCTATCATATCGGCACGAACCATCGAGATTTCATCTATGATGATGAGCTCCACTTCTTTGAGCATCTTACGTTGCAGTTTGCTATATTTTAGCATCTCGTAGATGCGGCTACCTTTGAGACTCAAATCGGGGTCGTCGGGGAGGATAGGTCTAAACGGCATTTTGAAGAATGAGTGTATGGTGCTTCCCCCGGCATTGATGGCTGCAATACCGGTGGGGGCAAGAACGACATAACGTTTGCGTATGTTGTCGCATATGTAGCGTAAGAAGGTCGATTTGCCTGTCCCGGCTTTCCCGGTGAGAAATACCGATTGGTGTGTGTATTTCAGCAGTGCATAGGCATCCTGAAACTCGCGGTTGTCTATGTCGATAGATGAAGTCTTCGTGTTGTTATTCATACACAAATTGTAGAGGTATGTGGCTATACATTTGCCGATACGAAATTACGCTTTTTCGGGTAAAGCTGGTTACTTGGGGTCTGAAAACTTATGTGTATTGATGGCAGTACCGCTTTTGAGTATGATTTACTGTGCATGGTAGTCGGTGAGACCTCTTACGTGCATATATCTTTGTGAAGATGCTTATATAAGATATGTGCCGGTTTCTTATCCAATAGAAAAGAGCCATGGCAGACTGTTTGCTATGGCTCTTTTCTGATTGTCGGTTAAATTTATAACTTTCAGAGTATCATTTTGGCTTTAACATATCTGTGTGCAGGATATATTGTCAGAATTTATACCCTATGGTTAGTTTCACAGAGTTGTATCGCATATCCATTACACCCGACAAGGGAGTAGGATCGTTTCCAAGTGGTGTGAAAGGGTATATGTCATATTCTTGTATACGGTGAACGTAAGCCAAGTCGAGAGTTATATTGTTGACGCGATAGCCTAAGCCACAACTGATATTGTGTGCATCGTGTGGCAGATAATAGGTGGTGAGGGTACCTTCGACAATCTCAGGCGTAATAATATGATCGAGAATCAAGTTATTGAGTTGCGCTCCTTCGTAAGCATATCCGGCACGTAGGCTCAGCATGGGTAATATACGTACTTCACCTCCTACGCGTACAGTACTCATTCCTGCCATATAGCTGTTTATGTTGGTATTTGTGACAGTATAGTCGAGACTGTTATTACCACCGTAACTCATATTTTTGGCATTTGAGTATTCGTAATCGACACTCAGTAAGCCTACTTTGCCCAATATAGCGGCAACGCTACCTATAATGCGCCATGGAGAGTGATACTCGTATGTAGAAATACCGACGTCGGTATAGTTGTTGTCGGTAGTCCCGTGATGAGAGCCAACATTATAGTCGGTTCCTGCCCAATATGTATCGCTCAGACGATAGTAGGTGGGAGAATGATAGGCAAATCCTACGCGCAGGAATGAAGCAGGACGGAAGATGACTCCTAATTTTACGCCGAAGCCGTAACCGTTGGTGCGTAGCGTGTTTGCCAAGTCGTAGTCGGCATTGACCGTTTCGCGAGATATGTTGCCTTGTGCATCTTCCTCGAAGAGGAGTGCGTTTTGTAATGTTTCACCGTATATGCTTTCTATGCGATAATCTATATTGGTAAGTCCTAAAGTGAGTCCCCAATAGAGCATGTCGCTTATGTTTCCACTCACGTTGATGTCATACTCGTCGATGCTTCCACTTGTAATATTATGTAGGCTGGCGTTACCCGTTGTATTGTTCAATGGAGAGTATATACTTTCGTATTGCATGGCACTTGCGCCACCAAGCGAGTTTGTGAGGAAAGCGTTGTATCCCAAGATGGAAAGCCACGGTATCCTTGAATCACTGTAAGGGTTGTAGTTCGAGTTGCCTATCATATCGTTGGGTAATACACCGGCTGCTGTTGTTTGTTGGGCTATGAGTTGTGTCAGCGATGATCCTATATTGGTCCAGTTGGCACTATAGTCGTTGTTGAAGTTGGCAACATTGTTATATGCAAACCCGAAGTTCAGTGTTCGCAAAGCACTGTTACGGAAGCGGATAGTTCCTACAAAGCCCAAATTATCGCCCGAAAAAAAGAACCCTGAGTTTTTATTGGTGTTGGAACTCGTTTTGGTAGAGTTGTTGTAAAAATTCAGTCCTCCGGTTACCGTAATTTCCGAGCTGCGATATATGCCCAGTCCGGCGGGATTTTGCCTGATGGTACTTATATCGCCACCCAATGCGCCGAAAGCGCCTCCCATTGCTGTGTAACGAGCTGTTCCTTTCAATTGGCTGGTAGTCATAGGTAGAGCGTCTAAAGCTCCTTGACCCAAGCATGAGAGGCTACTTGCTATTAATAACGATGTTATGATGATAGGTTGTTTCATTTTTATATTAGGTTATAGGTAGTATCTGTTGTTTTATCTACGGCCGCGACTGCCTCCCGAGCTACGTCCTGAGCTCATGCTGCTACTGCGAGAGCCACTATAGCTGCCTCGTGAACTGCCTACTGAACTACGGGATGAGTTCCCGCGCGAGGGCGAGTAGCTATTGCGTGTTGTGCTACTCGGGGTCGTGTAGTTCCTTCTTGATGTTGAAGATGGACGGCTTACCGATGTGCCTTGTGTATTGATAGTGGTACGACCTGTAGTGCTACTTCCTCGTAATGAGGTATTGCCCGTGGTACTTATCGAAGTGGAGGGTCGGCGGTTGGTAACAGTTTCGCGGGAAGAGGTCCCTGTCGAGTTCGTACCTGTTACACCTCGACGTCCGCTGTTGATTGTGCTGATGTTTGCATCGCTTGTGCCACGGCGTCCGCTATTGCTGTTGATGGTAGTAGCATTTCTTCGTCCTGCCGACTCAATGTTGTTACGGTCGCTTGTTGACGAAGAATAGCGTTGTCCGCGAGTACCACTCCCTGACGATGAGCCGGTGGTAGTACCTTCTCTTCGTGAAGAGAGGCTGTTGCCTCTTGCTCCGGCAGTGTAGGTACCTCCATACCGGTTGTTGCTGCTACTGGGGCGTGCAGGAGCGTCGTTTCTCCACTGACGAGGTCCTCGGCCGTTAGCCGTATAGTACCAGTCATTGTGCCATCCGTAGTGTGGGTGATTCCAACCATAATATGGGTATCCCCAACCGTAATATCCATAGTAAGGATATCCCCATCCATAGCTGTAATACCATGGATCGTAGAAGCCCCATGAAGTCCATCCATAGTTCCATCGCCAAGCCCAGCTTGAATAGGAGTAGGGTGCCCACATATAGTTCCAATACCAAGGATTGGTCCATGTGGGGGTTACCCATGCATAATTCCCGTCTATATATACGTTCCAGTCATTGCTGTCGAGGAAATATATATTGGTGTAAGCCGGGTCGCCTATGCTGATGGCGTAGCGCGGATCGTAAAAACGGTGTATACGTATGGTGTATTCGTAGTCGTTGAGCGAACCGTTGAAGTCGTTGAGGTAGTAGCCCTCTTCTGGTTGTATGTATACCGTATCACCGGGGGCTACTTCATCGCTATAATAGGTGAATGTGGTACCCGTTGTAGTGCCGTCTGTGGCATCTGTATAGGTATTTGCTTCGTCGTTATACGAGCCTCTGCGGTTATATTCGTCAACATCTCTTTCGAGAGATGTCGTATTTGTTGCTGTAGCAGTGGTTGCTGCGGCAGCAGCCTCAGCTTCCTTTTCTTTCTTTTTCTGTTCTATTACCGGGTTTTCCTCTCCTGGGGTATAATATATGTCATCTTCTATGTAGTAGCTTTGAGCCATAGAAGGAGATAACATGCTTGCCCCTAAAATGGTTAACGCGATGATAATACTTCCCTTTTTCATAAAAAAATCCTCCTGTCGTCTATGGTTTATAATATGACTCCCGGCAGGCGTTAAGGTTTAAGCCTTTAACCTAAAATAATACCTGAGAATAATATTGCAAACAAAGGTATTTAACTTTGTTGAAATCGCATGGTAAAATAACGTTTTTAACGTTCAATTAGGAGTGTTATAAATGCTTGTATTGTATTTTCTCCTAATAGGTAAAGACTCTTTGGGGTGAAGGCGAGTGAAATTGTTGAATCGATTATCAAAATTTGAGATAGAAATCGCGTGTAAGAGAAATATATTCTTGGCTATATTCGCCAAGATGTTGTTCAATGGTCAGATACGATGCTGCAGGACGTGGCAATAACGTGTGCTGCCACTCGCCGAGTATACGTTTGGGCTGTTTGTTGGGAAGTGTGCTTACGATGAGTTGTCGTGAAAGGCTCCACCCGGCCAGCATGGCTATTTCGTCGATACGATTGAATAGCTGCGCCGGAAAAATGAGTGTAAGAGTACCGCCTGTTTGTAATAAAGGACGAGCCAAATCGAAAATTTCTTCGTATTGCAGGGCGACGGCATGTCGTGCTGTGCTGCGTGCTGCGTCGGGCGATAACAAGTCGTCGAAATAGGGTGGATTGGAAAGAATTGCGGCATACCGGGTTTTGGTAATGCGGGCATATTCGTTAAAGTCGGCATGCTCTACTATGATACGCTCTTTCCATGGGCATGCAGCACAGTTGACCATCGCTTCTTTTGCTGCTTCGGCATCTATCTCTATTCCCGTTATTGTGGCATGAGGAGAACGTTGAGCTGCCATAATGGCAAGAATGCCGGTGCCGGTACCGATGTCGAGGATGTGGCCTGTGAGTGGTATTGTTGCCCAGGCTCCTAACAGCACACTGTCGGTACCTACTTTCATGGCACAATGCTCTTGGCGTATAGAGAAACGTTTGAAGTGGAATACATTTGCAGACATGCTATCGTAGCTTGTAAGTGTGATGCACAAAAGTAGCTATAAAAAGTTATGTGCCGAAATTTTTGGGCCCTCCTAAAAAAGTTTGGCATGTTACTTGTAGAAGTATTTAACTACAAAAAAAGAATTGCGTATCTTTGCAAATTCTGACACCGCCTGACATAATGGCCATAAATTTTAGATAAACATCATAAAGGACTAATATACTATGTTTTGTGACAGTGACGAAAAATCATCACCTATTATGCCGATTTTTGCCGAAGTAAATTTGCCTCAAAAGGACGAAAACTGTGCAGATGTCAATCCCGACGATTTGCCTATACTTACCTTACGCAATATGGTGCTTTTCCCCGGCGTTGCTATGCCTGTATTAGTAGGACGCGAGAAAACAATGCAACTTGTCAAAGAGGCACAGCGCACCCATAAACCTATTGGTGTGGTGTGTCAGGTTGATGCTGAGGTGGAAGATCCCGAAGTGAGCGATTTGTATCCTGTAGGCGTGGTAGCTGATGTTATAAAGGTTCTGGAGATGCCCGATGAGACGACAACCGTTATTCTGCAAGGCAGACGGCGTTTTGTCGTAGGAGGCCAGACGGCAACACAACCTTATCTGAGGGCGCAAGTGGTTTTGCTCGAAGATGAGATGCCTGAGAAAAAGGACAAGGAGTATGAGGCTCTTATACTCTCTATCAAGGAGCTTACATTGAAAATGTTGCGTACTATTGGCGACCAAGCCAAGGAAATGGCTTTTGCTGTCAATAATATAGACAACGCTGTATATCTTACCAACTTTGTGTGCTGTAACTCTCCTTTAGAACCGGCCGAAAAGCAAGAAATGCTTTCTATAGATAATCTTAAGGTGAGAGCATTCCGCCTCTATGAAGCATTGAGCCGTGAGGCTCAGTTGCTCGATATAAAAGCTGACATACAGTCTAAGACGCGCGAGGGCATCAATCAACAGCAACGAGAGCACTTCTTACAACAGCAGATACGTACCATACAAGAGGAGCTTGGGGGCGATGGTGTAGAACAAGAGATACAGGAACTGCGCGATCGTGCCGAACATAAGAAATGGAATGAAAATGTTGCCGAGACTTTTGAAAAAGAGGTCAGGAAGTTGGAACGATTGCACCCGCAAACCCCCGACTATTCGGTACAGTACAGTTACCTCGAAACATTGCTCAATTTACCATGGAATGACTACAGCCAAGACTCTATCAACCTGAAAGAGGCACGCGAAGAGCTCGATAAAGACCATTATGGTCTTGAAAAGGTGAAGGAGCGTATCATAGAGCATTTGGCCGTGGTGAAGCTGACAAGCCTTTCTCACGCACCTATTTTGTGCCTGTATGGCCCTCCCGGAGTTGGTAAGACGTCGCTGGGCAAGAGTATTGCCAAAGCATTGCACCGTGAGTATGTGCGCATATCGTTAGGCGGGCTGCACGATGAGGCCGAAATACGGGGCCATCGTCGTACATACATTGGTGCTATGCCGGGGCGTATTATGCAGGCCCTTATAAAGGCGAAGAAGAGCAATCCTGTTTTTGTCCTCGACGAAATAGACAAAATAGGCAACGATTTCAAGGGCGATCCTGCCTCGGCATTGTTAGAGGTGCTTGACCCGGAGCAGAATTCGGCATTCCACGATAATTATATCGATATTGACTACGACTTGTCGAATGTCTTTTTTATAGCTACAGCCAACGACCTGAGTACCATATCGCGCCCTCTGCTTGACCGTATGGAGTTGATAGATATTAGCGGTTATATTCTCGAAGAAAAGATAGAGATTGCCCGCCGTCACCTCATACCCAAACAGATGAAGGCTCATGGACTGGAAAAAGGTGATGTAGACATTCCCAAGAAGACGATAGCGGCCATTATAGACCGATATACCCGTGAATCGGGTGTGCGGTTATTGGATAAGACTTTGGCCAAGATAATGCGTAAGATTGCTCTGAAAAAGGCCGAAGAAACATCATATAATCCTACGGTTACCGTCGATGACTTGCGCGAATATTTAGGTATACCCACTTGTCAGAGTGACAAGTATGAGGGTAATGAATATGCCGGTGTCGTTACAGGACTTGCCTGGACTGCTGTAGGCGGAGAAATTTTGTTTGTAGAGTCGAGTCTAAGCAAGGGTAAGGGTGAGAAACTTACCCTTACCGGCAATCTGGGCGATGTGATGAAAGAGTCGGCCATGCTGGCTTTGCAGTATATCAAAGCTCATGCCGATATATTGGGTATCCCTGAGGATGCGTTTGAGAAATGGAACGTGCACATACATGTTCCTGAAGGTGCCATACCCAAGGACGGGCCTTCGGCCGGTATCACTATGGCTACCTCTTTGGCATCGGCTTTTACGCAGCGTAAGGTGAAAGCCCGTCTTGCAATGACTGGCGAAATAACCTTGCGTGGCAAGGTATTGCCTGTGGGTGGTATCAAGGAAAAAATCTTGGCCGCCAAGCGCTCGGGTATCAAAGAAGTTATCCTTTCGGAAGAGAATCGCAAGGATATAGAAGAGATTAACGAAATGTATCTGAAGGGATTGACGTTCCATTATGTCAATACTATCAAAGATGTATGGGATATAGCGTTGACCTCGCAAAAAGTGCCTCATGCCTTAAAAATAGAATAATATGGAAAAGACAGGTAAGAAAAGACGCATCGTAGTACTCGATGGCTATACCCTCAATCCAGGAGACCTTTCATGGAGTGCCCTGGAAAGTATGGGCGATTGTGTCGTGTATGAGCGCACATCTCCGTCGCAGGTAGTAGAACGTTGTCGCGATGCCGAGGTGGTGCTGACTAATAAGGTACCCGTTATGGCTGCCGAGATAGAACAGTTGCCACGTCTCGAGTATATCGGTGTGTTGGCTACAGGCTATAATGTTGTAGACCTGCAGGCAGCCGCACATCGAGGTATAGTGGTGACCAATATTCCGGCATATAGTACAGCCTCGGTAGTACAAATGGTATTTGCACATTTACTGAATGTTACAAATGCCGTGCAGCGCCATAGTGATAGTGTCCGAAGGGGCGATTGGACGCGTTGTGCTGACTTCAGTTATACCCTTTCGCGACAAACCGAATTGGAGGGTAAGACCATGGGTATTGTCGGTTTGGGACATATAGGGAGCCGTGTAGCTTCCGTAGCTCATGCCATGGGTATGAATGTGGTGGCAACGACTTCAAAAAGTCGCGAAGAGTTGCCGTCGTATGTCGTACCACTTGCATGGGATGACTTTTTGGCTGCGTGCGATGTCTTATCGTTACATTGTCCGCTCACCGCAAGCACCCGTCATTTGATAGATGCTGAAGCCATATCTAAGATGAAAGACGGGGCAATCCTCATTAATACAGGCAGAGGCCCGTTGCTCGACGAACAGGCTGTGGCCGATGCGCTAGAAAGTGGAAAACTGGCTGCCGCGTGCGTAGATGTACTCTCTACAGAGCCTCCAGCAGCTGATAATCCCTTGTTGTCAGCCCCCAATTGTTATATTACGCCTCACATCGCTTGGGCTACGTACGAAGCACGTGTGCGTCTTATGCAGATTGCAGTGGCCAACTTGGAGTCTTATTTTGCCGGTTCTCCGGTCAATCGCGTAGGTTGAGGATTTCATATTAAATATATGAAGAGGCTGTACCCTTGAAGGTACAGCCTCTTTTTGTGATACGTCACTTATACAGCAGTTGGTCTCGTTTCTGTGTGGAAGATGATTTATGTGTTATTGGTATAAAAGAAAATGAGACTGTCACCGATAATTGGGACAGTCTCATTTTGTTGACAGTTAAGTTATGATTTAAAAAGTAGAATCTAATAATCCTTTATCAGAAACCGTGGAAGGTGTGGATGGGTGGGAACATGATTAACTCGGCAATGAGTATGGCGGCACCTGCAAGATAGCCTAACAAAGCCAACCAAGAGATGTGTTTCAGATACCAGCCGAAGTTCATCTTTTCCAGACCCATGACTACTACTCCTGCGGCCGAGCCAATGATGAGCATACTACCACCTACACCGGCACAGTAAGAGAGTAACAACCAGAAGCCGCCGTCTTGTACAAAGTTCAGACGGTATATGTCTGAGGCTGCCAGAAGGTCAGGTACCTGATCAAACGGCACAATTTCATACATACCCATAGCGGCTGCTACAAGAGGTACATTGTCTATAATAGACGATATGCAGCCTAAGAGTACGTTGATGATATATATATTGTGTACTTTTTCGTCTAGCCAGTCGGCCATGCTACCTAAGATACCAGTGGCTTGCAGTACAGCTACAGCCATGAGGATACCCAGGAAGAAGAGTATAGTTGGCATATCTATACGTTGCAAGATGCGCGACAGTCTGTTTTGAGGACCATTTGTAAGTGCCTTTTTGTTATACATGAGTTCGGTATATATCCAAATGATACCCAATACGAAGAGCATTCCGACAAACGGAGGCAGGTGGGTCACTGTTTTGAAAATAGGTACAAAGATGAGGCCACCCACTCCTAAATAGAATAGAGCACTGCGCTCTTTGGGACTTACAAAGTTGGCAACACCATCTTCGTCTTTGGCTGTGATTGCCGGTAGTTGTCCGCGTAATTTGAAGCTGATAAATAGCAGTGGAACAATGACAGCTGTCAAGCTCGGTACTAATAAGTAAGTCATCAGAGCACCAGTAGTAACGTTGTTGTTTACCCACAGCATGATGGTGGTAATATCGCCAATAGGGGACCATGCACCTCCGGCATTGGCTGCAATGATAATCATGCTGGCATAGAGCCAACGTTCATGTTGGTCGTTGATTAATTTGCGCAACAGCATCACCATGACAATAGAGGTGGTGAGATTGTCGAGTACCGACGACATAAGGAATGTGATAAAAGACAATATCCACACCAAACGAAGTTTGTGGCGGGTTGTAATGTGGCGAGTTATGATGGTGAAACCTCCGTGTGAGTCTATAAGCTCGACAATAGTCATTGCGCCAATCAGGAAGAACAGCGTAGACGATATATCGCCCAAGTGCCCGATGATTTCCACTTGATTGATGTAATCTGTCAGGTGCGAAACATCATATCCATGTTGCGCGGCTTGTTCAACAACATACGGAATAGAGTCGGCTCCTAAGATAAACAATACCCACATGAGCATGCCTAAGAGTAAAGCTGTCGCCGACTTGTCAATTTTGATAGAGTGCTCCATGGCTATACATATATAGCCTGCTATGAACACTGCAACGAGAGCTACAAGCATAATTGATATTAGATTTAGTTAGTTTTTAATGTGTGCAAAAGTAATATAATATCTTGAAAAGAATTTACGGTGTTAATAATGATGATTTTTCGGCAAAGATAATACATTTATGCAAAAATGTGTTGATGAATAGGTTTAGAAAAAATTGTATAGGAGTTGTGCTCTGTAACTTTTATTGGGGTTGTTTCTCATTGCGATACCCATTTCAGTCCGATTACCGAGGCTATCAGCGTAGTAATGAAAAATAATCTTGCAAAGGTGGCTGGCTCATGGAAGAAGACGATACCCAGTATTACTGTACCTACAGCTCCTATACCTGTCCATACAGGATATGCAGTACCTATGGGCAGGGTTTGTACCGCTTTTGCCAGGAGTACCATACTCAGTATCAGGCATACCAGAAATCCAGCACCCCATAAATAATATTCTGTTCCAGTGGCCCCTTTCATTTTTCCTAAGCAGAAAGCGAAACCCGACTCGAAGAAGCCCGCAATAATTAAAATAATCCAATTCATAGTATAGTTTTTATTGGTATGCCGTTATAGTCGTTTAAGAGTGTTGCATACCTTATGCGGGTACAAATTTACATATTTCTTGAGACTCTTCCTGTGTAAAGGAAAAATGTGTTTATGGGATGTGAAGAGGTCGTATGCCTGTATGGAGAGTTAGTTTTGCAGGCGGTATTCGAGAGGGGTATAGCCGGTAACCCGTTTGAAAAGGCTGCAAAAGTATTGTGCCGATGAAAAACCCAATTCAGAGGCTATGACATGTATGCTTTTGTTGGTTTGCAATAATTGCTTCCGGGCTAACTGCAAGCGCTTCATCTGTATGAAATCTATGCCGCAATAGCCAGTTTCGTGTAAAAGTAGCGCTTCTAAATAAGCTGTCGATACATTGAGCGAACGAGCTATGGTTGTAATAGAGGGTAATTCTTGGTGACATGCTTTGGCAGACAGAAAATAGGTCTCAATAATATATTCTGTCTGGCTGAGAAGTTTCAGGTTACACTCATGCCGAGTGATGAATTGTCGTTTATAGAAGCGTTGGCAGTAGTTGAGCAGCAATGTCAATCGGTTTACAAGGATGGTATGGCTGTACTCGTCGATGCCCCAGTCTAATTCTAAACGGAGGTTTTTTAACTCATTGTCTATAATGTTACGCTCGCGTACTGAAAGATGGAGCGCTTCATCGAGCTTGAAATCGAAAAAAGTAAACTCTTGAATATGTTTCTCTAAGAAAGTTCCGTGCAGCAGTGACGGATGGAATATTAATAAGCAGCCTTTTGCATGTTGCAGTATGTTGTTCCACTTTGCGGATATAGGCTTGTGCGGAGATGCTGTGATAAGCGTAGCATCGCAATAGTCGCATATTTCCCAGCCTGTTATACTATTGCACACCGCGTTGTCGTGTAGCAGTATGGCGTATAATCCTATCGGCAAAGAGGGTATGTCGGTAGTCGCATTCAGTTCAATGATGCTTATAAGTGGATGCCGAGTCTTCACATGCAACAAGTGGTTGCATTGTGATATGGATTTTATCTTTATTGCTTTTTCCATGATTGCGTGTTGTCACGCAGGTAGTTTGCGGTATTCGCTTGGGGTGCATCCTACCCGCTTTTTGAAGATGCGAGTGAAGTGTTGAGGGTATTGAAATCCCAGTTCGTAAGCAATTTGGTTGACTGTTTTTTCAGTGCCTATTATCTTCTCTTTTGCCAAATCAATGATTTTGTTCTGAATGTATTCTTGGGGTGACTTGCCTGTCTCTTTTTTGACCAGGTCTCCGAAGTAATTGGGCGATAAACAAATCTTGTCGGCAAAATATTTTACTGAGGGTAATCCGTTTTGCAACGCCTTATTGTCGGAAAAATAAGCATCGAGTAGTTCTTCAAATTGTGTCAGAGCATCTCGGTTGACCGTTTTTCGGGTGATAAATTGTCTCTCGTAGAAGCGCATACAGTAGTCGAGTAGCAACTCTATATTGCGCGATATAAGTCGTTTGCTATGCTTGTCGATAGGATGAAGCACTTCGAGTTTTATTTTATCGAGGCAGTCGGTAAAGATATCTTTCTCCTCGTCTGAAAGATGCAAAGCTTCGTTGGAGTTGTATGAGAAAAACGAGTAGTGCCTTATCTCTTGTCCTAACGATGTGCCTCGTATCAGATCAGGGTGGAATAGGAGGCCTTTTGCCAAGGGTTTTGCTCCTTCGGCCATTTCTATTGCAGTAACCTGTCCTGGGGCAAAACTTGTAACTGTACCCTCTTGATAGTCGTAGGTTTGTCGGCCATAGCGTATATCGCCGCATTTTACCTGTTTCAGGAATAGGGCATATATGCCATAATGTAAAGTAAATCGTGTAGGGAACCGAGTGGCTTGTGACAAATCTACGACGCTAACTAACGGATGTATTGTCTCCAATCCGAACAGTTTGTTGTACACGTCTACCGTGTCGAGTTGTATTACGTTTTCCATAAGACTTCCTGCTATATATGCAGCAAAATTAATTATTATTGTAATAGAAGATTCTATCTACCAGTCGAAACCGTAAATCAGTTACTAAACTCAGTAATATATATACAATGGGGAGAATGGCATAAACGATAAAAAGCCTTGAAGCTAAGAGCTTCAAGGCTTTCTTCTGCTTTCGCGGTGCGTACGGGACTCGAACCCGTGACCCCATGCGTGACAGGCATGTATTCTAACCAGCTGAACTAACGCACCGTTTTTTGTTTTGCGGTGCAAAGATAGGGCGAATGCTTGTATTATGCAAGTCTTTTGCAATTTTTTTGTTGTCTATTTTGTGTTTTTTATTTCGCTGTAGGTCTTTTATTATCTCTATTTATTATTAATGTATTGATATTTAGTCTGCTATGAGATATTATGGTATAGATAGAAATGTCGGAATATCATTTGCAATTATACACCACGGGGCTGCAACTATATAAATTGTTGCAGCCCCGGGCTATGTGGTGAAGGTCGTACCACGTGTTCTTGTGATGAAAAACTAAGGTCGTGGTATGCTCCGGTTTTGTCAGTCGTTCATTGAGAGAAGGAACTCTTCGTTGCTTGATGTACGTTCGAGCCGGTCTTTGAGGAATTCCATAGCCTCTACCGAGTTCATATCGGCCAGGTAACGGCGCAGTATCCACATGCGGTTGAGGGTCTCTTTGTCGAGTAACAAGTCGTCGCGACGAGTGCTGGACGCATTGATGTCGACGGCGGGGAAGATACGCTTGTTAGATAGTTTCCGGTCTAATTGTAACTCCATGTTACCAGTACCCTTGAATTCCTCGAAAATTACTTCGTCCATCTTGGAGCCTGTATCTATGAGGGCTGTAGCTATGATGGTGAGACTGCCTCCATTTTCTATGTTACGTGCTGCGCCGAAGAAGCGTTTGGGCTTGTGCAGGGCATTGGCGTCGACACCTCCCGATAGTACTTTGCCCGATGCCGGCGACACGGTATTGTAGGCGCGGGCAAGGCGGGTGATGGAGTCTAAGAGAATAACTACGTCATGACCACACTCAACCATGCGTTTGGCTTTTTCGAGTACGATATTGGTTACTTTTACGTGACGCTCGGCGGGCTCGTCGAAAGTCGACGATATTACCTCGGCTTTTACACTGCGAGCCATGTCGGTAACCTCCTCGGGTCGCTCATCGATGAGCAATATTATCATATATACCTCGGGGTGATTCTCTGATATGGCGTTGGCAATATCTTTCAGAATGACGGTTTTACCGGTTTTAGGCTGTGCTACGATAAGACCGCGTTGCCCTTTTCCTATGGGCGAGAACATGTCGACTATGCGGGTGGAAAGATTGCACGATTTGCCGCTCGTAAGGTCGAACTTCTCGTTGGGGAAGAGAGGAGTGAGGTGGTCGAATGGTACGCGGTCGCGCACAAACTCGGGTGAACGCCCGTTGATGCGATCTACCTTGGCAAGCGGAAAATATTTTTCGCCTTCTTTGGGCGGACGGATAGGACCTTCTACTACGTCACCGGTTTTGAGCCCGAAAAGTTTTATTTGCGATTGCGATACGTATATATCGTCGGGCGATGTGAGGTAGTTGTAATCGGGCGAACGTAGGAATCCGTAGCCGTCGGGCATCATCTCCAATACTCCCGAGCCCATGAGGATGCCTTCAAAGTCGTAGGGGCGTTCTCCTGGATTGTTGTGAAGCTCTTCGGTTACTTTGGCGTTGTTGCCGGTATTGTTATTATTGTTGTTGTTACGTTTGTTTTCGCGAACTATATCACGATTGTTCTCGCGGTTATTTTCTTTGTTATTTGCAGTGGGTGTTATTTGTTGAGTGAATACATGCCCGTTTTTATCGCGCGAGATAAAACGTGTGGCTTTGGGAAAGAAAGCCGAAAGTCCTGGCGATGAGGGCACTTCTTTTTCATCCTCTTGGTCGTCTACAGCAGGTTTGTCGGTAATTTTTGTATCTTGTTGTATGGGTTCTTGTGGCTCGACAGACTGTTGATTCTCTTGTATGGGTGGCAAAAGAGGCTCGTTGTGGTCTGAAGCGACTTCGTCTTTCTTGGGAATGCTTTGTTTTTTCCCTGTTTTGATGGGAGAAGGTACTGGTGCAGGTTTTTGTTCCGGCTCGGGTTGCTCTGTTATTGTTGTGTCGTTGTTTTGAGACATGTCGTTATTGGCGTGTATCGACGAAAAAAGTTCGTCAACAGACTCTAACAGAGCCGGATGGCTGGCTGGAAGAGGGGTGCCCTCTACATTATCATGTGGCATGTCGGGTTGAGCTGTTTCAGCTTGAGCTTGTTTCTTTTTACGTCCCGGTTTGTTTTTGCGAGGAGTGACTTCGGCCTTCTCCTCATTGTTGTCGTTAGAGATATCCTCGGCGGGTGTTAGCTCCGGAGTATCGTTGGCAACAGTATTTTCTTCTTTTGCATCTTGCGTGGCCTCTTCATCAGTCTTAGTGTTTTCGGCTTTGGCAGTACGGGTTCTTTTTTTCTTTTTTTTGCCTTCGCCGTTTTGCACCGATACTTTGCTTGCCGATATGGCTTGCTCGTCGAGAATGGTATATACCAACTCCTCGGCTTGCGTGTTATTATTTACTTGTATGCCTAACTGAGAAGCAATTTCTTTTAGTTCAGGTAAGGTTTTTGACTTGAGTTCAAAAATATTATACATCGAGTGCTTGTAATTAGATTATAGCGAAAAATGGCAATCATTGCTATACAGATTGCACTTTGTTCTCTTTTTATGAATGGAAATAGGTGGAAAATGAATTAAAGAGGATAAGAATAACAATTATCTCTTTTGTTTGTGAGGCAAATATACGGTTAATTTTATTAAGAAAAGGCTTTTACGTGTATTGAGAAACTCGATTTAACATTATTTATGGACGTTATGTGCCTTGATTTCGGCCAGTAATATGCGACGGGTATGTGATGTGACGCGAGCAGTGGAAGATGCGCGACGACCTACAATCCACAATATTTCTGTAGCATCACACATAAGAAGCTGCTTTTCCTTTTCTATGATAGACATTTTGCTGTCGCTGAAGAAGTCACTTACCTTTTTGCGTCCTCTCATGCCAAAGGGTGAGAATTTGTCTCCTTTTTGCCAGTGGCGAAGTATGAGCGGATATTGCAGACAGTCGGCGTCGAAGCAGGCACAAAGAGGTGATTTGGGAATGATAAATCCTTCTGCCTGATGGTAGGATATGCTTATTCCGGCAGCCGTGTGTGTGTCGCCATCGTTCCAGATAGCTATGGGCTGTTGCAAAGAGATATCAGGTAACAGACATACTATTAGCGATTTACGGTCGCATATGAGGCGATGACTGGCGCTCATGAATACTTTCCCGGGTTGATGCGTAGTGCAGCAGGCAAGTATATCGGTGATTTGTGATGCATTGAACCCATAGGGGGCAAGTATTTCAAATAATAAAGCTTCGGGAGAGGGTGAGGCTTGCAATTGTTCTATATCGATATATAGGTTCTCGTCTTTTGTATTGCATATCTTTTCCTCCAACTTGCTAATAGCATAGCGATATATCTTTTCGGTTTCAGCAAGGTTATTCAGGGTGCGTTCTATGCTCTCGTCTACTATCGGATTTATGGTGCGTAGCAGTGGCAGAACTTCTAAGCGTATCTTGTTGCGGGTATAGAGCGTCTCTGCGTTGGTGCTATCGTTGACGTATGTAAGGTTATGGCGCATGAGAAAAGCCAATATCTCTTGTCTCGACAAGCATAACAGTGGGCGTACAATGTAGCCATTGCGAGGCTTCATGCCTGTGAGGCCGGCGATTCCGGTCCCACGAGTGAGATTGAGTAGCAGAGTCTCTACATTATCGTCGCGGTGATGTGCGACAGCAATGGCTTCTGCATTGTGGCGTATCCGCATCTCCTCAAACCAATGGTAACGTAGTTCGCGGGCAGCCATTTCAATGGAGATGCCGTTGTCGCGGGCGTAGGAGGTGGTGTTGAATGTAGTCTCGCAGAACGGTACATCGATTTGTGCCGCTATTTGAGCCGCATGATTGCGGTCGCGCAAACTCTCTTCGCCGCGAAGCATGAAGTTACAGTGGCAAGCAATGACATTGTAATTGAGTTGTTTCAATATGGCGAGTAGTGCTACCGAGTCGGCTCCTCCGCTCAGTCCGGCTATGACAGGTCGGTCGTGACTGAGTAGTTGGTGCGACTTTATGTAAAGAGCTATACGTTGGGTTGTTGCGTCCATGTGGCGATGGGGTTTGAAGCGAGAAGCTACTGTGTCGTTTGATATGTTATATATGATATTGTGATGAGTATGTTTTGTGCTTTGCTTAATGACTCATTATTTATGCCGATGGGGCTGTGGCACAATGGGCAATTGGCCACAGCCCCTCGATATTAATTGTCTACGTCCTTATAAATAAGTGCGCAGCTTGTATCAGGCATTTTCTCCCAAGAGAATTTCAAGAATTTGCCAAGCCGAACGCGATACGGGTGAACCCGGACCGAAGATGGCGGCAACACCGGCCTTGTAGAGGAAGTCGTAGTCTTGTGGAGGTATTACACCACCGGCAATGACGATGATATCCTCACGACCCAGCTTCTTCAACTCTTCAATTACTTGAGGAATAAGAGTCTTGTGTCCGGCTGCAAGTGACGATACGCCTAATACGTGAACGTCGTTTTCTACTGCTTGGCGCGCAGCTTCAGCAGGAGTTTGGAACAAGGGACCCATGTCTACGTCGAAACCGCAGTCGGCATAACCCGTAGCACATACTTTAGCACCCCGGTCGTGGCCGTCTTGTCCCATCTTGGCAATCATGATACGGGGTTGACGACCTTCGCGTTTGGCGAATTTTTCGCACAATTCGGTTGCTTTCTTGAAGTCGTCGCTTTGTTTGTTTTCTGAAGAATACACGCCTGAAATAGTTCTAATGACAGCTTTATAACGACCTACAACTTTCTCGCAGGCATCTGATATTTCACCTAAAGTAGCCCGTACACGAGCTGCTTTAACGGCTAAGTCGAGCAGATTGCCCTCTTTGGTCTCTACACATTTTGTGATGGCATCGAGTGCTGCTTTTACGGCATCGTTGTCGCGGTGAGCTTTCAGGTCGACAAGTCGAGCAACTTGCGATTCGCGTACAGCGGTATTGTCTATTTCGAGAATATCGATGGGGGCTTCCTTGTCGAGACGATATTTGTTTACGCCTACGATAGTTTGTTTACCCGAGTCGATGCGAGCTTGTGTGCGAGCAGCAGCCTCTTCGATACGAAGTTTGGGTATACCGGTTTCAATGGCTTTGGCCATACCGCCGAGCTTCTCGATTTCTTGTATGTGCTCCCATGCCTTGTGAGCGAGTTCGTTGGTGAGCCATTCTACGTAGTAAGAGCCTGCCCACGGGTCAATCTCTTTGGTGATGTAAGTCTCTTCCTGTATGTAGATTTGCGTATTACGGGCAATACGAGCCGAAAAATCGGTAGGTAATGCGATAGCTTCGTCGAGAGCATTGGTGTGCAACGATTGTGTGTGGCCAAGGGCGGCACCCATAGCCTCTATACAAGTACGTCCTACGTTGTTGAAGGGGTCTTGCTCGGTAAGCGACCAACCTGATGTCTGGCAGTGAGTACGGAGTGCAAGTGACTTGGGATTCTTGGGATTGAATTGTTTTACAATCTTGGCCCACAGCATACGTGCAGCACGCATTTTGGCAATCTCCATGAAGAAGTTCATACCTATTGCCCAGAAGAAAGAGAGGCGCGGGGCAAATGAGTCGATATCCAATCCGGCATTTACACCGGCACGGAGGTATTCAAGACCGTCGGCCAAGGTGTAAGCCAGCTCGATGTCGGCTGTTGCACCGGCTTCTTGCATGTGGTATCCTGAGATAGAGATAGAGTTGAACTTGGGCATGTTTTTCGAGGTATACTCGAAGATGTCGGCTATGATGCGCATCGAAAACTCGGGCGGATAGATATAGGTATTGCGCACCATGAACTCTTTCAAAATATCGTTTTGTATCGTACCGGCCATCTCTTCAAGCTTAGCGCCTTGTTCAAGTCCGGCATTGATGTAGAAGGCCATAATGGGCAATACGGCACCATTCATGGTCATGGAAACAGACATTTTGTTGAGAGGTATACCGTCGAAAAGCACTTTCATGTCTTCTACCGAGCAGATAGAAACACCGGCTTTACCCACGTCACCTACTACACGAGGATGGTCGGCATCGTAACCGCGGTGTGTAGCAAGGTCGAATGCTACCGAGAGGCCTTTTTGTCCCGAGGCAAGGTTGCGACGGTAAAAGGCGTTTGACTCTTCGGCTGTAGAGAATCCTGCATATTGACGGATGGTCCAAGGACGTATGGCGTACATGCCGCTATACGGGCCACGCAAGAAGGGGGGCAGTCCGGCAACATAATGGAGATGCTCCATGCCATCGATATCGGCACGGGTATAAGTAGGCTTAACGGGAATAAGTTCGGGGGTAATCCATTTCTCGTCTTCGTTGCAAGGAATAGAGCCGCAAGCCTGTTGGCCGAAGGCATCGGCCTTAATATCTATATTCTTAAAATTGGGTCTCATTTTTTACTTGTGTTTTTAATTCGTTAGATAGATAATTTGGCGTTGAAGCTTTTGAGTGTGTCCAGTACGTTGCTGCGTACGTGGATAAACTCTGTGATGCCGATGGCTTTAAGGTCTTCGGTGCATGCCGGAGCTCCGGCTACTACAAAGAGGGCGCGGCCGTTGAGGTACTTGTATGCTTCGGGTGCTAATGTTGCATATTCATCATCGCTTGAGCAGAGTACCACAATGTCGGCTTTAGCTTCGAGGGCGGCGTCAATACCAGCTTCTACGGTGTCGAAACCGAGGTTGTCTATGATTTTATATCCTGCACAACCAAAGAAGTTGGTGGCAAATTGCGAGCGCGCAAGACGCATGGCGAGGTTGCCTATGGTGAGCATGAATACTACAGGTTGATGTGAAGCCTTTTCGGTGGAAAGACGCAATTCCTCAAATTGACTTGCTGCCCGTTTGAAGTCGAGAGTAGGCAGGGTAGGAGCGCTACAGTTGCCTTGGCATCCGCAGCTGTGGTTTTCTTCTTTACCGGCCACCTTTTCGAGGGCTTTATCGTTGAGGTTGGGATATTGGTTGGTACCGAGGAGTATCTCTTTGCGGCGAGCAACATTGGTGTGGCGTTCTGTCGACACTGCGTTGACTTGTTCTTGTACATAACCAGCTTGCAATGCTGCGTGGAATCCGCCCCGCTCCTCGATGTCGAGGAATATTTTCCATGCTTGTTCGGCAATAGATACAGTAAGATTTTCGATGTAATACGAGCCGGCTCCCGGGTCGGTGATTTTATCAATGTGCGACTCTTCTTTAAGTAACAATTGTTGGTTGCGGGCTATGCGCTCTGAGAAGTCGTCAGGCGTAGCAAAAACCTTGTCGAATGGCAATGTAGTGATGGAGTCGACGCCGCCGAGAGCTGCGCTCATGGTCTCTGTTTGTGTACGCAGCAGGTTCACATACGAGTCGTAGAGAGTTTGGTTAAATTCAGATGTGGTTGCGTGAGCCATCATCTTGCAAGAATTTACGTCTGCGGGGTTGTATTGTTTTACGATTTGGGCCCACAACATGCGAGCGGCGCGGAACTTGGCAATTTCCATGAAATAGTTAGACGAAATGCCAAAGTTAAATTTGATACGTGTAGCAGCTTCGTCGGGAGTAAACCCTGCATCGGTAAGCATGGCCATCCATTCATTACCCCAAGCGAGAGCGTAGCCGAGTTCTTGTGTGATGTGACCACCGGCGTTGTTGATGAGCAGAGCATCTACGGCAAAGACACGGTAGTTTTTCAGAGCGGCAGCGGCTTGCATTACTTCGCGAGCGCGGTCGGCCATGTCGGTAACGTCTTTTCCTTTTTTGAGGATACGTTTGTAGGGGTCGAAGTTGATAGAACCACGCAAAGAGGCCAAGTCATATCCTTTTTTCGTATAATATTCAGTGAGGAGCTTGGCGAGGTTTGCGGCATTGCGTATGCATGTGAGGAAATTGATTTCTATGCAGTCGGCGTGGATGCCTTCAAGCAGAGCCTCTATGCCTTCGGGGGTGATTTGCTCGCTTTGCAGATGGAAACCCAGGGCGTCGATGCCTTTATCGAGGATGTCGAGAGCTTTGGCATTGGCCTCTTTTACATCGGTAACATCGATGTCTTGGCGGGTGAGCCATTCGTTGTCGGTTCTTGTACCGCGTACGAAAGGATATTCACCAGGAAGTGAGTTCAGTGTTTTTAAATTCTCGATGTCTTCTTCGCGATACATCGGTTGTACATTGAAGCCTTCAGATGTCCTCCATACGAGTTTCTTGTCAAAGTCGGCTCCTTTCAAGTCTGCTATCACTTTCTCTTTCCATTCCTGTGTGGAGACAGGCGGAAATTGATCGAACAGTTTTTCTTTGCTTACTGCCATAGTTATAATTGATTAAGTGTACTATAAGTGTTTTTCGTTGTTATTGTTACTGCAAGTTGGCGAGAACGTTTTGCGTTCTACCTCTATATTACAAGTTGTAAATCGGCTGTAAATGTACAGTTTATTATTGATAAAACCTACTGTAGAGGGCTTGTTTTTTATTTTATAGTTCTGAAACTTACTATTTTTCTCTTTTTTGCTCGGCAACAGTCTGGGCATCCCATTTGTCGTTGCCTGTAAGTACTTGTGCTGCGGTATATTTCTTGGGGTCAGTAATGATTTTTGCCCACTTGACGCGTTGCCCTTTTGCACCAGCTCCGGTAGAGCCATACTCGCCCATGAAGGGCGTATTGTGGTCTTTTTTATTATGCCATACTCGCCATCCGTCGGGGTGTATGTGTGCAGCCATATCGCAGTTGATATATACAGCTCTTCCATATTCGCGCCATGGGCGGCCTAAGTATACTTTTTCTACGGCTTCGTCGGCGGTGAGTTTGCAGTGGTTAAATACAAATCCGTAAGATGTCTCTTGTCGTGTAGCCGGTGCGGCTATGTAGCCCTTGGCCTTGCTGTGGATGGTACAGTTGTCGAAATATGCAGTTGCCCAACCAAATATAAAGTCGACGCTACCTTCTATACGACACTCTTTGTAGTATTGTCGTATGTCACGCTCTTTGCCATAGGGATAGAGAGTATCTTGGAACCCTTTGAAGGTACAATGGTAAAAGATGGCGCGGTCGCTGTCGATGAGGGCTGCGACGGCTTGCCCTACGGGCCCGGCGGTATTGGAAAAGGTGATGTTTTCGGCGTAGAAATCATCGCCGTAGATATAGCATGAAGCAGAACCGGATGTACCCATAGGTTCGCCCATTGCGTTTTTCTTTTTGGCATAATCGTTACCGGTGATAACGACACCTTCTTGTCCTATGAGTGATACGTATTGTTTCGATGGCGGAACAATCAGCTTCTCTTTATATGTGCCTTTGCGTATGAGTATGCGAGTCTCGCGGCCTTTGCTGTAGTCGGGTACAAGGCTGATAGCCTCTTGTATGGTGAAGACATCGCCACTGCCGTCTTGTGCAACGACTATGTCGTAGTGGCGTATATAGGGTTCCAGTGCAGGCACTGTAGTGGCAAGTTCTTTCACAGCTATGGCGGCTACCATTTTAGCCCCTTTTATATTGAGGTGAGTATTGTCTTGTTTCCCGTCTGGGCAGCAGGCCAGTTTGCCTGGTTCTACCCACATGAAGTATTGACGCGATAGTTCGTCACCTAACGAAGCCACCCACTCGTGCGTGAGACGGTTCATATCGATAAAGGCTACGTTTAACTCTTGAGCTACACGTCGCGGAACTTCGCGGTATTCGCCGTGGGTATCGGTGAGTACGCCATCGACAAAGTTACGGCGTACGATAGAGTTGAATAGTACGGGGATACCACCTTTCTCGCGTGTTTCGTTTACAAATTTGCGCAAATTGTCGTCGAATGTCGAGCCCGGGTCGGTATGCCGTTTTTCGTCGGTTTTCTCGTCATTATGTCCGAATTGTATGAATACATAGTCGCCTTTTCTTATTTTGTTGCGTACGGTTTCCCAACGACCTTCGTCAATAAAGCTTTTGGTGCTTCTGCCGTTTTGAGCATGATTTTCTATGGCTACTTTTTCCGAGAAAAAACCAGGCAACACAAAGCCCCATCCACGTTCGGGATTACCACCGTCGAGTTTTTTATTGGCCATGGTAGAATCGCCTATCATGTAGATTGTAAATTCGCGTTCGTTGCGTCCGCTTAGTAGTATCAAACAGGTTACTAATAGTAATGGTAGAATGAATTTTTTCATGGTTGCGTGTATTGTGCAATTTGATTGATGGTGCGAAATTACTATATTTCATCAAGACAAAGCATATCATTATCCCTAAAATAGTTTTGTTGACTACACGTATCATACACCTTTATGAGAGTCTCGTATTATTCCATTGAGTCGGCTGCTGATGGTCAAAAGCCCCTCTTTGATACTCTCTGGTGTGTATAATCTGTTTAATCTTGTAGATAATTTGTTTTTGTCAATATAATGGATAATAATAGCATTTTTTTTAATTGCACAGCATGGTGATAATTGCTAATATTGCACTCCGTAAAGAAACCCGTAGTGGGTTACTTGATAATGCCATAAACACATGTATTGCTATAAATTTAATTTACTCTCTTCCATAACTCTCTTGTTGGCATGTACGCTTGCAGGATGTAATGTACAGGAGGAAAAGAGTAGCGAGTTTGAGGCATATTACAAAAATGTGCCGTTTGAGACGCAACCAGTAGAACGCCCCTTGTTTAATAATTATACCGTGTCAGTGACTGATTTTGGTGCCGTAGGAGATGGTGTGGCTGATGAAACCCAAGCGATAAACAATGCCATAACAGCCGTCTCGGAAAAAGGTGGTGGTAGAGTCGTTATACCGGCCGGAATATGGTATACAGGTCCCATAGAGTTGAAAAGTGGTGTAGACTTGCATGCCTGTCGTAACGCGTTGATTATATTTAACGATGATCCCAATGTATATCCTATTATAGAAACTTCGTTTGAAGGTCTGAATACCCGGCGCTGTACGTCACCTATATGGGCTCGCAATGCCGAAAATATAGCTTTGACGGGTGAAGGAGTTTATGATGGAGCGGGCGATAGCTGGCGTTTTGTACGTCGCGAGAAGGTGACCGAGTCGCAATGGAATGAGTTGCTGTCTCGCCCGGGTTGTTATGTGAATGGCGACCTGTGGTATCCGAGTAAAGAGTCGTATCAAGGTCATATCATTTGTGATGCGTTCAACAATCCACAAGGATTGGAAGACGATGACGAATGGGAGGCAATACGCCATTGGTTGCGTCCTGTGATGTTTAGCTTTATAGAGTGTCGTAATCTGCTTGTTGAAGATGTCACTTTGAGAAACTCTCCGGCCTGGATGTTGCATCCGTTGATGTGTGAGAATGTAATTATCAAGAATGTCAAGATATTCAACCCGTGGTATTCGCAAAACGGCGATGCTCTCGACGTAGAGTCGTGCCGTCGCGTACTTATTGCCGATTGTCTTTTCGATGCTGGCGATGATGGTATATGCATCAAGTCGGGTAAAGATGCCGATGGCCGCATGCGTGCTATGCCATGCAGTCATGTAGTCGTGCGAAACTCGCAAGTGCTGCATGGACACGGCGGTTTTGTCGTTGGAAGCGAAATGTCGGGTGGAGTTAATCATATTTACGTAGAAAATTGTACCTTTACGGGCACCGATGTGGGCTTGCGCTTCAAGAGTGCACGCGGTCGCGGAGGTGTGGTAGAGGATATATATATTGAGAATATCAATATGTGTGATATACCTACCGATGCACTGACGTTTAACCTCTATTACAACGGTAAGTCAGTCTCCGAAGATGATGGTAGCGGCCTGAAAAGTATTACTGCCGAGCCGGTGACAGAAGAGACGCCCGAGTTTAGAAATATATATATAAAGAACATCAAGTGTCGTAATGCCAACCGTGCCATGTATTTTCACGGATTGCCTGAGATGCCGTTGAAGAACATTGTCATAGAAGATGTCGATATTACGGCCACTCAAAGCGGACAGTTCGCTTATAGCGACAGCATCACTATGCGTTGTGTGCGGATTAACAAAGCTGCTTCGACATTTGCATTCAACAATTGCAATATGGTGGATACAACCGGTATAGCATACGCACAATAGATAAAACTATCATATAAACTAAAATCAAAATACAATGAAACCATTGAACAAAGAAACGGCATCAAAGACCGTACGTCCCGAACGTATTATTCAATTTGGCGAAGGTAATTTCCTGCGCGCTTTCGTAGATTGGATTATCTTTAACATGGACGAAAAGACCGACTTCAACAGCAGTGTTGTTGTGGTACAACCGATAGAACGTGGCATGGTAGACATGCTCAACGCCCAAGATTGCCTCTATCACGTCAACCTGCAAGGTATCGACAAGGGTGAGGCCGTAAATAGCCTTACAAAAATAGATGTTATAAGCCGCGCATTGAATCCTTATACTCAAAATGCCGAGTTTATGGCTCTTGCCGATCAACCCGAAATGCGTTTTGTTATTTCTAATACGACTGAAGCCGGTATCGCTTTTGACCCTGCTTGTAAGCTTGAGGATGCTCCTGCATCGTCATATCCCGGTAAGTTGACTCAGTTGCTCTATCGTCGTTTCAAAACATTCAAAGGCGATATGAGTAAAGGTCTCATCATCTTCCCTTGTGAGCTTATCTTCTTGAATGGACATAAACTGAAAGAGACTATCTACCAATACATAGAGCTTTGGAACCTTGGTAACGACTTTAAGGAGTGGTTTGAAAAAGCTTGCGGTGTATATGCTACATTGGTAGACCGTATCGTACCGGGATTCCCTCGTAAAGATATTGCAGCTATCAAAGAAAAATTGCAATATGACGACAATTTGGTGGTACAAGCCGAGATATTCCATCTTTGGGTGATAGAAGCTCCTCAAGAGGTAGCCAAAGAGTTCCCCGCCGACAAGGCTGGGTTGAATGTATTGTTTGTACCTTCGGAAGAGCCCTATCACGAGCGTAAGGTAACCTTGCTGAATGGCCCGCATACTGTATTGTCGCCTGTAGCATATCTTTCTGGAATCAATATCGTGCGTGATGCTTGCCAGCATCCTGTTGTAGGTCGTTACATACATCGTGTAATGTTCGATGAGTTATTAGAGACTCTCAACCTCCCGAAAGAAGAACTTGTGAAGTTTGCCAACGATGTACTTGATCGTTTCAACAACCCGTTTGTCGACCATCAAGTAACTTCTATCATGCTGAACTCTTTCCCCAAATATCAAACCCGCGACCTCCCCGGCTTGAAGGTTTACTTGCAACGCAAAGGCGAGCTGCCTAAGGGCTTGGTACTCGGCTTGGCTGCCATTATTACTTATTACAAAGGTGGCGTGCGTGAGGATGGAGCTGAAATCGTTCCCAACGACTCGCAAGAGATTATGGACTTGCTCAAAGAGTTGTGGGCTACCGGCGATACTCGCAAGGTGACAGAAGGTGTATTGGGCGCCGAGTTTATTTGGGGTGAAAACCTCAACAACATACCCGGCCTTGCCGATGCTGTAAAGGGATACCTCGATTCGATACAAGAGAAAGGTATGCTCGAAACAGTAAAAGGTATTTTGGACTAATATCGCCTATTACGACAACATGAACAAGTTTATAAAGATAAATCCTGTCGATAACGTAGTAGTGGCTATCGACCCGCTGAAAGCGGGCGATACCATTACCGTCGACGGCAACGACATTACCCTGCGTAGCGATGTACCAGCTGGCCATAAAGTAGCTCTTAAAGATTTTGCCGAGGGTGATAACATTATCAAATATGGCTCGCCTATAGGTCATGCACGTATGGCTATTGCCAAAGGTGACTGGGTGAACGAGAAGAATATAAAGACCAACCTTGAAGGCCTGCTCGATTATACCTATAATCCGGTAGATACCAAGCTCGATATACCTCATCGTGACCTTACCTTCAACGGCTATCGCCGTAAAAATGGCGATGTAGGTGTGCGCAATGAGATATGGATTATCCCTACTGTGGGTTGCGTAAACGGGGTGGTAAACCAATTAGCCGAGTCGCTTCGTGTCGAGACAGGTTGTAAGGATGTCGATGCCATCGTGGCTTTTCCTCATAACTACGGATGCTCACAGTTAGGTAATGACCACGAGAATACACGCAAAATATTGCGTGATATGTGCCTGCATCCCAATGCTGGAGCCGTATTGGTAGTGGGACTGGGTTGCGAGAACAACCAGCCCGATGCCTTCCGTGAAATGCTGGGCGATTATGATACCGAACGCATACGCTTTATGGTGACGCAACGCGTACACGATGAGTATGAAGAAGGTATGAAGATTTTGCGGGAGCTCTATGCAATAGCATCGCAAGACAAGCGTGTGAGCGTGCCTTTGAGCGAATTGCGCGTAGGCTTGAAATGTGGTGGCTCTGATGGTTTCTCGGGCATTACTGCCAATCCTATGTTGGGCGTATTTTCCGATTTCCTCATTGCTCAAGGCGGAACGTCGGTACTCACGGAAGTGCCCGAGATGTTTGGTGCTGAAACCCAACTGATGAATCGTTGCGATACGGTAGAACTCTTTGATAAAACCGTGCATCTTATCAACGATTTCAAGGCATACTTTATAGCTAACAAGCAACCTATCTATGAGAATCCATCGCCAGGTAATAAGGCCGGCGGTATATCGACTCTCGAAGAGAAGTCGCTTGGTTGTACGCAGAAGTGTGGTAAGTCGGGTGTGAAAGATGTGCTGATGTATGGCGACCGTTTGAAAACACGTGGTCTCAATCTTCTGAGCGCACCCGGTAATGACCTTGTAGCTGCTACAGCCTTGGCCTCAGCCGGTTGCCATATGGTACTCTTTACGACTGGTCGTGGAACGCCTTTTGGTACATATGTCCCCACGGTGAAAGTATCTACCAATACAAATCTCTACAATAATAAACCGGGATGGATTGACTTCAATGCCGGAACATTGGTAGAGGGCGAAACGATGGAGTCGTTGAGCAACCGTTTCATCGATTATATTATCGAGGTGGCAAGCGGCCGCTTCACCAACAACGAACGCAAAGGATATCACGAGATTGCTATCTTCAAGACTGGTGTAACGTTGTAATATAAACTGTTTGTATAACCTCGGCACGCCATCACTACGATGGCGTGCCGCTAAACATTAAAAGAGACAGAATATGAAACCATTTATGGACGAAAACTTTTTGCTGCAAACAGAAACCGCGCAAAAGTTGTATCATGAACATGCGGCAAAAATGCCTATCATAGACTATCACTGCCATCTTGTACCCAAAATGGTAGCCGAAGACTATCGGTTCCGTTCTATCACCGAGCTTTGGTTGGGTGGTGACCACTACAAATGGCGTGCCATGCGTTCCAATGGTGTCGATGAGCGCTACTGTACAGGTACCGACACGACCGATTGGGAAAAATTTGAGAAATGGGCTGAGACAGTACCTTATACGCTGCGTAACCCCCTTTATCATTGGACACACCTCGAACTGAAAACAGCATTCGGCATCAATAAAATACTTAAGCCCGAGACTGCCCGTGAAATTTATGACGAGTGTAACGAGAAATTGGCTCAACCCGGATATACGGCACGTGGATTTATGCGTCGTTACAACGTAGAGTGCGTATGTACAACCGACGACCCCGTAGACAATCTCGAATATCATAAAGCTACGCGCGAAAGCGGTTTCGAGATAAAGATGCTTCCCACTTGGCGTCCCGACAAAGCTATGGCTGTAGAGGTACCGGCCGACTTCCGTGCCTATGTAGAGAAGCTTGCCGAAGTAAGTGGTGTTACCATCAGTACATTCGACGATATGATTGAAGCACTGCGCCGTCGTCATAAATTCTTCGAGGAGATGGGATGCCGCTTGAGCGACCACGGTATCGAAGAGTTTTATGCCGAAGACTATACCGATGCGGAGATACGCGCCATATTCAATAAAGTGTATGGAGGTAAAGAGCTTACACACGAAGAGACGCTCAAATTCAAGTCGGCTATGCTTGTTGCTTTTGGTGAAATGGACTGGGAAACCGGTTGGACACAACAATTCCACTACGGTGCCATTCGCAACAACAACACGTTGATGTATAAGAAACTCGGTCCCGATACCGGATTCGACTCGATAGGTGAATTTACAACCGCCAAAGCCATGTCGAAATACCTCGACCGTCTCAATACCGAAGGCAAACTCACCAAGACGATATTGTATAACCTCAATCCGTCGGCCAACGAAGTGATAGCTACCATGTTGGGTAATTTCCAAGACGGCAGCGTGCCGGGCAAGATACAATTCGGCTCGGGCTGGTGGTTCCTCGACCAAAAAGATGGTATGGAGAAGCAAATGAACGCCCTCTCGTTGCTGGGCTTGCTGAGCCGCTTTGTGGGAATGCTCACCGACTCGCGCAGCTTCCTCTCATATCCGCGTCACGAGTACTTCCGTCGTACCCTTTGCAACCTCTTGGGTCGCGATGTAGAGAACGGCGAAATACCCGCCTCGGAGCTCGACTTTGTAGGTCGCATGGTAGAAGACATCTGCTACAACAACGCAAAACGTTTCTTCAACTTCTAAGTCTCGCATAACCCCAATCTACATTCCTGCTTGTTGGCAGGAAATAAAACAGGGAGCTGCTTACGGTGTCGTGAGCAGCTCCCTATTTTTATATCAAAAAATTATTTATTGCCGTGCGTGTGGTGGCTGTGCTGTTGTAGCTATTACAAAAAAGGAGGAGGAACTTCCCGAAAAATCGGAGTTCCCCCAACTAAATGTTTTCACAACGGAATAATCCTTATTGTGATTTGATGAATTTTTATATTGCAAATATAGATAATAATTTTTATATATATACAAATATTCGGAGTAAAATTTTGTATATTTGATGAATTATTGTTTTTATAAATATTATATATAGGAATGCCATGAAAAGAATTTTAGGGTTAGACTTAGGAGCCAATAGTATAGGGTGGGCTGTGGTAAACGAGGCCGAAAATAGTGATGAAACATCGTCTATCATAAGATTGGGGGTAAGAGTAAATCCGTTGACGGTAGATGAAAAAGATAATTACGAGAAAGGGAAAGCAGTTACAACAAATGCCGATAGGAGAACCAGCCGGTCGGCACGACGCAACTTGCAACGTTACAAGTTGCGTCGGGAATGTCTGCGAGAAGTCTTGATAGAGGGAGGCGTGATTACTCCCGAAACAGTGTGTGCCGAGCAAGGCAAAGGTTCTACCCACGAAACATACCGTCTGAGGGCGAAGGCTGTAACCGAGCCGGTAACCTTAGAGGAGTTTGCGAGGATATTGTTTGCCATCAACAAGAAGAGGGGCTACAAAAGCAACCGTAAGGCCAATAAAGAAGATGGTGTGGCCATAGATAGCATGTCGGTAGCAAAAGAATTATATGATAGAGAAATAACTCCGGGGCACTATTGTTACGAGTTGTTGCAAAAAGGGAAAAAGAAATTGCCCGACTTCTACCGCTCAGATTTACAAGTAGAGCTGGATAAAATATGGTCATACCAACGTTGTTTCTATCCCGATATTTTCACCGACCAATTGCAAGAGCAACTCGTCGGTAAGTCGCAGCAGCAATCGGTAGCCATTATGACCAAGTGCGGTATAAATCTTGCCGAGAATAAGGGGAAAGAGAAAAAACTACAATATTACAAGTGGCGGAGTGAGGCTATTTCCAATAAGCTCGATATAGGTGAGGTTGCGCTGGTAATATGTATGTTGAATGGCGAAATAAATGCTTCGAGTGGTTATTTGGGCAATATAGGCGACCGGAGTAAGAAACTCTATTTCAACCAGCAGACAATCGGGCAGTATTTGTATAATCTGTTGTGTCGGAGCAGGCACAACTCTTTGAAGAATCTGGTATTTTATCGTCAGGATTATTTAGATGAGTTTGAGGCAGTATGGCAAGAACAGAGTAAGTATCATCCCGAACTCACGTATGCATTGAAAAAGAAGGTGCGCGACACAATTATTTTCTATCAGCGGCCGCTGAAAAGTGCAAAGGGATTGGTAAGTATATGTGAGCTGGAAGGCCATATCCAAGAGATAGATAAAGAAGGCAAGAAAGTGCAGCGGACGGTAGGACCGAAGGTATCCCCCAAGTCGTCGCCCATATTTCAGGAGTTTAAGATACGGCAACGTCTGAATGATACCCGTCTTACCGAGATAGTGCGACATCCCATTACGCACCGTATAGAACGTATAGTGCGAGAACTGTCGATAGAGGAGAAAAATATATTGTGTACAGAACTCTCTATCGTAGGTGGGCTTGAAAAAGAAGATGTGTTGAAGTTGCTTTTCGGAACTGCTGAAAACTATGATTTGAACTTCAAAGAGTATGACGGCAATAAGACATTTAGCGCCTTGTTTGCCAAGTATCGACAAATTGCCGAGTTGGCAGGGTGTAATATGTCGAAATGTAAAACTGCCCAAGAGAAGATAGAAGCCGTAGAAAAGGTTTTCGATACGTGTAATTACGAGACACAGCTTCTTCACTTTGACTCTTCGTTGCCTTCTCACGATTGCTATTTGCAGCCAGCGTATATGCTGTGGCATCTGTTATACTCTTATGAAGGTGATAACTCCAAGTCGGGGATAGAGGGGTTGATAAGAAAAATTATGGAATTGACAAGGATGGAGCGAGAGTACGCTGCCATGATTGCAGGAGTCTCGTTCGAGTCGGATTACGGTAGCCTGAGTAACAAGGCTATGCTGAAAATACTGCCTTTTATGAAAGATGGCAACGATTACAGCGTGGCTTGCTGCTATGCCGGATACCGACATTCCAGAAATTCATTGACCAAGGAAGAGAACGAGAATAGGCCACTCAAAGCACATCTCGATATATTGCCCCGCAATGCGTTGCATAATCCGGTGGTTGAGAAGATACTAAACCAGATGGTACACGTAGTGAATGCCGTTATAGACAGGTATGGCCCATTGGATGAGATACGTGTAGAGATGGCACGTGAGATAAAAAGCTCGGCACAAGAGCGTGAGGACAAGTATAAAGCCATGAACGACGCGGCTCACAAGCACGAGGCGATACGAAAGGTACTACGTGAAGAGTTTCATATCGAGCATCCAAGTCGTAACGATATTATACGATATAAATTGTATGAGGAGCTCGAAGCGAATGGGTATAAGACATTATATACCGATACCTATATACCGCGTGAGAGTATTTTCAGTAAAGAGTATGACATAGAGCATATTATACCGAAAGCGCGCTTGTTTGACGACTCTTTCTCAAACAAGACGTTAGAGGTGCGCAAGGCCAATATAGAGAAAGGTAACATGACAGCCTATGACTATGTAGCTTCGTTGGGTGCCGATGCTTTGGCGGCCTATGAAGAACGGGTCGATTATTTGTATAAGAAGAAAAAAATATCGCAGGGTAAATGGAAAAAGTTGAAGATGAAGCAGGCCGATATTCCTGATGACTTTATCGACAGAGACTTACGCAACACGCAGTATATAGCCCGATATGCAATAGGCATGTTGCGCGATGTTGTAAGAGTCGTTGTTCCTACGGTTGGAGCAGTAACAAGCCGGTTGCGTGAAGACTGGCAGCTGGTAGATGTGATGAAAGAGCTCAACCGCGACAAGTACGAGCAATTGGGGTTGGTAGAGTATTATCGCGATAGAGATGGCCGTTTGTTATGGCAAATAAAAGATTGGAGCAAGCGCAACGACCATCGTCACCATGCCATGGATGCTTTGACGGTTGCTTTTACCAAGATGTCTTATGTGCAATATCTCAACAACCTGAATGCTCGTAGCGACAAGTCGTCGAGCATCTATGCCATAGAAAAGGCCGAACTAAGTAGGTCGGGTAATGGCGGACAACTGCGTTTCAATCCTCCTATCCCCGATTTTAGGCGCGAAGCCTTGCGGCATTTGCAAACGGTGTTAGTATCGATTAAAGCTAAAAACAAGGTAGTTACACTCAACCTTAATAAAACAAAATGCAGGGGCAGTAATAAAGGGCGCATACAACTGACACCCCGTGGCAGCCTGCATAAAGAGACGGTATATGGAATGAGACGACAGGTCTCGGTGATAACCAAGACGATAGGTGCTGCGTTTACTGCCGATGTGATACAGCGAGTGACAAACAGACGGTATCGCGAAGCGTTACTGCAACGGCTGGCGCAATTCGATGGCGATGCCAAGAAGGCATTTACCGGCAAAAATCGTCTCGATAAGAATCCCGTATATTGCGATGAGGCTCATCGGCAAGCTGTTCCTATGGTTGTAAAGATATTTACCTATGAGGTTATATATACTGTGCGCAAGAGTGTTGCCGATAAGTTGAATATAGAGAAGGTTGTTGATAGTGGCATCAGAAAAAAATTACAAGAGCATATCGACAAATACGGCGAGGCCTCATTCTCTGACCTTGAAACACATCCTATCTATCTTGATGAGGAGAAAGGGATAACCATTAAAAAAGTTACGGTAAAAGGATTGAACAATGCTGTGCCTTTGCACGATAAATGCGACTATGCCGGTAGATATATTACCGATGCCGCCGGCCGCCGCATTCCTACCGATTATGTAAGTACCGGAAACAACCATCACGTAGCTATTTTTAGAGATGCCGATGGCAAGTTGCAAGAGCATATCGTTTCTTTTATGGAGGCCGTAGCACGTTGCGTGCAAGGATTGCCGGTCGTAGATAAGGCATACAACAGAGAGGTGGGTTGGACATTCCTTTTCACCATGAAACAGAATGAATATTTCCTATTCCCCGATGAGAAGTCAGGGTTCAATCCCCAAGAAATAGACCTGTCGGACCCCGAAAATTATGCCCGTATTTCGCCGCATCTGTTCCGGGTGCAGAAGTTAGCTTCTAAGAACTATATGTTTAGACATCATTTGGAAACGACTGTCAATGAAGAGAAACAACTAAAAAATATTACTTGGCGACTTATTCAAAATACTGCTGCCCTTGAAGGCATTGTAAAAGTGCGTATCAATCATATTGGTGAAATCGTACATGTAGGAGAAGAGTAGTATGATAAAGAAAACTCTCTATTTTGGCAATCCTGCCTATCTGAGCCTCGCCAACGGGCAGCTTGTGATAAAGCTGCCCGAGGTAGAGTGTAACGGCACGTTGCCCGAGGTATTCAGGCGTGAGGCTGTGCGTACGATTCCCATTGAAGATATAGGAGTAGTATTGCTCGACAACCGGCAAATCACAATAACACAGGGCGTTTTGGAAGCGTTGTTAGAGAATAATTGTGCCGTGATTTCCTGCGATGCTTCGCATATGCCCGTGGGACTGATGCTGCCTTTGGAAGGCCATACGTTGCAGAGTGAAAGGTTTCGGTATCAGCTCAATGCCTCTTTACCGCTGAAAAAACAGTTGTGGCAACAGACTGTGCAAGCCAAGATAACCAATCAGGCAACAGCTTTGTATCGCTTGCGAGGTTGTGAGGTGGGGAATATGCGCTTGTGGGCACGAGAGGTACGCAGTGGCGACCCTGATAATTATGAAGCCCGTGCGGCAGCCTACTATTGGTCGTGCATTTTCCCCGGTATCGACGGTTTTGTGCGAGCCCGTGAAGCGATGCCACCCAACAATCTGCTCAACTACGGTTATGCCATATTACGGGCTGTTATAGCCCGTTCGTTGGTGGGGTCGGGCTTGTTGCCTACATGGGGCATACACCATCATAACCGCTATAACGCCTATTGTCTGGCCGATGATATTATGGAACCTTATCGTCCGTATGTCGATGAATTGGTGGCGGGTATCGTTGCCGAAGGTATAGCCATAGATGCACTTACTACCGAGTTGAAAGCGCGTTTACTCACCATCCCTGTGCTCGATGTAGTGATAGAGGGTAAGCGTGGTCCCTTGATGATAGCCGCTACCCGTACCACAGCATCATTGGCAGCATGTTTCGCTGGGGAGCAGCGCAAGATAGCTTATCCTGTGATGTAAGACACCCGGGAATGTTATGAGTAGTTTTAGTAAATACCAAATTATGTGGGTATTAGTGTTTTTTGACCTTCCTACCGATACCCGGCAAGAGCGTAAGCGGTATGCCGACTTTCGTAAGCGGCTTATAGGCGATGGCTTTTCCATGTTTCAGTTTTCTATCTACGTGCGTCATTGTGCCAGCCGCGAGAATGCCGCAGTGCATATCAGAAGGGTAAAATCATTTATACCCGAACATGGCTATGTCGGAATATTGTGTATTACCGACAAGCAGTTTGGTGAGATAGAGCTATATCATGCAGCCAAACCGCAGAGTATGGTTGCTCCTTGTCAGCAATTGGAGCTATTTTGAAACAAATAAACCTGCCCGATGGCAGGTTTATTTGTTTTACATACGGTCGTTTTTTTATTCTATTTCTTGTTGTAAGTTTCTGATGTGCAGCTATATACACGTATTGTGCTGTATGTAATCACATCAAAGATACAAAAATTCATCAAATCACAACAAATGCTGTAAAAACGACAATGGCAATAAAGCTGTATGTAATCACATCAAAGATACAAAAATTCATCAAATCACAACAAACGAGAACCATCATCCACTTCGTGCAAGCTGTATGTAATCACATCAAAGATACAAAAATTCATCAAATCACAACTACTACATGACAACAAAACGGTTGCCAAAGGCTGTATGTAATCACATCAAAGATACAAAAATTCATCAAATCACAACCTGCTCAATTGAGGTTGAAAGTAGTTGTCAGCTGTATGTAATCACATCAAAGATACAAAAATTCATCAAATCACAACGATTGTGGCAAAGGCTCATTACAATGGTCAGCTGTATGTAATCACATCAAAGATACAAAAATTCATCAAATCACAACCACTTTTTAACATTTAATATAAACAAGTTGGCTGTATGTAATCACATCAAAGATACAAAAATTCATCAAATCACAACTTAACGATGCCTACTTTTGGGCTCTACAAGCTGTATGTAATCACATCAAAGATACAAAAATTCATCAAATCACAACTGGAAGGGTCTTATTTCTCCTCTGGCAATAGCTGTATGTAATCACATCAAAGATACAAAAATTCATCAAATCACAACGACATCATCAACGCAATATGTGGAGCAAACGCTGTATGTAATCACATCAAAGATACAAAAATTCATCAAATCACAACTTCAGTTCGCGCAGGGCGTCTATGCTGATGGCTGTATGTAATCACATCAAAGATACAAAAATTCATCAAATCACAACGATAGCAGCGGTGGGTACTGCGAGTCAGCTCCTTTACCATACTTTTGTCGCAAAGTAGTCATCCAGGGATATAGGCTGCCATCGACATAACCGCCTTGCCGGAATTTATCTTTGGTGTGACCCTCTATGGCAACTGATACCTTGGTGGGGATGCTCCGGTGTAGCGCTTTTTGTATCTCGTTCTGTTTTTTGTTAAGAGTCTTGAAAATTCATCGGAATTATAAATTTTTTTTGATTTGTTTGGAAGTTATAGGGATAGTATGTATATTTGTGTCATATCCTTCATTCAGATACGGGCAGGTGGAAGCTCGGGGGGGCATCTATATGATGCTCGCCATATCGTGGGTTCGAAGCCCACCTGAATGGAGGATTATTTTATTTTTATCTTTATGTAATTTCCTCCGTTGTCGACAAGGCCACAAAATTCATCCAATCACAACATTTTGGGCGTTACAGTAATTCGGCCACAGGCTGTATGTAATCATGTTGAATATGTTGATACTCAGAAATATAGAGAACCGATGAGCGGTGCGAGGATTAGAAACAAGGTTTGGGGGCTGATTAAATAGGAATTGCGTTTTGTAATTGGGAGAGATAATGTTATTTCGTACACTTAGAGAGTTATTTCATACATTCTCACGAATATAGCTTTGCCATGTGGATAAACCTGGCTACATTTGCTTGGGATATCAATAGAATGAAAAAACAATTAGTCATATCGACCTCTCTCGACTTGGTTCGTATAGCATCGGATAGAATCGTCTATATAGCATCGGACGGAAACTATTCTACGCTTGTACAGACGGATAATGAGGTGCGTATGATTTCGTACCAGTTGGGGCAAATCGAAAAGATGATTTCTTCCCAGTTGGGTAGCGATGGAAATAGTTTTATCCGTATTGGTAAGAGTCTTATTATTAACCGCTCCTACATCTACTACATCAATATTCCCAAACAGAAGTTGATACTTTCGGATGTGGCTTCGTTTAATCATACCGTGACTGCATCCAAAGAGGCACTGAAACAGTTGAAAGAGCTATTGGAAAAGGAGATGAAATAGTTATGAAAGAACTTAAAGAAATCCGAGATGACCAAATTCGCATTATAGGTGAAGGAGAAAGCAAGAATCACTGGCCGCGCCGTATATGGATTATCATCCTCTCTGTTCTGGGGGTTGTTGCAATCGGTGTAATCATGCTGCTTTCAATAAGGCATAAGGAGGAGGCGGTTGTGGAATTGAAACAACCCGAACCGGCCTTGTTTGACCCTGTGAGAGTGCCCGAACCGGTAGAGCCACAGCAATGGATAGGGCGGCGTGTCGATTCGTTGGCAACAGGATTTACAGAGATTCGCGATACAATAATCAATGATATTCCCATTAGAATATATATTCCTCACAATGCCGAGATGTCGTTGCACATAGGCCGAATGGATAAGAGAGATACGAGCGTTGTATATGTAGCTCAAGCAGCAGATGTGAGAGCCGATAATGGTGGAATTGTAGGTGCCTTTGTACTGAATGGCGAACCTAAAGCGTGGGGATTGTCGAAAAAGGGATTTTGTGCATCTATCCGTGGCAAGGTAATTGTCGGGGTGGCCGATAATACCTCTCTTTTTGAAGAGGCGACCGAGTGCGGTGGCTATTTTTTTAGACAGTATCCCCTCGTAAAAGATGGGCAGGTGATTGATAATGAGCCCAAGGGGAAGGCTGTAAGAAGAGCGATATGCGACCGTCTCGGTGAGATATTTATGGTAGAGACGGGTACGGCCGAGTCGTTCCACGATTTTGCGCAGGCATTGGCCGATATGGGTGTAAATCAGGCGGTATATCTTGTCGGGTCATCGGCTTATGGCTGGGCAGTTGACGAGAACGGTACGACCCACGAATTCGGAGATGAAAATTATTACACGGGGCGTAGAAAATTGCCCGAGAATACAAGTTATATTGTTTGGAGAAAGAGATAAATTATACGTGTAGGCCTATTTCGAGGGGGCGATAGGCTGCGTCACGCCAGTAGGGGCTTACCGGCTGTGGTGCATCAGCCGCTGAGGGGTGCGACTCTTCCCGGGCTTTCTCCTTCACAGGCCCGAAATCAAATTCTTCTTTCGTAAAAGCGGTGTTGGCAGAGGCTGCATTCTATTCCTTGCCGACACCGCTCGCTTTATATCCTTATTGAAGAGCCGGGAGTTTGCGATACCCGGAGAGTCGGCTCGGCAAAATGCTGATGGCAAAACGGACCGAGTCGATGATGATAACGGGATAGATGCAGTCTCGCAAAAATGGCAGCATGATGAAATGATGCGGTGAGGGAGATTTCATACACTCGCAAAATGATTTCATACAGTCGGGATGAAAAGCACCAGCCTGTGCCGTTTCCGTTTTATAAATTCGCATGAAAAATAATTGCAAGACTATATGAGAGATATATTCAGAGTCCTCCTGACAGGGGCTGTAATAGCCCTCCTTACGGGATGTGGAAATAGGGAAAACGCCTCTATGGATGACCGTTATACGGAAGCGGTGAAACGCAACTCGGTTTATTATTGGAAGACGGTTTTTGACATCGATTCAACAGCGATGTCGTTCATAGAAAAACACGATATCGGCCGTATCTACTTGCGGATGTTTGATGTCGCTACGGAGCCTGATTTTTTGAATGGAAACTTTGAAATAGTTCCGATAGCCACAACAAAATTTGCATCCTCAGTCCCCAATAATCTTGAAATTGTCCCTGTTACATACATTACAATTGATGCACTACGAGCTATGGCAGGTAGGGAAGCCGAGTTCGCATCACTTATTGTAGAAAGATTGTTGGCAATGTCGTCTTATAACGAATGTGGCAAAATCAATGAGATTCAACTCGATTGCGATTGGACAAGTACTACCAAAAACAGTTACAGCAAATTGTGCAGAATAGTGAAAGACTCGTTGTCTTTGAAAGGGATAGATTTAAGTATAACCGTGAGGCTGCACCAGTTGCAGGAAACTCCTCCTCCCGCAGATAGAGGTGTGCTGATGCTGTATAATACAGGTGCATTGAAGGATACGGAGACTTGTAATTCAATTCTGCATATCGACGATGTAAGGCCATATATGAAGCATAGAAGATATGCCATTCCGTTAGACTACTCATATCCCGTTTTCGGATGGGGTGTAAAGTTCCGGAACAATAAGTTTGTGTCTATTGTACCATACGATGACAAAGAGTGCCGGGATAATGAGTTTGTCAGATATGAAAGACCTGCATCGGCCGAGATTCTTGAAGTGAAGAGACTTGTAGAGCAGAATCTGGGTAAACCTGCCAGCGGAAATATATTATATCACTTGGATGAAATGCAACTTGAAAATTATACAGACCATGAAATCTCTCAGATACTTTTTAATTAGTCTCATATCGCTACTTACGGCCAATAACGCATTGGCTTGTTGGGACGCATGGTACACACCGCGGGGATATTATATGTATAGGGTTTACAATAATCGGCCCGACCCCGAACTGGCGATTGAAGGATGTTATCCGGGTGCCGGAAAGAACTGCGAAGAGTGGCAAAGATTGGTTTCAAAGTCCATATCATTGGAGGATATATATGAGGTAGTGTATAAAATGACATTAGAAGAGTATGAAGCTATTTATGACAATAGAACTGCAAAATATGAAAATGAATTTGTAGAATGGATTACCAAGAAGGATACAGCAATTTTAGATTTCTTACTGCTGGCAAAGACTAATGAATACATACGCTTGAAACGCAATTCTCGCTGGTATTATCCTTCAATGAAAATTGGCGCAAGAATGACTTTGGAGGAAGTTGCAGAAAAGGCATTGTCTGAAAAAAATGAGAGGCTCAGAGATAGGTATCTGTTGCAAGGGATAAGAGCTTTGTTCTCATTGTCAAAATATGAAGAGTGCATTAAGCTATGGGAGAGTGAAGTTTCACATTTGCCTGAGGATAATCTTATGCGACAACTTATTTGCCCGTATATAGCTGGTGCTGAATTTCATGCCAACCATGCCCAGAAGGCTGTCGAGTATTTTGCTCAAATAGGCGACATACGGTCTATGCTCTATTGTATGGGCCGAGCCGGGGAGAAAATTTCAATTATCGATGCCTTAGAATTGGTATGCGAGTATGCCCCCAATAGCAATTATATAGAAGAGACATTGCAATCGTATGTAAGAGAACTTGAGCCGTTGGGCGAATTTTATGGAAAAGATACATTCGTTAAGACAACCGATTGTGAAAAACTATATACGTTATGCCTGAAAATGGCTCATGAAGGTAGAGGCAATAATCCCGCCATGTGGTATTATACTGCTGCATTCTTGACAGACCTGGAGGGTAATGCGACAAAAGCATCTTATCTGTTAGGCTTGGCAGAAAACAGTAAATCGTCGTCGTATATAGACGAATCGATAAAGGTGTTCAGAATATATTTAGACGCTAAATTATTGCCATATAACTCATCGTACGAGAGCAGATTATTTACTCAGTTAAATTGGCTGGACAAAAAAATTAGGAGTAATATCGATGATAAAGTCCGCAATGAAACTGCGCGCGGGTATATGTTGCTTAGCGGCGAGAGTTACTACTATTGGAACGATATGATGCGTAGAATATTGCTGGCAGAAGTGTGCCCCCGAATGATTAAGGCAGGAAAGACAACCCGAGCATTGCAACTTGCAAATATGGCTGACAATAGGTTGCTCAATCTTGTAAATAAGCGAAATGTGTATGATTGGGTAAACGACGAATATGAGATAGTAAAAACTTATACAATGAGTAGCTATCGGTATTCTGACAGATTCAACAGATATGATTACAGCAATCATTTTTTTGAAATGATTGATAGTATAGGAGTGGATAACACAATCAAATATGTTCAGCGAGTAAATAACCCGCAAGGCAATTTTGACCGTTTCCTGAATAGTCGTGGTTATATAGGACAGGACTATCTGAATGATATTGTGGGTACACAATGCCTTCGTAATATGCGATATAAAGAGGCTTTGGAATATCTCGGGAAAGTAAGCAAAGCATACAAGGCCCATCATAATGTGTATATGAAATACGACCCTTTCAGTGCCGACCGGAAGGCTATCAGAACGAAATCAGATTTCAAGTACGACTTCGCGCGGGAGATGTATTCATTAGAACAAAGTATGAATATTATGACAGAACCAAATAGAAAGGCTCAACTGATGGTGAGATATGCCATAGGACTCAGAAATTCAATTGATTTATGTTGGGGGCTTACCCAGTATTATCGAGGAACAAGTTATTGGGGACAGGTTTGTGAAAAGCGTGATTGGGAAAATGACGGTAATACAAAAGCCGCTATGAAGAAGGCAAAAGAGTTGATAAACCTGGCATGTGACATAGTGACAGATGATGAAACAGGGGCAAATATCCAATATATGCTTTGTAATTTCAAAACCGTGGTTTATAAGTATCCGAATACCGAGAAAGGCCGGTTGGTTCGAGGTAAATGTGACAATCTTTACGATTACCATGCAGAATCATATAGAAGTCGGTAGGTCATATATCTATATTGCTTTGGGCTGTTTGTATCTGCTTACTTGTGAGCACCCGATATGTAACGACGATAATATCTCAATTAGAATAAATAAACCTGCCCGATGGCGGGTTTATTTGTATTACATACAGTCGTTTTTTATTCTATTTCTTGTTGTAAGTTTCTGATGTGCAGCTATATACACGTATTGTGCTGTATGTAATCACATCAAAGATAGTGAAAGGTGAGGGCAGAGCCAAGCGAGAACGAAGTTTCCAGCGATGACTATGCCGAGCCGCCTCCTATCTTATGTAAAGATAAGCAAACTCGCCCGATTTCGGATGGATTTAGGAAGAATAATGTAAACTATTGGGCTTTCAGGGAGATACACAGTATTATTCCGCATTTGTAAATGTGTGCTTTGAAGCCGTTTTTTGAATAGTTAAGCAGAAAAATTGCTACCTATCCGTTGCCCATTCCAGTTGTATGGAGTTGTTTGGAAATCCTTTCTGCTCCGACCGTAAAGAACGCAGTTCCATCATTTTGGCTTAGCGAAGGTACTTATTTTTTTTGAGATATGAAAAATATAGGTTCCGTAAGTCAATGGTGATAGCTTTGTCGATGTCTGACGATATTTGACATGCCGATGATTAACTCTGTCTCCGTTAATTTTGCAAACAATGGAACAGATTATGAATCAAACAGATGTAAAGGTTTCGTTCTACCTTAAAAAGAGCGAGGCGGATGCCAAGGGAAATTGTCCCGTAATGGCACGGCTTATTGTCGGCAAGTACTCTGAAACAGCATTCAGTGTTAAGCTTCGTGTGCCACAGTCTTTGTGGTTATCTGGACGTGCCTGTGGGAAAAGCGCTGCGGCCCGAGACATAAATAACAGGCTGGATGAAATACGTGCAGCTGCTTTCAGTATCTATGCGGAACAATCCGCAAACCGTGAAGTTGTTACTGCAGAAGAAGTAAAACACCAGCTTTTGGGAATGGCTCCGGAACAGGAAACCTTGTTAAGCTATTTCAGGCTTTTCATGAGAAATTTCGAGAAACGTGTTGGGATTAACCGGACGGAAAGCAGCTTGAACGGTTATCGAAATTCCTATGATCATCTGGTTCGTTTCTTACAGTCACAATACAAGTTGTCAGACATTCCTTTTGCAGCATTAGACCGTTCTTTCATTGAAAAATTCGATTTGCATTTGCGTACGGAATGTCATTTGGCTCCAGGAACGATTGTAAATCTTACTGTAAGGCTGAAAACAATTGTCGGAGAAGCGATTGCGGACGGTATCATTACAGCGTTTCCTTTTGTGGGTTATGAACCGACGCATCCGCAATCGGAACAAAAATATCTTACAACAGAGGAATTGAACAGAATCATGACCACCCCTTTGCATAGTCGCACCCTTTATCATGTACGGGATTTGTTTTTGTTTTCCTGCTATACTGGTATTCCTTATAGCGATATGTGTATGCTGACAAATGAGAATCTTTCCCTTGCTGAAGATGGCATTTGGTGGATTAGGAGTTCACGCAAGAAAACCGGTGTAGATTTTGAAATACCGCTTATGGAATTGCCGCTTCATATCATTGAAAAGTACCGGGATGTGGCTCCTGAGGGAAAGCTTCTTCCTATGTATTCCAACAGTTCGTTGAACCATTATTTGAAACAGATAGCCGTACTCTGTGGCATAGAACGCAAGCTGGTCTTCCACGTGGCCCGTCATACCTATGCGACCGAAATCACCCTTTCCCATGGTGTACCACTTGAAACGGTCAGCAAGATGTTGGGACACAGCAGAATTGGTACTACACAGCTTTATGCAAAGGTTACAGACAATAAGATAGATACAGATACAAAAGCATTGGATAAAAAAATTGCTGAGAGGTTTTCTGTAGTTATTTGATAATGGCAAAAAATAGGATTATGAAAAGAAATACTGATAATATGGAAATCAAACGTCGCAGTACATTTGCGATATTGTTTTATATAAACCGTACCAAAATCCGTAAAGACGGAACATGTCAGCTGCTGTGCAAGATAAGCATAGATGCCAAATGGGAACAGATAGGAACGAAAGTGTC
>ENA-OPFI01000048-OPFI01000048.1-human-gut-metagenome-genome-assembly--contig:-NODE-48-length-72098-cov-3.690948_pt1 | contig 72098 bp, 70 predicted proteins | sample MGYA00241308_ERZ501550 | MGnify/ENA primary metagenome ERZ501550 (study PRJEB25962, sample SAMEA2042433) | human gut metagenome | biome: human gut; feature: human-associated habitat; material: faeces...
GACAAGAATGATGGATGTGATTAATACTGAGGAAATCGAAGATGCTGTAATCGTATCTGAAGAAGAACAGGAAGAACATCCCAATTTTATTGAAAGTAACACTTCGGGTATTACACTTGAAGAACTTGAGAGAAACTGCATTGTACCCAGTTTTGGAGACAATCAGCTTACAATCAGCCACCAGACATTCATACACCGGATCGAGGAGGCTGCAAGGAGCTATTTTACGGGTGAAAGCTTTGGTAACACAGAGATCAGAGTTTCACATAAAATTCTGGGCAGGGTTCCGGGAGCATTAACCAAAAAGAAGGAAGAACTTAAACCTGAGGACGAGACTATCTATTATCAACGTATGGCTTTCTGTTTTCATATCAGGTCTATGAGCAGAATGATGAACGGAGAAGAAGTACATCTTTGCATAGGTGGAGTACGCAGTTTGAACGAGGAAAACCTATACGCCCGAAAATCACCTGAGAAATTCAAGATATTCATAGGGTTTAGAGTGAAAGTTTGCTCAAATCTGATGTTGACTAATGATGGTTTGACCGGACGACTGGAAGTAATGAGTGATGCAGATATATATAGTTCAGCACTCAGACTATTTCAAGACTTTAATCCCGAACAGAATCTCAGGTTACTTGAAAACCTGGGAAGGACGAGGATTTCACAGGAACAGTTCTGTCAGATAATTGGTAGGCTCAGATTATATCAAGCTTTACCCGCTTCACAACTTAAAGAATTGCCCAAGGTGATTTTAGGTGATTCCAATGTCAATGCGGCTACGAAAGGTTATATAGAAAACCCTAATTTCGGGTTACGTGGCAGGGATAATATTACTTGTTGGGATCTGATGCAGCTACTCAATGACGCTGCCAAACAATCCTATATTGATAAGTTCCTGGAGAGAAATCAGAACTGCACTGATTTTGCGGTTGGTATCCAAAAAGCTTTAAACGGTGAAGATACTGAGAACTATAGCTGGTTTTTGAGTTAGACCTGAAAATAAATTAACTCACAAGGGAGAAAGATCAGAATATAACAAACATGGTCTTTCTCCCTTTTTTGTTGAATCCTTTAAAAATCAATAAACAAAGAAATGGAAAGACATGAATTGGAAAACAGCAGAGAATTCAAGGCTGCAAAAGAGCTTGAACATGCCTTGAACGATTATGGGTGGAATGGTAAAAGATTCGCTATTGCAGTCACTACATTCCACAGGACCCTGCAACAGACTTTATTCAGAAGTATGGTTGAAGTAATAAGAGTCATGGGAAGCGAGGATTATGGATATGACTTAAGGAACAAGGCTTCGCATGAGATATGTAAAAAGATAATGGAATCCGGAGCTTTGGAAGACAAGACGATACCATTTATCTGAAACGGTTGAGAGATACCGAGATAATATTCCGGGGAGGGATATTTCCGATAAAAAGGAAGTATCTCTCCTTTTTATTTACTAATAATTTAAAATTCAGAAGATTATGTTATACTATAATTTTTATGGTTACGAAAGATTCAAGGCCTGTTTCGGGCTTGAAAAAAGGGATGACGGTACGGTGGTAAGAAAGAACAGGATACTGCTGAACCATCTGAAGAATCCTGCATTGCTCAGGTATTGCAGGGAGCATGATGATTATACCTTGTTACACATATATAATATGGCTGACCTGGAGAAAAAAGTGGTTGAAGCCATCATCAAATCAGGAGAGGATGATGAAAAACTGCCTTATAAAGTAGAATTAATAGGAAAGGTTTATTATTCCTCCCGATATCAGACTGACGAAACCAAAGGTATATGTGAGGATCTGGACAAGAATTCAATCCGCTATATAAATGTCGGGCGTAACCGGATCTTCAAGATGAGGGCCGGAAAGTTCATGAGGGAGCTTATTCTTGAAACAGAGATCGGAAAGCTACTCTCACCCAGTGTAGTAAATTGGATTGCAGGAGATGTTTTCACCCAGCAATGGTGTACTTATACACATGGGAAATCACCTGAGATGGAACTTCATGTCAACGATGATTTCGGGAGCATCTATGACAGTGACTGTTGCAAGGGTGATTTCGGTTCATGCATGGTGGATAGGGAGCGTACTTCATTCTATCGTGATTCTGTAAAAGCCAAGGCTGCTTACATAACTGATAAAACAGGTTTGATTGTAGCCAGATCCATTCTGTTTACTGACGTTACGGACCAGGAAGGCAAGAAATGGAGGCTGCTTGAAAGACAGTATTCCTCAGGCGGTGATGATGTACTGAAACGTTTACTGATTGACAAACTCATTCAGGGGAAGCATATAGACGGTTATAAGATTGTAGGTGCATCCTGTCATGAGGCGAACGCATTTGTGGATATTGACGGTAATTCATTATCCGATAAAAAGTTTGAGATTGACTGTGACCTGGAACTGGAAGACACGCTTTCCTATCAGGATTCTTTCAAATGGTATAGTTATGATCAGAGCAAGGCCTATAACTACGAAAACTCCGGGACCTCATACAACCTGGATACGACAGACCAGAATCTTTACGGGGACGATGATGAAGATGACGGGGAATGGGATGATTACCACCAATACTATTGTGATGATACAAGACTCTGCTATCGGAACGGAAGGGAGATCCGGGTAGACGTTGAAAACCTGGATGATTTTGTATGGATAGAATCAACACAGGAATACCACCATGAAAACGATTGTGTCTGCTGTGATGAATGTGGAACATATATCCTGTTGGATGATGCCATGTGCTCGGAAGTGACGGAGGAATACTATTGCTGCAAGGAATGTATGGAGAAGGTCGAGAATGAGTTCAAGCGGAAGAACTGGCATTACTCCGAATACGATGATGAATGGTATGAGGATTACACCGACATTACCTGGATCAATATCTGGAATGAACCGGAAGGTATCTATGAGAGTAAAAGCATCGGTACGGATACATTATGCCGGTTATTGAGAAATGAGGAAGCATGGGAGTTTGACAATGAGGTGTTCGATAAAGTAAATCCAAGTACCAACCTTCCATACGGCTATAAACTTAAAAAAGAGATAAATCATGAATATACAATTATTGAAGCGGCTGTATAGTATCTACAGTCCCAGTGGAAAGGAACAGAAGATGGTAAAGTTCCTCTGTTCCTATATAAGACAGCTTTCCGGAGACATATCCGTGTCAAAGGATAAGTTCGGGAACCTGTATGTGGTAAAGGGAAAAGCGGAAGTTTACCCTTGCTTAGTGAGCCATATCGACCAGGTTTCACACTGCAACCACTCAAAGGATTTCAAGGCGGTGGAGACCAGGGAAGTCATATTCGGTTATTCGCCAAAGAACAGGAGGTTTGAGAATTTGGGAGCCGATGATAAAAATGGAGTGTTCATCTGTCTTGAATGCCTGAAGAAATATGATTCTATGAAAGTAGTTTTTTTTAGAGAGGAAGAAACAGGCTGCAAGGGAAGTTCTGAGGCGGTGATGTCTTTCTTCGATGATGTAAGGTTTGTTATCCAGCCTGACCGTAAAGGCAATTCAGACCTTATTACAAACATAGGTTATTCCGAGTTGTGTTCCGAAGGGTTCATTGAAGCGATAGAACCTGAGAAATGGGGTTACATGGAGGAGAACGGCTTGATGACCGATATTCTGACCTTGAAAGAGAAAGGGCTTGGGGTCTCCTGCATCAACGTTTCATGTGGTTACTACAATGCCCACACCGATGAAGAGATAACGGTAAAGAAAGACCTGCTGAAATGCCTGAGGTTTATAGAACATATCATAGAGGACTGTACCGACACTTATCCCCATACACAAAGTGATTCATATTTCAGTCCCTATGAGTTTGAGGATGAGGTTTATGATATGCTGAACCATGACCCGACTTTAACTCCCGAAGACCTTTATGACATGTATTCCACCAATTTTCCACCCTTCGGATTGGAGGATTACAGAAAGATATATGAAGATTATCGGATGTTCTGGGTTGAGGATGAAGAAGATAGGAACTTAAAAACTTTGGATTATGGAAAGAGATAAGAACTACGATTTGGAACTGGCCAAGTATATCTGGTCCATCCTGAAATCCAATCTCCCCGTCCTTATGTCCTGGGGAGTTGAGATTGAGACAGTGAAAGTAATAACATGTGGTCTTGAATTCAGGGTCAACGGATTCAAGCATACCGGAAAAGTTCAGATTGTATTGAATGAGGGTGCTGACCTGTTTGAAGTCTGTCTGATTGGTGAAGATGGAGAAATCAGGGAAAAGAGAGAGGACATCTATTTTGACATGCTTGTTTCTGTGGTGGATGAACTTGTGGAGAAAACCGATGATTATGAAAAGAGAATTTCTGATACATATAATATTATAAGGTATTAGCGGTTCTCTGAAAAATCGGGAAATGTGACAACAGGCTTTCTGTGGGAGAGTAGAATTTATAAGAACTCGAAATCTCATGGAAAGCCTTTTTTATGTATTAACGTAAATGGTTCCATAGATTAGACGAGCATCTTGTTAGTGGAACTATTGTTAAAAAACGAATGACAATGAAGAATGAAAACCAATATGTGGCTTATCTCCGGGTAAGCACTCAGAAACAAGGATATTCAGGACTGGGACTTGAGGCACAGAGGGAGATAATACAGAAATATCTTTGTGATAAAATTCCGATTGCTGAATATATTGAAATTGAATCGGGCCGGAAAAAAGAGAGACCCAGACTTAAGGAAGCGTTGAACCTGTGTAGAAAAGACGGTGCTATTTTAATAGTAGCAAAACTGGATAGACTGGCAAGGTCTGTATCTTTTTTATCCAGTTTATTAGAAAGTGATGTGGAGATAGTCTTTTGCGATTTTCCACAGGCTAATAAAATGGTACTGCATATTATTTCGGCTATATCCCAGTACGAAGCAGAATTGATAGCAGCCAGAACGAAGGCGTCATTACAGGCTAAGAAAAGCAGGGGATTCAAACTTGGTAATCCTGAACACCTGATGGATAGACATGAGCAAGCCATCCAAAACAGTATCAGGACTTGCAAGGATAAGGCTGACAATAACCCCAACAACAAAAGAGCGGTTGCCATGCTCAGAACCCTTGTCAAAGAGAAACATACTCTGCAAGGGATAGCTGATATTCTGAACAGGGAAGGATTCGTTACTTCTCAGGGATGTAGTTTCTCTAAATCAACGGTATATAAACTGATTAAAAGGTATAACTTAAAAGAGGATTGAAATTATGGAACCTAAGTATGTATTGATTTTAGTTTTTTGTGTCGGCGGTTTGAATATCATAAAGCTGACGGACGAAGAACTGAGAGAATCAGAGAATTACGAGGACTTTGAATCTTTCCTTTCAACCATCAAGGAGAGATACGGATTCAGACTTAATAGTTGCCAGTGGATGACTACTGAAAATTTAGACATCTATTGCTATCAGAACGGAGAAGAAGCAGAACTCAATCTGTTATAGTCAAATCAGGAAGAGAAACTGAGGTAATACTTGGTTTCTCTTTTTTCTTTCTCTTGGAGTAGTTGGAAATGATGGTAGTAGAAGAAAAATATAATCAGGTTAAGTTGTTTTTTTATCTGTCATCCACCATATTCTTAACCGGATGAATAATATCGGCATAGTTTTATATTTTTTTGCCGACAATCATCTCATCCGATCTGCAAATGGTGGGATAAGACAAAAATGACTGGAGAACTTTTTATGGTGCTGTCTGAATTTTGGTAGTGGGATTAAGGATATTTTGCTGACGGTTGATTGCTATTGTCAGTTGGTAATAGTTGTCAGGGAGTGGTTCGTATCTTTCTTATCCTTAAAAGTCAAAGAGATTATAATTTGGATGATTGGTTCTGTGATTAGATTACTTTTCTTTCCCTGCCTCAAAGGGAAAAAGGGGAAAAGGAGGGGAAATGGGGAAAAGGGGGTGGAAAAGCCTATTTTTTATAACTTTTTTCAATTTCATCCATTCCAAAATCAGTAAAAAAATAGGTTTTAGAGGTTCCGCTTTCCCCTTTCCCCCCCTTCTCTCTCTTGAGGGTGGGAAAGAAGATGACAATGAACTAAAATCCATTAATTGTTCATATTAGCTGTTAGGTTCAATAGTAGGCAAGGTTTGATGTAAAAATTCATATTTTGGCTTATTTGATAAAATGAATGATATAAATGAAATAATGTTCGGTCAGTTTTTTATTTATTCCTGATTATATTGAATGATAAACAGAGTAATATATGCTTCTTCCTTACTGCCAACCCAATTTCTGATAATGATGAAGCAATTTGAATAAGTGGAATGAATTATTATCGGTTGTAGTCAGAAAAATAAATGTGATATAGGTTGCTGAAAGTATGGTTGATATTTAAGAACGAAAATCAATCCTTTAATGTTTCCTGATTTTAATCCACTCTGTAATAATTATGTATCCAGGCTGATATGAAATAAAATGATCACCGAATGCCACATGGAGAATTATTGCAGTGAGGATTGTGTTTTGATATTCTGCCTGTTATTGATATTCTAGTTCGGAACAAGATCTATAGTTATAATTTTCTGGTGTCATGAACAGCCGGTTGGGTAAATAGTGAGAATGAATTACTATCTTTGTCTCCCGTTATGGTTACAGTCGGAGATATGAATGAACTTATGTCGGCTTTTGGGATGAAGGCTGACAGTATAACAGTTTCTGACAGGGTTGTCGGAAATTCATTGTTGATAGCCGGAAGGATTCAGAACGGGCTTTTTCCTGAGGTTGTTCTTGAAAGGATTGCTTCTTTCGGAGGTATATGTAAAGTGTCTGTCGGTGAAGGTGTTGTGATAGATATGGATAAGGAGATTGCTGAAAAGACGGTTGGTATACTTTCCTGCCTGGAGAAACGGAATATAGAACTTGATATTGAGGAAGTGGGGAAAAGAAAGATCAACCTGTATTATGGGGGCTGATCTTCTTGGTTCTGTTTTGGGTTTGGTTAGAGAATGTGACAGATTGATTTATGGGTTATCAGAATCATAAAAAGTCTTGTTCATACTTTTTTTTCCTTTGAGGCAGGGAAGAAGAAAACAATGGACCAGGATCTACAATAGGTTTTAATGAATATGTCAGTTCCTCTTTCAGACTGATTGGTATAGAATCCATGTCTTGATTTTCCTGGTCTGGTTTGATGATATTAATGGCCGGCTAATATTTTGTTTGTCGATAAATAGGTATAGTTCGAATTCTGATAATAATTGGATAAGTAGAATGAATAATGTGATGATTTTATGTTGGCTTTTTGGGGGATAGTTGATAACGTTGTGGTTCTTATATGTTTTTTAGTGAGGAAGTTGTGACAGGGAAACGGCTGAAAATTAATTGTAAATGTTTCCTGATGTCCGATAAATATTAGGTCTGGTCTATAATAAATTTGTTTTTTATTGATAGGGTAAAATAATCACCGGCCGAAGTATGGATAATGAAGTGAAGATTGATCCTTTATGTTTGTATGATGTTTGGTTGGATATGGCTCTGATATTCAATTATCTATTCTGACTTCCAAAGAATTCTAGTATTCTAATAGGTATAACAGAAAAGAAGAAAAAAAGGTAACTGTAATTGTCTTTTGGAAAATCTTGGAATTACAGGTTAAGGGGTTTGCTGGAGGCGGAAGTATGGAACGTAAGTGGAATGTATGACATAACTGAAAGACAGAGTGGAATAAAAAAGTGTGCAAATCATGTACAAAAGCTTAAAGAATAAGCATTTATGTGATTAAATTATTCCATCCTTACGGTTATGTACCATACTCATACTTCGTCTGTACCCCTGTCTTCGACTTAACCCGAATCAAATTTGTTATAAAGAGTAAGAGAATGTGGAAGAGTTGCGATACTGTTCATTTACCAGTCATCACATTAATATTCCAGCCGTTGATTTATATTTGTTGATGTTCAAGTCTTTTTTGTTGGTTGTAGCAGCCAGGAATTGGTTTGTAGCTTTCTTCTTCCCAGTTATAGTCCGGATAGATTTGATATTTTATTGTTCTGTTATCTTCTCTTTCCCCCACCTCAAGAAAAAGAAGAGCGGTAATGTCAGGGAAATGGGTCGGAAATAATGTTTTTATATAACTTTTCAATTTTAGTAGAAAGAAATTAATCAAAGCCCGTTCCGCTTCCGCTCCTTTTTCTCTTGAGGATGGGAAGAGAGAAGGAAACAATCAAATATCCATATCTATTGCTGAAATCTGAAACGAAAAGTTGAAATATATTCAGTAATTTGTTGTTTATGTTACATGTTTCGCTATATTTGCATTCATTGGATAATAAACACAGATAGCCTATGAAACCCGATTTTTCTGATTATATCATTGCTGTATTGCTTGAACTGGATGACGGACTGCCACATTCAATGGACCAGTGTGTTGATGGGGTCTATGACAAATGTGATATTGAGTATGAGATTCCACTGATAGGACATTATCTGAAAAAGGAAGATGTCTATTACACTTCCGTCAAGACTGCAATTGTCATGCTTGAAGCTAATGGTATTCTTACGATTGATAATGACCATAATGCAATGCTCACCAGAAAAGGTAAAAGATATATTGAAATAAACGAACGGGAGCTTGTGGATAGATGGAAAGAATTGTATGAAAGGAAAAAAATGAAGGACAGGTGGAAAAATGAGGATTCTTTTGATTAGTTTGTTTGATATCCATGTTCTGGGGCTGAAATGCAATGAATGATATTACTTCTGATGGATTGGAGAAAGATTAGGTTCAGCATCTATTATGTCAATAATCTCTTGTTTCTTCTCCCCCAAAAATCAGGAATACGATATATAAGGAAAAATGTAATTCTGCTTGTCTTTTGGGAATCAGGATGTTATCAGTTTGTGTGTTGAGGATATCGGTAAGGAGTTGAAGTGGTCTAGGAGTTGTTTTTACCCCAATGAACCACTTCTTTTCTATCGCTTCTTTTATACCAGTTTAAATCCCTTACCATCAGACTCCAGCTTTCCCTCACGTGCCAGCCATCCTAATCCGAGATATAATGATTGTCCGGAAAGTTTAGTCAGGCTCAATAGCTCTCTTTCTGTCAATGCTTTCTCTGATTCATTAAGTGTGTTCCAAATCTTACCCGCACAGGTTCCTACAATATCAGGAGTAATGATTTCTACAGGTGATTTTGTGGTTGTTGTGGCTGTCTTCTTTGTTGTAGTCTTTTTAGTTGTTGCTGTTTTCTTAGCTGTTGTTTTCTTAGTTGTTGCCATTGTAATATGTTTTGGTTTTGTTTTTTCATGACAAAGATATAACAGTTCCCATGAAAAAGCAATTATATGTTTGGCTTTATTGATCGGGAAATGGTGGTGATCAAGTCTGTCTCTGGTTCTGGCACCTAATAGGTATGGTGAAAGAGAAAGGGTTGGGAAAGTTATTGATGATTAAAGGGTATGGAAAATAATGGGATCTGACTTCTTAGTTGTTTAAGTATTACGTCAGCATCATATTATCCTTTCTGTAAAAAGCACTGAAAGCCTTATTAATGAAGAAACAATACTCATAAGAAGAGTGTCTGATATTCATGGTTATAAATCTGATTTGAGGACACTTTTCTTTTATTCTTTCTCCTTTCCAAATCGCTAAAACGCTATTCTCGCCAGCTCAAATCCTTACTCCTGAAATATAAATCGCATTTAATGTTTATCGATTTTATAAGTAGGATATTAGGAGCTGAAAAAGTTTCTGTTTCTAATCGCTTGGAAAATGCTGAGCCAAGTGTTATCGTGAAAAAAGACAGCACCAAACCTATCCCTGAAAAATACCAAAGAGACATTGAAGCACTCCGACAGAAATATGGAGACGCTTTTAAAACCGGTCTCTGCATCAATCTGATCCTACAAGAGGCTTTATCAATCATGCATAGAGAAAGGAGACGTATTGACTCCTATTCCGGTCTTGTCTCTTATCTGAAAAAAGAATGGGATATAACATTAACAATCACATCACAAAAAACTAAACCTACAACATTATGAAGAACTATTTTATAGCAAACGGAGAAGTACTCAATACAAATATGAGCATTGAAGAAATGGAATTACGGGTACAGGCAACATTAGATGAGAGCACTTCCGGAATGGCGCAATTCAAAATAAAGGAAATCAGCGAGAAGGAGATTAGAATGTTCTTTGTCAGGGACTTCGACTATAATTCCAACCAACCTATCATTTTTGACGCTGACATGGCCTTGATAACCGGAGTGGGAATAGGAGCCTTTCAGCCACAACAAGTTGGAGGATACCCAATGATACATCCCTTGAGTTTTGCCGGGAAGAACTTCTATACAGATATAACGGCATTCATCAGGTTCTATAAATTCCAACTGTTTGAAGAGATAGGGCAGACAGTGGAACACATCGGCTTAAGATGCTATTCGGATCGTATCTTAATGCAGATAATCTTCTAGAAGATATGAATGTATTGGTAGCATGTGAAGAAAGTCAGGCCGTTTGTCTGGCTTTCAGAAAACTGGGTCATAACGCTTATAGTTGTGACCTTCAGGAGTGCAGCGGTAGTCATCCAGAATATCATTTCAAGGGAGATATGTTTGATGTAATAGCCAATCGTGGTGGAATTTTAGAGAATGGCACTAAATACTTCCTTGATAGTTGTTGGGATTTGGTTATAGCCCATCCACCCTGCACTTATCTTGCAGTCTCAGGTGCAAGATGGTATTATCACCCCGACGATAAGAACCTTCCTATAGAACAGAGAAGGCCACACCCCAAGTTTCCAGATAGAGCAAAAGACCGAGAAGAGGCAGTTCAGTTCTTCATGGATGTTTCAAGGGTTGGAGTGGAAAAATTAGCTATTGAAAATCCGGTGGGCATTATGAGCAGTCGGTGGAGAAAACCCGACCAGATCGTAGAACCTTGGCAGTTTGGTCATGAAGCTAGTAAAAAGACCTGTCTATGGTTGAAAAACTTACCTTTCCTGGTTCCGACAAATGTAGTAGGGAAAGGTGAGGTCTATGTTTCAAAGAGTGGAAATAAATCCCCTAAATGGTTCACTGATATATTCTTCTCGGGTGTATCGTCTGAAGAAAGGAGAAAACTGAGGAGTAAGACCTTTCCCGGGATAGCAGATGCGATGGCTGATCAATGGGGAGGCAGGATTATAGCAGCGTAAGACAATAACGACAAACACAATGGGGTAACTATGAAAAGTACAATATATACCACAATCGGAGCGTCCAATCACTCTGATACAACAAGGGAAGAACATGATTTTAGCCATGTTCCTGAAACTTACATTCTTGGAAGGGAAAAGACGTAAACCATTCTTTTAGGACAATCCACCTATAAGAGTCCATGTATTTTCTTCTCGTGTTTCGTTGCTAAAGGTGGGGATTTTACTACTGTTTAGGCCAATGGAAATACAATAGCTTACGCTTGGTTTGTTTTGGGAAAAGGCTCTACAAGGGAGATATTGTAGTGGATTGGATAAATTGATAAAATAAGGGAAGCAAAGTATATAATAGGTATCAATTTCTCAAATTGTTATAACTCTAATGTAGTAAAAAACTTATAAACGAAATGTTTTGAGAATAGTTATTGAATAGCTACACAATGAAACTGCCCATTCATACTTTTAACGGACCAATAACTTTAAAATAGAATGAATATATGGGACAATTATGATATATTTGAGGAAGATATGCAATGTAACAATGAGAAATTTAAAACGGTCCTCATCTGATAGCAAATGATACTGATGTTATAAATATGATAGTAAATTATAATATTATTAAATAGAATAAGAATAATTTTTCTACCTTGTTTTGTGAACTGACATATTCTAATTAGATTTGCAGTTTAACTGTAAATTTAAAAATGAAAGTTGTATTTATAATTGGAAATGGTTTTGATATAAATCTTGGTTTAGCAACACAATATGAGAATTTCTATAGATTTTATTTGGGATTGGATTCCTCTAATGATAGTATTCAAGTAAAGAAATTGAAAGAACACCTAAAAAATGATCAAGATCAAGAAAGTAGATATCAATATTGGTCTGACCTTGAAATTGGTATGGGAAATTATACGGTTAACTTTTCTAATGTAAAAGAACTTAAAGAAGCATATTATGATCTTAATGACAGAATGCAAGAATATATGAAGATAATTGATAAAAAAGACTTGCCAGCTTCTATAAATTCTCAAAAGCTGATACGTGATTTATCTTATCCCGATCAATATTTACGTCCTTTATTTAAAGAGGAAATCTATAATTTCTTAAAAAAGTGGGGCACAAGCGTATATGAAACTTATATTGTGTCATTTAATTATACCAATGTACTTGAGAAAATTTTGAAAATAAAAGAGAATGATAATATGCAACTCTCCAATTCTCGTTTTGGAAATAGTAATACATTATATCCAATAATTCATATTCATGGAAAAGTAGATGCTCCATTAATAGGTTTAAATGATAAAAACCAAATCAAAAATGAATTATTAAGAGAAAATGAAGAAGTGCAAGAATGCATCATTAAGCCTAAACTAAATGAAATGTTAGCACATCTAGTTGATGTTAAAGTGGATAATCATATAAGAACAGCAAACTTGATTTGTATTTTTGGACATTCATTAGGTGACACAGACAAATTATGGTGGAATTTGATGGGAGAAAGATTAAAAACAGATTGTAGAATTATTTATTTTGCATATAATCCTAAAGAACTACTAAGGCCCTCAGAGTTGAATAATATAAGACGAAAATATAAAAATCTATTGTTGTCAAAAACAAGTTTAACTGAGTCGGAAAAAAAAGATGCGTCTAATAAAATCTATATAGCTTTAAATACTGATATGTTTAAACTTACATAAACGATATATAATATATAACAGTAATATTTCATTTGGAAAAAAGATAACAAAAAAAATATTTTTCTTATTTGGATATTTGCTATGATTTATATTCATAGAAAAAGGTCGACGTTTTTCTATTGGAAGTTGTATTGTAAGAAATAGGGAGACTGGGCTATTAAGTTCAGTTTTCTTTTAAGTAATGGATTAGCCCTCAATAGGAAACAAATAAATTTTATGATTATTGGGGAGTTATGTTATTCACAGGGAAGTATTGTACGTAATGTATGGTGCTTCTCTTCTTTTGTCGGTGAGGGGTTTCGGAGATTCATCGGATTGTGTTATCTTTGCAATACAGTACAAATTCTTTTTATATTTACCAATCCGTCAGGCTATGAAGTGTGATGGAAGTTTTGTTATTGTTATTAATTTATCCATCAGTCTGCTTTATTCACAGGCTGGTGGATTTTTTGTTCTGAATTCCCCAAAATCCAAGTACTTAGGAGATAAAAAGTAACAATCCCCGACTTTCACAAGCCAGGGATCGCAATTTATAAATTTAAAGTTTTTATTATCTAAGCATTTCTCTCACTAGAGAAACGACTTATTCTAATTTATTCAACTATAATGTGATATTATTCACCTACAGTAATCTCAACAGGCACAGGACTTGATTTAACACGATTCCAGTGGTCTTTTACATTAATCTTGATAGTTGTTTTAACTGTGTGATCAACTTGATAACCTTTCAGGATCAGACCGCCTTCAACTGTTACAGACTTATTGTCAACAGTTGTTGATGTAGCAGGAGTAGCCTTACCTTCATTATTAATTTCGAAGTACAACTTGTTACCTGTTTCACCAGTTACTTCTTTAATATCAGTACGAGACCATGCGTTAAGATACTTTTCTCCCTCTTTTACTACTTTATCCGGCATAACCTTGTAAGATACCTCAGTATTATAAGTGTAACCGATAATAACATTATTACCAAACTTATAACCGTTCAAATCAGAAGCCTTGATTGTTACTACATTACCTTCTTTCGGAACGATCTTACCTTTTTCAATCGGACTCATTACTTTCACTTGGAAGTTGAATACTGCATCAGAAGGATATTCCCAAGCATTATCAAACTTACCGTCGATAGTCAGTTTCAGAACTTGATCGTAACCTTTTTCTTCACCTAATGTACCATCCAAAGTCAGGTAAGCAAGAACGTCTTCAGTAACTGTTGCGTTAGCAGCCTGAGTTGCATCTGCTTCAGAAGTAGCAGCTACACTGTTCAACTTAGCCAATTCAGAAGACTTCTTGTCTGTAGAACCGATCTTGTCGTTAGCATTCAATTTAACAGTAAATCCGTTAGTATCATACTTAGAGAATATTCTGCTTAACTTGAATGTAGCAGCACCAGCTCTCTTAGCAGCTTTAAAGTCATCCATGTACAAGTAGCAGTTAGCCACATTATTCTGAACGAATCCCGGATCAATTGCGAACAACTCAGTGATAGCAGGCAGAGTGAATGTGAACGGAACCTTGATAGAATTCAGTTTCTCACCATTCTCTTTTGCATCATAGAATGTGATAACAGCTGTATATTGTTTGCCAACTTCAAAGAAGTTGTTTGTAGCGGCTGAAGTGTTGTTTACAGCGAAAATCATGTTTGTTGCAGCTTTACCTACCGTTACTGATTTATCAGTATTAGCCTTCAGGTTATCTTTCAGTTCTTTCACGAAGAATTCATTAATCTGAGAATTTTCTCCAGAAAGTTTTTCACCCTTAGCATTATAATAAGTAACTTCGGCTCTCTGCACCTTAGTATTCCACAAAGCCAAATCTTCAGTACCCAGAGCATTCTTCATCTTAGTCAAATCAATCTGGAAGAAGTTCTTATCCTTAGAAGTGTCAGTAGTGTTATTCTTGCTCAGTTGATGAGTGATAGGATCATAAGTTACATCGCTAGTGATAGTGCTGGTCTGACCGATCCACAATTGAGCTTGTTCATACTTACCTTCTTTATCAATATTCTGGATTGTCAATAAGAAACCTGCTTTTGTGATGTTATCCGGAGTCTTGGTCAGACGGATAGCCACCATACCATTTTCTTCCTTGGTTTGAATTCCGAACAAAGTTTTATCATCGTTGTCGAATACCAAGTGCATATCATATAATGCAGCTGCTTTATCAGCATATACATTATACCATACACCGGCTTCCATCTTAGCATCCACATTATCAGCTTTACCTGTTGTTGTTGCATCTTTAGCCAATAAAGTATTATCAGAGGAAGTTCCATTCTTCATTTCAAGTTTGGACTGATCTTTTGCGCTTACAAAATAGATATTTTCCAGCATTTCTACGCTCCCTTTGCTTACTCTGATTTCATATTTTGAACGAACATCACCACCAGCTGTTACAGCAAAAGCAATAGCCTTGTTTTCATTGTTCACTGATGTATTGAACTGTTTCCAATAATTATCTTTTTCTGTATCAGGAGTAGTTTGCTTAATATATTTATCAGCAATAGACAGATTGTACAAACCGTTTGCATTGGCAGCGCGAGTTTGTGTTAATTCTGCAAAATATTCCATGTCAGTATAAGGAGTAGTTACAAAATCAACATTGGAAAGATATCCGTTTTTGCTGTTAACCAGTTTAAGATCCAAATCGGCAGCATCTACATTGGTAGGATTAACCTGCAATTTGATTTGTCCTGCACCAGCCATGATGTAACCATTGTCTACAATAGCTCTTTGACCAGCCCAGTCTTTCTTTGCCGGAGCGTTACTATCGTTATTCTGATTATATTCGAATGCATATTCTGCGATCTTGAAGTCGAAAGGCATTGATTCTGTATTAGAACCGTTTCCTCTAGTAATCAACATCAAGTCAGTCAATGAACTTGCAGCTGTAGGTACAATAATTTCTTGTTTCTTTCCTTCTGCATCAAAAACAGTCAAAGTCCAAGTTTTGTCAGCATTTTGAACAGCAGTAACAGGAGCCACCTTTATTGTAGTAGGATGAGCTTCTCCCTTTTCATCATAGAATACCCAACATCCGTCCTCACTTACAGTCGGAGTCTTGATTTTGATAGTTTCACCAGTAGATGCATCCTTAGCTATAGCTTTCCATTCAGTAACCTTACCATTGATAATAAAGAAGCCTTCGTCATTGATTTCTACTTTGTCTCCTGCTGCACCAGCTTCACCCGGAGCGCCCGGAGCACCATCCTTACCGTTAGTGATAGGATAAGAAGAACCGTCATTCAATGTGATAGTGATACCTTCAGCAGTAGTAGCTACATTTGTAATGTACTTTCCTGCATTGAATTCAGTCTGCAAAGCATCTAATTTAGACTTCAGATCGCCCAATTCAGTGTCGATACGATCGATGTCATCGTCATAGTCTTTACAAGACACAAACGTTCCTGTCGAAGAAACCATCAAGGCTCCGAACAGGACTGCACTTAAAAACTTTTTGTTCATAATGAATTTAAATTTATAAATTTAAAAAACTAAAAATTGGTTTTCATTTATGCTATGAAAAAGGACTTAATTATTTTTTCCAAACTTTTCCTCCACACCGTTCCGTCTTACATATTCCACAGGTCTATATCCCGTTATTTTCCTAAAAGCACTGTAGAACGCACTTTTTGAGGCAAATCCACATCGTTCCGAAATATCCTTTATCAGACACTTTCCGCTTCTCAACAACTCCTTGGCGTATTCGATCCTGTAGGTGTTTATCACTCCGTTCATGTTACATCCGAAATACCTGTTCACTACATTAGACATATAGGTCTGGTTCGTTCCGACAAGAGTGCTCAGCTTCTTCAGAGAAAGTGAAGCGTCCAGAAACACCATTCTTATTTCCAGTTGGTAAAGGAGCGATTTGTAGATCTCCAAGTCCATCTTCCTCCCTTCCACTCCCTTACGCACGAAATCCTCCTTCCATTGCTTCTCAACAGCCTTTGAGAGAAGATGTTTCTGCCTCTCCGATATGCTGCTCTTATTCCTGCGTCTTAAAAATAGATATTCCATCCACTCTAATCTTTACTCCGTTGCCTTGTCGGTTATACGTTATTTTGGTGCAAATATACATCTTTAATTGAAATATTGTGCATTTTTCCTATAAAAAAAATTAGATTCTCGTAAAAACTGTGCTTTTTAAGCTTCGGAACTGCATTTGTGTGAACTATGGTTAACCTGATTATACCTTATTTAATATGGGAATGGGAGAAAAAAGAGTTGTCCGGTTTAAAACATGTGGTGGCTTTTAGTGAGGATATATTTGTTTTATTCATTCGCTATCCCTATATTTGTAGTCTTGAAATTATCAAGATATTTGTGTTTTATCTGAATTGGATAGCGTTCCGACATTTATATTAGACAAACGATAGTAGTCTTATGTACCTGTCTGTGAGGATCGGTACATTTTTAAACAGATCTACTGAGAAATACTACAAACCATATAAAAAAGAAGAAGAGCTTGTTATATTTTGCGGGGGCGTTTCCTGTTTGTACCAAGGGCTTCGGCTTCCGCACTTATAGACGAGGTTAATGCCCTTCCGCTTTTAATTCAGATGGGTTTGCACATAGGGCACAAGCCTGTATATAAAGACATATGATAAAAATGAACAAGTGCAAATCCCGTTCTTATCTGAAGGGTATTATCAAACATTGGAACTCCACCGAAAAGAAATTTCCAATACAAGGCTGATATGTAGGCTTCCACCATTGTCTATGTATCATCGGATAACGATTTCCTTTTTGGGGATCGGTTGTCTTTTATATCCTTTTATCAAGGTACTTCTGTCGGGTTATTATTAATTGAATATAAATATTTAAATGTAAGACGCATGGACAAAAGAATTGTAGGTGTCAATGCAGGTAATGTATGGCACGTTCTTAATGAAGTGAAAAGAATATCAATCCCCGAACTGGCCAGAAAATTGAATCTTAGTGTTGAGAGCACTGCATTGGCTGTCGGATGGCTGGCCCGTGAGAACAAGGTTTGCATACACCGGGTAAACGGATTGATAGAGGTATATGATGAAAGCCATTTTGGTTTTACTTTTGGATAAGTGCATGTATTGTTATGGAGGGAAATTGGGACTGGTAAAATGTTCCGGTTTCCTTCTGTTTTTATTTGGTAATGAATGGATAATATCGTTTTCAAGGGTAAGTCAGCGACGGGAGTTCATACGAAGTATGAGTATGGTACATAACCGTAAGGATGTTATAAAAAAACTGACAAAACACTTATTCTTTAAGCATTTGTACCTGATTTGCACACTTTTTTATAACACTTTGTCTTTCAGTTATGTTATACATCCCACTTACGTTTCATACTTCCGGCCCTGCCAAACTCCTGATAATAACTTGATCTGTCAGGAAAAGAAGTGTTTTGGAACAGGATATCGGGAAATAGGAATCAAATACCCTTCAAATTTCGGATAATATCTTTATCTTTAGAGAAAGTTTTCATGAATCAACAGGTATCACAAGTATTATAGGTGTATGAAAACAGGGATGCTATATATTTTAGTATGTTGTCTTTTTCTGGTTGGTTGCAATGGAAAAAGTAATAAAGAGAACCACGCTGATGTTACTGGCACGGTTTTTGATGCAATATCTCTTGTAGATAATGAAACGGACAGTCTGACAAAACTTGAGGGAGAGAATTTATGGAAAGAGGCGAACAGGTATAAGGCTTCCATAACCGATACCACTTTCCTTAGGACAAGAGGGATAATGTCCTATGCCGCAATAGATATGTATACAGGAGAAGGTCTCAACAAGAACTACGCCTTTAACCGGATTGTTTATCTGAAAGCGTTGGATAGAGCCAGGAAGTTTCTTACTGTAGCGGATGACAGACTGAAATTCAATGTCAAATCCGGTAAAGAAATTCATATTTCAGAAGATTTATATCTGTTCATATCCGATTTGTTCAACGAATGGAATAAATGGCTGGAATCGGGCAGTCATGAAATATTGAAAGATGAACAGGGACTCTATACTGTATTACCTAAAGAAAACAACCGGATTCAACCCATAGAAATTGAAGAGGAACCCAGACAAGATCCGAAAGATACAGGAGCCATCGAAATTGAGTATATTCCTCCCGTAGATGCTACTTCTCCTGTAAAGAAAGAGGTGCCTGTAAAATGGGGACATTTGATAGATGATACGGAAGGAGTGGTCAAGGCTTCTTTTGACAGGCATAACAACCGGATAAACCGTGAAAAAAGTGAGGATATCATGGTAAATGATATCAGTATTTCCGAAAGCAAGGTTTATATTTCCATTGTCAGTTCCAATTATAATCTGATATATAAAGGTGAGGCTGATTTCTATCTGGAGGACAAACAGAAGAAATTACATAAGATTCCCGGTAAAGACGTGGATAAGGAGTCTGTCGCCCTTCTTCTTGGAAAAGGGAAAACTGCCGAGATAAGTGTTGATTTCCCTGATAGCTGCCAACCGGGTGATTATCTTTTGAAAATCAGGGTCTATAATGAGAATGAGGAATGTTATTATACAATCCGTCAATGGTTTGAAGCCTACACCTCTCATCAGGTTTCATCCAGGGACAAACCTATTCCTATAGGACCTGCACGGTCTTCGGACTATAAGGTACTTTCAGACGAGGATGATATATTTGATGTTGTTCGGAATATGCCTGAATTTCCCGGTGGTATGCCTGGACTGATGGAGTTTATAAGACAGAATATCCGGTATCCACAAGCTGCAAGACAAAGCAGACTGGAAGGCAGGGTTATTGTACAGGTTGTTATAGACAAGGATGGAAGTGTGATACAGCCCAGGATTCTCCGTAGCATCAATCCTGTACTGAGTGCTGATGCCGCTTTATGTGAGGAAGCATTACGTATCGTTTCAATAATGCCTAAGTGGAAACCCGGTAGCCAGCATGGAGTGAATGTGAAAGTAAGGTTCACGTTCCCGATAGGATTTGAATCTCCCACTGATTGAAGATTGAAGGGAATTATCCGCAGAGCATAACCGTTAACTTTTGCCAGGCAGCCGCAGCCATTTCAGACAGGATCAGGCAAATGTTTATGATAGTGTAAAAGCTGTCTGTTTCCATTTCATTACTTGTGGAATACATAATGGAAAAATTGAAGCTGATATTTTGTGAAATCGGGGAAAAATATTAATAATCAAAATAACCAATCCCCCCATGATGGAGTTGTATAATTTTCAACTTGACATCACATTGTAAAATAATAGATAATTCGTTGAAAAACAATGTTCTTATCTAGCTATTAACCTTTTTAACTGCATATTATCAACTAAAAAGAAAATATATATTTAGAAAGAGCTATATAGTAACAATTATGCCTGTTCATAAAAAAACTTCCCAAGCAATAGTCTGATAAATATTACCGGAATAAAATCGTCATCCTTCCTCAACATATCGGATAGAATATGCATATTGTCGAAATTACGGAAATAATATCCGATCTTCCCAATGTAACTCATATATATTTTTACTTCAGTGTTGTTTCAATTTTGTTGTTTTAGGGGCAAAAGCAAGAAAAACATTCCGGACATAAAAGCTGTGATGTGCCATAGCCTGCTTTTCTTTTGTTGACAGTAGCTCTTTTGTATAATTTTACTTTGAATTGAAGATGACAAAATAGGAGACCAGTTAACAGGACTCTTATTGAGATGAATTGAATAAAAAGTCTGTTTATCTTTATTTTAATTTCTTAACATTTTACTGGTCTGTTTCATTTTGCAGGTTGATGGATTTTTGTTTTTCCTGCTGATATTCTTATTTTCATTTTTAATAACTTTGCCATGCTCAAAATTTTGTGATAGCATGAAAATAAGGCAGATAGAAGATAATGATCCGGAACTTTACAGTCTGATAGCTCCTTTGGTTATGAATCCGAAAGTATTGAAGAGTAACAACAATTATCCTTTCAAGAATTTCTCGGGAACAGTATGGTATATTGCTATGGAAGATAGTGATATTTCCGGTTTTATGCCCTTGAAGAAGAACAATACCGGTTTTCATATAGATAATTATTATATAAGAGATAATGATCCGAATACGATAGACGGACTGCTGGATTCAATAACTGAGGATATTTCTGCTGATGTGATTCTGACGGCTCTTGTACATAAACGTCATATAAATGATTTCCGGCGTAACCATTTCAGTACGATCAAGGAACTGACCAACTATGATATGATGCAGTATGTCCTTATGAAATCTTGAGTAGTGTATTATATGATGTGAATGCTTTACTTCATAAATGGGGGATCGGTTTCTAGAATGAATTCGTGAACTTTCAGCATCATATCCTCTATTTTCCAGTAACTGTTTATTCTTGCTGACGGATGAAAACTGTCTATCAGCAGAATATTCAGTTTCCTGCTATAATGGCAGAAATAATTTATTTCCCTGAATGATTCATCCTCATATATTATGTTTTTGGCTATATTCAGAACCGTACCTTTTCCTCCTCCACATACTATGATATTGGGGTGAAGGATGCCACGTATCTGCTCCTGTAAGAAAGCCTTGTCCCTGTTTGCATATTCGTACAATGTTTTGTTTGAGACGAATGAAGTTCCTGAAATTTTTTTGATATTGACTATGGCAAGTGGATATTTCGTAACAACAGCATTGGGTACGGTTGCATAATCTCCATTTTCCATTGTGGGAATAAAATCTTTGCTTATTCTCGACAATCCTTCCAGCCATTTAAATATGCAGTTGAAAAAATTGTGATTTATATTTCTCCAGTGCCATTCCCTGTAATCACTGTCTGAATTGTTGTTTGTATCCTTCATCAGAAAGAGTATGCGTCTGTCGGTGTTGTTCCAAAGTTTCTCCTCATTACCTTGGTGTGCATTCTTACCATCATTGTAAATTTCTCCATTATAGCATAGTCCGTCAAAACAGAATGCTTTCCGTTCGTCATCGGGATAGGATTTCAGCCAGCGTTCCCGTAGATCGTCCTCAAGTTCATGAGTGTTTTTCATTTTGTTCTTTTATCAAATTAATAATAGTTTTGAAATATGTCTTATTTCAAGTCTTTGTAAAGATAGAAAAAATATTTCATATTTGCGTTTTTTTGAATGGAATTCCTTGGCTGTTTGATTATGCAATCCGGGGTGGACATGGCTTGTTCTTTCTCTTTTTTACCCTCTGTTAATGTAAGTGTCTTATTCTTTAAAAAACAAGTTTTCCTATTTTTTATACGCTTTTATTGCAGGATAATTAAAATACTTTTATCTTTGTTGCCTGAAAAGATCGAAACATCATGTAAACGGAAGAGTTCAGTTCTTCCGGTAATTTTAGACAGAGTTTCGTAAGTGATTGAAATACAAAAATATAGATGTATTTCAATGCTCCATAATTATGCTCTCAAGTGAAAAAATGCAATGGTTTGCGATGCGTGCTACTTATCGCAGGGGGATGCAAATCAAGGAACTTCTTGATCGGAAAGGAATCAACAGCTTTATTCCAATGCGTTATGAAATCCATTTAAAGAATGGGTGCAGGAGACGTGAGCTGGTTCCTGTAATCCGTGATATTGTTTTTGTCCATACCACACAGTCCGAACTTCAGAGGATAAAGTATGGTATCCCTTATTTCCAGTATATGATGGATATCCGTAACGGTGAGAAGATCATAGTACCCGATGAGCAGATGAGACGTTTCATAGCTGTTGCCGGAACTTATGATGAACAGATCATTTTTTTTAGTCCCGATGAGGTTAACTTAAGAAAGGGAACAAAAGTCAGGATCACAGGCGGACTGTTCGAGGGGTATGAGGGGATTTTTGTGAAAGTGAAGGGAAGCAGGGACCGGAGAGTGGTTATCAGCTTGCAGGGTATACTGGCTCTTGCAATGGCTACTCTTTCTCCCGACCTTATAGAAGTAATTGAGGAACCGAAGAAAAGAAATCATGACTAAGGCTTTACCGGCAGGAATCAGGCTTCAGATGCTGATAAAGGATCATCATAAGGATATCTTGGAGAGGGAGAAGAACAACGGGAAGTTCATCCACCTTTATAATATAGGTACATACTGGGTGGCATTCGAGAGATCAGCCTTTCGAGTGGATAAAATCTTTCAGGGGTGTGAAATCAGTCTGTTCATGGTTCCCGGTTATCCTGAATATGTCGTGATGGCTTCTGTCCCACATGATGAGGCTGATGACTATTTTCGGAAACATATTATTCATCACGACAAACCTGATTATAAGGTTCTGTCTATTTCTCCAGCTGCTTTGAATGGGAATTATCACAGGTGGCATGTTCAGGCGGTGAAGAAAGTGTTGTAAATTAAAAAGAAGAACGCTATTATTAGATGATATAAATATGGCAAGATCAGTTAAAGCAAATTATCTATTTAATCTAATAAATTCTGCTTCACAGCTCTTATTCCCACTCATTACTTTTCCTTACGCTTCTCGTATAATGATGGCGGATGGTATAGGACAGGTAAACTTTTTTCAGTCCATTATATCCTATATCAGTCTGTTCACTTGCCTTGGTATACCTATGTACGCTATACGTGAAATAGCTAAGGTACGGGACAATCTGGAAAAGATGACACGAACTACTGTGGAGATTTTGTTACTACATGCCTTTCTCACTCTTTTCGGTTATATAATCGTTGCTGCTATTTGTATGACTGTAGCCAAAGTGCAAACAGATATTCCTTTGTTCCTAATATTGAGTGTGAGCATTTTTTTTACAGCTATAGGCTGTGAGTGGTTTTATCAAGGAATAGAAGATTTTAAATATGTTGCTATACGTGGAATAGTAGTAAAGACTGTATCTGTTTTATTACTTTTTCTTTTGGTAAAATCCAAGGAAGACATTTTATGGTATGGAGCATATACTGTTTTTGGAGTGTTAGGAGGTAATATATTCAATTTTATACGATTGCGGAAGTACTTGCATAGAGAGATGATTGATGTTCATACGTTACATCCGTTAAGACACTTGAGACCAGCTTTGCATGTCTTTGTTTTGAATGTTGTCATTAGCATTTATCTTCAATTGAATAATGTTTTGTTGGGTTTTATGAAAGATGCAGAGGCTGTGGGGTATTTTACGGCAGCTACTAAAATAATGGTAATAACCATGAGCATATCCAGTTCTTTAGGTACAGTAATAATGCCACGTTCCTCTAATTTGATAGCTGAGGGGAAAGTGGATGAATTTAGAATTTTGATTCAGAAATCATATGATTTTGTATTGGCTTTGGCTATGCCTTTAACAGTAGGCTTGATTTTTATTAGTCCTAGTGTCATTTTATTGTTAAGTGGCGAAGGTTTCGCTCCTGCTGTATTAACTTCTCAAATTGTGGCATCTAATATTCTTATGGTAGGTTTGTCTGGAGTTATGGGTGCTCAGGTACTTTATCCTTTAGGAAAAATAAATATTGTTGTTTCCTGTACATTTATAGGAGCGATTATTAATGTATTATTGAATGTATTATTAATACCTAATTATGGACATAACGGTACTGCTGTAGCTTATATGTTAGCTGAGATGGCTGTGACAATTTCTATGTTTTTAATAGGTAACAAATATATTCCTATTCAGTTTTTTAAGAAACAGCATTTACATTATGTAGGAGGAAGTATTGTCATGGGAGGATTTCTGTATCTCGTTTTATTACTAGAGCTAGGCAATACTAATACACTGATTATTATGATGTGTATAGGCATAATGGTATACATTGTTGTGCTGTTATGGTTAAAGGATCCTATAGGGATGATGGTATCATCTATAGTATGGACAAAAATAAAATGCAAATCATGGTAACTGGTTATTATTTTAAATGAGATATTACCTTTTAAACATTAAATTAACACTACAGCTCGAATGGTTATTATTGCAAATTTATGGATAAGGTTAAAATATTAGTAGCCCAGCATAAAGAAGTCAAAGTTTATGCAAACGAGGTTTACATGCCAATTCAGGTAGGAAAAGCTTTGTCTCGAATAGATTTAGGAATTCAAGGAGATAATACAGGTGATAATATAAGTGATTTGAATCCTTTTTATTGTGAATTGACTGCACAATATTGGGCTTGGAAGAATTTACGTGATGTTGAGTATATAGGTCTTTGTCATTATCGTAGATATTTTCATAAGGAGTTTACAGCTTTTAATATAGATGAGGAAATGGAAAACTATGATATCATTTTGACAAAAAGAGGAATGTTGGACATGAATGTGTTAGAATGGTATTCAGCTAAACTTATTCCTGAAGATATTGCCATTTTTTATTTGTATATGACATATAAATATAGAGATAAAATAAGCATTTTTAAGCAATTTTACGAATGCCGCAATTGGCTTAATTTTGCAAATATGTTTGTATGTCGCAAATCTTTATTTGATCATTTTTGTCAATGGCAATTTGAGATTTTGGAAGACTTACGTTCTATAATTCCTGTTTCTCCATATACTCGTGAACAAAGATTGATGGGGTATTTAGCAGAAACATTGTTACCTTTTTATACTTTTGAGCAAGGATTAAGAGTGAAAGAATTATCTATAGTTCCGATGCTTGGAAAATATGTAAAAGGTGGTGAAGAAAGCATTTTATACCGTTTTTTGAAACAGTGTAAAAATAAGATAAGTTTTAAAAAATATAATAGAGAATTCATTATTCCAGATTATATAATGGTTGGTTTAGAAAAAGATGGAATTCTAGAAAAGATAGATACTTTATTTGCATCAAAAAATAACTATTAATGCGTAACTTTTGTGAGATATTAGAGTGGGATTCCTCTTTTTTTTCGATGAAAATAGCTTCTATTTCTATTTGGGAGTGGGATGCTGATTTTTTGAGCCGTTCGTTAGATGAGTATAAAAAAGAGGGTATAGATTTGGTTTACTTATTTGTTTATGAAGAAACTGATAAGGTTGATACCGTATTATCTGGATATCATTCCCGTTTGGTTGATTGTAAACGTGTGTATGTATGTGAAAACGTTGAGAAAAGAAGATTGGATTCAAATGTATTTCAGTATCGTGGAAATGCATCCGCATTGTATGATTTGGGAATTCAAGCTGGAATAAATTCACGTTATAAAATAGATCCTGATTTTCCAAAGATTGAGTTTGAGCGTTTATATAAGACTTGGATTGACGAATCCATAAAAGGAAATATGGCAGATTATGTTTTTGTATATAAAAATAATTCAGGCTTTCCTGTTGGGCTAATAACCTTGAAGAAGAAAAAGAATTGTATTTCAATAGGTTTAGTGGCTTCTGATCAATCTTTCCGTAGAAGAGGTATAGGAACTGCTTTGATGGATTCTGCGAAGTATTATGCATATGTTGAAAGACTTTCATTAGAAGTCGTTACACAAGCTCATAATTTGGCAGCTTGTTCTTTTTATGAGAAAGAAGCATTTATTCAAAAATCTCAATTTGCTGTATATCATATTTGGTTGAAAAAATAATAATAAAAAAAATGATTCCATTTAACAAGCCTTTCCTTACTGGCAAGGAGGCACATTACATGTATCAGGCAGTATATACAGGAAAACTGTCTGGAAATGGTGTGTTTACAAAAAAATGCCAGAAATTTTTTGAAAATAATTATGGTTTTAAAAAGTGTTTGCTGACCACATCCTGTACTGATGCACTTGAAATGTGTGCTATTCTTTGTGATATACAGCTGGGAGATGAGGTTATTGTCCCCAGTTATACTTTTGTTTCTTCTGCTTTGGCCTTTGTCCGTCAGGGCGCAAGGATTGTTTTTGCTGATAGTTGTCAAGATAATCCAAATATTGATGTAGATAAAATTGAAAGCCTTATAACAGAAAGGACCAAAGTAATTGTTCCTGTTCATTATGCTGGGGTGGCTTGTGATATGGATAAAATTATGGCGATAGCTCAAAAATATAATTTGATTGTGGTCGAGGATGCCGCCCAGGCTATAGATTCATATTATAAAGGATATCCTTTAGGAAGTATCGGTCATCTAGCCGCTTTCTCTTTTCATGAAACTAAAAATATAATATCCGGTGAGGGAGGGCTGCTGGTTATTAATGATGAACGTTTTCTCCGTCGTGCTGAGATTGTCTGGGAGAAAGGTACGAACCGTTCCGAATTCTTCCGTGGTGAGGTGAACAAGTATGGTTGGGTAGATACAGGTTCCTCTTTTCTTCCTTCTGAAATAATAGCCGCTTTTTTGTATGCTCAGTTGGAGAATATGGAACTGATTCAGACTCGTAGAAAAGTTATTTGGAAGCAATATCATGACGGCTTGGAGCAGTTGGAAAGAGAAGGATATTGCAGATTACCGGATCTTCCTGAGTATGCTACTAATAATGCTCACATGTTTTATTTGGTTTGTCGCTCTTTGGAAGAGCGGACAGCTTTAATCCGATATTTGAAGAAAAATGATGTACTGGCTGTGTTTCATTATCTTAGTTTACATTTGAGTGATTATTATAAAGCTCATTATGTGAATATTCCTCAACTTTCGTCGTGTGACAGATTTGCCAATTGTTTGGTTCGTTTACCTATGTTTTATGAACTGAGAGATGAGGAAGTAAAACAAGTTGTAGAATTGATAGTTAGGTTTTATGAATTCAGAAAATAATATAGAATTTTTCAATCAATCTTTTCAAGATATCGATGCAAAATAAGAATACAAATGTGAGAAGAGTAAAAATATTATTACTTGGATATAATGACAATGAACTAGAAGGACATGTTTTTTCTCATTATCAAAATCTCCCTCAAGATAAGTTTGAAAAACGGTTGGTAGTACTTGCTTCTTTAGGAAAAAGAAAAGACTATGCTTTTTTTTATCGTGTTACCAAAAAAATCTTACGAATAAAATTTAAATTGTATAGAATCTGTAATATGTTTCGGGAGATTGTCATGTGTCACTCTTTGATTATATGTAATAAAAAAAGAGAAGAATTTCATTTTTATAATAGTGAAGGTTCCAATATTAAGGCAAAAGAAATATTGAATAAAAATTCAGGCTTCATTCCTGATGTGATAGGAATATATTGGACAGCAGGATTTCTTAATGCAAAAATTATTCGAGATCTTTATGATTTAACAGGAGCAAATATTTTGTTTTTTTTGGTTGATGAGGCACATTTAACCGGTGGATGTCATTATCCTAATGAATGTAAGGGCTATTTATATGGTTGTCATAGTTGCCCAGCTTTATTAAAAGGTAGGAAATTGGCTGAAATACAGATGGCAAGTAAAATAAAATATTGGAAAAGTATGCCTAAAATAATATGTGGAGTAAAATCAGATTGTCAATTGGCTCAACAATCTCCTTTATTTCAAGATGCTTATTTCATTCCTTTTATAACAGTTCCAAATGTAACTATTACGGATTATCAAGAAGCAAGGCGCAAATGGAGCATAGCTACTAATTTATTTGTGATACTTTTAGGGGCAAATTCTATTGATGATAAAAGAAAGGGAATGAAATATGCTGTTGAAGCAATAAATAAATTTGCAGAGAAGAAAAATAATTTGTGTCTATTTCTGCTGGGTAATCAATCTTCGACTACAATTCAAAGTTTAGGTATTAAATCGAATATTAAAGTTATATCTCCAGGATTTTTGTCTCTTAAAGAATTGTTTTTGGCTTTTTGTGCATCTGATTGTCATATTTCGCCAAGTATAGCAGATAGTGGTCCAATGATGGTTAATTATTCTATAGCTTGTGGTACTCCGGTTATAGCTTTCAGTATTGGAATTGCATGTGATATTGTATTGCATAAAGAAACAGGATATATTGCTCAATATAAAAATAGTATGGATATAGTAGTAGGGCTTGATTGGTATTATCAGTTAGATGCAAAAAACAAAGATAAAATAAGACAAAAATGCATCTCTTTAATGTCTGAATTAAAGATGCAAAAAACTTATTATGATATGCTTTATAATTATGTTATCAATGGTAAAATATAACATGTTAATCTGAAAAAGAGTGATGTTTTCCGATAACAATCGGGAAATTTTATTTATGAATGAAAAAATGAATTTTACCAGTGAAAATCAAATGTTGATTAGCTTTTTATGCATTTTAGCTAATTTAATTATTTATTGTTCTAATCCTTATATCACTCCTTTTTTATGTTCAAAATATTTAGTCGTTATAATATTAGGATTAATTGTTCTATTCTATTTTACTTTGCGATATGTTGGAAAAATAGAAAAAGATGCTTGGAGTAAGGTTATCTTTTTCTGCATGAGTATAGTTGTTATACATGGTTGCTTGACTTTTATTTTATTTTGTAATGAAGATGGCATAGATGGCTTGAAACGTATTGGAGGGATGGTTCCTAAATATGCTTTTTTATTGCCAATATGTATTTTGCTAAAGAAAAAGTATAATTTTTTTCTTAATTTTTTCTGGTGCTCAAATATATTGATAATATGTTTATCTATTTTGTTGTTTGGGTTATTTCTTGCTGGAATTCATTTACCATCTATAGAATTTTCACCAGATGGAAGGCCGCATTATTTTTTTTATATAGGTGCGACTAATATGTTTGTTCATTTTGGAGATATATATTTTATTCGTATTGCTGGTTTTTGTGATGAACCTGGACAATTGGCATTAATTATAACTTATTTACTGGTATTGAATGAGTTTACTTATAAAAAAAATGCAAATCGGATATTTTTATCTGTAGCTGCTTTTTTTACTTTTTCTGCTGCTTTTTTTATAACTTATCCAATAATTGTATTGTATTGGCTGAGAATAGGTGTCTTGAAAATTGGAAAAAAAATTATATATGGTATTTGTTTGTTGTACTTTTTATCATTTGTGTATACAAAAGTAGATGTTGATTTTCAAAATAAGGTTGAAGAAGCGATAGAGATATTGATCTTTAATCGTTTTGAAAAAGAACGTGATGGAAAGTTTCATGGAGATAATCGTTCCAAATCAATACCGTTCCAAATCAAAGCTTTTATATCGTCTCCTTTGATAGGAATATATGGAAAAGATAATAAAGTTGTAGATAAAATAGGGGATCCTACAATTTTTGCCCAATTGGCTTATTATGGGCTTTGTGGAGTGTTATTTTATGCTCCATTTGTTTATTTGTTTGTAAAATATGCAAGAAGAGGAGAATCACTTTTATTTGTGGCGATAGGATTGAATTTTTTACAGCGACCGAGTTTGGATTATATGTTTTATTTAGTTGTGTTAACTTTGATATTTTACCATAAACATTATCAATGTCAATTAAGAAATAAGTTTATTAAGTTGCGAAACGATGGAGAGTAAAATGCCTAAAATAACAATTGTTACTGTGACTTTTAATGCGATTGGATGCTTGGAAAAAACAATTAATAGTATCATAGAACAAAATTATTCTAATTTGGAATATATAATTATTGATGGGGGAAGCATCGATGGGACGATAGATATTATTCATAAATATGAAACAAAGATTTCATGTTGGATTAGTGAACCTGATCATGGAATATATGATGCAATGAACAAAGGTATTCATTTAGCTTCAGGCGAATGGATTAATTTTATGAATGCTGGGGATCAATTTGCTTCTAGTGATATTTTATATAAAATATTTAATAATAAAAAAATATCAAATGTTGATTTTATTTATGGCGATTCTATTAGAGAAGATAATTTAGGGGCGTATTATTATCAAGCAAAACCTTTTTGGGAATCTACTAAATATTGTCCAATTGGAGGTATTTGTCATCAAAGTTCATTTGTACGTCTTGATTGGGCTAAAAAAAATAATTTTGATTTACATTATAGATATTCTGCTGACTATGCTTTTATGTGGAATTTATATAATGCAGGAAAGAAGTTTTATTATATACCAATGGCTATTGCATTGTATGATTTGACTAATAGTTTTTCTACTAGAGAGGTGAAAGGAGTAATAAATGATGCGGCAGAAATAACTAGAACTGAAAAAAATCTATATTTTTATTGTTGGCGAGAATATAAATATTGGAAAAACAAAATGGGATGTTTTTGTAAAAAAAAGCTTCATATAAGGATGAAAAAATATATTTAATTAAGTTGAAATGTAGGACTAAATTGATCTAATTATATAATGATATTGGATAAATATGTAATAATTTCTCCGGAATTTGGATTAGAAAAGGGAGGAATACAAACATGGGCTTATTATATTTATAAGCTATTAAAAGAGCGCGCAAAGGATGTTTCAAGTTTTGGAGTTAGGGAGTTATCTATATTGTCTATAGGTCATTTTTTTAGGACTATTTTATTTGCAAATAAGTACATTTTGATGACGTGGAAAATGTCTTTGTTCATATATCCTTTGTTGTATTGGAATAAAAAAACTTTCTATATTTTTATTCATGGTAATGATTTCTTAAACTTAAATTTTATTTACGATAGAATTTTAAAACATATTTTGTCTAGAAATAACGTTTTAGTTATATCTAATAGTAATTTTATAACAAATCTTTTTGAAAATCATTATAAATATAAGGCTGATCTTACATGTTATCCTTTTATAGATACACATGTTAATATGGATATAGATAATGATGAAAGAGATATGTCTTTTTTTACTGTAACAAGACTTGTCAGAAGAAAAAATATTCATAGTGTAATAAGAGCTATATATGAACTGTCATTAGAGAATGTACATGTTAAATATTATATAGCAGGTGAAGGGCCAGAGAAAGAATACTTAAAGAAACTTGTTGTTAGCTTTCATTTAGAGGACTCTGTAATTTTTTTAGGTAAAATATCTGAAAAGGAGAAAGAAATATATTTAAAGAGAGTGTCTTATTTTATACTTCCTTCTTTATTTGATGAAAAAAATGCTTCTATAGAAGGGTATGGCATTGTATATATTGAAGCTAATTTATACGGTTTACCTGTTATTTCAGGTAATACGGGTGGAATGCCTGAAGCTGTTATAAACAATGTGACGGGGCTTGTGACAGATGGCTCTGTATCGGAAATTAAAGATGCTATAATAAAGATTCAAAAAATGAAATATGATAAGAAAGCTATTATTTCTTTTGCACGGAAACATGATTACCGTTCACAAAATAACTTCTGGATTCTTATTACGAAATAGAAAATTTTGAATTTGCTTAAATAATATGATATATATTCTTATTTTGCATTAAGGGGTGTTAAGTTAAAATATGCTTACTTTAGTTGTTTAATTTATTATTATAGAGTTAATGAGGCAAACAATAAAAGATTATGGTTTAGTTTCTATTATTACTCCTTCGTACAATTCCTCTCTTTTTATAGTTCAGACCATAGAATCTATATTAGCTCAAACTTATACTAATTGGGAATTGTTGATAACAGATGATTGTTCCACAGATAATTCAGTGGAAATTATTGAATGGTATTGTCAAAAGGATGCTCGGATAAAGCTTTTTTGTTTAAAACGTAATGGTGGTGCTGGAATATGTCGGAATAATTCTATTCAGAAAGCAAGGGGACAGTTTATCGCTTTTTGTGATAGTGATGATTATTGGATGCCAAATAAGCTTGAAAAGCAGCTTGCTTTTATGGCAAAGAAAGGATGTGTTTTATCCTATACGTCCTATATGACATGTGATGAGAATGGAGAAATGAGAGGTATTGTGGTATGTAGGAATACTGAATCTTTTTTTTCTTCAAAGTGTAATAATGGAATAGGATGTTTGACAGCTATGTATGATGTTCGAAAGATGGGTAAGATATTCATGCCTACTATTAGAAAAAGGCAAGATTGGGGGCTATGGCTTATCATTTTAAGAAAATGTCGTGTAGCTTATGGTATGAAGGAACCGTTGGCGGTGTATCGTCAACGTTCTAATTCCATATCAAGTAATAAGTATTCATTGATTGCATACAATTTGAATGTGTATCGAAAAGTTTTGAATTTTTCTTGGGTAAAATCCTATTTCTTTTTCTTCTGTTTTTTTCTGCCTAACTTTTTGATACATAAAACACTACAATCTTATATCAATAGATAATTTTTTGTATTCGTATTTTAATCAACAACATGGAACAACAGACTGATGCGTTCATTCCTGACGGGATGAATGCTTTTCAACGTAATGTCAAACGGATAGGGGACTGTTTGATAGCATTCATCGCATTGATCATTTTTTCTCCCTTGTTTTTATACTGTTATATCGCTGTAAAGCGTGAGGATGGTGGTCCCGCCATCTTCAAACAGGAAAGAATAGGACGTTTTGGTAAACCGTTCAATATCTATAAGTTTAGGAGTATGCGTCTGGATGCTGAGAAGTTCGGACCGGCTTTATATAAAGGTGGGGAAGATCCGAGATTGACAAAAATCGGCAAGTTTCTTCGTGAGCATCATCTGGACGAGCTTCCTCAGTTATGGAATGTGTTTATCGGTGATATGGCCTTTATCGGTCCACGTCCTGAAAGAAAATTCTATATTGACCAGATAATGGAACATGATCCACGTTATCGTTTTTTATATCAGATACGTCCGGGGGTGACTTCTTATGCCACGCTTTATAACGGTTATACCGATACAATGGAGAAGATGCTTCGTCGTCTTCGTTATGACCTGTTCTATCTTGAGCACCGTTCCTGGTTTTTCGATTTTAAAATTCTTGTAAAGACTTTCCTCAATATCGCTTTCGGCAAGAAATTCTGATGATTATTCCCTCTTTCCGTCTTTATCATTTCGCGGTAAAATTGATATGGAAATCCATGTTGGTTCTTACTTTTTGCTTCTGGACAGGTATAACTGTTCTATTTTATCTTGTGAACCATGTTGCCATATGGGTTGAGTATGGATGGTGGTTGTTTCTTATGATTTTTGGAACTTATTTTCTTTTTATGGATGTGAGGTTGATGGTGATGATTATGCGTCATGAGGAAAAGAAAAAATGGAAACGGTACAGGTTAAAAAATAAATTTGAAGAATGAGATCGAATAGAATTTTCATAAGTGTATTACTCGTTTTTCTGTTTTTTATACCGACAACAGTGATTTCCCAGATCAATTATGGTACAACTGGCTTAATGAATATGCCTACAGCCGATATGCAGAGGGACAAAACTTTCATGGTTGGAGGTAATTGGTTGAATCATCACGCTACAGTACCGAGATGGTGGTATGATACATGGAATTACTATATCAATATAACAGTTTTTCCCTGGTTGGAAGCTGGTTATTTATGTATTGGTCATAAAGCTGTTCCTGTGGATTATGGTAATCGCTCTGGTTTTTGGGTTCCTTCTACTTATGGTAAGTTTGTCAATCAGGACCGTTCTTTTCATTTTCGTCTTAGAATCTGGAAAGAAGGCTGGTGGAAATCATGGACTCCCCAGATAGTTATAGGTGCTAATGATGGAATTGGAGATTCAGCCAATGGTGGTTCATTATCGAATCTGTCGGAACAGGATTATGGAAATGGTTTCTTGAACCGTTACTATCTGGCTATAACCAAACATCTTTATTTTGATAACATCGGTACATTGGGTGGACATATCTCATGGATTTATAGCAACCGTTTTGATAACAAGCTTAATAATCCTGCTTTCGGTGCTAATTTTCGTTTTGGCCTGAAAGAAAATGGTTCGTTGATGAACAGGATTATTAATGGTGTGAATCTGATGGGTGAGATTGTTCCGGGTTATACTGATGTGAGATCTGATCTGACATTTGATTCTGATGCCTCGAAGTATCAGGTAAATATAGGAATGGAATACAGTTTCTGGAAAGACTATATAAATGCAGTGGTGGAACTTAATAGGTGTCGTTATTTTTCCGGTGGGCTGGTGTTCAAGGTGCATCTGAAATAAAAATTGATGGTAATATCTATTGTAGTGGTAAGGTATCTGTTTTCATGGATACCTTTTTTATTTATATTCTTTGAATTATTGCCTTAATTTTGTACAGATAGTCTTGTCATGAAGAAAGAAGAATTTTATGTTATATTACTTCCGGTCTGTGAGAAACAGGAAGTGATTTCTTATTCAACGCTGCTTTCAATATGATGGTGGCGTTTGTTATTTTGTATATAACTTACTTATGCCATGGAGCCTGCATATCTTTATAACATTGCTGGGTAAAATATAAATTTATTTTGTTCATACTTATGAAGGCAGGACAGGCTGATTATCAAAGAATTTAGTTTTGTGGAGAGGTTATTTCGGAAGGGGTAGCCTCTTTGTTTTTTATATTGCTTGTTGAAATGGGTGGATGGATAGAGCCGTTACTGTCTTTCACAGACCATAACAGATGATTTTAGGGTTTTCACAATAAAATTAAAAAAGTCCCGTTGTAAGAATAGTAGAAGAGCCTATCCCGAATATAAAAATGCAGCCGTTTTGATCTTTGGTTTATTATTCCTATTTTTGTATTTATCAAGTCCTGTTGTGATCTGTAAAATAATAAATCTTATTGGGCTGAGTGTTCCTAAAAAAGATCACTTACAGGACTTGATTCTTGTGATGTGGAAAAAAATGAAGGAGACCGAACATTTGTATGGTTCAATCTCCTTTTTATTGGCTATTTCTTTCTTGATTTATATTTCCTACGTTCACATCCGAAAGTATTATGAGAGTAGGCATATTCAATTATTTCAGTAATATCATAATTCGGAATAAGCTCTTCGATGAATGACTTGGCTCTGTTTTTCTCTACTCCTGCCTTACATAGAACTCCAGCATAAGACATCGTAGTATTATTCCTCCCGTTGGCTATTGATTTTCCAGTCCAGATTTTCCCAAGGATACGGATTATACTGTCATCTGAAACAACTTGTCTGCTCAGAGTGTTTAGGAAATTGGCTACATAAGAATCATCCTCCGTCATTATTTCAGTTCCTGTTTCATCCCTTATAATGGTTTCTGTTACAGTATCAAGTATAATAGGCTTAGGGGTAGATGGAACAAAATGAAAAGGCTGAGGATTAGGATTTTTCCATAGGTTCGGATCATAGCTCAGAAAATTACCTCTGGCCAAATCCACCGTACTTGTATCTTTCTCAGGGCAATCAAAGAGTTCCAAAAGTTGATTATACAGGTCATAATGATAAAGCGGTTCATAATTATCATGAAGAATAATCGCTTTATAACCCTTACCGCTCGGAGTGACATAATAGGCATAGATACATGGAAATCCTTGTAACCATTTTCCGAACTCATCCATCTTCTCCGGCTGAATATGGTCGAAATCCAGAGCGGTGAATGAAGAATAGTGAATCAAATCGCTTCTGTTCTTCGTCTTGAAAGTTCCGTTCCATGTTACAGCCGGAAGTTTCATCTTGGCTTTCTCTTTTTCTTCCTTGGTCTTGGCTTTCCTTACCGCATCAACTTTCCCGGCTACATGATAATAGTTGTCGGTCTTGATTATATCCAGTACCTTGTCTATATCATATTCTTCAGGGTGATTGATGTCTGTAATCCTGCCGAACAATGATATTTTTTTCGGATATGGGAGGCTATTCTAAACACAGCGACCTTTTTACCTTCCATTCGGTTGGTCCTATCCTCACAAGTCAAGTAATCGGAAATATCAGAAGCACTTGGATTACCGGGAATATCGAGTTTGGAATATATGTTTTGAAGTAATTCCTTGACCTCCGCTTTCGTATAGTCCTTTCCAACCCTCAGCACTTTTATCAGTTCCTCCGCTATTTTATCTTTAGGAAGTTTATCAAAAGGAGCAGGTTCAATGGCTTGTCTGATATAGTCCTCTCTCCAATGCAATGCTTTAAAACCTTCCTTTCCGAGAGCATCATAATAGGTCTTGAATTTCTTCTCTATAAAGGTACATTCATCCAACAAATCAGGAATAGTATCATGGAGTTCACAATACATCTTTGCTTTTCTGGAGAATTGACAGTCCTTGTTCCACTCGCTGAATAATTTCTGTATCTCAGGATTGTCACTGTCTGTTGCTCTGATAACATTTACACCGGAACTTAAAGCCCTGTACATGGAAAAGTCACTCCGATAAATCTGATCTGAAACTTCCCAGGCTCTCCGTTCCGCTATTTCAAGGATTTCATTTTTAACTATCCTTACGTTATTATCCTTATCCTTCACGATACAACAATAATGCTCCTTATGCCCTTGCTGTCTGATTGTATTCTCCATAATTTGAAGCTGATCATTTTTATGTGGAGCAGCTTCGTAGTTTTCTATTTGTCGGTTGGTGCTGTCGTTCTTTTCCTTGATTGATTTCTCCAAAGCCTCTTTCGTCACTTTTGCTTCCCGTGTATTATAATATAAGGTGGCAGAATTACGGAAAGGGTTCTCTTCCAGCCTCTGCCTTCCTATAATCTGTTGAAGATCCACAGAGACATCTATCGTCATGCTGCTTACTTTGGGATTGGCAAATATATAGGAATAGGCATTGGTGGAATAGAAATCGGCTCCCACATAGACAGTCGAGGTGCAGAAGGTGAACATCTTATGTGGCTCTCCCTTACCCAGAATCTCTTCTATCCTGAACTTCATTCCGGTCTGCCTTGATAACTCATCCAGTTTCTTTATATTGTCACTCTTGGAGGAACAGATGATAGTGGTCTCTTCCGGTTTCAATCCGGACTTCTTGATAATCTTCTTAATCTCAGAAACAGAATTGATATAGAAAACGACTTCCTTCGCTATAAACTCTTCACCGTTTACCATCGTACTCCTGCCATTTCCTGAACGATATTTCTCTATCAATTCCTTACATAGTTCCAATACTGGTTTTCTGGACTTTATTACCTCTACATCGGGTAACTTTGTCATACTCTCCGGCCAAAGTAATTCATAGATGGGTAGAGACTTGAATTGTACCGTCATATCCAGATAAGATTCAAGAAAAGGAGTGGCTGAAAGATAGATTACTTGGGTGAACTTCTGTAGTACTTCCGACAATTCATACTCTGTAGTCGGTTTGAAATGGCAGTCATAGAAAATAACCTGAAACTCATCAACCACGACGATCCATTCACTCAGATTCTCCCCTAAGCCAACCAATACTTCCATGATTTTCCCAAGCGAGTCATAGGTAGTCAGAATCTTCTTCCCTCCATGTTTGATATATTCCTGAAGTTCGGAGTTAAAAGTCAGGATCTCTTTTTCACTGCCTGTCTTGCTTTCAAAATACTTCTTTTTGTCTCCCTGAAAACGGTAAAGATGAAGGCTGTCGGAAAGATGTTGGGAATACTTGTTATAAAGTAGATGTTTCCTTGGACCGGCTAAAATTACTTTCTTGTCGGAACGGATATACATTTCTGTAGCACCACAACCACAGATCCGTTTATTGAGGATGAAAGCCCTGTCGTTGGGTAATAATTCCCAAAGTTTATCCCAATCTGACAAATACTTGATACCGGATGGAACGCTTATTTGTATTTTCTTCATTATCCTATAGGTTTTGATTAGTGGGTTAGTCAGAGACAGAAGGCTATACGAAGTATAAGTATGGTACATAACCCGAAGGGGTGGAATAATTTATCTACATAAATGCTTACTCTTTAAGCTTTTGTACATCTTTTGTACACTTTTTTATTCCACTTCACCATCCCTTCCTTCGGAAGAGTTATGTATTACATTCCACTACGTTCCATACTCTTGTCTCCGACCAACCCTGATTATTCATTTATTGATTGTCAGGTAACTTGAAATTGGGATTATTCCAGTTTAGTTCTTTGGTCAGCTTATCTATATCCTCCTTCTTCCTTTTCATATACTCTTGATATTCAGGACTGCTTTCTTCCACCCATTTAAGATTTAAGGCATGAAAATCCTTGTAATCCATGTTCTTATGAAGTACCCTTGGCCTTTTCATTGTAGATTTATCCCCATCTACATATTCTGCCGCAGCCATCAGATCATCAACATCCGCAGTCTTATCTTCATAGTTTCCCCACTTATTCTTTCGCCTATAGGAAACATAGGGATGCTCTATTGCCTTCATCGAATCTGTGTCGCTGTCTCCGATTTCTTTCACAATAGGTAATGCTTTTTTCTTATCAAGTATTGTTCCATCAACTTTCACTTCCAAACCATTATCTAATTTACGTTTGGTGGCTGTTGGTTTATACTTCCTGACCTCTTTCCATTCAAGGTTATTGGCCTGACAGTTCCCCAAGTTCCCGTCATTATGTACCAACTTATATTTCTTTCCGTCATCAGGCATGGGGTTATAAGCATCGGCAACAGCTTCATCCAATTGAACGGTTTTGGGTTTGACATTCAGGAATTTTGAACCGTTTATATCAGTATGGATCTGTAAAAAACGATTCCAGGACGAATCATTATATTTCCGATAAGCACGAGTTCCAGCCCAATTTACCCAAATGTTATATTTCATGCTGTATCTTAGCGTTATACCACTGACTACTATATCAAGCGGCTGTTTCTTATAAATCTTTGACATTCTTCTTATTGCTTTTAATGGTTAATAAAATGTTTCTTTCTTCTCTCAGGTATTTTACCAAAGAGTTATACGCTTCGCATCTTCTACGTTTTCTTGGAATTACAGCAAGAAGTTCACTCAATGTAACTTCAATGTTGAGACCGGAAACGAAATGTTCCTCACCGATATACTTTACCAGTGCTTCGACATCATCTTTGAATTTTTCCGGAGTTATACTTACTTTTTGGACGATAACATCAGGAGCAGTATTTTCCTGACGATCCAATGAAGATTCTGAACCTTCAATGGATATGCTATTCAATTTTAAAATCATTTTCAGGAATAAGGTTCATAAGGTTACAGAGGAGCGTTTTAGCGATTTGGGGCGGATTATGGCTCTGAAATTCCTAAATCTGATTATTTGTGGAGAAGCCTTGTTATTTGTATATTTAGGCTTCCCCACTGTTTATTGTCAAGGTTTTATCTTTCTTGGAGTCGGATAAGCGTGGTATTCTTTTCCGTCCAAAAGACACCCGTTTTCTTTAGCACTACGTTTCACTCCATCAGCCCCCCAAGTTCCCCATTGCTTAAAAAAGAAAGCTGTACCTGTGGAAACGTCACATTGGGATTTAATATTCAAAATCCAGTCCTTTTCCATCTTTCTGGCTCTATTACCAGATTCACCGCCAACGATAACCCAATCAATATCAGACAAGTCAAGTGCTCCCAGGTCTTCCAACAAAGGCTCGCAACTGAGGAACCGTACCGGAGCATCCAGTTTCTTCAGGTAATCAATGCGATCTTTCACCTTCTGATTCTCAACAGTAACACCGAGCCAGACATTTTCAGGAATGGTATGAACTGAAAAATATTTATACATTCTATCGGCCCGTTTTGTCAGAATCTGAAATGTATGCTGTGGGCACTGGTTGATAACTTCCATTACTTTGTCGATGAAATCAAACGGGATTTCTATATGGAAGAAATCACCCATACTTGCCACGAACACAAGCTTGTTGCCTTTCCACCAAAAGGGTTCGTTCATACACTCGGGATGTATGGTCGGAGTAAAACCGTTCTGATACTTCGCTTGTCCCATAGCTTGTAGTCGTTTAACCATAGCTTTCGCATAACAATCATTACATCCGTCACTTATCGGAGTACAACCTGTCATTATATTCCAAGAAATGCTAGTCCACGAGATTTTTGTATTATTACTCATATTTTTTTCATTGTTATTTTATTATTAAAACTCAACATCCACCTGTTTCTAAGCCATTTATACTCTATACCCGGGATGTTTTCAGGCATAGAAAGGGCTGTAATGGGAATTTTTTGTTTTCTCATTATCCAAAAGTTTTTAGAAAGTTCAATTATGAGCAAGCAAGCCGGCGCCTATGCTTGCTAACCAATATCAGAATTTCAAGCACCTATAGGAGACCATTTCAATGCCAATCTCCTCATCCCTGATTGCAGATTGTTGTAAAGCATACCAAAGGTTAAGATCCTTCCCGGCAATAACCAGTTTCTTTTCCAGAACCTCATCAAGGGAAGTAACAAGTTCTCCGTTATCATCGACTATGGAAATACCACGTACCAGATAATCGTAAGCAGATACCACATGAAGTATTATCTTACTCTCTAAAGGGCACTTCAACCGGCATTGTAGTTTGTTGATGATTCCGGTATCAAGTTTGGTCCTTTGAGGGAGACAGAGAATATATCCATCACTCCTAAGTTGATCTAATGTTTTCATCATTACGTTCTTTTATCAGTTTATAATTGTTTTTTCCTACGTTAAAGCGATGTTTTGTCTTTTGGGGAACAGAAATTGTAGTCAATGAAGTACAATTTGCGAAGGCTCTGGGGGCAATTTTAATTAACCTGGGGAAACTGATTTTCTCCATATACACATTCCCCTCAAAAGCACTCCCGCCTATTTCCATAACCCAGAACGGCACATCAAATTCCCGTTTGTTAGAAAAATTAAAAATCAGTGTACCGTCAGCCGTATATAGACATTCATCCTGGATTTTGAAATATTCAGACAGGTTGTCAATTTCCCTTATACCGGAATAGGCAAAAGGATTTCCTATGATTTCCTTCAAGCTATGTGGTAATGTGATACGGGTTAGGTTTGGGCACTTCCAAAATGCTTCCCGATTTATGCATTCCACTCCTTCCGGCAGGTGTACATGTTCAAGATTGGTACAGCCGAACAATAACTTTTCCGGTATTTCTGTTACCTTTGGAGGAATGGCTATTGAGTTTAGAGCCATCCTTTGAAAAGCTCCTGAACCTAATTTAGTAACCGAGTCAGGTAAATCCAAGAATTCGGTCTTATTGGAAAAAGAGAGGGTAGCAAAAGCATTATCCGAAATACTCTCTGTTCCGTTTTCGACAGCATAATAACAGCACTCTTGATTCAATAGCTTTAGAAATACCTTTCCATCGCCTGAATATAATGCACCATTACACTCTTTGTTCTGATTTTTCATCATTTAAAATTATAGTTGATCCCCCACCACGAAGATGGGGGAAGTTGTTTTATGAAAGAATTTTTTTGATTTTGTCAAGATTGGATGATTTTTTGGGTGAGGCTACACTGGAAACCATCCTGTCGTACTCCTCTTCCGCATTTAAAGCCAAAGCCTCGTACTCTTCCTTTTTGCCATCCTTTTTGATTTCCTTCTGGAAATTTTTCCATGCTTGGGTTATTACTTCTGTTTTTTGGCTTACAGAATCGGCTTTTATGGCAGCAAGTAGTGTCTGTTTGGACAAAGAAGTGATAAAAAGCATCAGTTGATCCATCGTTTCAGCTTTCTGTACATCAGAAACGGCATTATAGGCTGCAATGACAGCATCAATGATGGCACTGTTCCTCTTCATCCGTACTTCATTTCTACATGCTACCTGGATGGCTCTGCGTATTCTGTCTCCACGCTCTATTTCAGCATCCGTACCTCTAAGTTCATCAGACAGTTTATTGTAAAACAGCGCATCCTCAAATTTCTGTTTTCTATAGCCGTCAATCATCTTGTAAATTTTCCACGCGGCACGCTGGGTCATCTTATCCTCATTCACGCATTTTTCTATACTGGAAAGAACAGTCCTGCCCTCTTTTTCAAAGGTCTGTACCAGAAGTGTTTCGGTATCACGATGATTCCATTTCTTACAGGCAAGATTATATTCTCCAATAAATGCTCCTATAGGAACATCTTTAGGAATATTCACCAGTTCCATTCGTGCATCCAACGGAATGTTTCTGGTCTCTTCACTAGCTAGCCAAAGAGCAAGAGCATCCACTTTGTGCTGCCCGTCAAGAATGCAATAATACATATCTATATTAGGAGTGGCTAATGTAAGAATATTGCCTGCGCGATCTTTAAGAATATGACCTTTTTCTATCAGTTTTCGGGCTGCTACAACCTTAATGTCATTTAGCATACCGACACGCTTGAAGGAGCCAAACAGAAATTCCACATGTTTCATGTCGATTAACCGGTTTTTATCAAGATATGCAAATTTTCCACCGGCTCTATGGAAATCAAAAACTCCTACCTTCTCACCATTACTTAATTTTATTAATAGTTTAGCTTTGAGGGCTTCCCCATCTATTTGCACACTATTTGCAAGCAGTTGTGCTGACTGTTCCTTCTCTTTTGCGCTACAGTTACTATCAGGCGTAGTACTTCCCTGAGGTGTCATACCATTGTTAATACTCTCTACCATCGCTTGGACGGTTGCTTGTTCTGTTACAGAACATAAGTTTTCTGTACTCATAATTTTAAAAAATTAAACTGTTTAAGGTTATGTTCTTTCTCTAGTACAACCTGAAACTCATACGACAACTCCTTCACTAGATCCATACGATCTAATGCGAGGGCTGCTCTTATTTTAAGAAGGAGTTTTTGCTTCTTCTCCATCAGTCGCAGCATTTCTACGTTGTCTATACTTTGTTTCATACTTTATTGCTTTTTGGTATCGCAAAGTTACTGATTTGTCTATAAAAGCTTCTGTATTAGTGTGTTGTATGAAAAAATGAAGAAAACTAAAAGGTAAACAATTGGTTCAAAGCAGAATATGAAGATGAAAAATATGAGTCGTGGGAACTAAAAATGGGACAAATAGGGCAAAGGTGGAGCAAAAATGGAACAAAAAAAGCTATTCTTCCAACAAGAATAGCTTAAATATACAAAATTATAAAGGTTTTGGGGAAGGAAGCCCTTGCGGAACGGGGTTGTTATTATTGATTTCTTTAGTGAAGAATTCCTCCAGTTTTGTTTTAAAATCCTGGGGGGCTTTGTTGGCGTATGTGGAAGGATCACCAGTATATTTATCACAGATGAAAAAAAGTTTTATTCGGTGGTATTTACCAGTTGGAACATTGTTTCCTTTTCTTATCCCTTTTCTTCCGTTGCCCCAATAGAATTGCTTTACGATATAGTAAAGTCTATAGCTGCCAGAATCCTTATCCGTATTCCATTCTATTTTTTTCAAAAGATTATCAGGTTTATGTCTTCCAGTCAAACGGTAGGCGAAACTTTTTTTGGTTTGGATATCGTTTTCTATATATTCTTGTTCTGCTATATAATCAATAAATTCATAGAATTTCTGTACTCCTTGCTTTTTTATAATTTCTTTGATGTCATCTATACAGATACGCTCACAACTGTCAGAAAGCTGTTCAAAATAATCATCGGGCAATATAAAAAAGGAATTTTCCCTATCCTTGTCATTATTGCTTTGTTGAGTAAGGCTGTTTATGTCCTTCTCTCTTTGAGAATAATAGACACCTAATTCAGTTACTCCTTTTTTCCCGTCTGGTGATTCTTTCTTCATTTCCATAGTTTCTGGAAAGACATTAGATATAGGATAATTATCGGGCATCACTAGTTTTTTGCCACTTTCCAATTCTACGAGTTTAATAATCTTTTCTACTTGGGCAAATAAGTTTCTGTTGTTGTTAAGTTCATTAGAATATTTGGAATGATATTTTGCATAAATAGAACTTAGCCACCAAAGCTTACGAAAAGTAGTTATATAGTTTTGAGATATATTGTCCAGAATCCATTGGCTGCTTATTCTATTAGATGAGGTGATTTTATCTAAGGTGACAGCCAGACATGTCGCTAATGGATTATCTTTTTGTTTTATTATAGCACTATAGGACAAATTTTCATCCTTTGTAATGAAACTTTTGATTTCGCCTTTGAAACATAAAGCATTAAATAACGTAAAGCAGGGATTAACTGAAGAAGTATTGGTATAAAACAATTCAACGAATGGCTCTGTAACCAAACAGAGAAGATAACCTGAGATGTGTTCCTGTAGTAAATATCCGAAAATACAATCATTGGGATATAATCTTTCCTCTCCAAAATTGATTGAATCCTCATCTTTAAACAACTTCTTTTTTAGCAAACTGGATGATTTATCGATTAGCCCTAATTCACACTCTCTTATCAGTGCTGTTATCTCATCAAGTATTTCTAATCCTGCAAGTGAAATCTTATGAGTGCTATTTGTTAATTCATTGCGACATTTCAAAAAATAGTTGATTGAATTTGCTACTGATTTTGCAGATAATTTAACATGATAGGCTAAAAGGATAGCAATTTCTAAAAACAAGGCAATGTCCATGTTTTGAGTCTCAACATTATCCTGTAAAAACGATATTATTTTTTTCAATAAAGGATATTTAGCGAAAAAAGATAAGTCATGAACAGAACATTTGGTATAATTGAGAATATTCAGCTCTCTTTGGAATTTTCTCTTCGGAGCTTCAAATTCCAAATATTTATTTTTTCTTGTCTCAGTTGATAAATTCCATGCAGGAAACTCTCCTATAATGTTAGTAAGGTTAATCATATAACTCATGCAGTTCTGTTTTTTATATGAAAAATTAGTTTATACAAAGAGAAAGAATAATTCTAAACCAATTGTATAATTAATAATCTCTAGTTAAAATTGAAGAAACGTTATGATTTTCTGCATTCTCTTATTCCCATTTTCTTTTTTTTCGTCCTTTTTCCTCTTTTTCTGGTTATTCTTTCTATATAAACCATTGGTACACAGTTCATCATATCTTCATTCCAATATGCTTTCTTGTGGAGGGTATTAACATAGAACATATCCTTGAGAGTAAAAATAATGCCATCCAGTCCCTGCTCTTTGAATTGTTCTATCTTTTTTTTCTTGTCAGTATCATGGATAGTTTTGATCGTCACCTTTTTCCAAAAGGATGTTGCCTTACCTTCCCACGGTTCGATATAAATATCCGTAATGTATCTGTGGGTGATTTTTCTCATGGTTTCTATATCTGTCCCATTTTTCAAGGTTTCATAGGACTGATTGAGAGAATCAATCATATCATCAAAGGTAATGTCCGCTTGAATCTGTTTCTCCATGTTTAATATTGCAGCTTCATACTTTCTTATATTACCTTGCTCTACCTTTATTATATCATTTTGCTTTTGGGCCAGTTCTTCATATTTCTCTTTTGTGAAGCGGCCATGGACAAAATAATTCTCGTCAAGATCGGAACGTCTCTGCATGGTCGATTCCAATACTTCACGTGAATGGGCTATCTTCTGATTGTAAACCTGTATTTCTTTCTCATAGTTTTCTTTGGCATTATTCCGTTTATTGATCATATCCTCATGTAATTCCTGTAAAGCTACATACCATGCCAATGACTCAATCATATTAATATTGATGTCTGGAGAATGGGATAATCCTTTTTCTACGGCATTATGTTTTACCCTACATGAATATGTTGCATCCATGAGATTAACTGAATATGACGCACCACAAGAACAACGGATTAAAGGTGTCAATAGGTGAGGCGTTTTTGCTTTGGGGCGAGTTCTATTTTCTTCTCTTTTCTTACGGCATTTCTCCCATGTATCATCATCTATAATCTGAGGGTAGATATTGTTACTAGTCCTTATGCCACGATAAATCGGATTCTTTAGTAAACCATACATTTCTGCTTTTACATTGGTAATAGATAGGTTTTTAAAATAACCTCTGGACTTTAATTCTTTTCCTAATTCTGCCAAGCTGTATTCGCCGGAAATATACATGTCAAAGATAAGGCGGACCAATTTGGAATCCTCTTCATCAATTTCCCAATAACCATCTTCGGAAACTTTATAACCTAGTTTTATTTTTCCACCCATATATTTACCTTTATTATAGCCTTCTTTTTTAGCTCTGGAAAAACGGGCAATCTTATTCCTCATTTCAGATTCTGCAAGTTGGGCATATAGGGTGAAGATTGTTTCGGCACCTTCATCAATAGTCCTGTCATCTTTGAGTAGTCTAATTCTAGGCTCTTTGATGATTAGTTGGATTCCCTTGGTAGTAAGATATTCAAGGATACTGAATAATATTTTTTTTCTTCTGGCTATACGTGAGATTTCCCAAGCGAATACACAGTCATATTCACCTGTTTCAAGCAGCTCTTTCATACGGTTGAGACCAAATCTTTCCTCCTCATCCAATTTTATAGCACTTTCTTTAGTAGCTATTGAAGAAATGTTCTTATCTTTATACCCATAGAAATGAGCCAAGTCATATAGCTCATTTTCCTGTTCTTCATAGGATTGGGCTTCTGTAGAAACTCTGACTAGTAATATACATTTCATAGTGAAAGAATATATTATTGGTTACGGATACAAATATAGAAAAAAAATATTCACCACCAAATCGTATATTTATGTTACTTGCGAAATTGTATGATGGGGACTACGGAAAGGCCGGATGGCAATCAGTGAACTGTCTTTTCCTAATTTTCCTGCTACTGAATGTATTTTAGTCGTTTCCAGACTTTCACCCAATGAAAGGGGAGGGAGAATGCTTGGCATGCACTTTGCCATCATGGACTTCCCACTTCCGGGTGAACCGATCATAATCAGGTTGTGTCCTCCGGACGCGGCTACTTCCAATGCGCGTTTTACACTTTCTTGTCCTTTCACATCAGCAAAATCGTATGGAAAGCTACTTTGGTGTTCATAGAATTCCTCCCGTGTATTGACGATGCTAGGCTCCAGATTGCGTTCATTATTGAAAAATTCGATGACCTCTTTGATATTTTCTACGCCATATACTTTCAGGTTGTTTACTACAGCAGCTTCCCGCGCATTTTGTTTGGGAAGTATGAAGCCTTCAAAACCTTGCTCGCGGGCACTGATAGCTATGGAGAGGGCTCCTTTGACTGGTTGAAGGCTTCCATCCAGGCTAAGTTCTCCGATAATAAGATAACGTGAAAGTTTTTCTTCCGATACGATTTGGGTAGCGGCCAATATTCCGATTGCTAGCGGAAGGTCGTATGCAGACCCCTCCTTGCGTATGTCGGCAGGGGCCATATTTACTACAATTTGACAAGTGGGGAATTTATATCCGTTTACCTGTAAGGCGGAAATAATACGTTCATGACTTTCTTTCACGGCCGAGTCCGGCAGACCGACAAGGAAGAATTTTATACCTCGTGAACTATTTACTTCAATAGTTACAATGGTAGCGTCGATACCTTGAACGGCTGCTCCATAGACTTTTACCAGCATTCTTTTATTTTTTATTTTGTCTCTTTCGAGCACGTTCTGCCTCTTTGGCGGCTTTTTCTTTCTCTTTATCTTGTTCTGTCAGCTGTCTCACTTTGTCTATCAGTTCTTTGCCCCGTATATCTTGTGTGATGACCCGCTTGTCAGGACCTATCAGTATATTGGCAGGAATCCGGGTTATGCCTTGTTGCTTGACAATGGAATTGTTCCAGCCTTTGAAATCGCAAACTTGTTTCCATTGCGTGGTATCTCTTTGAATGATTTTCTCCATCCATTCCTTTTTATCCAGATCAAGGGAGAGGCTGATAATAACAAACTTGTCTTTTTTCAATGCCTTTTGTACGGATACTAAAGAATCTTGTGTGGCAATGCTTTCTTTGTTCCAGCTTGCCCAAAAATCCAAAAGGACATATTTCCCTTTTACACTGTTCCAGTTGACGGTCTTTCCTTTTTTATCCGTGCACGAGATGTTGGAAACGTAGCGATGTTCTGTCAGTTCTTTTTTCTCACTTAATTTATTCTGGAGTTCTATAATATAAGGTGTGTCTTTTATAATACCGCTTAGTCCTTTTATCAGCTGATCTATGTGGTTGTAATCAGGAAGCGAGTCCTGTACGTAATATTTGTCTATCAGATAGATATTGCTGTACGAGCTTGGGTTGGTTTTAATCAACGAATCCACAGCAGTCATAACAGCTACCTTGTTATTTTCTAAGGTGCTAAGGTACTGGATATGTTTTGCCAGTTGTGCGTTTTCTCCCTTTCCTTTAACCTCTATCTTTCCGACCATTCCGTTTAGGGTAACACTTTCTCCTTTATCAGCATATATCGGTAAGATTTGTTTTTCTCCCAATAGTAATGAGAAGATAGTAAATGTGTCAGGGGTAATGGTGTAAGTGAATTTACCTTTTGAGAGGAGTATGGTATCCAGCTTGTAATCGGGTTCTTGATAAAATACTAATATAGTGTCTGAAGGAAGTCCTTTAATGCTTCCTTCCAAGGTGAATGTATTTTTCTTGCCGCAGCCGCTTGCCAGCACAACAAGAGTGAAAAGAAAGAATAGTAATTTTTTCATTTCAAGATATTTTTTGCGAAAATACGCATTTTGTGGCTAAAGGCAGGCATAAATGAAGGTTATTTTACATAAAAAGACCGGAAGCTTCATCACGAAGCCTCCGGTTTCAGTCATAATCATCTAAAAAACTAGACAAGATGATATCTAGTTATATTATTTGATAGCATCAGCGTATTTAGCGAACTCGCGATCGTTAGCAGCTTTTTCAGCCATTGAAGGATCTTTTGCGATTGCGCTCTTGATGCTGCTGCTTACCAATGAAGCATTGTTTGTGCGAGCACCAACGATAGCCATCAAGTAGTCAGTCATTGCATCCGGATTCTTGATTGCAGACAAAGTAGCTTTTGCTTTGTTATAGTCTTTAGCCAAAATCTGAGCTTGAGCGGCACTGTTAGTCTTAGCGTCACCGAATGAGTTGACAGCTCTGTCATACTGGCCTTGTTTGATATATAAGTTACCCAAAGCTTCGCCGGCAGCGTTAGCACCTGTAGCTTTGCCTAAGTAAGTTTCGGCAGCTGCAACATTGCCCTTAACCAATTCGCAAAGACCAAGGTTAGCGTTTACTTCAGGAGCGTTAGCGTTCTTAGAAGCAGCTTGTTTGAAGTAGCTTTCTGCTTTAGCAGCATCACCGGCAGCGAATGCCAATTCACCCAAGTTATTATAAGCACGGAAATCGTTCGGATAAAGTTGAGTTGTCTTGGTGAAGATAGCTTCTTTGCGAGCGTTGTCGTTAGTCAGGGTAGCAGCGTACAATAATTCTTCTACACTCAATACTTTAGGATCAGAGTTGAATGCTTCGTTGATTTCGTCATCGCTACGACCGATGATGTCATAGTTGGCAGTTAAACGGGCACGACGCAACTGAGGCAGGATTTCGTCAGCCAAAGTTTTGTATACAGAAGAGATATTCTTGATTTCAGCTTCTCTTTGTTCAGGATCATTGTACATAGAAAGAACACGTAAGATCAAATCTTTATCCTGCAAGTTTGATTTAGATACCAGTTCTTGGAAGCCTTCCCAGTCTTGTGCAGTGTATTTTGCATCCAGGTTAGTATCAATCTTGCCCTTCTTCAACTGGCGTTCCATATATTTTTCTGTGTTTGCTTCACGGTTTTCAGCCAAACCGGTGTTCAGTTCCACACCACCATCAGGTGAAGCGTATGCAGAAATTTCGATGTTGTTCAGTTTGTAGTTCTTTGTGTCAGCATTAATTTCAGCCACTTTCTTATGGAATTCTTTGATATCGTCAGAATTCAATTCGCTGTTGCGCAAGTTGGCTTGCTGGATCAAGAACATGATGTTGGCAGTCTGAGCATCTTTAATAATGCGTTGGAAAGCATCGTTAGCGTATGATGCGTTAGAGCTGGCAGCAGTAGGCAGTTCAGAAGTCGCGATAACGCCATCAGCGATTTTCACAGAAGGAATAGTGTATGATTTCTTTCCTTTTGTAATCTTGAAATCAAGATAAAGTTCAGAGTTTGCCATTTCGGGAACGTAGTCGAAAGAAGCTTTCATCGTGTAGCTGCCACCTGCCTTGTAAGCGATAGTCTGATTGTTTCCTTCTACTTTTTCTCCTTGGAATACAGCGGGCTGGCCTTTAGCTTCGCCGCCTTTCCATCTCAGAACGGGGGTAACTTCAACAGTTGCGTTCTTCTTGAAATACTTTTCGGGGAATTTACCATTAATTGTCACAGGCACTTTACCACCGATTGCTTCAAGCACTTCAGGGTTAGTTGTGAAATAGTCAGAAGACAATTCTCCCATCTTGCCGCATGATGATAAGGCAAGGACCAATAAAGCCACTAAGGGCAAATACAAATTTTTAATCATAGTTACTTATTAATTTAACGTTTGTAATGTAAAATTCGCTATAGTACGTTTTTGTGCGTCTCTTTGGGGACAAAGATAGGAAAAACTCTATTATATGCTAGCTTCTTAGCCTGCTTTTTTTTCAATTTATCTTAAAATATTTTAGAATATAGAACCTTTATTATCTTTTTCTCTGAATTTGATGTTACGGGGGTGATGTTCTATGATTTCACTGCGTAGCATATTACGGTCTATATGTGTATAAATTTCTGTTGTCCCGATACTTTCATGTCCCAGCATACACTGTATGGCACGCAAGTTGGCGCCTCCTTCCAGCAAATGTGTTGCAAAAGAATGGCGGAATGTGTGAGGACTGATTTTTTTTTTCAGACCTATCCGGGCTGCCAGTTCTTTGATGATATGGAAAACCATGATGCGGGAGATGTTCTTCCCGAAATTGCTGATAAAGACAAAGTCTTCAAATCCCGGCTTTATTTTCATCAGGTTACGGTCGGTGAAGTAGAGCCTGATTTCCTTGATGGCGCGCGGTGAAATAGGAACCAGCCGCTGTTTGCTTCCTTTTCCTTCCACTTTGATGAAGCCTTCTTCAAAATAAAGTTCGGATAATTTCAGGTTGCAGAGTTCGGAAACGCGGAGCCCGCAACTGTAAAGCGTTTCCAGTATGGCCCTGTTGCGCTGTCCCTCTTTGGTGCTGCGGTCTATGCTTCCTATCAGCAGGTCTATCTCTTCTACAGTCATTACTTCGGGCAGTTTGAAACCTGTCTGGGGGGATTCCAGCAATTCTGTCGGGTCGGCTTTCAGGTAATCTTCCATAATGAGGAAACGGTAGAAAGAGCGGATGCCCGACAAGATGCGTGCCTGCGAACGGGGGTGGATGCCGATATCATGTAATCCGGCCGAGAAATCTTCCAGATTTTCAAGCCGGACATCCAGAATGTTGATGTTTTCTAATGTAAGATAAGCCAGTAACTTGTCCAGGTCAGTAAGATAAGCATCTACCGTATTGTCAGATAACGATTTCTCCAACTTTAAATATTGTTTGTATTTCACCAATATCTTGTCTGTTTTCTCGGTTCTTTTCATTTCTTTTTTCTACCTTTGTACCCAAATTCCCTGCAAAGGTAGAAAAAGTTCAGATATAGTATAAATATGAAAATACAAATTATTAATGGACCTAATATCAATTTATTAGGCAAACGGGAACCTTCCATTTATGGCGCTGTTTCATTTGAAGACTATCTGGTGGAATTGCGCCGTACTTATCCGGACATTGAAATAGCGTATTATCAGTCGAATGTGGAAGGTGAGATGATCAACAAAATACACGAAGTGGGTTTTGATTATGACGGCATCGTGTTGAATGCAGGGGCTTATACGCATACTTCCATTGCTTTGCAGGATGCTATCCGCGCCGTGACAGCTCCCGTGGTTGAGGTGCACATCTCGAATGTACATACCCGTGAGGAGTTTCGCCATAAGTCGATGATTTCCTGTGCTTGTGCGGGGGTGATTTGTGGGTTCGGGCTTCATTCATATCGTTTGGCGATTGAGGCTTTGTTAATGAGAAAATAAAACGTTTAGGTATAATATAAGGTGATAAGATTATGATGTTGAAACAAACAAAAATCGTAGCGTCCATCTCAGATCAGCGTTGCGAGGTAGAGTTTATAAGAGATCTTTTCAAGGCCGGTATGAATGTGGTCCGTATGAATACGGCTCACGCTTCACGTGAAGGTTTTGAAAAATTGATAACCAATGTACGTGAGGTTTCCAACCGTATTGCCATATTGATGGACACAAAAGGGCCCGAAGTGCGTACTACTGCTATTGCGGGCGGCGAGCCTATTCCTTATCAGATTGGTGACAAAGTGAAGATTGTAGGCAATCCTGCACAAGAAACGACCCGTGAATGTATTGCTGTATCTTATCCCGGTTTTGTGCATGATCTTCAGGTGGATGGCGATATTCTGATTGATGATGGTGATCTGGAGCTGCGTGTGATTGAGAAGACAGACGAGTATTTGTTGTGTGAGGTGCAGAATGAAGCTACTTTGGGTAACCGTAAGAGTGTAAATGTACCGGGCGTGCGCATCAATCTCCCTTCTTTGACAGAAAAGGACCGTAACAATATACTGTATGCTATTGAAAAGGACATTGATTTCATAGCACATTCGTTTGTTCGTAATAAGCAGGATGTGCTGGATATCCGTCAGATACTGGATGCATACGGCAGCCACCTTAAGTATATCGCCAAGATCGAAAAACAGGAAGGAGTGGACAATATTGATGAAATATTGGAAGTGGCCGACGGAGTCATGGTGGCTCGTGGTGACTTGGGCATTGAGGTTCCTCAGGAACGAATTCCCGGCATTCAGCGTCTGTTGATCAAAAAATGTATTCTGGCAAAGAAACCGGTGATTGTTGCTACCCAGATGTTGCATACCATGATTAATAATCCGCGTCCTACCCGTGCTGAAGTGACCGATATTGCCAATGCTATTTACTACCGCACGGATGCATTGATGCTGAGTGGGGAAACGGCATACGGCAAGTATCCGGTGGAAGCCGTGAAGACGATGGCCAAGATTGCAGCGCAGGCCGAGAAAGATAAACTGGCCGAGAATGACATCCGTATTCCTTTGGATGAAAACTCCAATGATGTAACCGCTTTCCTGGCAAAACAGGCAGTAAAGGCTACCAGCAAACTGAATATCCGCGCCATTATTACCGACAGTTTCAGCGGGCGTACCGCACGTAATATTGCTGCTTTCCGTGGCAAATATCCTGTATTGGCCATCTGTTATAAAGAAAAGACGATGCGTCATCTGGCTTTGTCATATGGGGTGGAAGCTATCTATATGCCCGAAAAGGCTAACGGACAGGCATATTATTTCGCTGCTTTGCGTAAATTGCTGGATGATGGTGTCTTGAGTGAAAGCGACATGGTGGCTTACCTGAGCAGCGGCAAGCAAGGTACTCAGACTTCTTTCCTTGAAATCAATGTAGTGGGAGATGTGTTGAAGTATGCTATGGACTATGTGCTGCCCAACCGCAACCGTTACCTATAATAATAGAAGATAGGAATGAAAGAAACGGACGCTATTGACGAATATATCCTTCAGCACATTGATGAAGAAAGTGATTATCTGAAGGCACTTTATCGCGATACGCACGTCAAGCTTTTACGTCCCCGTATGGCTTCCGGCCACTTGCAGGGACGTATGCTGAAAATGTTTGTGCAAATGATACGCCCCCGTCAGGTGCTGGAAATCGGGACTTACAGTGGCTACTCCGCACTTTGCCTGGCCGAAGGGTTGGAAGAGGGGGCCACGTTGCACACATTTGAGATAAACGATGAGCAGGAGGACTTTACACGTCCCTGGCTGGAAGGTTCGCCTTACGCCGGCAAGATTAAATTTTATATAGGTGATGCGCTGAAGTTGCTGCCTGGCATGAACATTACCTTTGATTTGGCGTTTGTAGACGGTGATAAGCGGAAGTATATTGAATATTACGAAATGGTACTGGAGAAATTATCACCCGGCGGATACATCATTGCCGATAACACATTGTGGGACGGACATGTATTGGAGGAACCGCATCATACAGATCTTCAGACTATTGGAATAAAGAAATTTAATGATTTGGTAGCTGCCGACAAACGGGTTGAAAAGGTGATTCTTCCCTTGCGCGACGGGCTGACAATCATAAGAAAATGTTGAATAATGTGCCAATAGGTTATGCTATGAACCGTATGGCATATTAACAAATTAGCAAACTGAATAATTATTAATTATGGAAACGACCAGACAAAATAAGATTTCTCGTTTGATCCAAAAGGAGTTGAGTGAGATTTTCCTGCTTCAGACCAAGTCCATGAATGGTGTTTTGGTGTCGGTAAGTGCTGTCCGCATCAGTCCCGATATGAGTATTGCACGTGTCTATCTCAGCGTGTTCCCTTCTGAGAGGAGCCAGGAAATAGTAAAGAATATCAATGATAATATGAAATCCATCCGTTATGAATTAGGAACACGGGTACGCCATCAGTTGCGCATCATTCCCGAGTTGAAATTCTTTGTGGATGATTCATTGGATTATGCCGAACGTATAGACGAATTGTTGAAAAAGTAGAACCGGGCGGTGAATTTTCCCTTTTATATAGCGAAGCGTTATCTTTTTTCCAAGAAGTCGCACAATGCCATTAATGTCATTTCAGCCATTTCCGTCTGCGGAGTGGCTTTGGCTACATTGGCATTGGTATGTACTTTGTCTGTTTTTAACGGCTTCCAGGATCTGGTGGCTACTTTCTTTACGGCTTTTGATCCGGAGCTGAAAATTACGGCTGTCACCGGAAAGGTCTTTGACGGACAGGAAGCGCGTATAGAAGCTTTGCGCCGGATGCCGGAGATCGCTGTTTTTTCTGAGTCCTTGGAAGAGAATGCGATGGTTCAGTATAAGGGCCGTCAGACTATGGCGGTGATCAAGGGAATTGAGGATAATTTCGAGGATCTGACCGCTATTGACAGTATTCTTTTCGGCCGGGGGCAATTCGTGTTGCATGATGAAGTGGTGGATTATGCCATTCCCGGCATAGAATTGGTTTCCATCTTGGGAACGGGTATCAAATTCCTCGATCCGCTAGAGATTTATGCTCCCAAACGGGGAGCTAAAGTCAATATGGCCAATCCAGCTTCCAGCTTTAACTCTGCCGATTTATATTCCAGCGGCCTTGTGTTTGCGGTGAACCAACAGAAGTATGACTCTTCTTACATTCTGACTTCCCTCCAATTTGCCCGTAGGTTGTTCCAGTATGACACAGAAGTGAGTTCGGTAGAATTGAAATTGAAGCCGGATGCAGATGTAGGGAGTGTAAAATCGAAGATACAGAAAATATTGGGAGATGGTTTCCGGGTGCAGGACCGGTATGAGCAGCAAGCGGATACTTTCCGCATTATGGAGATAGAGAAGCTGATATCTTATATTTTCCTTACCTTTATCCTGATGATAGCTTGCTTTAATGTAATAGGCTCCTTGTCCATGCTGATTATAGATAAGAAGGCAGATGTAGTGACATTGCGCAATTTGGGGGCCAGCGACAAGCTGATCACGCGTATATTCCTGTTCGAGGGGCGTATGATTTCACTGATAGGTGCGGTGGTTGGTGTGATACTGGGGCTGATCCTTTGCTTTATCCAGCAGGAATTCGGATTGCTTTCGCTGGGAGGTGGTAATTCCGGCGGTAATTTTGTGGTGGATGCTTATCCCGTCAGTGTCCATGTATGGGATATTGTTATAGTCTTTGTCACTGTGCTGGTGGTGGGCTTTCTTTCCGTGTGGTATCCGGTGCGTTATCTCAGCCGCAGGTTGCTGGGCAGGTAATTTATTTATTATTGTTGATACGGCTGATGTTTGTCGGTTTGTACGGTACGGCTTGGCTGCTTTCTTTGTTTTTATTCTTTTCGTCTTTTGGCCTTATGGCTTTATCTGGTTAAGTCTTTTCTTCTTTGTGGTTAACCTTGTTTTACCTTATGGTTAAGCTCTTTTTTATGGTTGTGTACTATAGTCTCTTGCGGTGGTTTGTACAGTCTGATATAGTGGACTGTATAAACTCTTGCAGTAGACTGTACAGTCCACTGCCGGAGTCTGTAGTAGTTAACTGTATGATAAGGGTTAGCTATAAGGAAAAACGACCTTAATCGTCGGAGCAATAGGGCTTGGTACAAGCTTCTTTCCAGGGCGTTTCAGATCTTCTACTTTCAGGGTCCTCAAATCAATTCGTAGCTGCTCACCTGAATAGGCATATCCAGATTATGCAGCACCTTCTCCAGCAAAATGCCTTCCCGATTATCATATTCATAGCCGAAAGTGGCGCGGATGCCTTGAAGGATAAACTGTGTGGCGCGGTCCAAGGCGATAGGAAGACTGTCGCCTTGTATCAGTGAGCCGGTTATCACACTGGTAAATGTATCGCCTGTGCCGGGATAGTGTGCGGGCAGGTAGGGACACGTTACTTTCCAATAGCGGTTTCCCTGTCTGTCATAGGCGTAAACGGAAGTTTTGCGAGGATCTCCCTGTACGGGCACGCTGGTGATAATAACGATGCCGGGGCCGTGCTCCGAAATTTCATGCAGGTAAGCTTTTAGTTCTTCGTCTGTATTCTCCGCTTTATAGGGTTTGTCCAGCAAATAGAACAGTTCGGTCATATTGGGCGTGATGACATCTGCTTTCCGGATGAGGTGACGCATTTCCAGAATCATTTGTTCGTCAAAGTTGGTATATAGCTTTCCGTTGTCTCCTAATACGGGATCTATCATGACCAGGCTGTCGGACTGGCGGAAATCATCAATGAACCCGGATACGATTTGTATCTGGCGGGGAGATCCCAAGTAGCCCGTATAAATAGCATCGAATTGTACGCCAAGTTGTTTCCATTCACTGATAATCTTGGGCATCTCGTCCGTGAGGTCCAAGAAAGAGAAGTGCGGGTATTGGGTGTGGCTGGATAATACGGCTGTGGGCAGAGGGCAGACTTGAAAGCCCATGGATGAGAGGATAGGGATAACGACGGTGAGGGATACCCGCCCTGCACCGGACAGATCGTGTACCGCAGCTATCTTCTTTACTTTATTTGTATACATATCTTCATGAATTAAGCGTTATGGATGGTATATATAACAGGTAAACCGGAAGAAAGTTATTCCAATGCTATGCTTTTTACCTTTATGTCTTGCCGGCCCAAGAAGATGGAAGCGGATTCCTCAAACTTGTTTTCGCTTTCTGTGGTGAGGAAGCGGCAGTTTCCTCCTTTATCGCAGCGTGCGTCCATTTCCGGATGGCGGTTTAAATAGTCTCGCAGGCTCCGGGCCACATATTCCCCTTGTGAAATGATGCGGATAGGTTCAGGCGTAAATTGCCTTATTTTATCCAGTAGCAGCGGATAATGGGTACATCCCAATATAATGGTGTCAATCATCGGATCTTTATCCAGCAGCCGGTTGATATGTTGTTTGACGAAATAGTCGGCTCCTTCCGATTGATATTCATTATTCTCTACCAAGGAAACCCACATGGGACAGGCTTCTCCTGTTACCACAATGTCGGGAGATAACTTATGTATTTCCAAAAGATAGGATTCGGATTTGATGGTACCGGCTGTGGCCAGTATACCTACGTGCCGGCTTCGGGTGATTTCTCCTATACATTCTGCTGTAGGCCGGATGACACCGAGTACTCTGCGGGTAGCGTCTATTACCGGAAGATTGATCTGCTGGATGGTGCGTAAGGCTTTTGCCGATGCTGTGTTGCATGCCAATATCACCAAAGGACATCCCAGTTCAAACAGTTTGCTTACGGCTTGCAGGGTAAATTCGTAAACAACTTCAAAAGAGCGCGGTCCGTACGGACAGCGTGCGCTGTCTCCCAAATAGATATAATCATACTCAGGCATCAGTCCGCGTATTTTGTCCAGAATGGTCAGACCGCCGTAGCCGGAGTCGAATACACCGATGGGACCGGTTGAAGGGAGGATAGATGGGATCATGGCAGTATAGCTATATAATACAGGCACGGATTACACGGATGTTCACGGTTCTGAAACCTGTGAAATCTGTGTAATCCGTGCCTGTAAAGGTCCTTAACTTAATTATTTGATTCCTACTTTAGCTTTGACAGCAGCAGTTACATCTGTAGACTGCGCTTCATTTACGTAGGGAATTTCTGTTCTGTTCAAATCGAAGATATAAGTATATCCACCTTCCTGGCCTACTGCTTTGATGGCGTCTTCAATTTTCTTGTAGATAGGTTCCATCATATCAGCGTATGATTTCTGCAACTGTTGTTGTGCATCTTGTTGGAACTGCATTCCTTTTTCCTGTAATTCCTGCAATTCTTTCTGGCGTCTTTCCTGAATGTTCTTAGGAAGGTTGGCTTGTTCCTGTTGATATTCAGTATATTTTTTGGTCAGTTCATCAGTTGCACGTTTCATTTCATCCTCGTATTGTTTCTGCATGGCTTGGATGTCGGTCTGGGCCTTTGTGAATTCCGGCATGACAGTAAGTACATCTGCGGATTTAATATGCCCGAATTTCTGAGCAAATACACTCATCGGAGCGATAAGTAAAAGTAGTAAAGCAATTTTTTTCAACATAGTTCTATTTTTTATTAGTTATTGCAAATTTGGATTATCGGTTGCAAATGTAGGAAATTAATTTGAATATCCTAATCTTGAGAGCACTTCATTGCTGATATCAATGCTTGGAGATGCGAAAATAATGCTTTGGGCGGAGCCTCTGTCCACTACTGCCGCATATCCTTTTTGCTCTGAAATCTGTTTTACCGCTTCATAGATTTTATCTTGAATTGGTGTGATCAATGCCTCTTGTTTTTTGGCCATTTCTCCTTCGGGACCGAAATATTTCTTTCTCAGTTCGGCTGCTTCCTTTTCTTTTGCTACAATCGCTTCTTCTCTTTGCGTTTTCTGTGCGGCCGACAGGGAAGCCGAGGCTTTCTGGTATTCTTTATAAAGTGCTTCCGCTTCTTTTGCTTTTGCTTCCACCTCACTTTGATATTGTTGTGAAGCTTGATTCAGTTGGGTATTCGCCTGTTCGTATGCAGGAATATTCTTCAGGATATATTCCATATCAATCAAGGCGAACTTTTGAGCGCTGGCTGTGAATACACAAGCCACAAACAATAGAGATAATAGGATAGCCTTTTTCATAATCACATTGTTTTTAGTTATTAAAACTCTTGTCCCAGGATAAAGTGGAACTGGCTTCCACTATACTGGCTGGATCCGTTAATCTTGTCGAAACCGTATGCCCAGTCAATACCCATCATACCAATCATCGGCAGGAAGATACGGACACCGACACCTGCCGAGCGTTTCAACTGGAACGGATTGAATTTGCTTACATCTGTCCATGCGTTACCTCCTTCAATGAAGCCTAGTGCATAAATACTGGTCGAATTTTCCAGCATCAACGGGTATCTTAATTCTGCACCTAAACGTACGTAAGCATAGCCTTCACTACCATAAGGAGTCAATGAACCGTTTTCGTAACCACGCAGTGCAATGGTTTCGGAAGCGTAGCTGGTGCTATAGCCTGTCATACCGTCACCACCCATATAGAATGTTTCAAAAGGTGATTTCTTGTACTTGTTATAGTGACCCAGCAAACCGAACTCTGCACGTGTCATGATAACCGGACATTTCTGACCTCCTGTAAGAGCGGTATAGGTCTTTGATTTGAATTTCCATTTGTGGTATTCAATCCAGTTGAACATACTTGCCGCTTCATCATAATCATCTTTACCGTATACCGAGTAGTCCTTGTTACTGAACAATGAGTACGGAGGAGTCAGCTGTACGGAAGCCGAGAATTCAGAACCGCGACGCGGGAAAATCGGGTTATCCGTAGAGTTACGTGCCAAAGTCAGATTCAAACTCAGGTTGTTGCAATTACCGGTTGACATGTATTCTCCGTTGTTCAACTTGATATACAAGTAGCTCCAGTCTTTCAAAATAAAGCGCTGGTAAGAAAGTTCGGCTGACAAGGTAAAATAGTCATCCGGCCATCTCAAACGCTTACCCCAACCGATAGATGCTCCATACATCTGGATAGATTTATCGGGGTCATAAAAAGACTCGTAGTTGTTATTATATCCGCCATAATAATTTCCATAACCGCTGTAATAATTGTAGTAATTATTCATATAAGCTGAGTTATAGTAGTTACTGCTGATATCTGTCTGTATGGAGTAGAAAGCCGAAACAGAGAATGAATTCGGACGTTTTCCGCCAAACCATGGGTCAAAGAACGATACACTATATGACTGGTAATAACTACCGTTGGTCTGTCCGCTGATGGTTAATGTCTGTCCATCACCCTGTGGCAGGAATCCGCGGTAGTTGTCACTCTTATGGAACAAGTTGGCCATAGAGAAGTTCGTGAACTTCAAACTTAATTTACCGATAACACCGGTTTGTCCCCAACCTGCCGAGAATTCTACCTGGTCGTTTGCTTTGGACTCCAGGTTCCAGTTGATGTCTACCGTACCGTTGGTCGGGTCCGGTTGTACATCCGGCTGGATATTTTCAGGGTTGAAGTGTCCCATTTGGGCTATCTCACGATAAGAACGTTCCAATGCTTCTTTGCTGAACAGATCTCCCGGCTTGGTTCTTAACTCACGGCGTACTACGTTTTCATACAAACGGTCGTTACCGTTGATACGCACTTTGCTGATAGAGGCCTGAGGACCTTCCTGAATACGCATTTCCAAATCAATGGAGTCGCCGTCTATGTTTACTTCTACGGGGTCAAGGTTATAGAAAACGTATCCTTTATTATAGTAGTAGTTACCGATAGCATCTTCATCACCGGTCAGACGCTCGGTCATTAATTTCTGGTTATAAACATCTCCCTTTTTCATACGGAGCTGTTCGTTCAGCCAGTCCGAAGCATAAATGGTGTTACCTACCCAGGTCACGTTGCGCAGATAGTATTTGTCACCTTCTTCTATTTTCATGTACACGTCGACGGTACGGTCATCGTACGGAGAAACACTGTCCACAACAATTTGTGCGTCGCGGTAACCTAATTCGTTGTATTTGTCGATGATATGCTGTTTGTCTTCTTCGTATTTCTCTTCAATGAATTTTTTGGTACGGAAAAGGTTGACAAGTTTGTTTTTCTCATTCGTCTTCTTCATGACGCGTTTTAACTTCTTGTCACTTAACACGGTGTTGCCGTCAATGGTGATCTTGTGGACTTTCACCTTTTCTTTCTTGTCAATCATCACATCAACATCCACTTGGTCCTTATTGTCAGCCAAATCACGCTCAACGATGGTCACTTCGGCGTTTTTAAAACCTTTTTCATCGAAATGTTTCTTGATTAATATTTTAGCACGGTCTATCAAGTTGGGAGTAATCTGGCTTCCTTTTACCAAACCTAGTTTGGCTTCCAAATCTTCACGCTCGCTTTTCTTTACGCCGTGGTAACGAATGTCGGCAATACGTGGACGTTGGGTCAGGATGATTTTTAAATAGATCTTGTCTCCAACAATTTTTTCAGCTAGGATTTGTACATCCGAGAACAGTCCGTGTCGCCAATAACGTTTTACAGCTGTGGTGATGTCATCTCCCGGAACAACAATGGTCTGTCCTACCGATAGTCCTGAAAGTCCGATCAATACATAATCTTCATAGTTTTTTACGCCTTCTACTTTGATTCCGCCGATTTCATACTTCTTGGGCGTTCCGGAATAAAGTATGACTGGATTGTCGTTTTCTTCTACGTTTGCTTCTTGGGCGTAACTGCCTGTTGAAAAGCAAAATAGGCATGTAAGCGTTAATAGTATAAGTGAAATACGATATAGCATTTTATCTAACTTTATATTTGTTCACTGGTTTTGCCGAAACGGCGTTCTCTTTTCTGATAATCATAAATGGCTTTGCAAAATTCTTCTTCGCGGAAGTCCGGCCAGAACGTTTCACAAAAATATAGTTCGGAATAAGCACATTGCCAAAGCAGATAGTTGCTAAGGCGGATTTCTCCTCCGGTACGTATAAGCAAATCCGGGTCGGGCATATAGTTTGTACTTAAATGTGCACTTATCAAATTGTCATCGATGTCCTCAATGGCTAGTTTGTCGTTTTGAATCTTGGCCGCTATTTGTCTTACCGCTTCTGTTATTTCCCATTTGGAAGAGTAGCTTAAAGCAAGTGTCAGACACATACCGGTATTGATTGAGGTGCGTTCAATGCATTGGTTCAATCGTTCCAGAACTTCTACCGGTAACTTTGCCGTATCACCGATAATGCGAAAACTGATGTTGTTTTTCATGAAAGTTTCTTCTTCAATGGAGTCCATCAGAAGACTCATCAGAGCAGCGACTTCATCTACCGGACGATTCCAGTTTTCGGTAGAGAAAGTATATAGTGTCAAGTATTTGACTCCCAGTCTAGCCGCTTCTTCTGCTATGATGTGTACAGTTTCTGCACCGGCTTGATGTCCGAAGCTGCGCGCCTGTCCACGTTGTTTAGCCCATCTTCCATTTCCATCCATTATAATGGCTACATGGGCAGGTATACGGCTTTTGTCTATTTGCTCTCTATATGGCATGTCGCAATCTATTTTATATGACTCTCTTTGACTTTATTCCTTGGAATCGAATCCCAACTTATTGATTCGTCCTCTCCATACTTCTCCGCTTCGGCTCCATATAATCCACAAGAAGTTATTCTTGTCTACAACATAAGAATAGTTGCCGTCTGCCTGGTTGTATAGATCTGTGAATTCTGTAGGGAAGAATACATATCTTGAAACAGGTTTCCATGTAACGCCTTGATCCGTTGATCCGTAGAATCGGCTGAAAGCGGGAATGTCCTTACCGAAACTTTTACCCGGACCACCGAAAGCGTATAATTGGTCGTTATAATGAATCATGGCTATATTAGCCAGCTTGGGACAATAAAAACTATCGTATGCGGCTGTAGGATAATCTGCCCAACTGTCTTCTGTAGTCAGTCTGGTCCATACAGTAGAGGTCGTGTCGGTCGCAATGGGATTTTCTCCCATTAGTACCATACGGTCTATGAATTTATTGGTTACCAACGGGTAAGCTGTGTATGATAACTGATTTTTCGGGAAATTGGCCGGAACCTCGCCATTAGTATTCCAAACCAGAGCATCCGTGCTTTCCATAAAATGATTGTTGGTGTCTATGGCGTACAATTTGCAGTTATGTTCTGAATGAACACCGGCAATCAGCTTCTCGAATTTGGTGTTAGTGCCCATCTTGCTCCAGCTTTTTCCGTCAGAGGAGCAGTACAGGTCATTGTCGGCAAGTATGTATAATTGGTTTCCCCATGCCATGACAGAAGAATAGTCCGCATTTTGCATATTTTCAGGTAAAGCCTGTAAGGGCGTCCAGGTTTTTCCGTCATTGATGTGGGTGCTTGTAACAGCGGTGCCATTGTCTTGCTGTGCGAAAACATAAATATAATCCCCTAATGTGACTGCTTTCTGTGCTTGGATAGTGTTGTCGAAACTACTTCCTCTATGGCTCCACTGCAATGAGTCGGGAACTTGTTTATGTACATTAATCTCGGCTTTATAAATAGGTCCATAGACTCCGCTCATCGCCATAACTTTAAATTGGACAGGCTTTTCGAAATTCAAGGAGTCGGTATCATTCCACAACGAATCTTTGTCCTCAGCGACAATAAAAATGCCAATACCGTCTGATTTTATGCTGACTACGACTTTGCTGATGTCTGTACCGACTGGCAGGGAGTCTACGTTGTAGATATGTCTTGTGCCTTGGTCGATGGCAAAAGGGTATTTGGTACCATCAACGGTGAATGTCAGCGTTGTGTCTTTGCCATTAACCTTTTCGGTATATTGAGTTTCAATTTTATCTTTTATAGCAAAAGAGGTAATGCTTGATTCTGAACTATATTCTGTTTCTACTTCGTTGTCGTCCAAGCAAGATGTAATCATAAAAGCCGCAGCAAGCAGACTTGTGATGACAGTCAAAAACTTTATTTTCATTTGCAAATGAGTCTATTGTTACAAGTCGCAAAAGTAGGAAGATTTTTTTCTATATAGAAGTTTTGGGACAAGTTTTATATTAATTTATAGATAAACCAGCCCTTTTTCTCGGTCAATCAGCCACATTTTATCTTTGAATTTGTGAATGGACGGCATGCATTATTTCTCTTCCAAAGTATATTTTATTCAGTTTAAAGTGTTTTTTTTGAATAGAAGGTGCCTGTATTCCATTGTTTAAGCGTAGTGGAGCCTTTTCTATGAAGGCTTCATCCCATAAGCCGGAGTCTATGAAAGACTGTAATAAAATACTTCCGCCTTCTACTAGAAGTGATTGTATTTTTTTCTGATATAATACTTCCATTATTTGCGGCAGGATATCTTTGTTGAAATCCAACGATATGTATTCTGTTAATGCGTTTGGCTGACAGGGGGATTCCCGGGTAAACACGAATGTCTTTATTTTGCCGTTGAAAAGTTCCAAATCTCGGGGTAATGTCAATTCTTTATCTATTACCAGACGCACGGGATGCTTGCCGTACCAATTCCGGGTGGATAGGGAGGGATTGTCAAGTAATGCCGTGTGTCGTCCTACTAATATAGCGTCATGTTCGGCGCGTTTTTTGTGTACCAGCATGCTGGTCAGCGGATTGGAAAGTATGATCGGCTTTCCTCCTGTGCGGTTTATATCGATAAAGCCATCAGCGGATTCTGCCCACTTTAAGGTTATGTATGGGCGTTTGAGCGTGTTGAATGTTATGAAGCGTCTTATCAGATGCCGGCATTCCTCTTCTAAGACGCCTACGGTTACTTCAATGCCGGCTTTGCGCAGTTTCTCGATGCCTCTGCCGGCTACTTGGGAAAACGGGTCTATGCAGCCTATTACGACTTTGGGGATTCTCTTCTCTATAATCAGGTCGGCGCAGGGAGGGGTTTTTCCATAATGGGAGCATGGTTCCAGACTTACGTATATGGTTGATTCCTTCAAAAGATTTTCGTCTTTAACGGAACGTATGGCGTTTACTTCGGCATGTGCCTCTCCGCAACGGATGTGGTAGCCTTCTCCAATAATGGTGTCGTGATATACAATGACAGCACCTACCATCGGATTAGGGGCTGTGTTACAAAGTCCGTTGTATGCCAGTTGCAGGCAACGGGAAATATATTTTTCATCTTTTGTCATAACGATCTTGTTTAAATTCTTACTTTTGCATATAAAATGACACTATGAATCCTGTTGTATCTTACATAAAACAAACCTTGCAGGGATATTACCCTGATTCAGAACTTGTGCCTATGGCTAAATTGCTGCTTACACAAGTCTTCGGCATGTCTGTTGTTGAATTGTATGCAGGCAAAGATACTACTTTTTCGGTGAATGAGCGGAAACAGCTGGATGATATTCTGGTTCGTCTGCAAAAACTGGAACCTATTCAATACATAATAGGTACGGAAGAATTTTATGGCCTTACTTTTGAAGTGAATAAACATGTATTGATTCCACGTCCGGAAACAGGGGAGTTGGTAGACTGGATTATACGGGAGCATAAGTATGGTCGGGTTAGAATATTGGATATTGGTACGGGGAGCGGCTGCATCGCTGTCTCTTTGGCCAAGAATTTGGAAGAGGCGGAGGTCGTTTCATGGGATGTTTCAGAAAAGGCGTTGCAAGTTGCGGAACGTAATTGCAGGCGGAACGGCGTTCGTGTAACTCTTGAGCAAAGGGATGTGCTGCTTGCTTCTCCTGCAGGTGAGCGGTTTGATGTCATTGTCAGCAATCCACCTTATATTACAGAAAAGGAGAGGGCGGATATGAGTGCTAATGTCTTGGAATGGGAGCCGGAATTGGCTTTGTTTGTACCGGATGATAGTCCGTTGCTGTTTTATCGGAAAATAGCAGAATTGGGTAGGGATATGCTAGTGTCTGGTGGAAGGCTTTATTTTGAAATTAATCAGGAATACGGTCGGGAAACGGTGGATATGTTGGCAGGTTTGGAATACAAAAATATAGAATTGAGAAAAGATCTCTTTCAAAATGATAGAATGATAAAAGCGGAGAAATAAGATGAAGGGAGAATTAAGTGAGAATGATTTGAAGTATAAGGCAGAAGCTTATTGCTCTTCAATGGAGCGTTGTGTAGCAGATGTAGAGGCTAAATTATCACAATGGGGAGCCACTCCGGAAATGATGGAGAAAATCGTTCGGCATTTGCAGGATGAGAGATACATTGACCAGAAGCGTTTTTGCTCGGCTTTTGTTCGCGATAAATATCGCTTTAACCAATGGGGTAGAGTGAAAATCTGCCAGGCTTTGCGCATGAAGAAAATCCCTGCGGATGTTATAGCCAAAGGATTGGAGGAAGTAGATGAGCGGGAATATATGGAGATACTATCTGGTTTGATCGAGCAGAAAAGAAGAAGTGTGAAAGCATGTACGGAATACGAACGGAATGGGAAATTGATTCGTTTTGCAGTTGGTAGAGGATTTGAAATGGAGGCTGTTTGTCGTTGTGTGAAACAAACCGGAGAAGATGATGTCTATCTGGACTGATCTTTGGAATTTATTTTTCCCTCATAGTTGTCTGCTTTGTGGGCGGCAGCTTATATCAGGGGAGAGAGTGCTTTGCTTGAAATGCTTGTCGGGGCTTCCGCGTACTCAATTTCATTTACGGAAAGATAATATTGTAGAATGTAATTTCTGGGGAAAAATACCGGTGGAGCATGCCACCTCTTTTCTTTATTATGCAAAGGGAGGAAATGTCCGACAGTTGTTGTACGAACTGAAATATCATGGTAATCAAGAAGTGGGTGAAGTGATGGGGCGGATGATGGCATCTGAACTTATGTGTTCTCATTTTTTTGATGGGATAGATTTGATTGTTCCTGTTCCGTTACATCAACGTAAAAAACGTTTAAGGGGGTATAACCAAAGCGAATGCCTGGCAAGAGGAGTTTCGGTGGTGACAGGTATTCCTATGGATACTAAAGTTGTGATAAGAAGCAGGTATACTGACACACAGACGCATAAAGGACAATATGCAAGATGGGAAAACGTGCGAAATTTGTTTGCCTGTATTTTCCCTGGCAGCTTGGAAGGAAAGCATCTTTTGTTGGTGGATGATGTGCTGACAACAGGGGCTACGGTTGTTTCTTGTGCTGATGCCTTTCGTGGCATACCCGGATTGCGTATCAGTGTGCTTACTTTGGCATTGGCAGGGGAATCCTGATAACAACAACTATTTTTTAGAAAAATACCTTGTCCGATTTTTCATTATCTCGATGTATTTCTATATTTTTGCACAATATTTATCAGATATAGTTGAGTTATGAAGACTTTAGAAAAATTATTCGCAGAGAAATTACTGAAGATTAAGGCTATCAAGTTGCAGCCGGCTAATCCTTTTACTTGGGCGTCCGGTTGGAAGTCGCCTTTTTATTGTGATAACCGCAAAACTCTTTCGTATCCTTCTCTTCGTAATTTTGTGAAACTTGAGATTAGCCGTATTGTCCTGGAGAAGTTCGGTCAGGTAGATGCTATTGCCGGTGTGGCGACAGGGGCTATCCCTCAAGGAACTTTGGTGGCTGAAGAGTTGAATCTGCCGTTTGTGTATGTTCGTTCTACTCCAAAAGACCATGGCTTGGAAAACCTGATTGAAGGTGAACTTCGTCCTGGTATGAAAGTCGTAGTTATTGAGGACTTGATTTCAACTGGCGGCAGCAGTTTGAAAGCTGTTGAAGCTATCCGTCGTGACGGATGTGAAGTGATTGGTATGGTCGCTGCATTTACTTATGGTTTCCCAGTGGCAATTGAAGCGTTCAAGGAAGCAAAAGTGAACTTGGTTACTCTGACTAATTATGAAGCTGTATTGGATTCAGCCTTGAAGACCGGATATATTAATGAAGAGGATGTTCCGGTTTTGGATAATTGGAGAAAGGATCCGGCTCATTGGGAGGCAGGCAAATAAGTTATAGTTTTAAAACAAATATAATATGAAGAGAACCGTTCGGGAATTTTTATGGATTTCCGGATTGTTCTTTTCGTGTTTTTAGAGAGCAGGTATTATGGCACAATTTGAGAGTGGTGTGAAATATGTTCCTTATAGTCAGGAGCAGGTGTTTAATAAGTTGTCGGATTTAAGTAACTTGGAATCTGTACGTGATAAATTGGCCGACAAGGTACAAGGTATGGAGTTCGACAGTGACTCTTTAAGTTTTACGGTACAAGGCATAAGCATTACTTTGCGTATTATAGAACGTGAACCTTATAAATGTGTTAAATTCGAAAGTGAAAAATCTCCGGTCCCTATGAATTTGTGGATTCAGATTTTGCCTGTAGAGGCTGGGCAGGCAAAACTGAAAGTAACTATTCGTGCAGAAGTGAATATGTTTATGAAGGCGATGGTTGCTAAACCTTTACAGGATGGTGTGGATAAACTGGCTGAGATGTTATCGATGATTCCTTATTAAAAATAAAGACAAATATGGCACAGAAACTTTGGGAAAAAAATGTCCGGGTAAATGAGGAGATAGATCGTTTTACTGTAGGACGTGACCGTGAAATGGATCTTTATCTGGCTAAACACGATGTATTGGGCTCAATGGCACATATCACCATGTTGGAAAGTATCGGTTTGCTTACAGCCGGAGAATTGGAAATGCTATTAGCGGAATTAAAGAATATCTATGCTTCTGCCGAAAAGGGAGAGTTTGTAATAGAGGATGGTATAGAGGATGTACACTCGCAAGTAGAATTGATGTTGACGCGTAAGTTGGGAGATGTCGGAAAGAAAATTCATAGTGGACGTTCACGCAATGACCAGGTGTTGGTGGATTTGAAGCTGTTTACTCGTGCGGAATTAAAAGAAGTGGCCGAAGAGGTGGAGCAACTTTTTCATGTGCTGATTTCTCAAAGCAATACATATAAGGATGTGTTAATGCCGGGTTACACTCATTTGCAGATAGCGATGCCTTCTTCATTTGGCTTGTGGTTTGGCGCGTATGCTGAGAGTCTGGTGGACGATATGATGTTTCTGCAGGCTGCATTCAAAATGTGCAACCGCAATCCGTTGGGCTCTGCTGCCGGGTATGGTTCTTCTTTTCCGCTCGATCGTGAGATGACCACCCGCTTGTTGGGATTTGATTCGATGGATTATAATGTGGTGTATGCGCAGATGGGGCGTGGTAAGATGGAACGTAATGTGGCTTTTGCTTTGGCTTCTATTGCCGGGACAGTTTCTAAAATGGCTTTTGACGCTTGTATGTTCAGTAGCCAAAACTTTGGCTTTGTAAAACTTCCGGATGAATGTACTACCGGCTCCAGTATAATGCCTCATAAAAAGAACCCTGATGTCTTTGAATTGACACGGGCAAAATGCAACAAGCTGCAGGCTCTTCCTCAGCAGATTATGATGATAATGAATAATTTGCCTTCGGGGTATTTTCGTGATTTGCAGATTATAAAAGAAGTTTTCTTGCCTGCGTTCCGGGAGTTGAAGGAATGTCTGCAAATGGCTGCCTATATTATGGACAAAATTAAAATCAACGAACATATTCTGGATGATGACCGTTACCTTTATATCTTTAGTGTGGAAGAGGTCAACCGTTTGGCGTCTGAAGGTATGCCGTTCCGTGATGCTTATAAAAAGGTTGGCCTGGACATAGAAGCCGGCAAGTTCACCCATGACAAGAAGGTGCATCATACTCATGAGGGTAGTATCGGTAATTTGTGTAATGACAGGATCGAAAGCTTGATGCGGCAAGTAGTGGACGGATTTAATTTCTCAGTCATGGAACAGGCTGAACGAAGCCTTTTAGGTAGATAGAAATAATTGTAAAACGTAATAGCATGAAATATCAACCTTCGGCAGACCGTTATAGCAAAATGCAGTACAAATACTGCGGAAATAGCGGCTTGCTTTTACCTCGTATCTCTTTAGGTTTGTGGCATAACTTTGGTAGTGTGGACGATTTTGGTGTAGCAACCGATATGATTAAATATGCTTTTGATAGCGGGGTTACACATTTTGACTTAGCTAATAATTATGGCCCTGTTCCGGGAAGTGCTGAGATTAATTTCGGTAAAATTCTGAAGGAGAATTTCCAAGGTTACCGTGATGAATTGATTATTTCCTCAAAAGCAGGACACGAAATGTGGAATGGACCTTATGGGGGAAACAGTTCGCGTAAGAATTTAATGGCCAGTATCGACCAAAGCTTGTGTCGTACCGGTTTGGATTACTTTGATATATTTTATAGTCACCGTTATGATGGCGTGACCCCGGTTGAGGAAACGATGCAAGCGTTGATTGATATAGTGAAGCAAGGAAAAGCATTGTATGTGGGTATTTCAAAGTATCCGCCTATGCAGGCAAAGGTGGCTTATGAAATATTGAGAAGTGCCGGTGTGCCGTGTTTGATCAGCCAATATCGTTATAGTATGTTTGATCGTGCTGTGGAGGAGGAGGTATTGCCGTTGGCCGCTGAACAAGGCTCCGGCTTTATTGCATTTTCGCCTTTGGCACAAGGATTGCTGACCAATAAATATTTGCATGGTATTCCGGAGCACTCTCGTGCGGCTCGTGCTACTGGGTTTTTGAAAGTAGACCAAGTGACAGAAGATAAAGTGGAAAAAGCACGTCGGCTGAATGAGGTGGCTGTACGCCGTGGGCAGACTTTGGCTGAGATGGCATTGGCATGGGTGTTGAGAGACGAACGGATGACATCGGTGATTGTAGGAGCTAGTTCAGTAAATCAGCTGGCTGATAATTTGCAAGCTTTAAACCATCTGGAGTTTACTGCTGAAGAATTAAATGAGATAGAGCAAATACTTTCATCGTACAAATCTTACATAAAATAATATGTTCTGACATTCTTGAAGAGAAAAACAATAAATAGGGAAATATTTATCAATGCTCTCCGGTTTTGCGCTTAAAAAATATGCATAATAAACATCTTTTTAAATAGAATGATCATCCCTTTTAGCCGTTTAATCATAAACAGATATTTTGCGTAAAAACGCCAATAATAATTTTATATATATTTGTGACCTATATCTTAATAGATAAGAATATTAACTAAAATTATTGTGTATGAAAAAGTTTATAATGAGGTCCAGTTTTGCGCTGGTCATGTGTTGTCTGCTTTTTGCAGCGTGCAGTAAGGATGATAATACGGATGTAAACACCGCATCCGTCACTGGATATTGGGTTTGTTATTATCAGTGTTGGAGTGAGGATGGCGAAACATGGGAGAGTAACTATAATGGTGATGACTATTACATTAACTTCAGTAGTCACTTGGCAGATGGTAAGTATGAGGGGGATATAGACAGTGGTAGCGACCAACTTTTGGAACTGATGGGACATTACTCTTTTGCCTGGACTATATCTGGTAACAAAATCAAAGTTGCATTGAGTGATAGTTGGACTGAAGAATGGCAGGTCAAATCTCTCAAAGGTGATGAGATGAAACTTCAATGGAAAGACGAAGAAGTTGACTATACAATTATTGCTAAATTTAAAAAACAACCTGAGTAGTTAATATGAATTTGGTTAATAATGGGAAGAAATAGAAAAAATAGAGAAAGTATGATTGCATCGGTGTTCTTGCCATTCGTGCAAAGAGCATAAGACCAGATAGTTATTTGTTCTTGAGATGTGTATAGATAAAAATAGTATGATTCATGCAGGACGACTTATTGAACGCACACTTCACGACCAAGGGCGTACGGTCACTTGGTTCGCTGAACAATTGTGTTGTACACGTCCAAATGTCTATAAAATATTTCAGAAAGAAAATATTGACATTCATCTCCTTTGGCGTATCTCCTGTATTCTCGAACATGATTTTTTTCGTGACCTCTCTGATAGCA